>Ga0070698_100001652_pt1 | contig 24882 bp, 23 predicted proteins | sample KBSK1502metaG_FD_65477 | JGI IMG/M metagenome (GOLD analysis project Ga0070698, IMG submission 65477) | Corn, switchgrass and miscanthus rhizosphere microbial communities from Kellogg Biological Station, Michigan, USA - KBS K1-50-2 metaG | ecosystem: Host-associated > Plants > Roots >... | reverse complement strand
TGGCGCCGGAGCACCCGTGGTTCCTGGGGTGCCAATTTCATCCGGAATTCAAGTCCAAGCCGCTGGAGCCGCATCCGCTCTTTGCCGCCTTCATCGGTGCGGCGCTGGAACACAAGAGAAGCAAGCTTCGCCCAGCCGCCGAGCCCCGCCGCCCACAAGCGATCGGCGTGACCCCGCACGTCACCGCGTAAGCCGTTGCAAACGCGCTCCTGCCTGCGTAGCCTACTAATCTTGCTTCGGTGGCTCAGCGCTAAATGACGACGACGCGTGAAATTGTGCTGGGTTCCCTGCGCCTGGGCGGCGAGAACCCGTTGTTTCTGATCGCTGGACCTTGTGTCATCGAGAGCGAGACACATGCCCGCAAAATCGCTGAGCAAGTCGCGCGCATTGCCTGCGATGCAGGCGTTCCCTACATCTTCAAAGCGTCTTACGACAAAGCGAATCGCTCTTCGGATAAGGCTTTTCGCGGACCGGGCCTAAACGAGGGCCTGCGCATTCTCGGCAAAATCAAAAACGAGCTGAAGCTTCCAATCCTCTCGGACGTTCATGAGCCATCCCAAGCTGAACCTGCCGCGGAAGTCTGTGATGTGCTACAGATTCCGGCGTTTCTCTCACGCCAGACGGATTTGCTTACCGCCGCCGCTAAGACCGGCCGCATCGTCAACGTCAAAAAAGCGCAGTTTCTCTCGCCGTGGGACATGGGAAATGTCATCGAGAAAATTACCGCCGCCGGCAATAGCAAAATCCTGCTCACGGAACGCGGTGCTTCGTTCGGCTATCAGAACCTGGTTGTGGACATGCGTTCTTTTCCCGTTTTGCAAAGACTCGGGTATCCCGTGGTTTTCGATGTGACCCATTCCGTGCAACTCCCCGGAGGCCAAGGACACGCGAGTGGCGGCCAGCCTGAGTTCATCGAACCACTGGCGCGCGCCGGAGTAGCGGCCGGCATCGATGGCATTTTTCTCGAGACGCACGAGAATCCCGCGGCCGCGCTTTCCGACGGCGCCAATGCATTGCCTTTGTCACAACTCGCCGGTCTGCTCGCGCGCCTCAAAGAGCTCGCTTCACTGGTCCGCCGCTGGAGCGCTGCATGAGCCTCAACACTGCGCGCAGGGTCCTGCAAATCGAAGCGCAAGCCATTCAAGACGTGCTCGCGCGCCTGGACGCAAGCTTTGAACGCGCCGTCGATCTGCTCTTTGCCTGCAAGGGCCGCGTGGTCGTCACCGGAATGGGCAAGTCCGGATTGATCGGACGAAAAATCTCCGGGACGCTTTCGAGCACCGGCACGCCCTCGTTTTTTTTGCATCCGGCCGAGGCGCTCCACGGCGATTTGGGAATGCTTGCGCGCGGCGACGCGATGCTGGCGGTTTCCTACGGCGGCGAAACAGAAGAAATCATTTCCCTGCTCGAAGCCTTGAAACGCTGGGAAATTCCTCTGGTGACCCTTACCGGAAAGCCGGATTCGACGCTGGGCGAAGCCAGTGATGTCACGCTGGACGTCAGCGTGCGCGAAGAAGCGTGCTCGCTTAATCTGGCGCCCACCGCCAGCACCACAGTGGCAATGGCTGTCGGGGACGCGCTTGCGATTTCTCTCCTCGAACGCCGCGATTTTCGCCATGACGATTTCGCCGCTTTGCATCCGGCCGGACGCCTAGGCAAAAAGCTGTTGCGCGTCGAGCATTTGATGCACGCCGGCGAGGCGCTTCCGCGCGTCGCGCCAGATACGCCCATGCCGGAAGTTTTTCACGAAATGAGCAAGAAAGGCCTAGGCATGACCACGGTCCTTCAGCCTGACGGGCGCCTGGCCGGAATCATTACCGATGGCGACTTGCGCCGCCTGATGGAAAAACACCGCGGCGCAACCTTGGAGATGAATGCGGGGGCCTGCATGACGCGCAATCCGCAAACGATCGGCCCGCACGTCTTGGCCAGCGAAGCCTTGAATGCGATGGAGAAGCGCAAAATTACGTCCATCGTCGTCGTGGATGAAGCCGGCGGAGTGCTCGGCGTTGTGCACTTGCACGACCTCTGGACTTTGGAGTTGATGTAAGAGCGCTACGCGGTCACCCATGTAGCCATAGCGAGTCATAGGCTGTGCCTGTGTTCAGAGTTCCATACGGAGACGTACTTGCCCAAATCCCAATTCAAGATCCCCGCGGCGGTGGCCAAACGGGCGAGACAGATCAAAGTCCTTCTTGCCGATGTCGACGGCACTCTCACCGACGGTTCTGTTACGTTGTTGTCCCAACCGGATGGTTCTGCCCTCGAAATCAAAACGTTTGACGCGCACGATGGTCAGGGGCTCACGCTTGCTCGCACTGCCGGGCTCCGCACGGGCGTCATCACCGGGCGCGAGAGTGCCGCGTTGCGCCGCCGCGCTCGGGAACTGGGGATTGAGTTCGTATACGAGAAGCAAGCGCACAAGGTCGCGGCCTACGAAGAAATCCTGAAGAAAGCGGGCGTCGCGGAATCCAGTGTGGCGTTTCTTGGTGACGACCTGCCGGATTTGCCGATCCTGCGGCGCGTTGGACTAGCGGTCGCGGTGGGAGACGCGGTCCTTGAGGTGAAGCTTGCGGCGCACTACGTGACCAAGGCGATTGGCGGCAAAGGAGCCGCGCGGGAGCTGGTTGAGCTTATCCTCAAGAGCAAAGGCATTTGGGAACAGATGATCGACAAAGCCCGCGCTTGAGCCTGCTAGACTACCGGGGGCAACCTCATGTTCCATGCTTGGCACGACGTATCCCCTGGGCCCGATGTCCCTCGCGACTTTCAGGCGGTCATCGAGATACCGCTTGGTTCTAACGTCAAATACGAGCTCGATAAGCCTACCGGTCTGCTGAAGGTCGACCGCATCATCCACTCCGCGGTTTTCTATCCGGCGAACTACGGGTTCATTCCTCAGACCTACGCCGAAGATAACGATCCTCTGGACGTCCTGGTTCTCTGCCAGGAAGCCGTGCAGCCGCTGGCGCTGATTCGCGCGCGCGCCATTGGGCTGATGACCATGATCGATTCCGGGGCGAGCGACGACAAGGTCATTGCAGTTGCTACGAAGGATCCCGAGTTCAGCGACTATGTCGAGGCCCGGGACCTGCCGTCACATCGCCTGCTCGTCCTCAAGCGTTTCTTCCAGGACTACAAGCAGCTCGAAGGCAAGAAGGTCGAGGTCGAGGACATTCGGCCGGCTTACGCAGCTGTTACCGTAATCGAGCGGGCGCTTGCGCGGTATCAGAAGGAGCGGGAGAGCCTGACTCGGCAGGCATAGCCGGGCGTCAGCAATCGCTGGGATAGGCACTCGGCAGGAATAGCGAGGACCTTGCTGCCGCGGATGCGGCTGAAGAATTGAATGAACGTTCATTCAATCCTACAATTTTCAGAAGCGATAGAGGGCACAGGAGTTACTTCCACGCTGAGAAATGAGCTGCTTGAACGGAAGAGTGGCAACCGGTGAGCTCCGTTTTACCGATTGTTAATGCAAGTCCATGAATCAAAGCAAGTTGTCGGCTATCGGTGGACCCTGGAAGAGAGTCGAAGGCGTCGTGCGCCAGGGCCGAAAACAGGCCAAAAGCGCGCCGGAAACAGGCAGAAGCGCCGGGTAAAAATGGCAGCCAGGTGCGGCATGCCGGCTCAGGATCAGCGCGAGAAAGGCGGCAGCGGGCTGCCGCACTCCATAAACGGCCGCAGTCCATAAGTGGCGAGCACAAAAAAGCCGGCAGAGAGCTGCCGCAGTGCGTAGGCGCGAATCTTTACAGGAATGAGTGTACCACAAAGCGCCAGAATTGCAAGTGCGATTATGTACTAGGACCATAATACACGACGACGTCCGACAGGGAAATTTAGGGGCGAAGCCAACTACGGAACTCAGCAAAGTGTACCGGCGTGGGAGCGGCGGCTAGTGCTTCCACACTATTGGGCCTTGCGCCTCACCATGCTATGTTCCGCAGCGACTCAGCATCTCTAACGATGAGCGACAAACGACACGGAGCGAGACGCTGGACTGTCGCAGTTCTGGGCGCGCTGATTCTTGCCGCGTTCGGGGGCCTCTGCTACTTGGCGGGCAGCCCGAAGGACGCCTATGGAATGATCCGTTTTGCCTTGCCGCACATGCATCGCGGAACGCTGCGCGTCGGCGACGATGCTCCTGACGCTCGCCTCATCGCCCTCGACGGTACCAGCCGATTTCACCTTCGCGAGCGCACGCGTCAGCGCCCTCTGGTTCTAGTTTTTGGCAGCTTCACATGACCACCGTTTCGACGCCACGTCGGCGACGTGGTGAAAATCTATAACGATTACAAAGACCACGCGGATTTCCTGACGATTTACGTCCGGGAAGCGCATCCGACCGACGAATGGCAGATGAAGTCCAACGTTAAGGACGATGTGTGCTATGCGCAGCCCAGAAATGTCGAGCAGCGTCTGGCGATCGCTAATGATTTCGTCAAGCGTTTCAGCTATCCCTTGCCGTTTGGCGTGGACGACATAAACAACGCGGCGAACGACGCATACGCCGCGTGGCCCGAGCGCCTGTATATCCTCGACGAGTCGGGGCACATCGCATACCGCGGGGGAATGGGCCCGTTTTATTACAATCCGGAAGAGGCGCGTGCCTGGCTGGCAGCTCGCTTCGGCCCCGCACCGCAAACACCGAGTCGGTGTTCTTCGTCGCCGCATGGCCAGTGAACAAACCAGCTCGGCTCCGACAATTCCATCGCGCGCCTACAGTTTATTTCTGGGGCTGCGTCGCGGCACTCGCGGCCGGGGACAGGCCCAGCCTGCGACAAATTTCCGCGACGATCGCCTCGGGAGACGGGTGGATGTCCACGACAATGGCCTCCGACGGCTCTTCGAGGGTGGCGAACTGGCTGGCCAGAATATGCTCGTCGGCAAAATGCCCTTTGCGGTGGGCCAATCGCGCGGCAATCAGATCGTACGTACCCTTCAAATAGACGAATTTGACTTCATTTCCGACCCGCAGTTGTTCGCGATAGCTCTTTTTCAGGGCCGAGCAGGCGAGCACGACATTCTTTTTCGCAGCGATCCAGTGGGAGATCTGGTCGCGCAGAGCAGCCAGCCAGGGTTCACGGTCCGCGTCGGTCAGCGCGATACCGTGCCGGATTTTTTCCTTATTCGCGGCGGAATGAAAGTCGTCGGCGTCCGCAAATTCCCAACGGAGCTGCATGGCGAGCAGCCGTCCAACGGTGGTTTTGCCGGAGCCTGTGACCCCCATCACTACGACGACCATGCGATTGGCAACCTCATTTGGCGCCGCGCAGCAAGAGAATCACATCCAGCAGCACGAGCACGGCCACGACAAATTCCAGGGCGAACATGCGCCGCTCATTGAATTGCGTCACCATGAATTCGTACAACTCGCCAGCGGTTTTTAGTTTTTCGCCGACCAGCGTCTTGTAGTCGTTCACTCCGATTTTCGCGGACGCCACCCGGTAAACCCGCGCGTAGTACGTATCGCTGATAAACTTGACGGCATACTCGGTTCGCTCCGCCAAATCCATGATGTCCAGGCGTATGCGATTGAGCCGGCCCGCGCGGCGCGGCAATCGCCAGCGAGCGAGAAAACTCTCATGGCCCTCGAGCGCGCTGTATAGATTGGAAAGCAGATTGGTTAGCAGCTCGTCGTAATAGCGAAACTCCAACAGCTGCGTGTTCGCGTACTCCAGCAGATCGATGACCGCCGAGGTCGCTTCCGGCTTGTCATATACAAACGCAGACGCCCAACCCACCACCACCAAGTCGGTTGGACTATAGGAAAGGGCCGCGCGCACAACTTCGTCGCGTTCGCCTGCGGACAGCGGCTCGATTTCGCCGCGAACCAGTTGCGCGATTTGGTCGGAGTACTTTGTCAACATCTCCGCTGCAGTAGCCGCGGTGCCATCGGAATGCTGCGCCGAGTGAGCGTCAATAACGAGGTAGTCCTCGTCCAGCCATTTGGGCGAAGGCTTGATAAGGGCGTTCTGCAGGCGTTCCAAGCGTGCGCGCAGCAAGTCTTCCGCGGCTTTCTCCACCTCCGGAGCATTCATCCAGCGGTAGGATTTGGAACATAGAGAATCAAAATTGCACTCGAACGCCGTAGCGAGTTCTACCGAGACAACCCCGAACCAGTAATACTTGATCCGGGCATCCAGCCTCTCGCCGGTCGCTAAAGTGACAGGATTTACCAATTCGAGAATCGGCACGTTTTGGGCTTGCGCATATTCTGGAGTGCGGTGCACGAAACTTGGCGGGTGCGGGACTGCCGCTGGACCAAGAAGCGGGCGCAGCCGCTCCATTTCAACAGCTTCGGCAACATCAAAGAAGTTGAGGACCCGGAAATATCCCTGCACTCGCATTAAAGGAAGAGCGGTCCTTTCAGGCCGGCTTCACGCTACGAGACATCCTACATCACTGTAAGCGCTTCATCGCGGTGGAGGAAAGGAATGGAACGGACCGCTCGGCCCTTTTTGGCAACGGAAAAAGCTCGACTCTCACGCAGGCTTCTCGGCAATCGAATAGTCTGTATGTGTCAATCGCCAAAGTAAAAGGCGAAAGGGTGAACGAACGGCTTACTTCTTCTTTGGCTCCGGCGGCGCAGGCTTGGCTTCGGGTGCGGGCTTCAGATCGGAGGCCGATTTCTGCAAATCCGTGACCACCTTGGAATCCAGTTCGTATAGCGCGGGCTCGTTTTCTCTCTTGGCGAGATATTTGTCGCCATCCTTCGAAACGAGCACTTTCTCGACGCGCTTGTTGTCTTTGGATGTGACGGTGACATCGAGCGCAGGTTGCTCAAACCCGGAATCGACGAACTTGCTGGCGGAAAGATCGCGCACTTTGTCCAGAAACAGTTGAACGCTGAAGTCGTCCATCTTCTTTCCGTCGGACCACCAGTCCTGTCCGCCTTTGGTCAAGTTATACGCTTTGGAACCATCGTGCATCTCGATTTTGCTGGGTTCCTCGTAGCCAAAATCAAAAAGCTTCTTGTTCCGGAAATCTTCGACACTTTTGTCGAGGCCTTGCCCGAGGTCGCTGGCAACTTTGTACACGCCGGCAACCACGCTGGATTTGGCGTAGTAATCGTTTTTGTTCTTGCGAACCTGGAGTTCCTGAGTTCCGGATGCGTCCGTCACTTTCACTGTGGCGATTGGCGCGGCGGCGGCAAAGGCCGAAGCCGCCTTTTTTTGATCGTCCGCGGCGGCGCCGAGATCCATCTTTGCGTCTTTCAATTTGCGCGTGAGTTCCTCGACTTGAGAATTGTCGGCGCGCAATGGCTTCGGCTTTACGATCTGCCATGCATCTTTATTTCGGCCAAATTGGATGTCTTGCTTCTTGGCGAGCAGTTCAATCTGGCTGACCTTGTCAAAATCGGAAGTCATCAGCCGCTTGTCGCGAAGATCGTTCAAGCCTTTGTCGACGCTGGTTTTCGTGTAGCTGGCGATCGTGAACACACGTGGGTCGCCGGCGATCACGGCAAAAGCGCCGCTGCCCGTCGGGGTGTCATCGCCGACCAGCAATTTTTGCGACTTGTTGTCCTTGGTGGTCACATCCAAGTCGAGCGCGGGCTCTGCCAAGCCGTATTGCTTCAGGTCACTGGCTTTGTCTTCCACCAGCCGGTCCGAATTGAGCGAAGACAGGGTGGAGACCATGCTGGAGATGGCGTCCTGGTCCGCGCCAAGCGGTTTTGGCGCAGTAATCTGCCACTTGCCGGAATCGTTCTTCAGCAGTGACACGCTGTCTGCGCCCTTTTTCTTGATCTCGATGCGCGAGATGTCGCCTTCTTTGAGGGTCAACATTTTGGGCGACGTGCTGATCGAAGCATCCGCGCTGGTTTCTTTGGCGGTGTGATGATCGGACCAATACAGCACACCCGTGAGGGCGGCCAGAACCACAGCGGCAGCGATCAATCCCCAGCTCTTCATAGCACCCAGCTTTTTATGGGAGTTTTCCGAAACATGGCCGTGCTAATCCAGTAGCGCGCTTACCTCCGGCTCCACCACACCGATACGCCAGCGACGATGACCAGCAGGGGAAGCACGAACTGGCTGGTGATGCGCACCCAGTTCAACTGCGCGCGTGTCATGGTGATCCGGCGGTCTTCGCGCTCCTTGGGCCGGATGGAAATCAAATCCTCGTCGGAGGAGAGCCAGTTCATGGCGTTCAACGCCAAATCGCGATTGCCGTTGAATTTGATAAAGGAATTCGCGGCCCAAGCGGAACTGCCGACCACCACGAACCTCCCCTGGGCGTTTTCCTTGCCGGTGTTGTACGAGCCGGCCGCCGCTATGGGCATCGGCCCTTTCTTATTCTTGGGATCATTCGGATCGATGTTGGGCGAATTCAATTTATTGGTGGCGAGGCTCGAATCGGACGAGCTGAAGAGCGACTCGACGGTGGTCTTTCCGGCGCTCTTGACCTCGAGAGACCGGGAAAGCGGGAATCCCGTCGCCGAGCCTTTCATTTCATTCACGATGGGATGGCGCGCGTAGCTGGTCACCAGCGCTACCTGGGGTCCAAGTCCGGCAAGCTGTCCGATCGGATTGAGATCCAGAATCAGATCCTTTTGCGGCGTCACGCCCCAGCTTTGCAGTATCCCGGTCAAAGCATCGTTGTCTGCAATTTCCGAGCGCCCCATCTTGAGCGGGGGGTCGAGCAAAAACATTGCGCGACCGCCATCTTCTACGTACTTCTTAATCGCATCGACTTCCGGCTGCTGATAGTCGCCACTCGGACCGCCAACGACCAACACCGTGCAGTCGTTGGGGATTTCCGCCTTTTGCAGCAGATTGATCGATTTCGCTTCGTAGCTGTCTTTGGCCAGCAAATCCTTGAACGCGGAGTATCCATTGCGGTCCGTTTCGTCGATCTGATGCTCGCCGCTGCCGGTCACGAAGCAAACCGTGCGGGTGTTGTTCTTCAGATCGCGGATGAAAGCGCCGGTGATGGCCTCTTCGTTGAGGCCCTTGGCCTCTTCTTTTTTCACGCCGATCTGCACAATGGTGGTGCCGTAATTCTTGATGCCGGCTTCGCGCGCCAACTGCGGCTTCTTGTCGGGGTCTACGTACTCGACGTGAACCTTGGGCGAGAGGTTGGCGTACTGGTCTAAGGTATCTTTGGCCTGCTGGAAGCGGCTGCCCTGGTCGTAATAGGTTATGGTGGCGTCCTGCTTTAGGCCCTTGACGATCTTTGCGGTTTGATCGGAGAGGCTGTAGCGCTTGTTTGTCGTGGAGTCGAAGGATTTGTTGTAGCGATTGGCAAGGACATTTGCGGTGGTAATAATCGCGACGATCACGAGGATGTAGACGCTCGCGTAGGCCACATATTTGGTTTGCCTGGCGTTCAAAAACTCTTTGAACATTTACGATCTCCACCTCAGGGATTCCATCGAGCGGGCTGTCAGGAACAATCCGAAGAAAATCACGGTGACGTAGAAAATGGCGTCCTTGGAGGCCAGCAGCCCTTTGGAGAAAGACTCAAAGTGCGTGATCACCGACATATACGAAAGCACGCGTGCCCAGGTCGACGTCTCGTATCCGCTGACCCACTCGAGAACCCAGAGCAGCAGGCACACGCCGAACGTGGCCCCGCCGGCGATGATCTGGTTTTTCGTCAACGTCGAAATGAACGTTCCGATAGCAAGCAAGGCTCCGGCCTGCAACAGCAGCCCTAGATAACCGATCGCCAGCTGCTTCCAGTCGGGATTGCCGTATTTGAAGAGGAACGCGAAGTTCACGGCGGTTAGTAAGAGGATCCCGGCGTAGAGCGTCACAGCGGCCAGCCATTTTCCGAGAATCACTTCGATATCGCGAATCGGCGAGGTGGCCAGCAGCTCGATCGTTCCGGTGCGCTTCTCCTCGGCGAACAGCCGCATGGTGATCATGGGGATCAGGAACAAGCCGACCACGCTGATGTTGGAGAGCAGCGGCCGGATCAGCTCCTCATTGACGTTCATCGGGAAGGACTGACCGCGCATCTGCGATTCCATGCCGACGAATACGAAATAGCCAAGCGCGTTCCAGAAAAAGAATCCGAAGATCAGCGCGAACATCGTGAGCAGGAGATAGGCGACTGGAGAAACGAAGTAGCTACGGATTTCTTTGCGGAAGATGGTCCAGACATTCCTCATTTACTTGACCTCATTCACCTGGGTTACCTGCTTGCGCCTGCTGGGACGGCTTCTTCTTTCGGCGGTGCCTGCGCCGCCTCTCCGGTGAGCTGCAGGAAGATTTCCTCCAGGCTCATGGCCGTTGGGCGCAGCTCATTCAGGTCCCAACCGGACTCCACGACGGCGCGGGCCAAGTCGCCGCGAACAAAGCTGTCTTTGCGGCTTTCTACTTCAAAGGTTGAGCGGTTCTGGCGTTGGTCTTTGAACGAAACGCGCGTAACACCGGAAATGCGCTCCAGGCGGCCCTTCACGGTTGCGGAATCCAGATCGCCATTGCGTCCGGCAACTTCAACGAGCAAGGATTCGGCGCCGCGCGCGCGGTTTTGCAGGTTGTTCACCGAATCCGTGGCAACCAGCTTGCCTTTGTTGATGATGATGACTTGCTGGCAGGTCTGTTCGACTTCCGGCAGGATGTGCGTGCTCAGAATGATAGTGTGGTCGCCGGCGAGACTCTTGATCAGGTCGCGCGTGTCGTTGATTTGTTTTGGATCGAGTCCGGCGGTCGGCTCGTCCAGAATCAGCACTTCCGGATTGTGGATGATGGTTTGGGCCAGACCTACGCGCTGGCGATAGCCTTTCGATAATTTCCCCAGCAGTTTGCTCTTTACGTCGGCGATGGCACAGCGCTCGAACACATAATCGATCCGCTTGGTCAATTCGGCTCCGGACAGCCCTTTGAGCTTTCCGACAAATGCCAAATACTCGTCGGTTCTCATTTCTGGATACAGCGGCGGCGTCTCTGGCAAGTAGCCGATGCGCTTCTTGGCCTCGAGTGGCTGTTCCAGGACGTCGAAGCCTGCCACCGTGGCGCGGCCCGACGTCGGCGGCAGAAAGCAGGTCAGCACACGCATCGTCGTCGTCTTGCCCGCTCCGTTGGGACCGAGGAAGCCGACGATCTGACCCCTGCTGACTTCAAATGAAATGTGGTCGACGGCGGTGTGCCGCGCGTACTTCTTCGTAAGTTCAGTAACTGTAATCATAAATTTTTCTTGGAGTGTGACTACACAGTCTTCCCGAACTCTCTCACTGATCCGACGACTTGACTGTGAAAGGTTATGGTAAGAAGCCGAAAGGCTCCCTGTCAATCCCTCATAGGCCCTCAGGGGGACAGACGGGAGCCTCGGTCGAATCGTTAGCGTCGCGCCAAAGCGGCACGGACTTTACGCTCGCCGCGCGGAACTTTCGCCAGTTTCAGTTCCGCTGCTTGATCTCTTTGATTTCCGGGCCGGCCTGCTCGATGCTGCCTTTGACCAACTCCGTTCTCACTTCCGATTTTTGCCCGGCGAGCAGATTGACCTCGGTCTCAAAGGTGCGGTAACCCGGCAGCTCCACCTTAACGCGATGCTTGCCCGGACTAATCAGCATAGAGTGGAACGAACCGCCAAATTCGCTGGCGTGCCCGACGAACTTACCATCCAGAAATACGGCCGCGCGGCCGGGCTCCACGTTGAGTTTCAGGGTTGAGGTGACGTCCGGAGATGTCGCACGCGGGCTCAGGTGCATGGTGACCTGGACGACCTGAGCCTGGGCAGGCTCGACCACTACCTTTCTGACGAAATCGTCATAGCCGGACTGGCGCACTGCGATCTCATGCTCACCTGGCAGGAGCATCAGCTTCTTGTCGCCCTTCAGCTCCTTCATGTAACCGACGTACTGGCCGTCCACCCACACCCCAGACTCGCGTGCGATTTTGTTGGTGCCTTCGAACTTGACTTCGCCCATGACCTTGCTGCTCTGCGCGGCGGCCGTAGCGACAAGGCATAATTGCGCAAACACGATTGTGACCGACCTAAGTTTGTTCATGGTTGATTCCCTTTCCCAAGTTTATTATCCCCAAGGCTATGATCTCACGGAGCGAGCTTTGCTCTGAAATCGACCGTCGTGAACCGAACTAAGTCTATGAAAACAAGGTTATTACCGGCTTGAGTTTCGCCGGCCAGTTAACCGGCCCCGTTGCTTGGTATGGATTCTACTCTCTAAACGCTAGCCTGTCCTGCTGGCCAGGTGCTAGGGCGCTGGATATTGGCTGTACCCAATTGAACAACAGCCCTTTTTTCGGTTTCTAATCGGGGATTTATCGAGGCGTTCGGGGACGTACTGCAGGCCATCCTGCAAGAGGAGCCCAGGTTGCAGAAGCGGGGCTTAGCTGCTCACGCAGGCAGGCGTGGGCCGTCTATGCCGTCAGACCTGCGCAATCGGCGCACGAAGGTTAGCCGGTCGACTTCCGTCCAGATGAAAGGGAGGGGTGTGATGTCCAAATTCTGCAGATACATTCTCGGGCTGTCCCTGCTCGTCGCGAGCTTCGCGACAGGAGCATCGGCCCAATTCAAAAACGGGTCTCAAGCGACAGAGCTGAAATTGCCCACGCTCAGCCAGCATGCCACCATCACCCAGCGAATCGGCTTGACAGATATAACCATCGCGTATAGCCGGCCGCTGGCGAACGGACGGACGTTGTGGGGCAAAGAAATCCCTTACAAGAGCGTTTGGCGTGCCGGTGCGAACGAAAACACTACTGTTTCGTTCACGGATGACGTCGCGGTGGAGGGCAAAGCCCTTCCGGCGGGCACCTATGGCCTGCACATGATTCCGGACGCCGATCAGTGGACTGTCATTTTCTCGAAGAACTCGACTTCGTGGGGCAGCTTCAGCTACGACGAGAAGGAAGACGCGTTGCGCGTTACCGTAAAGCCTCAGCCGGCCGAGTACACTGAGGCCATGTCCTTCACGTTCGACGAGGTCAAGCCGGACTCGACGGCGGCGACCCTGCGGTGGGCGAAGGTTGCGGTTCCCTTCCACGTTTCGGCAGACGTCAATGCCATCGTCCTGCGCAGCATTCAGAATCAGCTACGGAATACAGGCGGCTTCACTTGGATGGGCTACGACGAAGCGGCACTCTGGCTGCTCGATACAGGCAACAATTTGGATCAGGCCCTAAAGTGGTCTGATCGCTCGATCGTGGCCGAAGAACGCTTTGACAACCTGCTCACCAAGTCCGAAATCCTGAGAGCTCAAGGCAAACAGCAGGAAGCCGATGCGGTCAAGGCAAAAGCGTTTGAAATGGCATCGGGATTCCAGCTCCACATCTACGGGCGTGGTCTGCAGAACCGGAAAAAACAAGACGAAGCCTTCGCCATATTCCAAATCAATGTCAAGAAGCACCCGAACGAATGGTATACGCATGGTGAGCTGGCGCGGATGGCTTCGGCAAAAGGCGACTTTACGGCCGCCACCAAGGAGATGAACTTGGCGCTAGCGAGTGCGCCGGACGTGGCCAAACCTGGAATCCAGCGCCTGATTACGCGGCTGGAAAAGAAGGAGGATATCAACTGAGCGCAGCTCGCTGAAGGGCGCCGAACCGGAGTTATCTCATACCGCTCTCTTGTACCTTGGCTGTTTGCATCTCATGTGCATTGCGACGCCCTGCCCTCTGTCTGAGGGGCAGGGCGTTCTTGCCTTAGGCCAAGAACAACGCCTGCGGATGGACTCATATAGCGGCCGCCAGGGAGGGATGACCGCGCCAACTTCTCGATCACCCGTACAGACAACCGGGCTGCCGCTTGTGTAAGCTACCGACGGATCCTTCACGATCTTGCAATTTCGAGCCGGAGGCTTGCGGCATGAAACTCGGGATTCGAAGGTCTTTTCAGGTCCTGGTGCCAGGTAGCTCGCTCCGGCGACGCATAGCCTACAGCTTGGCGATCGTCCGGCTCATCCTCGTGCCTGTAATCGTGCTGTCGGTCTACTACCTGCTATACATTGGATGGCTCGTTGACCGCATCGTCAGCTACGATGCCCCGGCAGCGACTCTCTCGCAGCAAGCATCCATCGAGATGCTCGAAGCCCGTCACAGCGAGCGGAACTACCTGCTCTTGTATGATGCAGCGTCTCTACAGGCCACGCGCGACTCGATTAAAAAGGTGGAGCAGATCCTTACCGCCATTCACGACCTCCACCCTTCGGACCAGGCGGTGACGCAACAAGCTCTGGACGCTCTTCACCAGTACAGCCAGCGATTTCAAACCGCAGTGAGCGCGATTGGGCAGCCCGGCCAAGCTGCCTCCGAACGGATCGGCGCGGTACTGACGGCATACAAAAAAGATCTCGACGATCTGCTCAAGAATCCGCGCTACAAAACGCGCGCACAGTTGGTCGAGGAGCTGAGGTCGCGCGTGGGTTCTTTCGACGTGCAGATCAATAAGACCGTCCAACAGGGGGACCCCGCGCTACAGCAGATCACTGCCGCCCTGGAGAGCTCTGGCCAGGAGGTCTTGGATCTGACAAACAACTTGGAGGCTCGGAGTTGGAGCCGCATTGAATACGACCACAATAAAGCGCGTCGCATGATTTCCCGCGCGGAATGGGCCCTGAGCATCGTTTCGGCCATCACTTTGCTGGTCAGCGTGTGGGTCAGCTTTGTGCTTCCCCGCCAAGTCGTGAAGCCCCTCGTGAATTTGAAGGACGCGGTGGACCACGCGGCCGCCGGAAACTATGAAATCGATTTCGACATTCAAGGTGAAGGCGAAGTAGCGCAGCTTGCCAACAGCATCCGGCTGCTGATCAGCCACATGCGCGAAACGATCGGGCTTTCCTGACAGCCAGACGCACAACGGGAACCAAGATCTCTCGGTCCAACCAATGCAATCCCGGATGAGGCCGCCGGCCCGACGTAAGCGCCAAGCTCAAGGAGCAGGAACGGGTCGGCGCTTGACAGCGACGGATGGCTGCCATATGGTCTGCGCGAAAGCCGGTCAGAGTCGAAAACCCGCGCAACTCAGGGTTTTCGATTTGGAGGAGTACGATGCCACTCGACCTCATGACCCTGTCGTTCGTAGCTAGTCCGGTCACAGTAGAAGAAGGCGTTCGCATTTTGGAACGCGATCAGTACCGCTGCCAGTACTGCGGGCTCGACGGCATGGCCAGCTTCGACAATGCCTTGGCCATGTCCGTTGACTTCGTGGTGCCGCGCGCGCGCAAGGGCAAGAAGGACCCACGGAACCTGGTGGCCTGCTGCCGCGCATGCAACATGATCAAGGGGCGTCGCGTGTACTCGGGCTTCGACGAGGCCAAAGCCTACGTGCTGGAGCGTCGCGAAGAGCTGCGCAAGTCGTGGGAGGCCAAAACCGCGCGGCCTCTCAGCAAGTCCGCCAAGGCCTAACACGCTTCGTGTTTGGCGGCGACCGGAAGTCCCTTCCGAATCAGCAGGAAATGCCTACTCAATCGCTGAGCGGTGTTAATGGCGCACAGGCTGAGGACTTTTCGCTGCTGACGCTTCGGCGCGGGGTGTAGCTCCGTCCCAAATGCTCGCGGGAACCAACACCTCGCCACGGAATAGCGCGCGAGCGGTGCGAATGAGGCTTGAGCGAACAACGTTCAATCCACTATTCGAGTCCCCCACCTCTATTTCGAGCGAAAACTCGCCGGTGGGATGCTCGATGGAGAGGCGCTTCACCGCTCCCTCAGGAACGGAAACGACGCCGTGTGTCACCGAATTGGGGAGCACGCACGCGGTTCCGACGGTGACCGCTCCCAACACACCGATGGCCGCGTGACACTTGTGCGGGATGAAAGTACGCGTGGCCACGTGTCCGCCTTCTCGCGGTGGCGCGACCAACGTCATCTTCGGCACGACCTTGGACCGGACGTCGCCTAGGCGCATGCGCTCGCCCGCCACAAGACGAATCTGCTCGAGACGCGCTTTGAATAGCTTGTCCGCGTCGAGCTCGGCAGGTGTCTCGTAACCGGACTTGCCGAAATCCGCGGCACGCAGCACGACTACGGGCATGCCGTTATCGATGAGCGTCGCGTCGATGCCGTCGATTTCGTCCCGTGATTTCCCAGTGGGCAAGAGGGCATTGCATACCGAACCGGCGGTATCGAGGAAGTCGATGCGGATGGCGGCGGAGGTACCCGGCACGCCGGCGATAGAAGTTTCTCCCTCGTAGGCGACGACGCCGTCGGGGGTGGGCACCTGCGCGACAGCAACCGTTCCAATGTTAACCATATAGATTTTGACTGGCGTGACCGGATGGCGCGCCGCGATGAGACCTCGCTCAATCGCAAACGGGCCGACACCCGCGAGCATATTCCCGCAGGTCGGACTTACATCAACCAGCGGCTGGTCGGTGGAGACCTGCGCAAAGAGATAGTCAACATCGATTCCCGGCCGCAAGGAAGGGGAGATTATCGCGACTTTACTCGTAAGAGGGTCTGCCCCACCAACACCGTCGATTTGGCGCGCGTCGGGTGAACCCATTGCGGCGAGCAAGACGCGATCGCGGAGCTGGACATCGCTCGGAAGATCAGGTGCCAAAAAAAAGGGGCCCTTGGAGGTGCCGCCTCGCATCAGTGTGCAAGGAATGGGAGTTTGCGACGACCGAGGCATGGGATCGCCTCCTCTCACATGTACTTGAGGCCAAGCTCCGCGAGTTTGGAACGCAGGCCGTAAATATCTAGACCCAGTTCGCCGCGAGCAAGCCGGCGTCGAGTCGCTTCTTCTTTGCGAACACGAAGTTTCGATGCGGCCGCGACTTCGGCCGCCAGGGACCGCTTGACGACGACCACGCCATCATCGTCGGCGACAATTACGTCGCCAGGTTCAACAAGAGCGCCTGCGCATATTACAGGAACGTTCACCGAACCGAGAGTAGCCTTGACCGTTCCCTGCGAGCTGACGGCACGGCTCCAGACGGGAAATTTCATCTTTGTCAAATACCGAACGTCGCGACATCCTGCGTCGATTACCAGTCCCTTTACGCCGTGCGCGCGTAGAGATGTAGCGAGCAGCTCGCCGAAATACCCGTCCGTACATGGTGAGGTCGGAGCAACCACGAGGATGCTTCCTGGTATACAGACCTCGACCGCAACATGGATCATCAGGTTATCGCCAGGTGGCACCGAGACCGTAACCGCCGGCCCAGCTATAGCTGCGCCAGAAAAGATTGGCCGCATATAGGCTGCAAGCAAACCGCGACGTCCTTGCGCTTCATGCACCGTCGATGCCCCATACTTCTCCAGCGCCGCGACCGCGGCTTTCGAGGGTTGCTCGACCTGCCGGACCACCACGGATTCGTTCATTGCAACTCCTCCGTCACCTGCGGAAACACCCGCTGATACGCTTCGGCATACTTGATGTTCTTGTTGGAATTGCGCGACGCCTGCACGCCGCGCTGCAACGCCACGCGCTCGTAGTAGTGCCAGAGATGTTCCTGGGCATTCATTTCCTTGAACGCGGCGTATTTCTTGGGCCACACGGGAGTGATATCGAGCAGAACCTGTGGCTTCCAGTCGCACTGTTCCGGTTGATGCGGCTCGAATAGAAAGACGGGCGGCGCGCCGATCACGGTCGTACCCGGCTCGTGCCCGTGGGCTTGGGCGACGATGCGCGCTTCCTGCGTTATGTGCGAAACAAGGGGATGATCGAAATTGTAGGGATCTTTGAGCGAATGCGTCAGAACGAATTCCGGACGAATGTTCCGGTAAAGCGCAACCAAGTCATAGAGAATGTTGTCCGGTATTCTCATGGGATAGTCGCCTACGTCGAAGAAAACGATCTTCGCTCCGAAGATGTCTGCGGCACGAGTGGCTTCTTGTTTTCTGTTGGCCTTTACAGTCTCGATGGTCATTCCTGGCTCGCGCCAAAGCTTCGCGGATTCGCCTCGCTCCCCAAACGAGAGACAAACGACCGTGATCTCCCAGCCGCGCTCCGCATACAGCGCGATCGCTCCTCCAGCTCGCCACACGAAATCCGCCGAATGGGCGCTGACGACCATTGCCGTTTTCTTGTCCGCCACTATCGCCACCTAAATTTCAATTCGAGGATCGCTCAAATCCATAGCCTCAGCTTGCACGGCCGCGCCTGCCGCGAGCCGGTGACGCGATTTTCGCGAGTGTCGTTCATGGCTTAGTGCTCAACTCGACCGGAGGTGTGCCGTACGTGTGAAACGAGTCGATCGTCTTGAGGCCCCAAGCCTGCCCTTTCTTGCGTTCGGCCTCGCTCCAGCGAATCGGCTTCCAGTCTGGCGCCAAAATCAGCCGCGCTCCCGCATTGGCCACCTCCACGCGATTGCCTCCAGGCTCGTACACATACAAAAAGAAAGTCTGTTGGATCGCGTGCTTATGCGGACCGGTCTCAATGTACACGCCATTTTCCAAGCAGATGTCCGCGGCGAGCAGCACTTCTTCCCGACTGTTGACCGCATACGTGAGGTGATGAAATCGTCCTCGAGTTCCGGTGTGATCGCGTGTGTAGGCAAAGTCATAGCTCTTGTTCGTGCAGGTCATCCATATCGCGGCTTCCGAGCCGTCGTCCAGCACAATTTGCTCCGTTAAACGAAAGCCTAGATAGTTTTCGAAAAACTCGCGGTTCGCTGCGATATCGACCGCCAAACCATTCCAGTGATCGACCCGGCGCACGTTGATGCCGCGAGCTGGGAATCGTTGTGCTTGGTTCTTCAACGCCGGGCGCAATTCGGGTGGCGGTTGATACCACTGCGTTTCATAGTACAGCTCGATCTTGTGTCCATCTGGATCACGGCAAAGGAACGCCGGACCATGCGCCAGGTCGCCATTGGTCCATCCGATGTCAAATCCTGAACCTTTCAGAGCGGAGACGCGCCGCTCAAGAGCTTGCGGACTTCGCGTGCGATAAGCTACGTGGCCCATCCCAGGCAATTTGGACGCTGTGAGCTTCAATGAGTGGCGTTCGTAATCGTCATATGCATGCAGGTACACGGAGTCGCCTTCCCTCCCCGTCTCGGTCATTCCCATCACATCGACGAAAAACCGCAAGCTCTCCTCGGGCCTTGGCGTCAGCAATTCCAAATGACCCAAATGAGCCAAATCCATGACCGGTTCATTTTGCATGGGCGCACCTCGGGAGGAGAGTACCGCAAGAAGTTCTTCCGGAAGCCGACTATCGGTAGAACGTAAGCGTCGTAAGCTGTTGATGTGGCGGTCGGAGTAAGTTCTTTGAGCGGGCGATGGGAATCGAACCCACCTCTCACGCTCTACAAGCTATTGAATATACTGGCTTCCCTTCCCTTGTCCGCGTCCAACTGCGTCCAACTTCAGGGAATTTGAAACGTCCGCCATCGCCTGCTCTGTGATTCCGCCTCGCAAATGAATGCAGTTGAGTGTTGTGCGGGCGTCGGTATGGCAGAGCTGTTGTTTTGCAACCTCTGGTGAGTAGCCTGCGTCCACGATGAAAGACCCAACGGAGTGGCGGAAAGCATGAAGGCCGCACCGCGGAATATCGAGCGCGTCGAGGATTGGCCAAAGCCGATATTCCACCACGTTATTGCTCGACGGAGGCCGGTTGTTTCGGGTAGCAAACAACCAACACTCGGGGTTAGCGGTCCAAATCGAACGGTAATCCTTCAGAACGTTTGCGAGCGCATCCGGCAGAGTCACCGGCGCCGCGCTCGCCTTGCTCTTTGTGGATTGAGCTTTTCCGTACCACGCAGAGCGGCGGACGTGAATGCACTTGTGATGAAAGTCGATATCCGGCCATTGCAGGCCGAGCGCTTCGCCCGCACGCAATCCCGTGAGCGTCAACGCGATAAAGAACGTGCGCCACGGTTCGTTTGCGAGCGAGAGAATCGATTCGATTTGGGAACGAGTGAAATGTGCGGGAACGTGGACATTTCTTTCAGGGAGCACAAGCTTGCGAAGCGCTATCTCCCCGCTCGAATATCCCCAATTCTTAGCGGTCGCGAGCATCGATGAGAGCGTGCTCAGAACGTTCAGCACGGTTTTTCTCGACGCGCCGGCCAGTTGGTTGACGAAGACCTGTTGGTTCTCGGGGCCCACCTGGTCGAGGCGGAGCTTCCCCAGCTGCGGAAGAATGTGAGAGTCGAGATGCGAGTTGGCTGAGCGCACCGTTGACGGTTTTCGCTTTGCGAGAACTTCCTCGCGCCAGCGGGCCGCAAACTCGGCCACCGTTGCGATGCGAGTTGGTTGATAAGCGCAATCATTGATGCGGGAGAGAATTTCATCGAGCTTGCGAGCTGCAAGGCGCTGCGTCGGCAATTCCTTCTTGGTGCCGAGCACGATCTGCGGCCGCGCGCGGATGACGCTTCCATCCGGTCGAATCGTGTCCTCCCGATACCTGCCTAGCCAGAGCTGGCGGCTCTTGCTAAACAGGATCTGTCCCTTTTCTGGGACCTGCGTCGGGCCAAATCTCCTCCGTGACCCGTTGACGCAGTTGGCGGGACCACTCTACCACAACCAAACAATGCGCGAGTTTTGGACCAATTGCCATCGGACTGCCGGGAACAGCGCCGTGCTTTCCTTTCGAGTCCGCAGACGCAAACCCTTCACTTACTAGGGAACCTCGAAACAGGAAAAAGTAAGAAAGAATTTTGTGCACCGCTGCGCTTCCGGAGTGAAGAAAGTCGTTGCTGGGACAAGAAGGGACAGTTTGGGACAACTTGGGACAGATTGGGAGAGAATGGGACAACTTCGGACAAGCGGAAAGTCGGCAACAGTTGGCGACAAAAAAACAAGAGGCTACAAAAGTCAACAAAAGGCGACAGTTAGCAACAACTGACGACAACTGGAGACAAGAGTCACAGAGGAGAGCGGCGCGTGTTGAGGTGGTGCGGCTGGTATTGGAACATAAAGGAAGTGGCGCACTTTCGGGGATTTTTGGCGGCAAGTGTCCCACGACGAAGGAGCTACACTGGCGCCTTCGAGCAAGTTGCGCCACAAACGCGCCACAACCAAAAGTGAGGGGATCGAATATGCGCAAGCACAGAATCGAGCGCAATCTGGCATTTCCGACGGAGGAGTTCCGGCGGCAGATACGATCCGCCGCTAGAGAAAGAGTTTGTCGTTCGGAACAGGCGTTCATACTTGCGGCCTGTGAGAACGAACTCAAACGGGGTGACAGTACCGAGGCAACAGCTCAGCTCGAGGCCCGCATTGCGGCCACCCTCGTAAATATGACGAAGGAAGTACAGTCGCTCTTCACGCTGGCACACACACAGGTTGCCCTCACAAATTCCCTCTCGCAGTACGTTCTGACCTGCGTGGTTGAACCTCCCGCAGACGTGTTGCCTGCGGCTCGCGCCCGTGCAAAGGCAAGATACGCAAAGGTTCTTCGCTTAGCCGGACAGGAGGTAGCGACTCGAAACAAAGCGACCCCGTCGCCTATCCGCGCCGCGTGGCCACTCTCCTCTTGCGCTTCGCGATTTGGATCGCACCGCACGACACCCTTGACTGGGGCCACGGCATGCTCAGCGAGCTAAATCACGTGCCGGGGAGTTGGGCGGCCCTCATTTGGGCCATGGGCGGCGCGGGAGTTCTCGCGAAGCACGCCGTGCTCGCGGTGATCCTTCCGGGCAGCCATCGCCGTACCGTTTCTTCCGCAGGAGAACTTTTCGCCAATGAGGGTCCCGTGCGCAAAACCACTCTCTCCGTCATCGTTGCATGCACCGTGGTGCCTTTCCTGTTTTTCCTGGCACCAGTATTCCGCCAGGCCTTCCATGTTTCCCTCGCGCAGTGGCATGACGTCCTCCATACCCGCCGGGCGCTGGATTACCAAGAGCCAGATCCAGAACTGGAAGGCCTCGCGAGGAAGGCCGAACAAAATCACGAAGGAGAGGGGCTGGCCTTTGCCGCCATACGCCACTGGAACGAATCCGAGAGCGCGCGGCTGGCAAATGAAGCCGTTCATCTCGACCCGAAACTGACCTGGATTTACGCCGTCAATGCCGTGCAGCACTCATCGCTTTCCGAGATCGACCGCTGGGTCCCTGAGCTTGAGCAATGGGATTCTCAGAACGCACTTCCGTATTTCATTGTGGCCGAGAAGATTGACATCGATCAAGTGGTTCGCGAGAAGATTCCACATCGCATCGAGGAACAACCACCCGCCTGGCAAAACGCCTTGGCGGCGGCATTTGGTTCCCCGAGGCTCGATAGCTATTACGATCGGCTTAAAGAGCTTAATCGGCGAGTTCTGCTTCGTTACGGCCTCAACGACCCCCATCAAGTCATAGGGGAAGAACGCTGGTATGGCTTGCCAAGCTATGCAGCCTCCGACTCTTCTTGCTATGCGCAATCCATTCTCGAATCCGGCGAGAAACTGGAAGTTCAAGGAAATAGGAGAGGCGCCGTCGAAAAATATTGGGCCGTGGCCCGGTTCGGCCAGATGATGGGTTCCGCAGGTGGATTCATGATGAGGCGAGTTGTTCGGGACGCCTACAAACAACTCGGAAGGTTGTCCGAAGAAGAGAGACACAACGAAGAAGCCGCGTTTTATGCCTCCGTCGCGGCCCAGATTGATAATGCGCAACGAGAAGAAAACATTTCTATCCAGAACAGATTTCGGGGTGGCGATGTATCCCGTTGGAACGCTTTCATAGCGAGGGCTTCCGGGCTGATGATGCTTTTCTCCGCCGGGCTCTTGCTGACTTGCGCACTCACTGTCATCGCAAGAGGCCGATCCCTGCGGTTAAGTTCGCTTCGGCCCGGTCGACTAAACCTCGGGCTTGGCCTGGGCGGAGCAATAGGATCGCTGCTCTCCAGTGCCATGCTCTACGTGAGCTACAGGCCTTACGCTGAAATTCTTCAGCGATTCATCCGCACAGGTGACGACAGCCGGATCCCCGAGCTCTCCGAATTTCTTGCGTACGCTCAAATCCCACTTGGCGCCGAGCAGTTCAAACACTTGCCAGATTTCGTGTTCTATTTCTGGGTCGGGGTTACCATGCTGTGCATCCTCGCTCTTTTGCTCGTCGTCTCGCGCTACTTCCAGCACCGTGAGAGAGCCAACGCCACGATATAGCCCGGGATCTGTGACATGTTCTGAATGGGTCGTCGACTTCTACTACCTGATAGGCGCGCTAATCGTACATGCGGATCACTTTGACGGAGTTCCGAAAACTCACCCCTCTTCCGGTGCGCCCTAAGTCGAGAAGAATTAGCAAGTGCCGAAAGCAGATCTGATTTAGGAACATCAGCGGCTGAGGCGCCAAGCGTTGAGGGCTTGGGACTTAGCGGCTACTGCGAGCGAGGGTTTTTGGAACGGCCCATCACGTGGTTGATTTCGAGAGGCAGAAGAGTCGCAAGTCGAAGAGTCAAGTCTCCCGCCGTACCATGATAGGGGGGACGGTGGAAACGTCGGCATCATTCGAAGCCCGTTTGCCGCAGAGCATCAGCCAAAGAAGCTGAACCACTCCGGTTGCTAACGTAACGGGCGTAATCTGGGACCTGTAGGGTAGCAACCGCGCCATCCTCGTTGAAACCTCTGTCGCACCGTAGAGAAATGAGTCGTTTGCATTTTGGCGCGGAGGGAAACGAAGCACAATCGGCTGAAGGACGCGGGAGGTTGGGGTTTGGGCTGGAAGCCATCGCAATGGGCATCGGTGATTCCGCGTGATCCGACCATGCGCAAGCCGAATCAGTATGCGGAGATGCTGCGCGTAGTCTGGGAGAACCGCGACCAGCTTCCCTTTGTCTGGCGGATCCTAAAACACGGCGTCTGTGACGGATGTGCGTTGGGGACAGCCGGCCTCAAGGATTGGACCCAGGATGGTGTCCACCTGTGCATGGTCCGCTTGGAACTAATGCGCCTAAATACCGCTCCCGCGCTCGATCCTGTGCGCCTCGGAGATGTGTCATCACTTTCCGGGATGAGTTCGCGGGACTTGAGGGCGCTCGGCCGCCTTCCTGAACCGATGATCCGGCGGAGGGGCGACAAGGGATTTCGTGTAGTCCCGTGGGCTGAGGCGTACGTCGCTGCGACGGAACAGATCCAGCTGACACGGCCACAGCGGTTCGCGGTTTACGTGACCTCGCGCGGCATGATGAACGAGCACTATTACGCGGTCCAGAAGGCGGCGCGTGCGATGGGGACGAATCATGTTGACAACTCCGCGCGCCTCTGCCACGCGGCGTCGACGGTTGCAATGAAGAGAACGCTCGGCTATGGCGCTTCGACCTGCTCGTACCGAGATTGGATTGGCACCGACCTGATTGTGTTCTTCGGCTCGAACACGCCCAACAACCAACCGGTCACGATGAAGTACCTCTACAATGCTCGCAAGGCGGGAACCAAAGTGGCTGTGGTGAACCCCTATTTCGAACCGGGACTTCAAAGATACTGGGTTCCCTCGGTCACCGAATCGGCGCTGTTTGGAACGAAATTCGCGGATGACTGGTTCGCCGTCGATACCGGAGGCGATTTGCCGTTTTTGACCGGCACCTTCAAGTTCCTCGTTGCCGAAGGATGGGTGGATCATGACTTCATCCTGCGGCACACCGTCGATTTTGAAGAGGCGAAGGCAAATGTCGAAAAGCAGGACTGGGATCTTCTCGAACGGGAGAGCGGGACGACCCGCCAGGAGATGAGGCGATTCGCGGAGATGCTACGAGACGCCAGGAATGGCATTTTCGTTTGGTCGATGGGCCTCACTCAGCACGCGCACGGAGTCGAAACCATTGAAGCGCTGATCAATGTCAGTCTCGCGCGCGGGTGGGTAGGGCGGGAGAAGACCGGGCTCATGCCGATCCGGGGGCACTCAGGCGTTCAGGGAGGCGCCGAGGTCGGGTGTGTCCCCTGGCTGGAGGAAAACCAGCGAAAGCGCTTTGAAGATTTGTGGAGCTTTAAGCTCCCCACATTCCGGGGCCTTTCCGCCCCGGAGATGGTCGCGGCGGCTTATCGCCGCGAGATCGATGTGTTCTGGATGGTGGGTGGTAACTTCCTGGAGACACTCCCGGATCCA
>Ga0070698_100001651_pt1 | contig 24885 bp, 20 predicted proteins | sample KBSK1502metaG_FD_65477 | JGI IMG/M metagenome (GOLD analysis project Ga0070698, IMG submission 65477) | Corn, switchgrass and miscanthus rhizosphere microbial communities from Kellogg Biological Station, Michigan, USA - KBS K1-50-2 metaG | ecosystem: Host-associated > Plants > Roots >... | reverse complement strand
AATCGCTGCCAGAATATGCTACAGAAAAATTGCTAGCCCATCAGTATAAAGCCGCTTCTGGTGGTCTGCTGCTGCCATGATATGGGTAAGAGCGAGGGCCATAATATCGCTCAAATCACACCGTGGGCCACAAATGTGCTCAAAGTCTGACCATTATTAGCTACCTAAGTTTCGCCCAAATTAACGACAATGTGTAAGGGAGTAAGTAACTCCCGCAAGGGACAGATGAATGAACGAGTCAAGCAAGCCTCTTGGTTCAAAACAATCGCAACCACAGAGCCAAAGGCATTAAAGCAGAGAAAGCCACTGACATGAAAAACATCGCGCACCATGCGCAAGATGCCACACTGCTGGACCTGGGGAACGGCCAACCAGTGGCGTGCCCAGACCACCACATTGTGAGCCAAAGAGCCGAGCAACGTCAGCATCTGTTGCGCCTCAAAGCGCTTCTTGTTGCGTTTGGTCAGTCCCAATCCTTGCTTATCGCCTTTGAAGGTGGTTTCGATGCCGCCCCCACGCTGATCATAGGAGGTCACGTAGGAAAGCCTGACCGCGACGGGATCAGCCGCTTGCGAGCGGGGACGCCCCAGCACCGTGAGCACCTGCTGTGCCGACAACGAGCAAATCAGCACGCCATAGGCGAAGGTGCCGTCTTGTCGGCGACAGCGCACGGCAATACGCTGGACGGGACGGACATAGCCGATCGGTGGCTCAGTCACCCAGCCAAACGAGCGTTCGGACCAGACGGGGTCCTGGACCCACTCGTCGACGGTCTTGGCCAAGCGGAGCACCCGCCGTCCCGCATATTCTTTGGCCATGATCTCATAGCCGCGAGCCAGCAGCCAGTTGAGGTCATCCAGGGTGCCAGCACCGGCATCCACGCGGATAAGCGTGCGTGCCCGTTTCGCCTCGTCCAGGTGCAAGGTCGTCTCAGCCGCCTCCACCAGGGGCTGCAAGGCTTTGATCAACTGCACATTACCGGCAAACAGGCGATCAACGACCACTTCCTCATACAAGGTGGCCAGCACGCGGCCCACTTGCCGTCCCCGGCGGTGGTATTGTCCGGCAAAGTAGCCCTTGGTGGCAAAAGCGGCTTTGGGACCGCATGGCAGGCCACTCATGTCCACATCCAGCAGGTGGAACCCAGCCTGGTAATCGTGCCGAGACCCGCGACTGTGCTGCTGGTAGATCAGATCCAGCGCGTGCTGCATCTGCCTGACATTCTCATCCGTACACGCATCCAGCGTCTCCTGCACGACCGACTGCTCCGCACACGCCTGGCGTCCAAAGGCGTGCTGCAAGGCCGGATCCGTTCGCAGGCGCGTATTGATTTCTACCATCCCCTGGGCTCCGGCCAACAGGCTGATAAAGGCGTCATAGAGCTTGTTCACTGGCGTATGTTTGACGGTCTTCTGCCGAATCTGGACCAGGGTCCGGATCGGGCCAAACAGGTCGAGTTGATTCAACTTCACTCCTATGGCTGCCAAACTCGCAGCCGGGCTAAAATGCTTCGTTGTCAGTGTGATAGACTCGTTCATGGTGATGCTCCTCCTAATGAAAGCTGTTTCGTTTCTTCATTAGCTATGGAGCATCGCCATGCTTTTGGCAAGCTCTTCAAGGACTGGCGAACCTGTCGCTAGTTTGGGCAAAATTTAGGTAGCTAAAAATAACCCCAGAGTAATCAGGGAGAGAGGAATCCACTTAGTCATGTCAACATCAGACAATCCGCCAGGTGTCTCTTTCACGGAAGCATCCGTTGGGGTATCACCGGCGCCAGCAGGCATTACCCCAGTCGCCGCACTTCCCGCATCCAGCGAAGGCGGACAAACTACCACTGTAACCAGTAGTTCCAACAATCCCAATCCAGTCTCCGTAAGCCCACCATTAGACACGGCCAGTAATGCGAGCAGTACCCCTGTTTCGAGCCGCAGTGTGCGGCAACCTTCACTTAGTGGTGGCGATGGCGACCGGATGGCTCTAGAGCAACCAGGCCTGGATACCCTTGAGACGGCTGCTCGCAGCACAGGAACGTATTCCGGCGCGCTTATCATGACCGCAGCTGCAGTCCCCGTTGTTGCTTCCATAATCAGCGCAATCGCTTTCATCGTACACTGGCCACAGGGAGTAATGTTGCCGGATTGGCTCGCACCGCTTATTGGCACACCGCTGCTCCTGGGTACCGTTCCCACTCTCATTGCCTGGTTGTTACTCGCGATCATCATCCGTCGCTTCACTGCTATTGATCGCATGAACATGGGTAGCTATGGCCAGCTCCTCAGCCGGTTAACTACCATGGATTCACAACTCAGTGTCTTAAATCCAGAGCTATTAACAATACCTACCTCAGTCGCCATGGCTAGGAAGGAGGTGTTGGACGGCCAGAATGCTATCCTCAAGAAGCTGGTCAAGAAGAGCCTGGCGTGGGTGACGGCTAGCGGGTATATCGATCTGTGGAAAGAGATGCATAATGCGGAAGAATCTCTCATCAACGTGCTGCCTCGTGAGGACGTGATTGCCGATGCACTCTATGATGAAATGCGCATCCAGGATTCCAAGATCGATACCAGTGACGCATTGCTCGAAAAGTTGAGGAGGGCTGTTACAGTGCTGGATCCATCAGCGAAGGCTTATCTCCAGTCTCCACCCTCCAAACTGCAAGAAGGGATCAATGAACCTCCTGCTGCTCCGTCTTCTACTAGCCTGACTCCTGTTGAAGGGGAGATGCAACCACGGTCTGTTCTCCGTGAGGTCAGGCACGCGCTCAATGAGTTTCGTGATAGCCGCTGGGAAGCGATTGTGCGCGTGCGTAACCAGTTTGTGTGCACTATGATTCTCACTGGGCTAACCTTGTATGTGCTGCTGCAGTTCGCTATCCTCGCTGGCACACCCCAGCCAGCGATAATCTCAGCAACGGCTTTCTACCTGGTTGGTGCACTGGTTGGGCTGTTTAACAGGTTGTATACCGAGTCACAGACTTCCAAATCCATCGATGACTATCGACTAGCCCTGGCACGCTTAGTCGCGCAACCATTGTACAGTGGCCTGGCTGCTGTTGGGGGGGTGCTGATCGTACAAAAGTTTAGCGCTTTGGGGGACATATTCGATCCTAAAAACATTCTGTCTGGCCTTATTATTGCTGCTGTGTTCGGCCTGACGCCGGGCCTGCTGATCAATAGGCTGCAAAATCAGACGGAAACGTACAAGAACGACTTGAAGAGTACTGCCGCGTCCCAAGGGCAAGGGACAAAGACTTCCTGATTCAACAAGAGTAATGCTATACGTCTTTCCCGTATTGCGAGTAGAGTCATTCACCGAGTTTCTGAGGCCTCCTTGCCTGAAGGTCAGAGTAAAGTGCGATATGGCTATCAGCGGCTATGATCTTCAGGTACATGATTGCACTTGTTGTTGACAACACAATTCATGTATGTAGAGAAGACCATAAGGGAGTTATGGCAATGGTAACCCTTCGTACCCACTTGTAAAAACCTGAAGTGCGGTGTGGGTCTAGGGCGATACCTTGTTTCTTTTGAGTGCTGCATTCTTGTTGGTTTGAATGTTCTTACACGGACCAGTTGCAATAACGTTGTACAGCAATGAAAGCAAAGGAAAACATGGATGAGGAGAGCTTCCAAACCACACTCAACAGCATGATAGAGCGTATTTCTCACTTGGAAAACGAAGTAAGGGAGTTACGCCAGCTCTTATTTGTTCAGGAGCCCCAAGTAGCTAAACCCCTTGATAGGCCATCGCCTATCCCCACCCTTGCTAATGTGTCTGAGCTTGTGGTAGCAGAAACCAATTGCTGGGAGGTCACGTGCCTGGGCAACTTCCGCCTCAGTTGCGCTAGTCGTGATCTTACTCTTTGTAATAGCCGTCGTGGTCAATCCATCCTCAAATACCTGCTCGCCAGTCCCGGGTACGCTGCATCGTCAGAGATGTTGATCGAGTGTTTCTGGCCGCAAATGGATCCAGAGGCAGGAGCACATAGTCTCCAGGTAGCGGTCCACACGCTGCGTCGCTCACTTCGTGGCTGTGGCCCCAATGGCAGCAATGAGACGATACTGTTTCGCAGTGGCCGTTATTTCCTCAATCCCTCCTTATCTATTGTGCAGGATGTGGAGCGTTTTCGAGTCGCCTACGAACGTGGTCAACATGCTGCTAGTGCCGGGCGACCGGCTGAGGCGAAACAGGCTTTTGAGGAGGCTCGCGCTCTCTACACAGGTGACTATCACGCGGATTGCTATGAGGAGTGGGCATCGAGCCGCCGCCTTGCCCTCATAGATACACGACTTGCCTTGCTCAGTCAATTGGGAACGTTGTATTGCCAGGGGAAGGATTGGGAACTTGCCAGCTCTTGCTACCGCAAGATTCTGGTTATTGACTGCTACCGCGAAGACATCTATCGTCAGCTTATGCGCTGCTACGCCGCATGTGGGCGTCAGGCAGATGTCATACGCACATATCGCCACTGCATGGAGCGTCTGCGCCGTGACTTGCACCTCGCTCCCGCTCCCGAGACAACCCTGCTCTTTCAGCAATTGATCCAGCAGACAACAACATTGGACGCAAATTGAGCGAATTTTAAGTGAAAATTGATTGACGCATGGCATACTTGTTGTAGTGGATCAACCCATGCGCGAGCAAGAGGGATGCAATAGTAACATTAGGGAAGAGATTTGCCTCAGGATGCCAGTAACTGGAATGAGGGCAAAAAGATTGAACGAGGATGCAACAAACCCACAATCATCGGCATCAGGAGGATACGTCTCGTTTGTGGCACATATCTGGGTGGGGGAGCATGGCAAGCTCATTCGAGGAACGATTGAAGATGCTCACACAGGGACACGGCTGGCGCTCGATCTGTCGGAAGTTGTAGCGTTCCTCAAGGCAAGCCTGATGCATTCACCAGAGCAAGCGGGGAGTCCACAAACTGAAGGGAGCCAGGAGTAGCCAAGTGATGAGTCAGCGGTGTACATACCATCACAGGAGTAGCAACATCTCTTACTGCTTTCGTTGACCGTACCAAAAGAGGCCATTCGTTCATCGTCAAGATCTGGCTCGAAGAAACCTCCACATAAGCGGGCGAGAACAAATGGCGTGATCATATCACCCATGCGCCGAGCGGAAGTGGTTGAGCCAGTGGAAGCAATCACTGTAAGCACGTGGTTAAGCGCTAGTCGGCAGAGGTCAGAATGAGCGAGTTTGTTGATCGACTATTGTTACAGCTTAGCACCGCGACAGAACTAGGTCAACTCCTAGCGCCATCGAGCGATACTAATCGCACCCGCCTGCGTACACTGCTCAACGCAGTGTATGACATGCCCTTTGCAACAATCCATAACGTGCTTAATGTGCAGATGCAGACTAGCGAGTTTCAGCGCCCGCTGTTTCCCCCTCGGCGTACGTCGGGTGTTTGGACACAGACAACACCGAGCTACACGCGCACCGATGTGGCCTACGAAAGTTTGGGCTGGTTGGCGCCGGTATGGCTGGATATAGCTGCCCAGGTAGGGCTGACCCTGGTTCTGGAAGTAGATGCCGGCGAAGTAGAATCATTGCTTACCCGCGAGATAGTCGGCTTCAACACACTGGACGAGTTCCGCGCACGCTTTCGCTTCATCGACCTGGATGCTTTTATGGAGAAGCATGGCATCACCACAGTTGAGGAGCTGAAGGAGGCCTACCACTACCTGCTTACAGAAATCCGCCTCCGGACGCCTGCGCCTTTCGATCCAAACGACCCAGCCAACCAGTATCACTTCGCATTGAACATCGCAATCTTGATCCGTGAGACAATCGATGTCGCGGCGCTGCTGCGGGACGCTAAGCTCGCACAGGCTGCTCTGGAGCGCACCTTGACGTACCGCCACGAGATCGACGCAGCCGAGGTACGCACGCCATATGCGCCCTTAGTCATTTGCCCTGAGGCCACCCTGGGCGGCGCACCATTCGATAGGAACACCCTGCAAACTTTTTTCGCGGGGGAACGAATACTGGCCTTGTTCATGACGCCGTCATAAGGTCGGCATGCTGGACGTCCATTGTATGTGAACCATATCAGGTAGAGGAGGAGCATATGCCTGAAAAAAAGAGCACGAAGGAAGATCAGGAGGCTAAGAAAACCGTGGATCAGCCCCCGGCACAAGGAGCTGAAACACAGCAGCCGGCCGAAGGCACTGGGGCGCCAGGAGCGGAAGGCAGGCCGGCCCAGGTGGCACCGTTAAGCCGGCCGCAACAAGAAGCGCTGCGCCGCAAACTGAGGGCCAAATATCACTAAGCATGACTGTGTATTTCAATCAACACGACGGCAAGGACATAGCTTCGCAAAATCGAAGGGAGGAGCCATAACATGGCAGTTCGCTACATTCGGGTGAACCCGGTTGCCGACCTGTTTGCCCCGGCGGTTAGGGCCTTCGGCAACATCGCCATTGTGGGGGTGGCATCGGCTGGAACGTCCAACGTGCCCATCCTCTTTACCAATCCAGCCGATGCGGAAGATCAGTTGCGCGATGCGACAACGAAGCAGGCGGTTGCGGATCACATCAAAGATCCCGAGCACAATCCCCCGGTCTTTGACCTGGCCAGTTCCATTCGTATGGCCTTCAACCAGTCACCCGGACCATCACTGGTCTACGGCATTCCGGTGGCTAGTAGCCCGGGTGGACCGGATTGGGATGCCGCGTTGAAGGCAGTGGACACGTTGGATGTGCAGCTCGTAATCCTGGCCAACAGCCATTTGACAGCGGCCAACAGCGCAGCCTTCGGCATACTTGCCGGCCACGTCAAAAGTGTCTCAGATACCGGCGGCGACGGCATGGAGCGCATGGGCGTGGTCATGTTGGACAAAGGCAGCACCGACGAGACAGTTCTCACCGGTAATCTGGTCTATGAACGCATGGTCTATATTGCCCACAAAAGTGATGAGGATGCTGCCGCCGCGGTCGCCGGGACTATCGCCGGCTACGAACCCCATATCTCGCTGCTGCTGAAGCCAGTCAGCATCACGACTGACCCCTTCAGTTCAGCCGAAATCGAAACCATTAACGGCTCGGAGACTTTTAAAAGTGGCCCAGCCGGCAAAGGCATCAACTGGCTGGTTGACCCGGTCCTGATCCCCGGGCGGGGTGTCTACGTGGGCGAAGGCTACACTGGCGATCCCGGCGGCAAGAAATATATCGACATTGTACGCACTATTGATGACGTCTCTTTCCGACTCAAGGCCCAACTCATCAAGACAGTTGGCAACCTCCGCATCAGCCGCTCGGGGCTGCGGGCACTGACGGCACAGATGGAGGCAGTGCTCGAACCTTTGGTCCGCGCCGAGGTGATCGAAGGGTACGACATCGTGATCCCGATTTTAACGATGCTAGACAAAGATCCTAACGTCCTGACGACGGCGGAGCTGAACCAAATTAACAGTGCGCAGTCCCAGCGTGTAGTGGAGGTCCTGGTTGCCGTTGACTACGCCGGCGCCATCCATCGCCTGGCGATTACGCTGAAGTTTGAATAGGAGCTATCTCATGGCTGATTGGAACACGCGTCTTGAGGTGAAGCTTGGCAATAACACCATCACGCCAATCTCTAACTTTACGCCGACCTTCAATGTGCCGCATACCGTCATCCACAGTGTCGAGGCAGACAACGTGGGTTACGTGCGCCAGCCCTTCACGTTTACTTTTACCATGACGGTGCCTGCTGTTGGCACCTCTGTAGCCGACCTGACCGAACTAGCCGTCAATGGTCAAGAGTTTTCAATCGCCGTTGCCGAGAAGAAGGGGACGGACTGGACCTTCAACAGCATCAAGTTTTCTCGCTGTGTTATTACCTCGGCCAATCCCAGCAACGTGGTGATTGACGGTGTTCCGCAGGCAAGCTTTAACTGTATGGCCCTCAGTGTGGGGCTTGAGGCGTAACTATGCCTGATGATCAAGTAGACGACGAAGGGCCCTTCACCGGCACGATGGTGGAGGCGAGTGTGCCCGGATTTCAGACGGGCGGGCGCGTCGAGCGCACCGGCATTGCGTTGGTGCATGAAGGCGAACACATCATGCCCGCGCCCGGCAGTGAAGCCCAGATTACCACCTATGACCAGGCAAATGGTGTGGTCATCAATTATTACTTTCCGGTGGAAATCGAAGTAATAGGTGCGCTCAACGATGAACAGATTCGGAGCGTGACGGAGTACGTGTTTGATGAGCTGTCGCGGGAACTTGACAGTCGGATGTAGATGCTAACGCCTGGAAGGAGACTGCTAATGCCCGCTGGTGTGAATGTCCCTGTTCTTGTGGGAGCTGTGCCGTTGCTCTATGTTCAAAGCATGAACATTAGCGAAGGCTACCGCATCGAGCGGATTGCGGGCAGCAAGTTCTCCCAGGCGGTTGCTCCTACAACCAAAACGATCAGCATCGAAGCGATGTTGATCGGTAGCGAGCGATTGTTGTTGAAAAAAGCCCTGGAAGCCATGGCCCTTACATCGCGGCTGCTGGTGGCGGCCGCCGCGCCACTGCTGGCGGTTACCGGTATTCCCGTCGTTTCGGGATTGACCATCAGTCTGGACATGCAGATCACTGATTTGCGCTTTAGTCAAAGCGTGCAAAAACGGGATGCGCTGGATGTGTCGATTACCTTGCAATATGTGCCGCGCTCCAGCCTGACGACAATCCTGAGTGAAGTGGCCGATCTGGCCCTGGCGGCGGGCACGGTAGCCATTCCTACCGGCCCTGCCCCCAACCCGATCCCACGAACGCCTAAGCAACCGCTCTAATAAGGAGACATAACTGTGGCCCAGCGCACATTTCTGCAACTGCCAATTAACGCCGACGAAGGTTTCCCGCAGGCGTTTCGTCTCAACTTTCTCGGCAACCTGTACCGGGTTTCGCTCTATGTCAACGCTCTGGAAGGCGCCTCACTGCTGCCAGACGACTACATGTTCCGGTTGCCCGAACCCGGAGCCTTCATGGTCATGGCCGTCGAGCGAGAAGACCCGGCGGGCCCCACCTTTCTGTTTCGGCGCAAATTGGTGCGCAATCTGGAGTATGAAGCGGCTGAATTGGCCTTTATCTTTCGCACAATGAACGTCGCCAAACGCAATTTAAACGGTATTGGGGCATTTGGCTCTGAAGTCACTGGAGGCATTGCCGCACGATGAGTTTTATAATCTGGTATCAAGTCGAGATTGAGGAAGAGAAACCCGCTGGCGGTTTGCTGGGAGCGGCATCTTCGCTGCTTGGCCTGGGACTGCCGCTCAAAGTGTCAAATAGCGTCTCGCACGGCACTTTTATCCTCGACGCCGATATCACGATCACCATGTCGGCAGGCGATTCGGCTGATAGCTTTGAGATGACCTTAATCAACCTACCGACGAAGACCGCCGATCTGCTCAAGCAGAAACACGACGAAGGCATGAAGGCCGACCCGGTGAGGCCGCTCACGACCAAGATTCACCTGGGCTACTTTGACGAACCATCCACCACGACCGGCTCACGGCTCGTGCTTGAAGGCAAAGTTACCTCGATAAGAAGCACGATAGGTGATGACGGGATCGCCCGCACCGTCATTCGCGGGCAGGAGAAGGGTGGGTATCGGCTACGCACCCAATGCACCGAGGCCGGAAAGCCACAACAGTCTACCGCCGATGACTTTGTGAAGGATATTGCCGCCAAGACAGGTGTCAGCGTGGCTCAGGAATCCAAATTGAATGTGTCACTGAAAGACTTCACCTTGAAGGCAGGAAACGCGCTTCAAGCCTTGCGCGCCATCGCCGATCTGGCCAAATCACCACTGGTGGTACGCGACAACACCATTTATCTTGGGGCAGCTGTGGGCAGCAGTAAAGATCAGGCGCCAGTTGCTTTTACACCCGACACCAACATCGTTCGCCTCGACGAGTTGCAGGAGAACGATACTGATGCCGAACGCTGTCCCAAACCGGCCAAGAGCAATCCCACCACCAACATCCGCACCCATCTGGAGATGACAGTCCTCGGACATCCCGGTCTGCGCGTGGGGCAGGTGGCGACGGTAAAGGATGTTCCGCAAGCGCCGAAAGGCACGCTGCGTATCAATCAGTTGACTCACCGTTTTTCTACCCACAGCAGCTATATCTGCGAAGTGAAATTGGTGCTGGCCGAAGCTGGTCAACGGGCGCGCACCACCTCGGGGGTGCAGGGCGCAGTTGACCGCATGCACGATGTGGTCGAGAACACATACAACCAGCGTCCGCCGCTCGATATGGGGCAGATCAAGGAGTACACCCCGGGCAACCAACAGAAACATCTAGCTACGCTGGATTATGGCCAATCGCCACCCGCGGATGCGGTAGCGCCCAGCGTTGAAACGCCAATCGATCAGGATGTGCAACTGCATAACAAACCGATCGCCTCGCCGTTTGCCTTTCATCAGTGTGGGCTGATCGTGCCCGTCTACCCGAAGATGCGCGCCCTGTTGGCACATAACCGCGGTTTGGTCAACGATGCCATCGTCGTGGGCTTTGTCTGGCCTGAAAATCCGGTGCAGGAACGTCCCAAAAACGAGGACGGTGATTACTGGCTCTGTCTGCCCACCGAATTGGGCAACGACGGTTTGCCCACCGGCAAGGGCGTCAACGATCTGACCGACGGTAAGGGACGCAGGGTGATCCAGGTCAAGGCTCTCCAGGTCTTAGTTGCCGACGACAAGTTGCCCGAGGTGGGAGTGCGACCCACGCCGCCCGATACGAATATGCTGGTGATCGAACACGAAAGCGGCGCCAAGATCACGATTGACAAGGACGGGAAGATCACGCTTGAAACCAAGTCGAAAGAATTGGCGTTAACGAATGGCAGCGTGACACTCACGCTGAATGGCTCGACGGTAGAAATCAAGTGAAGGGAGAGGTGAAAGCATGCCCAATGTTTTGATCGAAAGTTCGGTCTTGCAGTGTGTCCACGGCGGCAAAGTGCAATTGCAGGCCAGCCAGGCCAAACTCAAAGTAGGCGGCCAGGCGGTGATCCTCCAGAGCGATCTGCTCAAGGCGACGGTCAGCAACTGTCCCCACACCAACACCCAGGCTGGAGAGACGCCCTGTCTGAAAATAACCAGCATCATCAGCGGCGTCAGCACCCAATTGGTGGTCGATGGCCAGCCTGCGATGCTGGAGACCGCTAAAGGCCTGACCAACGCGACCCCACCCCAGCCCGTCATGTGGCAGGTGCAGTCGGCGGGTCAGACCAAACTGGCGGCAAAATAGCCAACGAGGAAATATTATGAGTGATGTCGATGCCTATGGCTACAGCTTTTTATTACGAGATGGTGATCTGGTAATCCAGAACGACGAACTGCTCACGGTAGCAGGGCGGGCCAATCTCATCCAGGCGCTCACCCTGCGGGTGTTGACACCTTATGGTTCCGATCCCTTCAACACGACGTACGGTCTCGATGTCACCCAGGCATTCACCCAGCCAAACGGAGTGCGTATGGTCAGGGAGCTGATTAAGCTCAATCTGGTACGCACATTGGGGATGGACCCTCGGGTCAGCGACATCCGCGAAGTGTTATTCGACGATGACCCAGCGTACCTGGAGCGTCACCCGGATGTGGATGAACGAATGCTGCGCGATCAGCACCATCGCCGGATCTGGCAAGTCGACGTGACGATCGACCCTGTCCAGAATCAAACCACCACCCTGGCTTTAAACGTCGGCGTTTGATGTACACTAGCGCTATGATTCAGGGGCTGCCTTGTCTCAGATCACACAGGCGGGAGTAAAAACGATGGCTGGTTTTGGTGTAACCAACGAGGGATTCAATCTAAAAGGGTTCGACGTCATTCTGAGCGAATGTCTCGATCGAGCCCGCCTGATGTTTGGGCCCACGATAGACCTGACCGCAACGAGTCCGCTCCGCAAGCTCCTGGAAGTGACGAGCGACGAGGATGCCGAACTGTGGAAGCGGATGGAGGATCTCTACTACAGCAATTTTGTCTCGACGGCATCAGGCGACAACCTCGATCTGCTCGGCGAAGATGTGGGAGTGGTACGCCGGCAGCTTTTTGCCAGGGGCGACGTTAGGGTAACGATCAACAGCCCGGTGCCTGGACGAAACTATATCTTGCCCGAAGGGACGATAGTCGTGACCGCAGCGCCGGTGCGATCCTTCTACACCACCGCGCCGGTCACCCTGAGCGCCTCTTCGCCGCAAGTCACTGTTACCGTGCAGGCCTTTGCCCGTAGCTCGGAGAGCAATATCCCGGCAGGCGCCATTGTCGGCATTGATCCGGTCTATCAGCAGCTTTATCTCAGCAATTTAGGTGCCGCTACAATAAGCGTGCAAAATGCTCAGCCCTTCACGGGCGGCGAGGCGTTCGAAAGCGACGACGATTATCGGGTACGGCTGCTCGGCTTGCCGCGCACCCTGTGGACACCGGAAAGCGTACGCCGGGCGGTACTCGACATTGGCGGCGTCATCGATGTGCTCCTATTCGATCCACTCGGCGGAGTCGACGTGTCACAGAGCTACTTCAATCTGTTTAATTTCAACAAGCGTCTCTTTAGCAGCGAGCGAAGCGTGGGCAACCCCTACTTCTTCGACATTATTGTCGCTCACGAATTTGTCTGGCCCTGGCGAACCACCGGCAGCGTGCCCGGTATCTTCGAACAGGTCAGTGAAGCGGTGGATCAAGTGCGCCCGGTTGGCATTCATCCTAACGTGGTTGAAGCCAATCACATCGATGTGGGGGTACGAGCTACAGTGACTATCCAGGGCGGCTATGATCAGCAGGCGCTTTTGGCCTCGATCAAACAGCGCTTGGCAAAAGATATTGGCGCGCAAAAACTGGGTTCTACTGTCCGTTATTCGCAGGTGATGTACGCCTTTGTCGAGCAGCCCGGTGTTATCGATGTGCAGCAACTCCACTTGCGCCGCTGCCCGCCTGCCTTTGGCCGTATTACCTTTGGTGCTGTGCCGCACCAGACACAGGTGATTGAAGCCGCCGTGGGCGAAAACCTGGAGATGGGGGCTACCGAACTCGCCGTATTTCGTACCTATCTGATTGAATTTGAGGTCATAACCCAATGAGCGCTTTGTTCCCTGCCGTGTCGGTTGATCAGATGGCCCGCCGTTTAACCGTACCTTTTGGTCGTGGCGCCGATACGTTGCCTTTGACGCTTTTGTCCCAGGCCAACGCCACCCAGTCGCCGGTGGTTGACTATGACTTTCAGGAGCATCGCGCTCTTTTTAACCAGGAGCCGGCCCCACGTTATATCCTGACCGCGCTGCGCGATCTTCCGGTGGACACCCAGGTGACGATTGATTACACCGCCCAGCCAGGCGGGCCAGCCCAGTCGCCGCGCGAACTGACCGTGCCGGCGGGAACGCTGGCCGGCACGTCATTTGCGCTCGATCTGGACCCAAACGAAGGGCCAGGGGCACGGCTGACAAAGGTGACAATGGCACCAGCCGCAGCTGATGGCGAAGCTGCGAATTACTGGCGGCTGATGGCACTGCTCGGCAATACGGCCAAACTCTTGTGGGTGCTGGGCTGGGAGCGCGATCACATCCGGCGACAATTGGCGCGCACCACAGCCCAACGCCAGTTGACCAACGCGCTTGGGCTCAGCCTCGACTTGATCGGCTACGACCTGGGTATCCCTCGCTTCCCACCGCTGCCCTATTCGTTTGATGAGGCGACCATCGCCCTTTACCACCTCAACGATCAACCGGGCGCTGCCCCGGCGGTGGAGGACATCATCGGTCGCTATCCGGGTCAACCAGGCCACCATGGCACGATCGTGGGGACGGTCGGCGTCGTGCCGGGGCAGTTTGGCAGCGCTTTTGCCTTCAACGCCAACGCAGCGGTCGAGATCCCGAATCACAGCGACTTCGACCTGGGCCTCAATCAGAGTTTCAGCTCCGAGTGTTTTGTCCAGCCCGCTCGGAACGCCGCGGACGGCCATCTCTTGAGCAAACATCCTGATCCCACCACCAACCAGGCAGGCTGGGCCTTGAGCATCGGCGATTTTGGACGGGGATTGCCCCTCAACCCGCGCTGGCTGGTGAGTGATGGCGCCAATCCGCCACTGCTGCTCTTTGCCGATCTATCACTGTCGCCCGACCGCTTCACCCATCTGGCCGGCGTAATCGACCGTCTGGCCGGGGCCGCCCGGCTCTATGTCGATGGGCAGCAGGTCGCTCAGGCCCCGTTGGGCAACCTGCAAGCAATCACCAATGGGGAACCCGTGCGCATTGGCCATCCCACCACAGCCTTACAAGGTGTGGTCGAAGAAGTGCGCCTGTCGCGGGTAGCGCGTAACGACTTTCACCCGGCGTTGGGGGAAAGCGACCAGAGCTACCGCCAGCGGCTGCGTTTCTTTCGGCATTGGGTCTTGCCCACGCCCGCCAATTTGCTGGCGATGCTGAATGAGGCGATCGGCTCCGTCAACGGCGATTCGGCCCCGCTGATCGTCAACGACGCCAACACCACGATCGTCGGCAGCGCGCAGACCATCGCCATCGACCCCGTCACTTTGTTGCCTGGCGAGTGTATCGAAGCTGACGGCAACCGCCATGTGCAGGAGGTGGATGTCTGTGGGACGGCGGCGGACGAGATGCTCTTTGACCCGGTCTACTTGGTGACGCACGATGACCCACGCGTAACCTATGTCGCATCCGACCCGCGAGCGTTGAACCCAAATGAGCCGCCGCCAGACTCGCATAAAGTGCAGTTGGTGGTGGAGCGGGCCCTCAATCGCCTACTCGACCTGGCAGCGCCGGAGGCAGGGGCGGGGAAGCTCACCGTGCAAAGCGCGTTCGACCCGCGGGCGCCCGACCTGCGGGCAACCGGACGTGCTCTGCTGCTCACCCACACGACGATTGCGGTGGGGCGATTGGCAGCCCTGGCTCACCGCGCCGGCTTCACGTTTGTCTGCTATCGGGGCGATCTCGGCATGGTCTACGCTTCGTGTGCCATGGATGACTACATAGAAATTGTGGCGACGCCTGCCCCAGGCTTCACCGGCCTGGATGCAATGGTCGGCGACGCGCTTACGCTGTCGGTTCGTCCTGCCTTGCCGGGTGATACCACGTTTCGCTGGCTGACGATCACCTGCGGCGCGGGACGGGCGCACTTTACGGGCACACGCACGGCAGCCAGCGCGTCCGTGCAGATCGATGCAGCGGGCGATCTGGTGGTGAAGATCGACGCCACTCGCCGCCGGGTCACCGTCTCCGCCACCCGCACGTTGCACCTGGGCCTCAAGGATCTGGCTAACGACAGCGCGATCGGCAGCGACGGCAAGGTGGGCGTGAGTGAGGCCGTGGCCGGTGCACCGGATCGCTTCTTTTACCCGGCCTTTCTGGTCAACCACAGCGACGTCCGCGCCAGCTACGGGGCCGATCCCAACAATCACCTGATGCAGGCGGCGGTGGCGGCGCGCCTCACTCGCCTGCTCGATCTGATCGCAGCGGGTGGCTTTGGTGGTACGTTGCAGGTCGTCAGCGCCTATGACCCGTCCGCGACCGATCTCACCGGCGTTGGGCGCGGTTTGACCCTACGCCACAGCACGTTGACACCCGGCCAGATCGCGGCGCTGGCCTATGCCGCCGGTTTCACCTTTGTCCGTCGTCAGGATCCGGACGTGCTGCTCCGCCAGGCCGCCGCTGATCTAGTGACGCTCAGCGGCCCGCAGCGGGTGGATGAAGGCGGCAGGATCACTCTTGTCGCCGCTGTCAAACCGGGCGATGTGGGCGCCGGCGTCCGTCTGCAATGGACGCTGGGTGTGGCGGGACAGGCCCAGGCGCGTTTGAGCAGCACTACGCAGCTGACCGTTGATCTATTCGGCGTGCAGGCGGGCCAGGTGCGCGTGCAGGCGCTCTACCTGATCGGCGACAACCCAGCGCCCTACACCTTTGAGGTACGGCTCAAACCTGAGCTTGAAGCGGCCAACGCTATCGTCCGCAAGGAGCAGTATGACCTGGTGATGAACATCCTCAACGCCTTCCATCCCGTCGGCGTTGAGGTGATGACCCAGGCGCTGCGTGAGCGCGTGGTCGAACTGCAAGGCAGTAATTTGGAAGCAAACCCCGACTACACCTATCCCAACTACCGTGTGCGTGGCCCGGCGCCGCGCCAGCGAAAGGAGCAAACCCCTGGCTAATATCACATATACCCGCACATTTCAGCATACCGACTGGCAGGACAACGTCGATCGCGTGCAGGCCGGCGGCGGGACCGGCTTCAACAAACACTTTCACGACATTGAGGGCGATTTCGACGCCCTCTCGCAGGTGGTCAGCCAGATCAACGCGGCGCTGATTGCGTTGGGCCAGCAGCCGACACCTCAGCCAATTAGGATAAACCTTACGCCAACCCTGGTCCCAATCGATTCATCCCCAGGTTGGCTCCATAACTCTGGCGAAGCCTTTTTTAAACGTATCGACCCGTTGAAAGACCCGACGACCACCTCTGGGATGATGAGCGTTGATCTACCCGAAAAAGTGCGTATCACTACCTTCCGGGCGACTGGTCAAAATGCAAGCACTACCGCTCTTGTGCGTGTCTCATTGTTTCGGCAAACTATACAAGCGAGCGGCATTCCACCAGAACGGATAGCGCGGGTGGCAGGCGACGCGAACCCGTTTGATAATTCTGCTGCTGCGGATCCCAACCTTGCGCGGGTTGACAAAGATCGCTTTAAATACTTCATTGTCGCCTTCGTAGATAGTATGCAAGTAGGAGATGACATCTCCCTCTCCGGGTTTCAGATTGTCTATATTGCCGACTGAGTCCTTCGAATCCAACTGTTCGATCACTCTTACGTATCCGGCATGTGATAGAGTTGGCTATTTCATGTCTTTTATCGCCAATTACGGAGGAAAACTATGGCTGCCGACCTATTCATTCGCGTTGCACCCAGCGACACCGGCACGCGCCCCTTCAACGCATGCGCCGACTTTTGGACAAATGAGAGTATCTGGCTTGATCCGCCCAACCCCGATCAAACCACCGCCCAGGAAAATCAAGCGAGCACGATCAAGGTACGCGTTCGAAATAAAGGAACGGCGTCTATCCAATTCGTCAAAGTGCGAGCATATCTGTTGAGTCCTCTCGTCGGCCTAGTACGGCCTGGCCAGGCCCTGATCAATTTTGTAAGCATCCCGCTTACTGTGCCCCCGATAGGGACAGCTCCCGACGGTGTGGTCTTCGACTGCGGACCTTGGACCCCCACCAGTAGCCAAATTAGTCAGACTACGGATGGGCATCTGTGTCTGGCCGCAAACTGCTTCCAGGATCCAAACCTTGCCGACCTACCACCATTCGATGGTCATGACTTGCAATCCACAGAGAACTTTGACATGTGCAACGACGCTCACCAGGGACAACGCAACATCCATGTCGTTGCGTTTACGCAGCAAAAGCTTGGAGAGCCGATTAATTTCGGATTTCTCGTTGCGTCGCCCGACCCGGAACATCCGCAGGATTCAACTGTAGAAATCCTGAAGCTTCCATCGAAACGCGCCCTCCATCAGAGCGAGCTGCTTGTTTTGCATTCGAATCCCGCTATCAAGATCGCCCGATCGGAGACAGGTCGACGTCATTTACTGCTTGTGGATGACGCCGGTCGAGAAATTGTCATGGGTTTCTCACGCCGCAAACCTATTTTTCATTTGGATGCCCCTGGTCTCGAGCGTCGCCCCCACGTACGGTTAGCTGCCTTCTCGGAAGACACCCATCCCATGTCGATGAAATTACAATTGAGCCCGAAGGAGAAAGTTGGTAGTATGCACGCCTTCGATATTGTGCAACGGACACCAAAAGGGGAGATCCTGGGCGGAATTCGTGTGATCACAGTCGTTACGCCATAAGGACAACATGCCACAGATCAACTGTTACCTTCCCATCAAGCTGCGCATTGTCGGCGAACTGAGCGAGGCACACATTGAGCAATTGGGCCAGACACTGGTACGCACCTTGCAGGAGCGCCTCGCTTTTGCCGAGCGTACGATCGTGGCGCGCTACAATCTCGCCTCGCTGAGCGGTGAAACCGAAGTGCGCGAAGCGTATGATCCCGGGCGCGAAGAGGCAGAAGCCGGCCGCTATCAGGTCCCCTCCTACCTACACCACGGCCGACCGACGAGCATAGCCTTGCAAACGCGGGGACGTCCCTGGATCATCCGCAAAGTTATCAACTTTCACGCCCGCATTGGCGCGTTTTTAGACTTTGTCGAATCGCTGCGCACCGACCGTAACTTGGAGAGCAAAGTCCTCTATATCAGCCAGTATGCTGAGTTACGCTGGGTTTCGCTCTGGTTGGTGCAGGTCAATCAGGATTACGCCTTGCAAGAGTTGGAGGAAGTCCTCTTTAAGCGGGCGCTCGAACTGAGCCGGGTGCGCAACAATCAGGTGCTGGCCTATGGTCTGGGCACCACCGAAACCATGCGCCAGTCACTAATCGAACTAGACGAAGATAACCAGGTCAGCAAGGAAATCCCCAGCTTTGTTACGCGCAACACAGGGCGCGTCTTCGGCTCCGGCGAATATCTCGACATTATGGCTGGCGGTTGGTTGCTTTTTGCCAGTATGGTGCTCCCCAAGATCGAACTACTTGACGTAGGAACGCCGGGTATCGAAGTTCAAATTGCCCTGAAACTGCACGATCTTGATTTCCTGGTGCCGCCTGTGCTTTTTGAACGGAACTTTCATATCCCTTGGCGAGAGTATATTCATGAGCTAGGTGACACACCCGTGACGTTGCGGCTGCAACCGGTCCGTGTGGTCAAGCGCGTGGATCGGCTTGCCCTGGAATACTTGATGGAGCAGATGGTGCTGCAAAACCTGCGCAACGAACGCGGCACGCTCTCGGACTTCGATGCCTACTATGGGCGTCTCTTCGTCTTAAACAACAGTGCCTTGGAAAAGTTCCCCCCCAGTGCGCGCAGTCGTGCCGAGGCGCTAACCGATGATGTGACCCGGCGCCTGGATGAAATCACCGTTGCAGGTGAGTTGGCTCCGAACTGGAAAGCTGTCTTTGCCTATGCGGTGTTCCCGGTAGACCAGGAGTCTATCGGGGCGGCGCGCTATCATCCGGAGGCTCGGCGGCTTGTCCTGCTACTGCTGGCCCAGTTGCGCGGGGATGAAGATGACCGCGCCTGGCAAAACGGACTCCTCGCCTTTCTGCGCGACAATCTTGGCGCAAATCCACCGCCCGCCCGGCTCGAAGGCGGTTCGATCATTGAATATGTTTTGGTAGAGCTGGAAACGCGCGGGGAGTTCACCCATTTATTTGACAAGGTGGAAGCATCAGGTCATTTTGGATTACATCATCTGTTGGTGCAACTGGCCCTGAGTACGCGCTATGCTACTCACCCACGCGTTCGCCAATCCTATGAACGGTTAAATCGTCGCTATAACGCGGACTGGGAGCACACCTATCGAATCAATGAACAAGAGATCTGGCTGAAGAACCGCGCCGACCAAGTGGTGCGGCGCGGGGATATCATCGCCGTCGCCGTCGCCAATTCAATTTATTCCGTCGAAAGAAAGGAAAAGCGCTTCAAGGAAGCGAGTCTTCCCAAGCTGCGCAAGGCGCTTGAAAAAGAGGGACAAGAGCTCTTGAAGCGCATTTTGCTGGGCCAGGATCAACGCGAGTACAGCGATGAGGAATTTGCCCTGGCCGCGTTCGATGAAGTCCGCAAACATCCAGAACCATATGGCATCAGCGACAGTGACTTTGAAACAGTAACCGTAGAGCGCAGCGCGCGGTTGCTGGGTTTGGAAGTGCGCGTGGAAGCCGCGCTAGAGCGCATCTACGTCACATATGAATTGGTAGAGCGAGTGAACGGCCGCCCCTGGTCAACGGCGGAAACGGTACCCAATAGTCGCTGCACTCAATTCATTGGTTCATATCATGGCGTGGTGGGCGAAGGCTTTGAGCAGATGCTCTGGTTTTGGGAATATAACAAAGCCGCGGCTGTTATACTGTACTTCACCATCGCCGTATCCGCCTTGGCCGTCATTGCAATGGCGTGGGAAGTCGGTTTGGTGGCTGGTGCGGTTGAGCTGGCTGGCGGTTGGGGTGCCGTCGGCTTGTCTATCGGCATCTCCGAGTTGTTCTTTGCCTATCGCATTATCTTCAAGGGAGAGGAATTTACCTGGGGCGGTTTCTTTGTTGCTGCGTTGGATGGCTATCTCGGCGCCCTCTTCTTTCGCGGGGCAGGGGTGTTGGCGCGTGGCTTTTTTGGTCGCTCGATCACCACCGTCTCCTTTCGCGAGGGGCTGCTGCGCTGGATCGGAGTACAGATATTCAAGGGCGTCGTGGGCGGCGGCGGTTCAGGGGCCGCGATGCGCTTTACTCACGACGTCTACCTGGTGGCCACAGGCCGCGGCAAGTGGTCGTCACCGGCCGAGTATGCCAAAAGCATTGGCTGGGGGGCAGCCCTCGGGGTTGGGATGGAATTCGCCGGTCCCCTTGTCCTGGAGCCGGTGCTGGGGAAATTGGCCGGCGGGGCAGTCGATGTGGCTAGATTGCTGCGCGCCAACGGGATATCGGCGGCGCGCTGGCAAGCCTGGTCAATCCAGGCGCTGTTGAAAATCAGACAGAATCTCAACGAATTGTTGGAGAGCGCACCAGCCAGAGCCGCCAACATTCGAGAGGGGTTTCGTCTACTCTATGAACAGATTGGTGAGGCTTATGCCAGCCTGGGTGGCGCACTCCGCGGTAGGGTCCAGCTTTCGGTATTTCGCCAACTCCTGGAGTTCTCCGGCGCAGAGTTAAGCAGCTCGGCGGCGAAAGGGCTTGAGAAGTTCTTGCAGGGTGCGGCAAGCCATCTCGACGAAGACATGGCCTTGAGTGTCGTCAAACGGATTGTCGCCTCTGGCGGGCGCGTCAAAAATTTCTTTGAGACCTTGAATCTGCTCGACGAGAATGCGGTTAGCCGGCTGATTGGCCGGGGGGAACTGGAAGGGTGGTTGCTTGTTTTTGAGAGAAACATCGAGTTGACGCCGGAGGTTCGAGCCGGGCTTGAGCGCCTGTATGGCACCGACCTCAGCAGGCAAACGAAATCTGAGTTGTTGCGGCTTCCAGCCGTTGATACGGTTCCCAATCTGTTAGGCTTTCTCGGTAGATTAGGGCAAGGAACTGTCAACGACCTGGCGCGAGAGGGATATTTGTCGCCGCTTGCTCGAGCTCCGCGTGTACTTCAATTCGTCACACAGCCAGAAAACCTCGAGGCTTTACGGCGTATTGTGCAGGGTGCTACTGGAGGCCCTACGCTTGATGTGGTGATTGCGGCCTTAGAGCGTACGTTGGAAAAAAATCCTGGTCTGAATGCGCGTGACATCGAAGCTGGGGTCATCAGGAGCAGAACGCCGGTTTACTCTGGAGGAGGTGGGTCCTATGAGGCAACCTGGCCAGGAAGTCCAGGCGCAAAAGCCCACTTCATAGTCTATCCAGACGGCTCAGTTAGACTATCCTGGCTGGTTCGAGGTGAACTGCCAAAGAGGAGCGGCGGAGCTATGGTTGCGTCCGCTTTGCGCGCAGTAGGTGCCAGCAAGCCGCCTAGGATCTTGCTGAGTGAGGTGGTCAACGAGCCTACAGTACAAGCGCTGCGGCAGGGGAAAGACTTTGCCAACACTGTCTTGGGGGAAACGCTTGCCGCTACAGCCGAGGAACTGGGCGGTAGAATCGTAAAGACGGAGATCAGCCCAACTATTGAGTCCGTGAGCAGGCGGGGCCGTGGGCTGAGATATCCGAGGGGCGTGAGCAGGCGGACCTTTAGGTGGAAATATGAAGTGAGTCTGACGCTGGAGTATTAGCCCAAAGATGCGACAAACGAAGCCATGAAGAACATCTACTATCTCCCCACGCCAATTGTCTTTCCAGAGAGCATCCCCAGCGATCTGCGCCTGCACCTGCAAACAGTGATCGAGGCCTCGATTCGCCGCGCCGCTGAACAAACAACAAGTGGCGCGCAGATCGTAGCTGCATCACCGGGCAGCGCGGAGCAGGTGCGTGAACAATTTACCTTGCAGCGGCTGAGCCCAGAGCAGGCGGCCTACGCCATCCCCAGCTACGACAATGGCGGCGAGCCGACCGATGTACCGATCAAGCAGGCCGGTGAGGCGACCGAAGCTCCACCGCTTAAGTTGCGCTGGCGGCATCCACAGGGAAATGTGGCCGGCGACCAGGTGATCAGCGGCAGCAGCCCGTTCGAGGATCAGTTAGTGGCGATCTTTCCAGGCTGGCAGGCGGTGCGCGTCCATGCCGACCGCTACGCGGTGACCACCGATCTGCGCCGGGCGGTGACCTGGGGCAATCTGCTCTTTGGGGCGCGCTCCTATGTGATCCTCGAAGGGCCAACCGGCAAGGCGAACCTGCACTACTACGTGCTCGGCACGACCCACGCCCTCCATGCACATGATCTGGCTCCCGGTACGGGAACATCCGTCGCAGGCGGCGAGGTATGGGGTATCAAGCAGCGTATCTACTGGCAGCCGCAGCTGCACGATGATCAGCATGGCTTTTACATGCTGCGCGCCCTCTTTACCACCGAAGGCCAACCCATGTGGCCGCTGAGCAGCGAGCTGGTCGAGGAATTCTACGCCGAATTGAAGCTGGGCAAACCCCAACAGCAGGTGGTGCCCAAGGAGCTGGCTCGCCCGCTCGTCTTTGGCGAAATCGACCGCCTCATAGCGGCGGACAAAGGGGAAGAGGCGGCGCGCAAATTGGCTGAGCTGACTTCCACGGCCTTTGCCCTGGTCGATTGGCAGATCAAGGCGAAATATCTAGAAGTGCTGACTGATGCCTGGACGCTGGAGGCCGAAGAGATCGCCATCATCGAAATCCTCAAATCGATGAGCGGACGCGCTGAACTTGATGCCGCGCTGGGATTGATCAAGCAGAAGGGCAAGTACGAAAAGCTCTTCCGCGATATCAATAGCCAGATCTGGTCGTTGCTGGTGGAGGTGGGCAAACGTTTTGGCGATCCGGGGCCGATCACCTATCGCTTTTTTGTCGAACTGTTGCAGGATGCGGGTCTCGTCCCACGTGATTGGAAGGACATTGCCAAATACATCTCTCTTGGACCGGCCGGCCCGATCATCAGCAGCGATCTCTTTGCCGAGGCAGAAGAGGCGGCGCGCAGCTTTATCGAGTTCCTGGGCGGCGCGCTGGAAGGAATCGTGATGTTGGTGGCCCATCCCGACAAGCTGGTGGAAGGGATTGGTCAACTGGTCAAGCTGAGCGTGATGGTGCAACTGGCCGAGATGGGCTATCCGCCTGCGGTGCAGTTTGTCGGCTCGATTCTCAAGAATCTGGCGCAGCAGGTTGTTTATGGCTTCAAAGGCGCGGTCGCGCTCGGTATCACCGGTCAGATGTTGCGCCGGGTCAAATGGGCGATCATCTGGGAGGTGGCCTCGTGGTTTATCGGCATCGGCGAGATCAAGGCTGCGATCTCCGGCATCGGCATCACCGAGAAGTTGTCGGCCTTGGGGCGCTTGCTGCGCGTCTTGCGGCTGCTGGGCAAGGCTGGCGAGGTGGAGCAGACCGCCGCCAAAATGGAGCACCTCGCCCGGCTGCTGCAAAAAGTGAGCATCCTGACCCACGAAGACGAAGTGCTGCGCCTTTTTTCCCATCTACCTGAGCAGGACATTCTGCGCATCGCCCGGGGTATGGAGTCCGCCGATGTTCATGCCGTGCAAAGCATGGCCGAACTGACGACGAAATATCCAGAGCTAGCTGAGGCAGCGCAACATGCCTTGGGGCGCGCCGAGGCGCTCTATCGTCTTGAAGCGCGCGCGGGCATGCTATCTGACAATCTTATAGAGGGATTTCAAAAGCTGGCGACCCGCTCCGGATTTAGCAACACCGAGTTGTTCAATTTGATGGATTCATTGCCGGCCGAACACGCCGAACTCTACATGCGCATCATTCGCGGCATGCCCGAGAGCGCGTTTGGCCGCGGCATCGGGGCGCGGGGCTACACCTTCTTCAATAATCTCGCCCAACGCCCGAGCGCCATGCGCTTTATCGCCGAAGCCAACTACGAGACCTTTTCCGCGCTCTACCGCCATTCCAACTATGACTTTGCCCGTTTCGAAGAAAATCTTCAGGCGCTGGAGGATCTGGCGCAGAAAATACCGGTTGACCGGCGCACTGTGGAATACCAACGGCTGCTGGATCGGCTGCGCGATGGCGACCCGGCGACTCTGGAAGAGCTGCTCCAGGCTGTGATTGCGCGACGAGCCGCGGCTGGTCGCCCGCTCATTCGGTCGTTTAGTGCGGCGGAACTGGATGCGCTCGTCGAAAAAACGCCCGATATCAAGAAAATCCGTGAGCTTGCTAAAGAGATGGACTCGAGTTCGCGAGGCTCACTCTTCGAGCGCTGGAGCAACAAGTACGTCTTCAAGCGGAAAAACAAGGTACGAGTCGTCAAGGCCGACAATGCTCATCTAGAGGAAATCGAGGGAGGATTGTTCACCGAGTTTCACCGCGAGATCGATCATTATGATGAAGTTACAGGTGAGATTTGGGACACGAAGGTGTATGGAAGAGATACAGTTCCGGATAGAGATCAGCTCCATGACTACCGAATAATGGAGGAAGCAGGAGAAATTCAGGCTGCGGATGGCCGCACGCTGCCAATCAACGATGTAAATTATCTATTCAGCGACATCGAAGCGGCCCGGGAGAACGCCAGCCTCATCCGAGTAGAAGGAGGTGGATCCGTATGGTACATAGATGACACGGGAGATCTTCGTCTTCTGCCATAAACCCGACGTGGCTAGCGCAGATAGATTGTAAATCCCAACATTAAACTGGTGGGAGCGGTATAATTATCCTGGTCAACGCAGAGATGCTGTTTGAGGAAGGAAGATAGCTCGTTTAGCCTCTCAAGAGCGATGAGCAAAAAAAC
>Ga0070698_100001650_pt1 | contig 24887 bp, 25 predicted proteins | sample KBSK1502metaG_FD_65477 | JGI IMG/M metagenome (GOLD analysis project Ga0070698, IMG submission 65477) | Corn, switchgrass and miscanthus rhizosphere microbial communities from Kellogg Biological Station, Michigan, USA - KBS K1-50-2 metaG | ecosystem: Host-associated > Plants > Roots >... | reverse complement strand
GTCAGCCTCGACAAGGCCCGCCGGCTGCTGTGGCCGGTCAAGAAGAAGTACGGCCAGAAGATCTCGTGGGCCGACCTCATGATCCTCACCGGCAACGTCGCCCTGGAGTCGATGGGCTTCAAGACCTTCGGCTTCGGCGGCGGCCGCGTGGACGTCTGGGAACCGGACGAGGACGTCTACTGGGGTCCCGAGACCACCTGGCTCGGCGACGAGCGCTACACCGGCGACCGGGAACTCGAGGAGCCCCTCGGCGCGGTCCAGATGGGCCTCATCTACGTCAACCCGCAGGGCCCGAACGGCAACCCCGACCCGCTCGCCGCGGCCCGCGACATCCGCGAGACGTTCCGCCGGATGGCGATGAACGACGAGGAGACAGTCGCCCTGATCGCGGGCGGTCACACCTTCGGCAAGACCCACGGTGCGGGCCCGGAGGAGAACGTCGGCCCCGACCCCGAGGCTGCCCCGCTCGAGCAGCAGGGCCTCGGCTGGAAGAGCACCTACGGCACCGGCAAGGGCGGCGACGCGATCACCAGCGGTCTCGAAGTCACGTGGACCGAAACGCCGACCACCTGGGACAACAGCTTCTTCCGGATCCTCTTCGGTTACGAGTGGGAGCTGACCCGCAGCCCCGCCGGCGCGCACCAGTGGCAGCCGAAGGACGGCGCCGGGGCGGGTACCGTCCCCGACGCCCACGACCCGTCGAAGCGCCGCGCCCCGACGATGCTGACGACCGACCTCTCGCTCCGCGTGGACCCGGTCTACGAGCAGATCTCGCGGCGCTTCCTGGAGAACCCCGGCGAGCTCGCGGACGCCTTCGCCCGGGCGTGGTTCAAGCTGACCCACCGTGACATGGGCCCGGTCGCGCGCTACCTCGGCCCGGAGGTCCCGGCCGAGACGCTGCTGTGGCAGGACCCCCTCCCCGCGGTGACGCACGAGCTCATCGACGCTGCGGACATCGCCTCCCTCAAGGGCCAGATCCTCGCCTCGGGCCTGCCGGTGTCCCAGCTCGTGTCCACCGCGTGGGCGTCGGCCTCGTCCTTCCGCGGCAGCGACAAGCGCGGCGGCGCCAACGGTGCGCGTATCCGCCTCGAGCCGCAGAGCGGGTGGGAGGTCAACGACCCCGACCAGCTGGCCACGGTGCTGCGCACCCTGAAGGGGATCCAGGAGGCCTTCAACGCCGCCCGGGCCGGCGGCAAGCAGGTCTCGCTCGCCGACCTGATCGTGCTCGCCGGCGGTGCGGCCGTCGAGCAGGCCGCCAAGGACGCCGGCTTCGACGTCGAGGTCCCCTTCACGCCGGGCCGCGCGGACGCGTCGCAGGAGCAGACCGACACCGAGTCGTTCACCGCGCTCGAGCCGGCCGCCGACGGGTTCCGCAACTACCTCGGCAAGGGCAGCCGGCTGCCGGCTGAGTACCTGCTGATCGACAAGGCGAACCTGCTGACCCTGAGCGCCCCCGAGATGACGGTCCTCGTCGGCGGGCTCCGCGTCCTGGGCGCGAACTACCAGCACTCGCCGCTCGGCGTCTTCACTACCACCCCCGGGTCTTTGACCAGCGACTTCTTTGTCAACCTGCTCGACATGGGCACGACGTGGAAGGCGAGGTCCGAGGACGCGAACACGTTCGAGGGCCGCGACGCCGCCACGGGCGAGGTCAAGTGGACCGGCAGCCGTGCCGACCTCGTATTCGGGTCGAACTCCGAGCTGCGCGCGCTCGCGGAGGTCTACGCGAGCGATGACGCGAAGGAGAAGTTCGTAAACGACTTCGTCGCGGCCTGGGACAAGGTGATGAACCTCGACCGGTTCGACCTCGTCTGATCATGACGTCCAGGCCGGCCGCGCCGGCCGGCCTGGACGTCCTCAGCCCGAAGGATCGCGGCATCGTCGCCCTCCAGCGCGCCCGCCGGAGTACCTGGGGTTAGAGCGAGCCGGAGCCGTCGGCGTTGAAGTTGCGGATCACCTCCCGGACCCGGTCCGCGCTGGTGAACGTCACATCGGCGATCTTGGCCACCGGCATGCCCTGCGCGGGCAGCAGTACCATCTGCGCCCGCCGCCAGGTCACCACCGACCCAGTGCCGCTGCGGGTGATCCGCAGCAGCCGCTGCCCCTCTTCATCATCGATCTCGCGTACGCATACTCGTTCCGCCACCAAGACAGCCTGACCGTGCCGCGCCCCCAAGACCACCATCCGGATGGCGCGTTACGCCACAACGGGGCAAACGTTGCCTGACCCGGACCCAAAGCTCTAGGCCCGGACGATGATCCCGTACGCGAGCGTCAGGATTTCGTCACAGATCAGCCCGAGCGCACTCTGGTCGCATCCGGAGGCCACGATCGCGGTATCCCGGCCAAGATCCCTGATGGCGTCGGCGAGCGCCGCCACGTCCCTGGCGACGAGGTCGTCCAGCAGGCTGTCGAGCAGCAGCAGGTCCGGCTGGTGCACGGCGGCCGCGGCGAGCTTCGCGCGCCGGCAGATCAGCTCGGGCGCGGCACGCATCGGGACCTCCGCCCACGGGGTCAGCGCGAGCCTGTCCATGATCACTGCGACGAGCAGATCACGGTCGCTGGCCGGCCTGCCGGTCAGCCTGGCCGCGTGCTCGACTATCCCGCGGATCCGGACCGCGGGATGGGGTTTCACCGACCTGCGGGCGACCCCGACCCGGGCGCGCACGGCGGCGCGGCCGCTGGCCGTCGTCATGTCCTCGCCGAGCACCCGCAACTCGCCGTGCGCGGGGCGGGCGTGGCCGGCCAGCAGGTCGATCACCACGGTTCCCTCGGCGTGGCTGCTGACCGCGATGCCTGCAGCCGTGCGGCCGGTGGCGGCCGCCGCGATCCGGAAACTGGCAGCCCGGAGCACCCAGCCCCAGCCGCGCCGCACTCCCACGCCAGCCGCGAGCACGGGAGTCACCGCTGCCGGAGCGTGACCGGACACCCGTGCCGTCCCCCGATTCATCTCCGCACCCGCCGCCGGTCCGCAGTCTAACCCCGCCGTGACCGGATGCGGGGTATTAGTTTACGCTGAGTTACTGCAGCTGTCGCGTATTCCCGGTCCGGCGGCCCGGCGGCGGTACGGTGTGGCTGTGCGGAAGCCGCTGGATCTGCCGTTTGACCCGATCTTGCGCGCTGCGGAGATCTGGGAGCGCAGGTTCGGGGACTCGCGTGCCATGGCCGCCGCCACCTCGATCATGCGGGCGCAGCAGATCCTGCTGGCCGAGCTTGATGGCAGGCTCCGGCCGCACGGGCTGACCTTCGCTCGGTACGAGGCGCTGGTCCTGATCAGCTTCAGCCGGGCGGGCGCGCTGCCGATGCGGCTGATCGGGCAGCGGCTAATGGTGCACCCGACCAGTGTCACCAACATCGTGCACCGGCTGGAGCGGCAGGGGCTGGTCGTCCGCCGGCCGAACCCGCGGGACGGCCGGGGCACGCTGGCCGAGATCACGCCGGACGGGCGCGGCCTGGTCGAGCGCGCGACGAAGGACCTGATGGCCGCGGAATTCGGGGTGGGCGACTACGCCGCGGCCGAACTCGACGAGCTCTTCGGCCTGCTTCGGGGACTCCGGGTGGCGGCCGGCGACTTCACCGGGCCAGGGCCCGGTGAGTCACCGGCCCCAGCGGGAGAGGGCCCGCCGGGAGAGGGCCCGCCGGGAGAGGGCCCGCCGGGAGAGGGCCCGCCGGGAGAGGGCCCGCCGGGAGAGGGCCCGCCGGGGCAGGGCTCGCCGGGCTGACAGCCCGGCAGGCTGGCCGACTTGCGCATGAGCGGGCGCGCTCTGCAGGCCGCGCTGTGCAGGCCGCGCTGTACAGGCCGGCTAGCAGCGCCCTGGTCAGCCGCTACTTATCACCGATGGCTGCCACGTGCTGCCGCCGTCGACGGTGATGAGCACCTCATGCAGGCCGGCGTCGGCGGGCACCGCGACGCCGTGCTGCTGGTCGGTCATGCCGACATAGGAGAAGCCCGGCAGCCCGGCGGCCGCGCCGGGCGGGCCTGCGTACACCTGCCGCCACGTGGCGCCGCCGTCTGCCGAGACGTCTATGCACGTGGTGGTGGCGAGCACCACCAGGCCGCCCTGCGCGGCCGCGAGGGATGTCGCGATCCCTGGGCCTTGCACGGTTCCCGGCTGCTGCCAGGTCTTCCCGCCGTCCGCCGAGGCGTAGACGGTCTTCACGTACAGCCGGCTGCCCGGCGCCGCAGCGCTGGTGCACGCCACGAAGAGCTCGTTCGAGCCGGCCGCGAGCATGGCGCTGGCCGGCCGGCCGCTGCGCGCGGCGACGGTGGAGTGGCACGGAGCCTGCCCGGCGACCGTCCACGGCGCCCCGTTCAGCGGCCCGCTGAGCACGGCCCCCGACGGCGCCAGCAGGTACCCGGTTCCCGCTGCCGGGTCGGCCACTGGTCCCGCGGCCAGCACCAGGCTCGGGGATGCCGCCCGGCCCGCCGCGTTCCCTGCCGCGTTGAGCTCGCCGGCCGGGGCTGACACGCGCTGCCAGCTGTAGCTGACCGCGCGGGAGGAGAAGATCCGGAAGCTGGCGCACTGCGCCGCGAAGTCAGCGCTATTGCCCGCGCAGCTGGCGAAGACCGCGAAGGCCCGGTCGCCGGCCGTCTCCAGGCTGGTTACCCGCAGGCCGTGGGTTGACTCCTGGGCCCAGCGCGCGCCGCCGTCGTGCGTCACCCAGAGTTCCGGGCCGAACGCCCAGCCGGTGCGGGCATCAAGGAAGCGGAGCCCGCTCACGCCCGCCGATCCGGCCGGGCCCCCGGTGACCGGCGCGCTGACCCCGTACCAGGTCTGGCCGTAGTCGGATGTCCCGGCCAGCGAGGTGCAATCCGCCGCCACCGGCGGGCCGCAGCTGCCCGTCCGCCCGGCCTGCCCGATCACCGCTCCGGTCTGCGTGCCGATGAACGTGACCGAGGTCGGCCGGAAGGCGACAGGCACCCGCTGGCCGGACCCGGCGGGGGAGAGCGACGAGGCAGGCACTGGGTTCGGGGCCACGCTGGCTGAGTTTGCCGCCGCGGTCCCGTTGCCAGTGGTGGGCCTGCTGGGCGCCGGGCGGTGCGGCAGGCTGGAGGCCACCGCGCCGCCGAGGCTGTTGCTGGCCGGCTGATGCAGCAGGGTTCCGGCCACTCTGGGCACGATCGCGAGCCCGGCGACGACCACCATGGCGCCCGCCGCTGAGGCGATGGCCCGGCCTGCCTTACGGCGCCGGGCCCGCTTGCTGACCCGCTCGAAGGTTCCCGGCGGCGGCGCTAGCGGCTGGACGTCTGCATCCAGCCAGGAGTCGATCTCGTCGCGGTGGTTACTCACCGGCGTTCCCCAGCGCTGTCTTCGGCGCTGCCCAGCGCGGCCTTCAGGCGGGCGCGGGCATGATGCAGGTCGGCCTTGATCGTTCCCTCCGGGCGGCCAAGCATCGCCGCGACCTCGCGCACCCCGAAGCCCGCGTAGTAGTGCAGCAGGAACGCGCTGCGCAGCCTGGCGGGCAGGGCTTCGATAAGCGCCCGGACATCCACGTCCTGCACCGGGTGGCAGGCCGGATCGAGCGGTACGGCCGCGGAGAGGCTGCGGATGGCGCGGCGCTCCCGTCCGGTCTTGCGCCAGTGATCCCTGACCAGGTTGGTGGCAATCATGTACAGGTAGCTTTGCGGGCTGTCCAGGCCTGACCAGCGGGCCAGCAGCCTGGTAAATGCCTCCGAGGCGATCTCGTGCGCGGTTTCGTCGTCATCGACCAGCCGGCGGACCCATCCGGCCAGTCGCGGGTAGCTGGCGTTGAAGAGGTCCTCGACCGCCGCACGGTCGGCCGTGCGGAGCCTGGCCACGGAGCTCCCTCGCCTCGCCGCCGGATCCGGCGGCGCTACCCACGGTCGTAGCGCCGGCGCGGCGTCACCGAGAAGCGCTGCCCTTTGCACGCCGCTTGCGCTATATCGCATACGTTCTACCACACATTCCGCGGGTCACGGATGAGGCCGCCCGGGCCCGCAGCGCCCCGGCATACCCAGTAAGCCGGCATACCCAGTAAGACGGTGCGGGACCGCGAGTGGTTGCGGCCGGCGCTGCCCTTTCTCCCGCGGTTCTGCGTCGCGGGCGCGGCGTACCTTTCTCCCGGGTTCTGCGTCGCGGGCGCGGCGTACCTTTCTCCCGGGTTCTGCGTCGCGGGCGCGGCATAGACTGATGGCAGGATAGTAGGACGTCCTACTAAATTGCGCCGGCCTGCGCAGGTTGCGCAGGCACCCGCGGAGGAACGTGATGGATGCTCAGGGCATATCGGACCAGGCGCGCGAGGGCATGCAGCGGTGGCAGCGCCGGTACGACACCGCGCGCAAGCGCGACGCCGACTTCAGCACGCTGTCCGGGCTCGAGCTTGACCCCGTCTACGGGCCGCCGCCCGGCGCGGTGGTCCCGGGTTTCGAGCGGATCGGATGGCCGGGTGAGTACCCGTTCACCCGCGGGCTCTACCCGGCCGGGTACCGGGGCAGAGCGTGGACGATCCGCCAGTTCTCCGGGTTCGGCAACGCGACGCAGACGAACGAGCGGTACAAGATGCTGCTGCGCGGCGGCGGGGGAGGCCTGTCGGTCGCCTTCGATATGCCCACCCTGATGGGGCGGGACTCCGATGACCCGCGGGCACTCGGCGAGGTCGGCCACTGCGGCGTGGCGATCGACTCCACGGCGGACATGGACGGCCTGTTCGCGGGTATCCCGCTGGCCGATGTCAGCACGTCAATGACGATCAGCGGCCCGGCAGTCCCGGTGTTCTGCATGTACCTGGCCGCGGCGGAGCGCCAGGGAGCCGGGCTCGGCGGGCTGAACGGCACGCTGCAGACGGACATCTTCAAGGAGTACATCGCCCAGAAAGAATGGCTGTTCCCGCCCGAGCCGCACCTGCGGCTGATCGGTGACCTGATGGAGTACTGCGTGCGCCATATCCCCGACTACAAGCCGCTGTCGGTGTCGGGTTACCACATCAGGGAGGCCGGGTCGACGGCCGCGCAGGAACTCGCGTATACGCTGGCCGACGGCTTCGGCTACGTGGAACTCGGCCTGTCCCGCGGGCTTGACGTCGAGGTATTCGCTCCGGGCCTGTCGTTCTTCTTCGACGCGCACATCGACTTCTTCGAGGAGATCGCCAAGTTCCGCGCCGCCCGCCGGATATGGGCCCGGTGGATGCGTGACGTGTACGGCGCGCGCACCGAGCGGGCTCAGTGGCTGCGGTTTCACACGCAGACCGCCGGGGTGTCCCTGACCGCGCAGCAGCCGGACAACAACGTGGTCAGGACCGCGATCGAGGCGCTGGCGGCGGTGCTGGGCGGCACCAACTCGCTGCACACCAACGCCCTGGACGAGGTTCTCGCGCTGCCGAGCGAGAAGGCGGCGGAGATCGCGCTGCGCACCCAGCAGGTGATCATGGAGGAGACCGGGGCGGCCAGCGTGGCGGATCCGCTCGGCGGCTCCTGGTACCTGGAAGCGCTGACCGACCGGCTGGAGGCCGAGGCCGAGGAGACCTTCGCCAAGATCCGCGGGATGAGCCCGGACGGCTCGATGACCGGCGGGATCCTGCGCGGCATCGAGGACGGCTGGTTCATGGCGGAGATCGCCGAGGCATCGTTCGCATACCAGCGGAAGCTGGAAAAGGGCGAGAAGCGGGTGGTCGGCGTGAACTGCTACACCGAAACCGTGGAGAAGCCGGTGGAGATCCTCCGGGTCGGCCACGAGGTGGAACGAGATCAGGTACGCGACCTGGCGGGCCGGCGGGCCGGCCGGGACCAGGCCGCCGCCGATGCGGCCATCGCGGGCATGCTGGCGGCGGCGCGTTCCGGCACGAACATGATTCCCGCGATGCTGGACGCCGCCCGCGCGGAGGCGACTCTCGGCGAGATCTGCGGGGCGCTGCGCGCCGAGTGGGGCGGGTACTCCGAGGCCCCGGCATTCTGACTGATACCCAGTGTCACAGCGGCCTCAGCCGCACCGTGCTTTCCGGTTCAGGCCGCTGGCGGCCCGCCCGGCACTGAGCGGGCCGGCTGCTCGCGGCTGGCTTGGCCGGCCCCGGCGGGCAAGCGGCTCAGCCGGGCGGGGCCGGCCGGCGGCTACTGCGTAAATAATCCTGGTTGTCCGGCCATTGCGCGATCGCGGAGCCCGTCAATGCGCGGTTTGCCTGCGCCGGGTGCCGGCCGGATCGCGCATCCGTTCGGCGGCGGCCGGCCCGCCAGGTCGGACCGGGCCGGCGGTGCCCGGGCAGTCCGGGCGATGCGGCAGGATGGAGTCATGCAGCAGTCGCGGGATTTCTCGCTCCATGGAGCCGTTGACCTGGGGGCGCGGCAGGCCGCCGCGCAACGCCGGGAGAAGGCCAGATCGCCTGACGCCGGCGCGGAAGCGGGCGCGCAAGCCGGGCACGTGATCGAGGTGACCGACGAGACTTTCAGTGCCGACGTCCTCGACCGGTCCCGCAACGTGCCCGTGATCATGGACTTGTGGGCTGACTGGTGCGGGCCCTGCAAGCAGCTCGGGCCGGTGCTGGAGAAGCTCGCTGCCGAGGCGGACGGCGGGTGGGTACTCGCCAAGGTCGACATCGACGCCAATCCGCAGCTGCGGGCAGCACTGCAGGTGCAGAGCATCCCGATGGTCGTTGCGGTGGTCGGCGGCCAGGTGCTGGACGGATTCCTCGGCGCGCTGCCGGAGGCGCAGGTCCGTGACTGGATCAGCCGCGTCATGGCGGCGGCGCAGCAACTCGGGCTGGCGGGCGGCGGCGCCAGCCAGGACGGCAGCGCTGACGGGCCGCAGGCCAGCGAGACCGAGGCTGGCCCGGCGGCGGCCGGCCAGGCCCGGCCGTACCCGCCGGGCGCGGGCCCGATGGGCGGCCCAGGCCCCGATCCGATGGCGGATCCGGCGTTCACCGAGGCGCAGCAGGCGATGGAGCGCGGCGACCTGGACGGCGCGGCCGGCGCCTTCGAGAAAGTCCTCGCCAACTCGCCCGGCCACCCGGTGGCCACGCTCGGGCTTGCCCAGGTCGACCTGATCAGGCGGGTCAACTCGGATGACCAGGCCAAGGCCCGGCGGGACGCGGCGGAGAACCCGGACGACGTCGACGCCCAGTGCCGGGTCGCTGACATCGACCTGGCGACGGGCCGGACCGACGAGGCGTTCGACCGGCTCCTCGGCACGATCCGCCGGACCTCGGGTGCGGACCGTGATCGCGCCAGGGCGCACCTGGTCGGCCTGTTCGACGTGTTCCCGCCCAGGGAGCCGCGAGTCGCGAAGGCGCGGGCCAAGCTGTCTGCCCTGCTGTTCTGAGCTGCCCTACCGGGCTGAGCTGCCCTGCCGGGCTGAGCTGCCCTGCCGGGCTGAGCTGCCCTGCCGGGCTGAGCTGCCCTGCCGGGCTGAGCTGCCCTGCCGGGCTGAGCTGCCCTGCCGGGCTGAGCTGCCCTGCCGGGCTGAGCCGGTCAGCCTGGCGCGCGGGCCGGCCCGGCCGGGCCGCTGTCAGCGGCCGGCGGGATCCGGCGGATTGGCGTCGGCCAGCCTTTCCAGCGCGGGCAGCGCGTCGGCGAGCGCGGCAAGCTGGTCGGGCGGAAGCGTCCGCAGGCTGTCAGCAAGCACGACCGTGGTCTCCTGCCGGATGCGCTCCAGCGCCGCCTGGCCGCGCGGGGTGATGGTCAGGGTGCTTGCCCTGGCATCGCCGGGGACAGCGCACCGCGCCACGTAGCCGAGGTCCTCCAGCGCGGTCACCAGCCTGGTGAGGGTGGATGGCGCGATCCGCTCCGCCGCGGCAAGGTCGCCGAGCCGCAGCGGGCCCGCTGACTCAACCGTTGCCAGCGCCGCGAGCTGGGTTGGCGTGAGCCCGGCCAGCTCGTGCCTGCGCAGCCTGCGCGACACCCGGGCGATCGCCACCCGCAGCCTGGTGACATCGATCTGCGGCACGTCGGCCAGCGCGGCGGCCGTGCCGTCCAGGGAGCCTGTTTCGGACACCCTTGCAGGGTACGTGCTAGCAACCGGTCCGGGGGCTGCCCGCGGCCCGGCCTGCTGTCGCATGATGGAGACATGGATGATGTCGTCGGGGGCAGGCTGCTGGTCGCTACGCCACTGCTCGGCGATCCGAGCTTCCGGCGCACGGTGATCCTGATCGTCGAGGACGACCCGGCCGAGGGCACCCTCGGCATCGTGCTCAACCGGCCGACCGACGTCCCGGTTGGGCAGGTCCTCGAGCCCTGGACGGAGCTGGCGACCGGCCCCTCCGTGGTGTTCAGGGGCGGCCCGGTCTCGCCGAACAGCGCGCTTGCGCTCGCCCTGGCCCGCGGTGCGGACGAGCCTCTCGGCTGGCGGCCGCTGGACGGGTCGTCGGTCATGTCCAGGGTCGGTCTGGTGGACCTGGAGGCACCGCCCGAACTGCTCGCTGACGGCGTCTCGGAGTTCCGGGTCTTCGCCGGCTACGCCGGCTGGGGCCCTGGGCAGCTGACCGCGGAGATCGACGAGGGCGCCTGGTACGTCCTGCCCGGCGAGCCGGCGGATGCCTTCTACGCCGAGCCGGACCGGCTATGGCCGGCGGTGCTGCGGCGGCAGGGCGGCGAGCTAGCTATGGTGGCCACCTACCCCGACGATCCTGCGCTGAACTGACTTCCGCTGCGGGCAGGCCGGCGCTGCGGGCGGGACCGGGGTCACCGGGCCTGCTGGCGGCGGCGGCCGGCCAGCGGCCGCGGGCGGCGTAGACTCCGTGAGCGTGAGCACAGAGATCCTGCCCGATACCGATACCCGCCAGGACACCGGCACCCGTCCCGATCTCTCGCATGGCGACGGCGACCACGAGCGGTTCGCGCACTACGTGCAGAAGGACAAGATCGTCGACAGCGCGGTGAGCGGCATTCCGGTGATCGCGCTATGCGGCAAGGTCTGGGTGCCGACCAGGGATCCGAAACGCTTCCCGGTCTGCCCGGAGTGCAAGAAGATCTACGAGTCGCTGCCCGAGGGCGACGACTGATCCTGGCCTGCCTGGCCGGCCAGCCGGACTTGGCCCGTGCGGGCCGCTGGCGCGGCCCCGTGCGGGCCGCTGGGGGCCCCGTGCGGGCCGCTGGCCCGGCCCCGTGCGGGCTGCCTTGCGCGCTACTCGCCGTCCGGCTCGAAGACGGTCGGGATGGCCGGGTAGCCGCGGGACAGCCGGAGCGCGTGCGCGGGCAATTCCGCCAGCGCCGCCTGGTGCCGGGATCTGGCTGCCGCCAGCGGCTCCCTGCCGACGATCTCGCCGTCGTGCACCAGCTGGCGCAGCAGGGCGCGGCCGTCAGCGGGGCCCGGCGGCCGGTCGGAAATGCGCTCGGCGACGGCCACTCCGCCGTCGCGGCCGCGCACTGCCCACTTGCGCCCGCCGCGCCCCGGCTTACCCACCGACCGCTTGGCCACCGGCCGCAGCCCGCCCGCGCCGTCGGCCCGGGCGACCAGCTTGTACACCAGTGCAGCCGTCGGCACGCCAGAGCCGGTGACCAGGGAAGTTCCCACCCCGTAGCCATCCACCGGGGTGGCGGCGAGTGCCGCGATCGAGTACTCGTCCAGATCGCCGGTCAGCACGATCCTGGTCCGCTCCGCGCCGAGTGAGTCAAGCAGCGACCGCACCTGCCTGGCCACCACCGGCAGGTCCCCGCTGTCGACCCGGACGGCCCCGAGGCCGGGGCCGGCCACCGCCACGGCAGCGCGCACCGCCTCAGCCACGTCGTAGGTGTCGACCAGCAGGGTGGTGCCAGTGCCGAGCGCCTCGACCTGCGCGCTGAACGCCTGCCGCTCGCTGTCATGGACCAGCGTGAACGCGTGTGCGCTTGTCCCGCTGGTCGGCACGCCGTACGCGTGCCCGGCCCGCAGGTTGGATGTGGTGGCGAAGCCGGCGATGTAGGCGGCGCGGGCGCTGGCCACGGCCGCGAGTTCGTGCGTACGGCGGGAGCCCATCTCGATCAGCGGCCTGCCATCGGCCGCGTTGACCATCCGGGATGCCGCCGAGGCGATCGCGCAGTCGTGGTTGAGCACGGACAGGGCCAGCGTCTCCAGCACGCATGCCTCGGCGAAGGTACTTTCCACGACCAGGATGGGCGAGCCGGGGAAGTAGCAGTCGCCCTCCGCGTATCCCCAGATGTCGCCGGTGAACCGGTACGACTCCAGGTATCTCAGCGTGGCCTCGTCAGCGACGCCGGTGTCGCGCAGGAAGCCGATCTCGGCTGGCCCGAACCTGAACTGCTCGATGGCGTCAAGCAGCCGCCCGGCCCCGGCGACCACGCCGTAGCGCCTGCCGTTTGGCAGGTGCCGGGCGAAGACCTCGAACACCGCCCGCCGCATGGCGGCGCCGCTGCGCAGCGCCGCCCGCAGCATGGTCAGCTCATAGTGATCGGTGAGCAGGCCGGTTCCCTCGGCCCGGCCCCCCCGGGTGGCCGCCGCGCCCGGGATGTCCGGTGCCGGGCGGGTGGCGGCTAGCTTGCCTCGGTCTGCCAGGTCATCTGCTGTCACGAGGGAAGCCTACGAACCGTTCCGCGCCCGCGCCCGGCCGCCTGGCCGGACGCCCGGCAACCCGGCCGCCTGGCAGGGCGCCAGCGGCCCGGGTGCCCGGCAGGACGCCCGCGGCCGGCTGCCTGGCAGGACGCCTGCATCGGGGGCGCGGCTCTTCCCGGACGGCGGGCCGGCCGCGCGGCCAGCCGAATATCTTGATTTGCGGCAAGATGCTGTATGGCTGGCCGCGTACCACCGGCTGCTTTGCCCGGCTGGGCGGCGCCTGCTGTACCGCAGCCGTTGACCTGCGCCGATATGCCGATGTGACCGGACGCGCGCGCCGGTGTAAGACTGGGAGACTGGGCAGGGAGGTGAACAGTCAATGAGCCTGGCGCCCGCCGAGGTTGAGCGGTCGGAGACCGACGAGAAGGCGATCCCGGACATGCCGTGGGTCACGATCGTGTGGAATGACCCGGTCAACCTCATGAAATACGTCACTTACGTGTTCCAGACCGTGTTCGGCTACCCCAAGCCAAAGGCTGAGGAGCTCATGCTGGACGTGCATCACAAGGGCAAGGCCGTCGTGTCCGCCGGCGCCCGCGAGGCGATGGAGCGAGACGCGGAAACCTTGCATGGTTACGGCCTGTGGGCCACGGTGAGCCACGATTCGTGACCGGTAAGGGCAGGGAGCCCCGGGCTGCCGATGACCCTGACATGCCGGCAGGCGGGGACGAAGCTGAGTATGCGGAGGCGCTGGTGGCAGGGTTCCGCGCTACCTCGGGCGGCGTGACCGCGCGGTTCGCCGCGCCGCAGGCGAGGATCGTCCGTGACCTGGTCGGCCAGATCGCGGTGCTTGTCGGCGATGACTCGCCGGGCGGCGAGCAGGACGAGCTCGCGGTCGAGCTCAGGCTGAGCGACAGCACCGAGCTGCCGGATGATCCCGTGCTCGCCCGGCTGCTGCCCGACGGCTACACCGAGGATCCCGAGGCAGCCGTCGAGTTCCGCCGGTATACCGAGCAGGGGCTGCGCGACGGCAAGGTCGCGGCGGCCAGGACCGTGCTGGAGACGCTGCCGGACAGGGGCGGCCGGATCCGGCTAACCGAAGCTGACGCCCGCGCCTGGCTGCGCGCGCTGAACGATGTCAGGCTGGCGCTCGGCGTGCGTCTTGGCGTTACCGACGACTTCGACGAGCAGAGCAGCGAGATTGACCCTGGCGATCCCCGTTCCGCCTATGTGTGGGTCTACCACTGGCTGGCATATCTCCAGGAAAGCCTGGTGGACGCGCTGTCTTGAGCGCGGCCTGGCCGGGCTACCCTCGCATCCATGCTGACGATCAGCCAGGCGCTGCACGCGAAGATCCTCGCGCATGCCCGGGCCGACCACCCGGACGAGGCGTGCGGGGTGATCGCCGGGCCGGCCGGGACCGACCGGCCGGAGCGGTTCATCCCGATGGCCAACGCCGAGCGGTCGCCGACCTTCTACCGGTTCGATTCGATGGAGCAGCTGAGCGTGTGGCGGGAGATGGACGACCGGGATGAGGAGCCGGTCGTCATCTACCATTCGCACACGGCCACCGAGGCGTATCCGTCCCGCACCGATATCGCCTACGCAAGCGAGCCGGGTGCCCATTATGTACTGGTATCCACCCGGGAGCCCGATACGGCGGAGTTCCGCTCGTTCCGCATCACCGACGGGACGGTGACCGAGGAGGACGTCCGCGTCGTGCCGGATGCGCAGCCGGGCGAAACCGGGCCGGATGCCGCGGGTGCAACGGCGGCGGATGCGGCGGCGGCGGATGCGGTGGCGGATGCGGCGGCGGAATGATCCTGGCGCGCCTCCGGTTGGGACGCAAGGAAGCAGTCGGCAGCGACCGCATTCGACCGCACACCCTGGAGCGTTACTGATGGCCATCGAGGTCCGCATCCCGACGATCCTGCGCACCTATACCGGTGGCGCCAAGTCCGTCGCGGGCTCCGGCGCCACGCTGGCTGAGCTGCTTGCCGACCTGGAGTCGCGTCATGGCGGGCTGCAGGAGCGGCTGGTAGATAACACCGGGCTGCGGCGTTTCGTGAATGTCTACCTGAACGACGAGGACGTTCGCTTCCTCGGCGGGCTGAGCGCGGCGGTCAAGGACGGCGACACGATCACCGTGCTGCCCGCCGTGGCCGGCGGGATGCGCTGAGCTCAGGCGGCGGAGCCTGATGCGCTACGACTCGCTGCTTGATTCGGTCGGCCGCACGCCGCTGGTCGGCCTGCCCGCGCTGTCGCCCGGCCCGGAGGTGCGGCTGTGGGCCAAGCTTGAGGAGCGGAACCCGACCGGGTCGGTGAAGGACCGGGCGGCGCTCTATATGATCGAGTCGGCGGAGAAGGACGGGCGGCTCGCCGCCGGTGCCACGATCCTGGAGCCGACCTCGGGGAACACCGGCATATCCCTGGCCATGGTGTCGCGCCTGCGCGGCTACCGGCTGATCTGCGTGATGCCGGAGAACACCTCAGCGGAGCGCAGGCAACTGCTCGAGATGTACGGCGCGTCGATCATCTCCTCGCCTGCCGCCGGCGGGTCCAACGAAGCCGTCAGGGTAGCCAGGCGGCTGGCCGGGCAGAACCCGGACTGGGTGATGCTCTACCAGTACGGCAACGAAGCGAACGCCCGGGCGCACTACGAGACCACCGGGCCCGAGCTGCTTGCCGACCTGCCCGGGATCACTCATTTCATCGCCGGTCTCGGCACGTCCGGGACGATCATGGGGGTCGGGCGGTTCCTCCGGGAACGGCTGCCCGGCGTGCAGATCATCGCCGCCGAGCCCCGGTATGGCGAGCTGGTCTACGGGCTGCGCAACATGGATGAGGGCTTCGTGCCCGAGCTATACGACGAGTCCGTGCTGACCTCCAGGATCTCGGTGACCTCGGCCGACGCCCTGCGGCGCACCCGCGAGCTGCTCGATCACGAGGGGATTTTCGCCGGGATCTCGTCTGGCTGCGCGCTGCACGCGGCGCTGGCGGTGGCGGCGAAGGCGCAGTCGGCGGGGGAGCGGGCCGAGATCGCGCTGATCATCGCCGATGGCGGCTGGAAGTACCTATCCACCGGCGCCTATGCGGGAACGCTTGAGGAGGCCGAGGCGCGGCTGGAAGGGCAGCTATGGGCGTGATGGGATGCCCGCCCCGCGCGGATGACGTAGCGGGCTGCCGCGTCGAGCGCGACGGGCGGGGCGGCGCGTGACGATCTTCGATGAGGCGACCGCGGTCCGTAAGTCTGGTGCCGGCCGCTATGAGGTGCGGCCGGACGCTCGGTTCGCCCTGGTGCCGCCCGGCGGCGGGTCGCCGCCCGCGGTCAATGGCGGCGTGCTGATGGCCACCGTGCTGCGCTGCGTGCTCGATACGTCGCCGCACCCGCACCCGGTTGCCACCAGCACGCACTTCCTCCGCGTCCCGCAGCTGGCCCCGGCCCAGGTCGAGGTGACCTGGCTGAAGCAGGGCAGAACCGCGGCGACGGCCCGCGCCAGCCTGATCCAGGACGCTAAGCCGTTGCTTGAGCTGACCGTCACCACCGGGACCGTATCCGCTGCGCCAGCCGTGATCGTGCCCGCAGCCGCTGCCAGTGCCGCCGCCGGTGCCGCCGGCGGTGCCGCCGCCAGCGCAGGGAACGGCCGGGCCGCGGGACTGAGCTGGACGGGCGCGCCGCCGGTGCTGCCGCCGATCGAGGAATGCATCGACCTCGGGATGTGGCCAGGGGCGGTCGGGCCGGACGGGACCATCGGGTACGCGGGGCAGGTCGAGATGCGGCTTGACCCGGCAACCACCGGGTGGCGGCACGGCACGCCCGCCGGGATTCCCGAGATGCGCGGGTACTTCCGGCTGCGCGAGGACAGGGACCCGGATGCCTATCTGCTCGCGCTCGCGGTGGACGGCATGCCGCCGGTTGTATTCGGTCTCGGCGCTTCCGGCTGGGCGCCGACGGTCGAGCTGACCTGGCATATGCGCGCGGTGCCGGTGCCAGGGGTGCTCAAGGTGGCGGCCCGGTGCCGGCATGTCAGCGGCGGCTGGTTCGACGAGGAGGCCGAGGTCTGGGACGCGGCCGGGCGGCTGGTCGCGCAGAGCCGCCAGATCGCCCGCGTCGGCCGTGGCGGTAACGGCAGGTAGTGGCCCGGCCGTTGCTCAGGGAACGCTCTTGATCTTCCAGACGAAGACGGAGCCGGCGATGGCCACGATGGCCGTGGCGGCGAACAGCGTGGGATATCCGCCGAGCGAGACGAGCGGCGCCGAGATCCCGGCACCGATGGCCGCCGGGCACACGATCGCGATGTTGATGATGCCGAGATCCTTGGCGCGGTCCCTGGCGGTGGGCAGCACCTGCGTTATCAGGGCCTGGTCGACGGCGAGATACGCGCCGAAGCCGACGCCGAAAAGGACCGCCGCGCCGATCGCCGCCTGCCACGTCTGCACGACCGTGAGCAGCACGGCAGCCGCCGCCATCAGCAGGCCGGATGTGGTGACGAGCATCTTGCGCTTGCCCAGCCGGTCCGAGACAATCCCGCCGACCACGGCCGTCAGCACAACCCCGACGGTGTAGATCACGATCAGGATCAGCAGGCCCTTCGCCGGATGCCGGTAGTGCACGGCGTCCCGGAGGAAATACAGCAGGTAGAGGGTCCCCATCGCGATCGCGAGCTGGGCGAGGAATCGGGTGATCCACGCCCAGGCGAAGTCGGGGTACTGGCGCGGACTCAGCCAGTAGCACTGCGCAAACTTCCGCCAGGAGAAGTCCGGCCTGTCCTTCCGCTCAAGCGCGTGATCGGGCGTCAGCAGCACGAACGGCAGGGTAAGCACGACCAGGATGATGGCCAGCGTGTCATAGCCGCTGATCAGCTTCGTGAAGATATCGACCACCAGGACAGTGCCGAGCACCAGGCCAAGCGCCTGCGGCATCCCCACCCAGCCCGCCACCGTGGCCCGCTGGCGGACCGGGACATGATCGGGGATGGCCGCGCTCAGGCTGGCGTACTCGGCATTCTGGAACGCGCTGAACAGCACCCACAGGATCGCCACGCCCGCCACCGTCGTCTGCCTGGCCAGCACGGCCAGGGCGGCCGCGCCGAGCAGGGCCATGCTGAGGGTCCAGCGGTGCCGCCTGCCGCGCAGCCAGCCGAATGCGAGCCCGTGCGTCGTGCGGTCGGACAGCGCGCCCGCCAGCGGCGTCGCGAGGCCAGACGAGATGGCCCCGACCGCGGACACGATGCTGAGGGCGACAATCTTGTGCCGGGGCGTGATGTCCTGCAGCTGGATCGGGATCAGCACCTGCAGCGGAGTCAGCGAAGCCATCCACATCCCGAGGCTGGCCAGGCCGAGGCCGGTGACCCAGCTCGGCCGCACGTGCTCGGTCGGCTCGGCCAGCGCTCGGGAGAGCAGGCCGGCCTCATCGATCATCTGATCCGCCATCACGACTCCGCAAGGGTGGCTGCGCCCGTTCCGTCTCATCGGAGCCCGGCGCCCTTGGATGGATGATGTCGCGTTCCCGGCCATATTGGTAGATGCGCATGATCGCCCCTGGCGGTGCCCTGCTGGCCACCCCGCCTGGCGGGCCAGCCACGCGCTGGCCCGGCGCCGGCCACGCGCTGGCCCGGGCGGCCCGGGCCGGCCACATGCGGGCCCGGCCGGCCCGCGGCTAGCATGGCTGACCATGCGGCTGACCGTGATCGGATGCGCTGGCAGCTTCCCCGGGCCGGACAGCCCGGCTTCCTGCTACCTGGTCGAGGCCGAAGGGTTCCGGCTGCTGCTCGACCTCGGCAACGGGGCACTCGGCGCCCTGCAGCGGCATGCCGGCCTGTTCGAGATTGACGCGATCTGCCTCAGCCACCTGCACGGCGATCATTGCCTGGACATGGCCTCCTACTGGGTGGCGCGAACATTCTCCCCGGACGGCCCGAAGCCCAGGATCCCGGTCTACGGCCCGGCCGGCACCGCCGGCCGGCTGGCCGGCGCGCAGGGCAGCAGCCTCGCGCGGGAGATGCCGCCGGCCTTCTCCTTCGAGACGCTCACGCCAGGCACCCGCCGGATCGGCCCGTTCGAGATCACGGCCGACCACATGAACCATCCGGTCGAGACCTTCGCCTTCCGGCTTGAGCACGGCGGCCGGGCACTGGCCTACTCCGCCGACACGGGAGAGTCGGCCGCGCTGGTCCGGCTGGCCCGCGGCGCCGACCTGATGCTCTGCGAGGCGTCCTTCACCGAGCCGCCGGCCGGCCCGGGCGCCAGGCCGGCCCCGCCGAACCCGCCGGATCTGCACCTCACCGGACGCCAGGCCGGCCAGCACGCGGCGCGGGCCGAGGTTGGCGAGCTCGTGCTCACTCACCTTGTCGCGTGGAACGACCAGGCCGCCGTGCTGGCGGAGGCCGCGGGCACGTTCAGCGGACGGCTTTCGCTTGCCGCCTCCGGCCGGATCTTCGACCTGGGCAGGCCCGGGCGCGGCATTCAGCCGACACGCTGATCGCCGGGCAGGCAGGCGATCGGCCGGGGCCACATAAACTCGGCTGGCATGCGCGTACTTGTCACCGGCGGCGCCGGCTTCATCGGCTCACATCTGACCGATGCGCTCATCGCCAGGGGCGACGAGGTAAGCGTGGTCGATGACCTGTCGGCCGGCCAGTCGGCCCGGGTCAGTGAGCATGCCACCCTGCACAAGCTGAGCGTCATGGATGCCGGGCCGCTGGCCAGCGTCGTCCGCCGGGCGAGGCCCGGGCTGATCTGCCATCTTGCCGCCCAGATCAACGTCACCGCGTCGGTCGCCGCGCCAGCCGCTGACGCGCAGGCCAACGTGGTGGGCACGGTGAATGTCCTTGAGGCGGCGCGCGAGGTCGGCGCGCGGGTGCTGTTCTGCTCCAGTGGCGGTGCGCTCTACGGCCGGGATGCGCCGATTCCGTCGCTGGAGGACGTGCTGCCGCTGCCCGAATCGCCGTACGGCATCGCCAAGTACTGCGCCGAGCAGTATGTCGGCCTCTACAACCGGCTGCACGGCGCCAGGCACTCGGTGCTGCGGCTGGCCAACGTCTACGGCCCACGGCAGGATCCGGCCGGCGAGTGCGGGGTCATCACGATCTTCTGCGCCCGGGCACTCGCGGGCGAGCGGCCCACCATCTACGGGGACGGCAGGCAGACCCGCGACTACGTATACGTGGGCGACACTGTCGACGCGTTTCTCGCCGCCGCCGGCCACGGCCGGCCCGGCACCTGGAACATCGGCACCGGCACCGAGGTCAGCGTGCTTGAGCTGGCCAGGATGGTCGGCGACGTGGCCGGCCGTCCCGCGGACCCAGAGTTCCTCCCGGTCCGGCCCGGCGAGCTGCAGCGCAGCGCGCTCGCGGCGGACCGGGCCAGGCGCGACCTCGGCTGGAGCGCTGACACGTCGCTCACTGACGGGATCCGGGCGCTCTACCAGTGGATCGAGTCCGGCGCCGCGGTCCGCGCGGCATGCTGAGCGGACGATCCAGCCGCCCGCCAGCGGCCGCCAGCCGCCAGCGATGGCCGCTAGGCTAGCCCGCATGCCCAGACCCGATGGACGACGGCCCGATCAGCTGCGTGAAGTTCGGATGACCAGGGGCTGGCTTGATCACGCGGAGGGTTCCGTGCTGGTCGAGTTCGGCCGCACCCGGGTGCTCTGCGCAGCCAGCGTCACCGAGGACCTGCCGCGCTGGCGGCGCGGCAGCGGGCTTGGCTGGGTCACCGCCGAGTACGCCATGCTGCCGAGAGCCACCAACACCCGCAGCGACCGGGAATCGGTGAAGGGCCGTCCCGGCGGCCGCACGCAGGAGATCTCCCGCCTGGTCGGCCGGTCGCTGCGGGCGTGCATCGATCCCAAGGCGCTCGGTGACAACACGATCGTCATCGACTGCGACGTGCTGCAGGCCGACGGCGGCACCCGCACCGCCGCGATCACCGGTGGTTACGTCGCGCTGGCCGACGCGATCGCCTGGCTGCGCGGCCGCAACCGGTGCAAGGGCGATCCGCTGGTCGCCTCGGTGTCGGCTGTCAGCGTCGGCATCGTCGACGGCCAGCCCAGGCTCGACCTCTGCTACGAGGAGGACTCGGCGGCGCAGACCGACATGAACGTGGTCTGCGCGGGCGACGGCAGTTTCGTGGAGATCCAGGGCACGGCGGAACGCGAGCCCTTCGGCCGCGAGATGCTCGACCAGATGCTCGGCCTGGCCGTGGCCGGCTGCGCGGAGCTGACCGGCCTGCAGGCGGAGGCCCTGGCCCGATGACGGCCAGGCTGGTCCTCGCCACGCTGAACCCGCACAAGATCACCGAGCTGGAGCGGATCCTGGCCGGCGGCCGGGTGGCAGCCGAGCTAGTCGGTCTCGGCGAGTTTCCCGGCGCGCCCGACGTCGCCGAGACCGGCGCCACGTTCGCAGCGAACGCCCTGCAAAAAGCGGCAGCGGTGGCACGGTTCACCGGCCTGCCGGCGGTTGCCGACGATTCGGGCTTCTGCGTGGACGCGCTCAACGGGATGCCCGGCGTGCTGTCCGCCCGCTGGTCGGGCAAGCACGGAGATGACCAGGCTAACCTCTGCCTGCTGCTTGCCCAGCTCACCGACGTGCCGGATGAGCGTCGCGGAGCCCATTTCGCCTGCGCGGCGGCGCTCGTACTGCCGTCGGGCCGACAGCATGTCACCGAGGGGACGGTGCATGGCCGGGTAATCCGGCTGCCGCGCGGGGAGAACGGCTTCGGCTACGACCCGATCTTCGTCCCGGACCGCTCCGAGCTGACGATGGCCGAGATGACCGCAGAGGCCAAGGACGCCATCAGCCATCGTGGCCGCGCGCTGCGCGCGCTTGCCCCGGTGATCGCGGCCCTGCTCGGCGGCTAGCCGAGCCCGCCGAGCGAGCCGAGGCCGGACGGCGCGGTGGCGACCTGCCCGGCGGACTGCGGCCGGCTGGCTCCGGGCGTGCCCGCCGCCGTCGGGCTGCCCGCGCTGCATCCGGCGAGCAGGAGCAGGGCTGCGCCGCCGCCGACGGCGGGCGCGGCAAGCCGCCGCAGTGCGCGGCTGGCCGCAGAATTCGTGATCGCGGGACCTAGTCGGGCGGCAGGCACGGCTACATGCTAGGCGTGCGACACCGAGCCGCAACGCGGCGCATGATGCCGGTACGGTAAGGCAAGCACAGTGGCACGAAGGGAGCATGAGTGACTGAGGACCGGCTGGCGCCGGGCGACCTGGCGCCGGATTTCACCCTGCCGGACGCGAACGGCCGGGAGGTCACCCTGTCCTCGCTGCGCGGCCAGCGGGTGATCATCTATTTCTACCCAGCCGCGATGACTCCCGGCTGCACCAAGGAGGCGTGCGATTTCCGGGATAGCCGGAGCGACCTGTCTGATGCGGGATTCACCGTGCTCGGCATATCCCCGGATGCCCCGGCCAAGCTGGCCAGGTTCGCCGAGAAAGAGGGACTGACCTTCCCGCTGCTCGCTGACACCGGCCGCGCGGTCCTGGCGGCGTATGGCGCTTACGGCGAGAAGATGCTGTACGGGAAGAAGAGCGTCGGCGTGATCAGGTCCACCTTCGTGATCGGGGCGGACGGCCGTATCGAGAACGCGTATTACGGCGTGAAGGCGACTGGCCATGTCGCCCGGCTGCGCAAGGACCTGGGCGTCTAGCCTTAGGTAGCGTTAGCCAGCCAGCCAGCCCAGCCGAGCCCGCTGGCTGGTCTCGCGCAGCCCGTGAGCCAGCGGCGCGGGCCGCATTTCCGCTAAGGGGCCGTAGTCCAACGGCAGAGGCACAGGATTTAGGATCCTGCAAGTGTGGGTTCGAATCCCACCGGCCCCACCAATTTCGGCATTAGCCACCCCCGGCGGACGCTATGCCCCTATAAGGGCGTCGCGCATCGAGCGAGCCGCCGGAGCTGTCCGGGCAGCTAGCTCGCAGGCATGCGGGCCGGAGCAGGCGAGAATGGCCGCATGCTCGACGAGGTGATCCGGTACCTGGCCTGTCCGTACTGCGGCGCCGGCCTGGCGCGCGACCGCGGTTCGCTGCGGTGCGGAACCGGGCACGCCTTCGACATCGCGCGGCAGGGTTATGTGAGCCTGCTCCCTGCCGGGGCCAAGGGCGGCGGGGGAGACACCGCGGCGATGGTCCGGGCCCGCGGCGACTTCCTGGCCGCCGGCCATTTCGCTGGCCTGGCCGCCGGCCTGGCCCAGGCGGCGGCTGACGTGGCAGCTACCCCTGCAGTGCCCGGATGCGTGCTGGACGTGGGCGCGGGTACCGGCTACTACCTCGCCGCTGCGCTCGGCCGCCTGCCCGGACGCGCCGGGCTGGCCCTGGATATCTCCAAGCCCGCCCTGCGCCGGGCTGCCCGCGTCCATCCGCGGATCGGGGCCGTGGGCTGCGACGCGTGGCTACAGCTACCCGTCGCGGACTCGGCCGCCGTGCTCGCGCTGAACGTGTTCGCCCCGCGCAACGGCGCCGAGCTGCGCCGCGTTCTCAGCCCGGCTGGCCGGCTCCTGGTCGTCACGCCGGAGCGTGACCACCTGCTTGAGCTGACCCGGCCGCTCGGCCTGCTGACCGTCGACCGGCGCAAGGACGAGCGGCTCAGCGCGACGCTGAGCCCCTATTTCGAGCTGGCCGGCCGGACTGAGCTTCGCGCGGCGCTCTCGCTTGGTCACCGGGCAATCGGTGCGCTTGCCGCGATGGGGCCGACTGCCTGGCATGCGGACTGGGCCGCGCTTGCCGCGCGCATCCGGCGGCTGCCCGACCCGGTGGCCGTCACGCTCGCGGTGACGGTATCTGTCTTCCGGCCGCTTGCGGGCGGCCCGCCGCCAGCCGGGTCGGCTACCAGTTCTCGATCAGCTCCGCCAGCTCGGACAGCCGCTGGATGACCGCGTCGGGCTGGGCGGCCGGGTAGGGCGGCACGTCGCTGTGCGGGATGAGGACCGCCCGCATACCAGCACTCTTCGCGCCATGGACGTCGTCATATGGCCGGTCGCCGACGAAAACGCAGGCGGCCGGGTCGCTGACGCGGACGGCTGCCATCGCGGCCCGGAACGCTTCCGGGTGCGGCTTCGCCCAGTTAATCTCGCTGCTGTACACGGCGCCATCGATCAGGCCAAGCACGCCGTCCCGGCGGAAGACCTCCTCGTGCCAGCTGCGCGGCCACATCGTGTTCGACAGGATGCCGATCCTGATGCCACGCCGGCGCAGGCCGGTGAGCACCTCGGCTGCCTCGGGGTCGGTCAGGGTGTGCGGTTCCCAGGCCTGGGTGTAGCTCGCCAGCAGTTCGTCAGTCGGCGCGATGCCGGCCCGCTCGAAGACCTGGCCGATGGTCGAGCTCCGGTGCTCGCGCTCGGAAAGCTGCCACAGTTCCTGCTCGGCGGCGAGGATGGCCATCGCCGTCTCGGCCGCCTGACCGACCGGGAAATGACCCGTGCAGACCGCGTGCCACAGCGCCCCGTGGTCGACGGTGTGCCAGGGCGTGAGCGTGCCGCCCCAGTCGAAGATGATTGCCTCAACCGCCACGCCCAGATCCTAACCGCAGGCCGGAGGCAGGCGCCGGGGCGCAGGCCGGGCCGGGAACGCCGCCATTCCCGAAGCGAGCATTGCGATCCTGGTGGCCGGAGGTCAGGCTAATAGGCGCGACGGCGAGCAAGAGGATTGGCTGTAGCGCCGTCTTGTCGTCGCCTGGAGTTTGGTCCAGTCCCTTAGCGTAACCGGCTGGGATGCCCGGCAGAGTGGCCGGAAAGGCAGCCGGAAGAGGAGGATCGGATGCACCAGCAGCAACGTGGCCGGCTGGGGCGGCCAGTGTTCAGGGCCGTCGCCGTCACCGGGTGCGGGGCGCTCGTCAGCGCGCTCTGCCTGATCGGAGTCACCGCGCCGGCCGTGGCGTCGCCCGGCCGCGCGGCGGCCGCCCAGCTAAATGACAATCAGAGCGGGTGCCACCTGGGCAACGGCATCAAGCACGTTGTCGACCTTACCTTCGACAATGTCCATTTCTTCCGCGACAACCCCAACGTCCCGTCCGACCTGCAGATGATGCCGAACCTGCTGAACTTCTTCACCGGCAACGGCACGTTCCTGTCGAACAACCACACGCCGCTGATCGCGCACACGGCCAACGACCTGCTGACGACCGCCACCGGCCTGTACGGCGACCGGCAGGGCATGCCGATCAGCAACAGCTACCAGGCCTACAACGCGGACGGCACGACGGACCCGGCGGGCTCGTTCGCCTACTGGACCGATCCGGTGTTCGACACGGCCAAGACCCCCAACCCGGGCCACGACACCAACCCGTCCATGGTGTTCTCCGCGACACCGCCGGCCACCACATCGCCCGCACCCTCGCCGAGCAAGACCACCCCGGCTCCGTGGGTGCCGTTCACCCGCGCTGGCTGTGATGTCGGGCAGGTCTCGACGGCCAACACGGTGCTGGAGAACACGGCCGTCGACATCCCCAAGGTGTTCGGCGCGAACTC
>Ga0070698_100001649_pt1 | contig 24889 bp, 25 predicted proteins | sample KBSK1502metaG_FD_65477 | JGI IMG/M metagenome (GOLD analysis project Ga0070698, IMG submission 65477) | Corn, switchgrass and miscanthus rhizosphere microbial communities from Kellogg Biological Station, Michigan, USA - KBS K1-50-2 metaG | ecosystem: Host-associated > Plants > Roots >... | reverse complement strand
CGGATAACTATTGTAAAATCGGCATTTCATCACGAAACAGAGGCGGGAATCCCTGTATGTACATCGTATAAAAAATAGCTCAAAGATAATAATCGCAGCAATGCAATCCGACTCTCCCCTCCACTGCATCGTGATTCGGAATGATGTTCCGCTTGTCGCCTTTCCTTTGCGTCGCTCCGAGAGCCTCAAAACGCCAGCAAATGGCATCCTAGACGATTAGCCGGATACGTTTGCCGTCTCATTTGGGAGTGACAGACAGATATCTGTAAGTTATTGAAAAATGGTTTGAGGCGTCCGTTAACCCGGAGGCCAGTGCAAACTACGTCCTCCCAGTAAATGCACATGCAGGTGAAATACAGATTGTCCCGCCTGCGGCCCCACATTGAGCACCGTCCGATAGCCATCCTCAATGCCGCGTTGGCGTGCTATGTGGGCGGCAGCGAGATGACAACGGCCGATCAGTTCGGCGTCCTCGGGCGTGGCTTCTTTTAATCCCCGGACATGCCGCTTGGGAATGATCAGAACATGGGTGGGAGCTTGAGGATTGATATCTTCAAAGGCGAAGGTGTGCTCGTCCTCGTAGATTTTCTTGGCTGGAATTTCGTTACGCAGGATACGGCAGAACAGACAATCAGTCATAACACATCCAAGAATTGGATTTGTTTAAACCGAAATTGTAGCTGCAGACAGCGCGAAAACACTATAGGGGGCGCAACGGAAGTTTAGTCGAGTCGAACCAGGAATATTGAACCCTGCGGCGTCTGCGAGTCATGAGCGACTTCCTCGGCGCGTTTTCGATCGTCATTCTTTACGCGGACCCGTATCCACCAATCGCCCACCGGACTGCTGAAGCTCAGCACCTTGGCGCTGTGATAGCGACGGGAGAGCTGGCTGACTAATTCATTGGCGGTATCTTCTTCGTGAAAGGCGCCGATCTGAACCGCCCATCGCCCGCCTTGATCAAGTGGCGCCGCCGAATGCAAAACTTCCACTCGCACCATGGCAATGCCCGGCTGCCAGACCTCTACTTTCTTGGCCGCGGCCAGCGAAAGGTCGACGATGCGTCCTTTGATGAAGGGTCCACGGTCGGTGATGCGGACTGTGGCCGCGTGCCCGGTTTTCACGTTGGTCACGCGGACGATCGACCCCAAGGGAAGCGTGCGGTGAGCGGCGGTCATGGCGTTCATGTTGTAGATCTCGCCATTCGAACCACGCCGGTTGTGATAGGGCGCGCCGTACCAACTCGCCAGGCCGGTTTCGACGAGTATGGGTTTGGTGTCGGCAGGAAGCGACAGCACGTCTTGTTCTTCAGCCGTACTTTCCTCGTCAGCATTTTCTTCGTCAGCCGGCTTCGCGGTTTCGGACTGAGGTTCAGTTGCTCGGGGATTGCTGCTCGTCTTATTGCTGTCAACTTCGCCAGGAGTTTTGGCCGGCTGCGCTGGTTGAAGCGATGGAGGAGGGGGCACATTCACGCGCGCCTGTTTCTTCTCTCCGCAACCGGTGAGGAACATTGGCAGCAGGCAAAAGATAGCCAGGACGGCTAGCCGAGAACTGACAGAAGGACCGTAGCCCGTAGAATTCAACAAAAACGAATGCTTCACTTGGGAGGCGCCTGGTTGGTTTCCAAAAAATCCGCCAGCGCCGCAAGCTTTTCCGCCGCTACACGTAATGCCTTGGTGGAGTGCTGGCGGACGGCTGGCACAACTTCCTCGTTGAGATAGTCGATCAGCTCCGCGGTTTCTTTCTCCAGGCGTTCGGTTGCCTGGGCTACCGACTTGTTTACACGTGCAGAGGCTTCTTCCACCTTGCGGTTGAAGTCGTTCATGACAACTCCCATCTGTGACAACGTCCACTGGTGATCGCAGGATGCCAGGCCCGGCCATTATTTCGTCCCGGGAGCGAAGGGTCAACCCGGGAGCATCCCGGAGGACACTACCGCTTTCGGCAGTCAGCACTCAGCACTCAGCATTCAGTCCTCACTTTGGATCATCAGGGGTGGGAGAATCTCTGGTTTCAGATTCGAGATTTGGGGTTTAAAAATCGCGGTTCCAGGATTTCAGTTATAAGATTTCAGTTCTCAGTTCCCCGACAGGCTTGCATGGGCCTGAGTGCTGACTGCTGAATGCTGACTGCTGATTTGCCGTTCCTGATAAAATCGCGCCATGCGAACTCGTCTCATGATATTCGTGCTGGTTTACGCGACCATCCTGCTGCAGGGTTGCACCGTGTGGCGCGAGCATACGGTGAACAAATGGGCGGACGCCACCGGCGGCGAGGGGCTGGAACGCAGTTTCTGGAATGAAGTAAAGAACAAGAACTGGAACGAACTGGAACGGCACATCGCGGGTAATTATATTTTGATTACGCTGGACACCCGTTTGGATCGCGCGCCGGCATTGGAGCGGATTAAAGAGTTACAGATCCAGGATTTTTCGATGGGTGAATTGCAGACCGAACTGCACGGCGACACTTTGGTAGTGCCTTATGACATCACCCTTCGCGGCACTCGTGCGGGACAGCCTCTGCCTCAGGGCCCAGTTCGTAGGATGGCGGTATGGCAGCAGCAAAAATCTGGATGGATGAAGATTGCCGACTCTGAAATCGGAAGTCAGAAGTAAGAAAGTCCCAAATCGTACTTGGTACCTCGTACTTCGTACTTTCTCTAGTGCCAGCGGGTGGTGAAATTGGTCTGCACCTTCGCCTGGTTGAACTCAGAGGCCCAGCTCACATCGGAATCGGAAACAGGCAGATCGAGCGGTTCAGCCACCACAAGGTAAGAATCCGGAGGAACCCCGCTGATGGTGTAAGTCCCGTCAGGAAGGGTCAGCGTACCAATGGGAGTCTTGCGGATATTTGTGAATGCCAGCGCCGGGGTGGTGGAATTGGCGAATACGTGCGCGCCGAAGACCGCCGATCCACTCAATGTGACCTTGCCCGAAATGCTGCCGGTCGCCACATCAGGCGTGACCTGGGGATAGAGCGAAGCGATGCCAGCCACGTCGTCATAACCAAGGGTGGTGAGCACGTTCGGTGCGAAGGGAAACATGACGGCCCGGACGACCGCTGAGTGATCGAGACCGAAGAAGTGTCCAATCTCGTGAGTGGCAACGGTTTGAAGATCCTGTCCGGTGCCGCCACCGGTATCAAATTGCGTGCCGGGATTGAAGGCGATGTCGCCCTTGATAATCTGTCCCGCGAATAGAGTGGTGCCGCCGTGCCCGTCCGACGCCCCCGGACCATTGGCTGTGGTCGTGACCGTAACCGCCAGCGTTTCAGTTCCGCCGAAGGGAGCATCACTGCAAACAAAACAGATCAGGTTGATATTGGAAGGGGAGTTTTTCTCCTGGGTGACGGAGGAATCCGGGCCGCGTAAGATTGAGGCAGCAGTATTCGGCGCACCGGTCCAGGTTCCAAAGGAAGCCTGCATCACCTGTGCCACACTTTGACTGCCTGAAATGTGCGCGCCGCTGGTGCTGGGATTCAAATCCCACGTCGGGAATGCAGTCGGGCTAGTCAGGCTCCAGTGGTCGGGCTGGGAAGAAGTAAGCTGCGGAAGAAAAGAAAACGCCGGGGTCGCAATCAGTAAAGACGCCGCGAGCGTCAAGACTGGCAGCAGCAGAATCAGAGCGGGAAAAAGTCGCGGACGCGTCATTGCTTTGTCGCCTTGCGGACGCGGGATTCCAATTCATCCAACCGCATGCCGCTGCCGCGATACTGCGTAACCGCATTCGACGAAACTTGATAAGCGGAAACGTCAGGTACGCCATTGCTAACCATGGTCTCGCCTGTAGCGTTTTTGTGAACGATAAAGTTTCCTTGCATCAAGCCAGTCACTTCGAGAGTTCCATCTGATTCCTGGCTCGGTCGCAGAAAGAGCACAGCTTGATCGCCGCTCCTCCAGTGACGCACTCCCGCTACTTTCTGGGTGTATCCCTCCGCCGAGCCTCCCGGTTGCTTTACCACGATCGCCGCCGGAGCCTGCCCTTTTAAGGCGCGCGCCACCTGAAAGCGTGTGTAGGTGAAGATCAGGGAATGTTGCGGGTTCCATTGTGACCAGGATTGCGATGCTTGGGCTTCCACGATGTGAGTGGATTCACGGGTCAAACGTTCAACGCTGACCGGAACGATAGTGGTCGCCGAGAGTAACGCGCCGAGAAAGACGAACGCGGCGGCGCATGCAGTTTGTAGTTTCATTGCACCTCGAATCCACCGGTGAAGCTGGTAATGTCATCCTTTAAATCACGCAGCAGGACAGTGCGAGCGCCCAGGGCCGCATTAGCAGCCACTGCGGCGGTGAAGGAGATGCCGGGAGTTTTGTCCGTAGCCGTGATGCTTTGAATATTCGTGACAGTTATGTCGCCGGGTCCGCTGATCGTGACCCGCATGTTGCCGTTCAGGCCAGGCCCGAACAGGAGTACGGTTGCGGTTGTGCCTTGCGAAATAGTGGCCCCGGTATTGGACGCGGTATTGCCGGTTCCGAGACTTTCCGCGTTCGGAGTCGGACTGGATGCTGGAGAAGCTACGGCAATGTCAACGCCGGTTGTAGTTTGTCCCCCCGAAACATTAATGATCGTGGCCTGAGCGACAGCTCCGCCGCCTCCGCTTCCACCTCCGCCATTGCCACCACCACCACCCGCAGTCGTTCCACCGCTGCTGCCGCAGGCGATCACGCCCGTCAATAGAAACAAAAGAAACGGCAGGAGAGCCGCATAGCAACCGGTTGACTTCACAATATCCTCACGTATGTTTCGGTTCGATGCAGTGATGCTGGATGTGGTTGCTACTTTAGAACCTACCCATTGTGGGTAGGCGCACATCCAGCCCCTGGAATATCTTGGAACGCCAATCGCGTAAACGTACAATTGCCGAAATCAATGAAAATGATGGATGCAGCCCAAACGGCTCCGTTATTCAGGAGCCGGCTTCTCGTCTGGTATGAGCGCAATAAGCGTGATTTGCCGTGGAGACAAAATCGTGATCCCTATCGAGTGTGGCTCTCGGAAATCATGCTGCAGCAGACTCGCGTAGCTGCTGTAACAGAACACTACAGCAAGTTCCTGCGCCGTTTTCCCACGATTGAAAAACTTGCTAGGGCCCGAGAGTCTTCCGTACTGGCCGCGTGGAGCGGGCTGGGCTATTACCGGCGTGCCCGCATGATGCATGCTGCGGCCAAGGAAATCGTAACGAAGTACAGCAGAAGAGTTCCTGGAACTGTGGAAGAGCTGCGCACACTTCCCGGAATTGGTCGCTACACGGCGGCAGCAATTGCCAGCATCTCATTTGACGAACCAAGAGCGGTGGTGGATGGAAATGTAGAGCGAGTCCTCGAGCGCGTGGTCGGAGAGACGCTTCCACAGAAAGAGTTGTGGCAGACTGCGCAGGCGCTGCTGAGCCCTTGCAGGCCGGGGGATTTCAATCAGGCGATGATGGAATTGGGGGCCACGGTATGCCTGCCTCGAGAACCGTTGTGCCTGGCTTGTCCAGTACGTGAATGGTGCGCGGTGCGTGGCGAATTGAAACGGGCAGGGGAGAAGCCTCGCCAAAAACGCGAGATTTATTTTGCGCTGGATTGCGCCGCCGACCGGGTGTTCCTGGTGGAACGGCCAAAGCACGCATCGCTGATGCCGGGCATGTGGGAATTGCCCGAGATTTCTGAAGCCAACGGATCCGCCGACGCTTGGCTTACGTTGCGGCACTCGATTACGGTTACGGATTACTTGGTTCGAGTAGACCGCTGTGCGGCACCTCAGGCGGTAACGGGGAGCTGGATTTCGCAGCGACGGATCTCGAAGCTGCCATTGACCGGTCTGGCGCGCAAAATCCTGCGTGCAGCGAATGTCATCTAAAAAGGAGGGCCGAGAGCCCCATGAAGTGGCTGCGCAACATCTTCGGAGGACCTAGGATGGCAACTTTGAAAGCGGGGACGTCGGCTCCAGACTTTACCCTGCCGAACATGGACGGCAAGAAGTTTTCCCTGCGCGACGCGCTTGCCCGCGGACCAGTGCTGGCGGCATTTTTCAAGGTCTCTTGTCCGACATGCCAATACGCGTTTCCTTTTCTGGAGCGGATTTACAAAGCCAATGGCAATAAAAATGTCACGATTGTGGGCATCTCGCAGAATGAAAAGAAGGATACCGCCGCCTTCATGAAGGAATACGGCGTGACTTTTCCGGTATTGCTGGACGATACCAAGACTTTTCCAGTCTCCAACGCCTACGGGTTGACCAACGTGCCATCCATTTTCTGGATCGCCCAGGATGGAGAGATCGAGATGTCCAGCGTGGGATGGGATCGCCAGGAAATTGAAGTCATGAGCCGTAAGGCGGCGGAGAGTGCCGGAAATCGCAGCAAGTCAATTTTTCAGCCCGGGGAGAACGTGGCCGATTTTCGCGCAGGTTGAGGGTCGAGAAACTAACCCGCGGTCGCGGGAACCAATAAGAGAAGTAAGGTCTCGGGTCTCAGGTCAAAGGTTCTAGGCCTCGTGTGCGCCTGCAGGGCAGACCTGAGACCTGGCACCTTCCCGTACAATAGACAGTTCTCAATCACCATTTTTTTCCTACAGGAGCATCGCAGCATGCGAGATAGGGTTTGCCTGCTTGTAGCAATCATTTTGATTTGCGGCATTTGTCTGGCACAACAGTCACACCAGCCGATGCGATCGTCGGCTGCCGCTTCCGCGCATCTCTCTCCTGCGGCGATTGCCGCCTTTCAGAGAGTCGACCCGGAGCGGATTCGGGCCCACGTCCGTTTTCTTTCGGACGATCTGCTCGAAGGCCGCGGCACCGGCCAGCGGGGTGGAGACATTGCGGCTCAATACATCGCCACACAATTCGCGCTTTACGGTCTGAAGCCGGCGGGCGACAACGGAACCTATATGCAAAAAGTTCCCATGGTGGGCATCACGCCGCAACCTGCGACTACGTTTGCGTTCGTTCCCGCCAAAGGTGGAGCGAACGACCTAAAGGTGCTCGACCAATACGTGGCCTACGATCAGACTCAGCAGTCCCAGTCGGACGTCAATGCCGAAATCGTCTACGTCGGTTATGGAATTGAGGCGCCGGAATATAACTGGGATGATTACAAGGGCGCGGACGTCAAAGGCAAAGTTCTGCTCATGTTGGTGAATGAGCCGTCGTCTGACGATGCAAAATTCTTCAAGGGCAAGGCGCTGACCTATTATGGGCGCTGGACATACAAATACGAGCAAGCCGCACGCAAAGGCGCGGTGGGCGCGATCCTGATTCACCGCACCGATATGGCGAGTTATCCCTGGGAAGTGGTACGCAATTCCAACTCAGGCGAGAAATCATTTCTGAAACTTGATGGCACGCCCAAGCTGAAAGTTGCGTCATGGATACAACTCGATGTCGCGAAACAGTTGGCGGCAAACTCGGGGATGGATCTCGACAAGATGATGGCGGACGCGCAGTCGCGCGATTTCCGTCCGATAGCGCTGTCGGCGAAGTTGAAAGCGCATATGGTCAGCAAGGTTCGTCCATTCGAATCTAATAACGTGATCGCAATGTTGCCCGGCGCCGATCGTAAGTTGAAAGATGAAGCCGTTATGTACACGGCTCATTATGATCATCTCGGCATGCGCCCCGACATGTCGGGGGACAACATTTACAACGGAGCCAACGACAACGCAACTGGCTGCGGCATTCTTCTGGAACTGGCTAACGTTTTCAGTTTGGCAACGCAAAAGTCACGGCGGTCCATTCTGTTTACTGCGGTCACAGCCGAAGAACAGGGATTGCTGGGCTCTGAGTATCTGGGAAAACACCCTCCCATACCCGCTGGCAAGATTGCTCTGGATCTTAATTATGACGACGTTCCTCCACTCGGCTCTCCCGAGGAAGTCGAAGTGTCGGGATCGGAGCGCACGACGTTTTATCCCATAGTGCAGGCGTTGGCCAAGGAGTTTCGCCTGAACATCCGTCCGGATGCGCGTCCCGAGGCTGGACACTACTACCGCTCAGACCACTTCAGTCTGGCACGCGTGGGGATCCCCGCATTCTCCGTAAATGAAGGGATGAAATACAAAGGCCACGACGTGGCGTGGGGGATGCAGCAGGCAGACGAATTCACTGCGAAACACTATCATCAGCCGAGTGACGAATATCTTCCAGAAATGGACTTCACCGGAGACGCAGCGATGGCACGGTTCGGTTTTGCCTTGGGATGGCAGGCCGCCAACATGACGAATCTGGTGGGATGGGAAAAGGGTGACGAGTTCGAGGCGGCGCGGATGAAAAGTATGAGCGGCGTTCAGTAGATAAAATCTTTAACCACCAAGGACACGAAGTACACGAAGGAATTCCTTCATTCGCCCATGGTTTTTAGATTGGGGCTGAGAATCAGCTTGGGCTCGGTAGCGCGTTGTACATCTTCCGCGGTCACTCCGGGCGCGATTTCTTCCAGTAGAAGACCGGCGGGCGTCACTCGAATGAAAGCCATTTCCGTGACAATTGTGTCCACAACCTTCACGCCAGTTAGCGGCAGCGTGCATTTTCTCAGAATTTTGGGTTGAGAATCTTTCGTGGTGTGCTCCATGGCCACGATCACACGCCGCGCGCCCGCAACCAGATCCATGGCTCCGCCCATACCCTTGACCGTCTTGCCGGGAATCATCCAATTAGCGAGGTTGCCCTGCTCGTCCACTTCCATGGCGCCGAGCACACTCAGGTCAACGTGGCCGCCGCGGATCATGGCGAACGAATCGGCGCTGGAGAAATAAGCTGTGCCCGCCATCTCGCTCACCGTTTCCTTGCCGGCATTGATGAGGTCCGCGTCTTCCTGGCCTTCGACGGGGAAAGGGCCGATGCCCAGCATGCCATTCTCGCTTTGCAGAATCACATCCATATTTGGGGGGACGTGATTGGCGACGAGCGTAGGCATTCCGATACCGAGGTTGACGTAGAAGCCATCCCGCAACTCAAGAGCAATTCTCTTTACGATGCGCTCGCGCTTTTCAACGTCTTTCGAGATTGTTGGTGGACTAGACATAAGCAGTGGCTCGTGGTCAGTGGCTAGTGAATCGAGTTCTTGTTATTGTCCCGTTTTCCACTAGCCACTAGCCACTTTCTTTACCGTTCTTCTTTCAATACGTTTCTCGAACAATTCTCCCTGGAAAATTCGGTTCACGAACACGCTGGGAGTATGAATCAAGTCGGGTTCCAGTTCTCCTACTTCGACCAGATGCTCAACTTCCGCAATCGTTACCGGGGCGGCGGTTGCCATCATGGGATTGAAATTTCGTGCTGTTTTGCGATAGACAAGGTTGCCCCATTTGTCGCCTTTCCAGGCTTTGATGAAGGCGAAGTCGGCTTTCAGGGCGCGTTCCATCAAATATGTCCGGCCGTCGAACTCGCGAGTTTCTTTCTTCTCAGCCACCAGGGTGCCAACTCCGGTTGGGGTGAAGAACGCGGGAATACCCGCTCCGGCGGCACGAATTCGCTCGGAGAAAGTTCCTTGGGGAACGAGATCGAGTTCTATCTCACCTTTCAGCACCATTTGTTCCAACAGTTTGTTCTCGCCGACATAGGTGCCGATGTGTTTCCGAATCTGTCCCGCCGCAAGCAGCAGGCCCATGCCAAAGCCGTCCACGCCCACATTATTGCTGATGGTGGTGAGATTCTTAACGCCCTTGCGGACCAGGGCGCGGATCAGATTCTCCGGAATGCCGCACAAGCCGAAGCCGCCCACCATGATGGTGGCGCCGTCGGAGACATCGCGGATAGCCTCGTCGGCGCTGCCGACTACCTTGTGCATAAGCGAGAGATTTTAAATGAAATTGTCGATTTGTGATTTTTGATTGTTGATTGCAAAGCTAGAACTCTATTTCTTTTTTCCAGGCCGCGAGGTATCCCGCAAGCGATGGGCGCGTTCGAACTCGATGGCCAACTCCCGGGTATCCAGATTCTCCCGGAGATGGGCAAGACGTTGCTCCAGTTTGAGCAGAGTTTGCTGAATGTTTTTCTTGTTGGTGAGAGCGATGTCGCGCCACATACTGTATGGGCTACCCGAAATACGCGTCATTTCGTGTAGCGCGCGGCCTCCAACTTCGAGCATTGGTTTGTTGCCGTATTCATCCACGAGAAGGGCGGCAAGCGCGGTGGATATCAACTGCGGCAGGTGACTGATCCAGGCGCAGAGCTGATCGTGCTCCTCGGCATCGATGGTGGAAATGCGCGCGCCGATTTTCTTCACCCACTTGAGAAATTCTCCACTAAGCCCGTCGTGCACATTCTGTCCCGGCGACGGAGTTACCAGCCAGGCCGCACCCTGAAATAAATCTGGGTCGGCGAATTCCACGCCAGCATGCTCTTTCCCGGCCATGGGGTGTCCCGCGAGAAAGCGATTTTTCGTGTTGTACGCGAAAATCTTTTTCGCACGTGAAAGGATTTCTGCCTTGGTGCTACCAACGTCTGTAAGCAACGTTTGTGGTGAAAGCGTCGGGCCCAAACGCTCGATCAACTCGATAATCGCGCCGACAGGGGTGGCCAGCAGAACAATCTGACTGCCGTGAACGGCTTTCAGCGGATTGCCCTCGCCCGCATCGATGACGCCGAGTTTTTGCGCACGTTTGAGGACCGGCTCGCGGTCGCAGCCCACAATGCGTCCCCGGAAGCGACGTTTCTTCAAAGCCAATCCGAACGAGCCGCCAATCAAGCCGGTTCCGATGATTGTGATCTGGCGAATAGCCATGAAGTTTTCGTGCTACCGATAGTGCTCTATCGCGCCAACACAAGCGCGCCTTGAAGTTTAGGATTAAGCGATCTTTCGGTGTACCGCGGGAGCGATCATACGCAGCTCATCCATCAAAGTGCGGAACTGCTCCGGGAAGAGAGATTGGGCGCCATCGGAAAGCGCTTTGTCCGGATCATGATGCACCTCAATCAGGAGCGCGTCCGCACCGGCCGCTACCGATGCGCGAGCCATGGGCGCAACTTTGTCACGGCGTCCCGTCCCATGCGATGGATCGGAAGTCATAGGCAGATGAGACAACTTCTTGATGATCGGGATAGCGGAGATATCCAGGGTGTTGCGCGTATAGGTCTCGAAGGTCCGAATGCCGCGCTCGCACAGAATTACGTCGTAGTTGCCGCCGGCCATGATGTATTCCGCCGAAAGCAGCAACTCTTCGAGGGTAGCGGCGATGCCGCGCTTGAGCAGCACCGGCTTTTTGACCTTGCCCAGCTCACGCAACAAATTGAAGTTCTGCATATTGCGTGCGCCTACTTGCAGGATATCCACGTAAGGCAGCATGAGAGGGATTTGCGAAATCTCCATGACTTCGCTGATCACCAGCATGTTGAAACGATCGCCTGCCTCTCGCAACAATTTCAGTCCTTGTTCGCCCATGCCCTGAAAGGAGTATGGCGAACTGCGCGGTTTAAAGGCGCCCCCGCGCAACACGCGGGCTCCTGCTTTGCATATCAGCTCCGCAACGGTGAATAGTTGCTCGCGCGATTCCACGGAACACGGGCCCGCCATGACTACGACTTCGTCGGCGCCGATCTTCAGTCCGTTAGAAAATTCGATGACAGTCCCGTCGGGACGAAAGCCGCGTCCCGCCAGCTTGTAGGGTTCGCTGATGCGGTGAACCTGCTGCACGCCATTGAGCACTTCGAGATTTCGGATATCGAAATCAATGCGCGCGCCCACTGCCGCCAGCACCGTTTGCCGCTCACCGGTGGTGCGGTGCACGGAGAAACCCATTCGCACCAGATGCTCGATGACATGCTGGATCTGCTCTTCAGTCGCCGTGTCTTGCATTGCAACAATCATAAGTAGGGTGCCGCCATAGGCTCAGATAGCTCCCGGTCTTAATCATTTACCTCTGAATCTAATTCCGTCGCGCCAAGCTCTTCAGCAGCCTGAGGCGCGATTTCCTCTTTCTGGATCTGACGCATCACATCCATAATGCGTTCGTAAATGAGCAGCAAATCACGATCGGGCAGCGGTCCCTGATTCAATTTCCGAACATTGCCAAAAACCGCTTGCTCACGATCGGGTTCATAGATCGGCATACCGGCATTGCGTTTGAGTTTTCCAATTTTATGGGCAGCCTGCGCCCGCTGATTCAGCAGTTCCACCAGGCGGCGGTCGAGTTCGTCGATTTTCTTGCGCCAATCTGCGATGTCCATAAGCACCGTCAGCTTTTAGATCTCGGCTCCCAGTTGAAAGGTCAAAAGGTTCTCTTTCGATTACCGTTGGCCTTGCTTGGCTGAAAACTGGGAATTGTCGGCCAATAACTGTCGCACAAATTGTGTCACAGCCTGCGGTTCTTTTCCTGGATTGCGCTCAATAGTCTCCACAATGGCACTGCCCACTACCGCCGCTTCGGCAAATTCTCCCACCGCGGCGAATTGTTCCGCGTTGGAGATGCCGAACCCCACGGCAATGGGGAGTTTCGTATGACGGCGCACGCGGCGAACCAGTTCCCGCGCATCCTCCGGCAACTGTTTTCGAGCCCCGGTGACCCCGGTGCGGGAAACCGCATAGACAAATCCGGTAGACGCCTTGGCAATCTGCTTCAGTCGATCGTCAGGGCTGGTAGGCGCGGCAAGAAATACTGTGTCCAAACGTCGCTTTCGCATCTCGCGCAGATAGTCTCCTGCTTCTTCCGCGGGCAGGTCGGTAATCAACGCGCCGTCGATGCCAGCGTCTTCCAGTGCTGCGCTGAATTTGGATAGTCCCATACGCAGGATCGGGTTCAGGTACGAAAAAATAATCAATCCTGCCCGCGATTTGTTACGCACTTCTTTTCCCAGCTTTAGCACTTGCTCAAGCGAGGTTCTATGGCGTAGCGCCCGTTCGCTGGCTCGCTGGATTACCGGACCGTCTGCCACGGGATCGCTGAAAGGGACACCGAGTTCAATAATGTCTGCTCCCGCCTCGATCGCCGCCAGCACGATAGCGCATGTTGTGGCGAGGTCGGGATCGCCGCAAGTAACGTAGGCGATCAGAGCGGGACGTTTTTGGAACGATAAGGACACGGGTATTGTGGATTGGTGATTTTTGATTGTTGATTGAAAGAATGTACGAAGTTCGATTTTCGATTGACGATTTAAGAGCAAAACCACGAGCAGCTTGGCTCCAGAATCAAACAATCACCAATCAAAAATCAACAATCGTACTTCGTACTTTCCTCACTCCAGGTTCAAAGTCTTCCTCAAGATCCCCATGTCCTTGTCTCCGCGTCCGGAAACGTTCACGATCACGATTTCTGATTTCTTCATTCTCGGGGCTCGCTTAGCCGCCTCGGCTATGGCGTGTGCGGATTCGAGCGCAGGGATGATGCCTTCGGTCCGAGCTAACAGAGTGCAACCCTCCAGCGCCTCCTCGTCGGATGCAGGGACGTACTCGGCCCGGCCAGTATCTTTGAGCCAGGCGTGCTCGGGGCCAATCGAGGGATAATCCAGTCCAGCAGATACGGAGTGCGTATTCGCGATCTGGCCCGCGTCGTCTTGCAATACGTAGGAAAACGTTCCTTGCAGCACGCCCGGAGAGCCTCCGCGAAAACGCGCAGCATGATCACCCAGCCGTTCGCCGCGACCGCCGGCCTCTACGCCGATGAGTTTTACCCGCTTGTCCTTGATGAAGTGATGAAAAATGCCGATGGAGTTCGACCCGCCACCAACACATGCAATGATCGCGGTCGGCAGCCGGCCTTCAGCATTCAGAATCTGCGCACGAGCTTCGCGTCCGATGACTATTTGAAAATCGCGCACCATGGTGGGATAAGGATGCGCGCCCAACACGCTGCCCAACAAGTAATGTGTGGTTCGCACATTGGTGACCCAATCGCGCATGGCTTCGTTGATCGCGTCCTTTAACGTGCGAGAGCCGGACTCGACCCCGCGCACTTCCGCGCCCAGCAGGCGCATGCGAAAGACATTTAATTCCTGCCGCCGCATGTCTTCGGTGCCCATGTACACGACGCATTCGAAACCAAAAAGGGCGCATACCGTCGCCGTCGCGACACCGTGCTGACCGGCGCCGGTTTCCGCGATGATCCGGCGCTTGCCCATACGTTCGGCAAGCAGAGCCTGTCCCAGGCAGTTGTTGATTTTGTGAGCGCCGGTGTGAAGAAGGTCCTCGCGCTTAAGATAGATCTTCGCTCCGCCTAGTTTTTCAGTCAGCCTGCGGGCAGAGAAAAGCGGCGTCGGACGGCCGGCATAAGAGCGCAACAGTTCGTCGAGACGAGCCCGGAACTTGCGATCCCGCTTCGCTTTTTCGTAGGCGCGCTCAAGTTCTTCGAGCGCTGACACCAGAGTCTCAGGGACGTAGCGTCCGCCATAAACGCCGAAGCGGCCCGCCGTTCTCGTCGAGTCTTTTTTCCCCCTCGGAATGGTGGCAGTTGCCATTGGTTAACTTGTTTCGCTTCGTCGTACCGCCGCAATGAAGGCTTGGACTTTTTTCGTATCCTTTTTGCCCGGGATTGCTTCAACACCGGAGGCGACGTCCACACCCCAGGGTTTCAGTATACGAATAGCTTCGCCGACATTGAGCGGATTCAGACCACCGGCTACGACTACCTTTGCGGATTTGGTCATAGCCTCGACCAGGAGTGCGGCTTTTTGCCAGTCGAAAGTTTCCCCCGTCCCGCCTGGCTGTTGCGATGTACCCGAATCCAGAAAAATCGCGCTAAACGCGATCGAACCTTGATTCGAGCCGCCCCACTGGGGTCCTGCGTCCAGGAACAGGGCGGCCGGTAACGCCAAATATACTTTTTTATTTCCAGGAGATAAGCCCTGAAGGCCATGGTCCGCGGACCTGGAATTGAAATGCAATTGCAAAGCCGTCAATTGCGCCCGGTCCGCGATATCGGCAATGTTCTCTGGAGATTCGTCTACGAACACGCCCACCTTCTCAACTTGTGGTGGCAGTTGGGCAACGATCGCACGAACCTTCTCGGGATCAATGTTCCGCGGGCTCGGCTTGTAGAACACGAATCCTAACGCGTCAGCCCCCGCATCAGCAGCCAGCAACGCGTCTTCCACGTTCGTCATCCCGCAAATCTTTATCCAAGTCATAGGAAAAGTGGTCAGTGGCTAGTGGTCAGTGGCCCGTACGTTCTCCAGAGTCGATCGTGATTCACTGACCACTGACCACTGACCACTGGCCGCTACTTGCTTCTGCCATCAGCGTGCGCAGCGTATCACCGGGGGATTTCGCGTTCATCAGCGATTCGCCGATCAGGAATGCTTGATAGCCGGCGGCGCGCAGGCGAGCGATATCCACTCCGGAGTGGATTCCGCTCTCGGCAACTCTCACTACGTTTTTCGGAATCAATGACGCGAGATGAAAGGCGGTTTCGAGGTCCACGGTAAAGGTTCGCAGATCGCGGCTGTTTACCCCGATCAGGTCGCAGCCTGCGTCCACGGCGCGTTGTAATTCTTCTTCGTCATGGACCTCGCAGAGAACATCCAGTCCTTGATCCCGCGCGGCGTTGGCCAGGGTGCTCAACTCCGCCGCTGACAGCGCAGCCACGATCAGCAAAACTGCATCGGCACAGTAGGCGCGGGCTTCGAGCAACTGGAATTCGTCCACAATAAAATCCTTGCGCAGACACGGCAGCCGGGTGCTCGCGGACGCGAGTTGAAGATTCTCCAGCGATCCCTGAAAGAATTCTTCGTCCGTCAAGACCGATAAGGCGGCAGCGCCGGCAACCTCCAACTCACGGGCGAGCGTGGCCGGATCGAAGTCGGCGCGAATCAATCCGCGCGATGGAGAAGCCTTTTTCAGTTCCGCAATGATGGCAATGCTGCCGCGCCCCTTAGCCTCGAGGGCACGCCGAAAGCCGCGCGGGATGTGGTCTTGAGCCTGCCTCTCCAGCAGGCGGAGATCGGCCTTCACTCGGGATTGAGCGATTCTTCGGCGCGTGGTGGCCACAATCTGGTCGAGCCTGGAGGGCATGGCGAATGCTGATGATTATACGGGAAAGGTCTCCCTCTCCAGGCGATTAGAGCCCGGCTACGCGGTGTGTGTCTCGAGGTCGCAATTTAGCTCAAGCAGCGACGTCATGCATCAGGGTCCGATGCGGATGTGGGGGTCCGACTCCGTTTTCCCATCCCGCTCAAATTCCACGGCATAAACACATCCTTCAGTGTTCGGTCTAGGCGGACCGGAATAATGGCCGAGGACGTGAGCAGACGGTGGCGAAGTATCAAAGGGATGTGATCGACAGTCATTGTCCCCTGACATTCGCGAAATTTTCAACTTAAAAGGTTTGTGTTTGCTTGTGTACCAGACTATAACGTCCCCCGCTTTCACGCTGAGACATATGGGGTCGTGAGGGTGATTATACGGTTCAGCATAATCCACGTCATAGAACTTCGCAGCCGCGCGTGTATGTGGCAAAGCCGGCGAAAGATCGTAGGCTGATTTGCGATTGACTGAAGCGCAGTCCTCCGCCTTGGGTGATGAAGGATGTTTTGCAGGCGATGGGGTTTCCTTCTTATTTTCAGCCAGCAGAAAACCGCAAAAAAGTAGCAGGAGTGTAACGACAGGGGGCGCGATCTTCATAAGCACCTCTCATAATTCCGGTTGGCCCAGGCGCTGGTAGCGTAGCAGACTGCGCAGTTATTTGATAATGATGACGAAAATCGCTCTCTGCGGCCGGTTTCCTGCGACAAGAAAAACTTCGGGGATAATAATCCCTGATTCAGTAAGTTACAAACGGATTCGCCGTCCTATGCCGAAATATGAGTTTCCGATCTCGGGAACAAACATCCCTCTGACAATCTGCCATCTTGAAACGAGGCTGTTGGACTGATATGACATACCACGAATGCTAGACTCAGCCCATGCGGACGGACATTTTACCTCTTTGTGATAAACACTATCGGACCATGGAGCCTTGCATTGCTCCGTTCAGTGCCGATTATTCCATTGAGTTCTTCCGCTGTACCGATAAATTCTGCCACCGCTGTTTCAGCGAACGGTTGGGATATGTGACGCCCAAGCGTGGTGAGCCGCCGCTGTTCTCGTCTGACCAACCACGTTGCGATCAGCACAATCGTCCGATGTTCATTTCTACTCTCGACCGGCAGCGCAATATGATCCGATACGCATGCCCGGAGCCGCATTGCCCGGATACCGGTACCGAAACAATAGGTGCCGGCGGTCAAACGAGCTTCCAGACGTGATGAAGCGCGACGGATCCCTTCACCAGCATCACGGGGCGCCTCACTGAAAACAGTATCAGTATTGGTATCGCTACCTTATAAAAATTAGTAGCCAGGAATGGTGCCGAAGAAGGGACTCTTTCGGGGTCGTTATCTGCAAGCAACGGTGAGAACTACACTTAGGGATAATATTCAATGTTTATGCGGGTTGCAAGCACATTCGTAACTTCGGCTCCAGTTTCTACAGTTTCTCCAATTCGCTTCATTTTCATGAAAAACGGTATCACTGCGTATCAGTGCCTATGGGTGCCGAATACGTACTTCGACACCTTCAAATGATACCGAAGTGATTCCGTTCTGCGGGTTTTCGGGTTCCCCTCCATTTGCCTTACTTGTCCACTGTTCAAAATTGAACAGCATCAGCCTCGTTTCTGTCGCATACTTTGCAAAATGAAAGACCACACACTTTCCGTTCCTTGCCCAACGTGTGGCTCCCGCATCGGACTGCGTTGTGTCCTGAACACGGGTCAGCCCCGCACCAATTCGCACTACGACAGACGAGCGATTGCCGCCGACCTAGACATCGTTGTGAGCAGTGAACCACCCAAGGCAAGCCGACCAAGACGAACCCGAAACTAAATCACATGCCAGAGCGCAAATTAAAACTTTTGTTGTTCGTGCGGAACCAGTTTGTTAAGGGCGCGTGTGAGAAGTGCAACGCTATTTTCACGGCTCCGCTGGCCGATGACCTCAAATCTTCCGAGGCTGAGATGAAAACAGACTTTGAAAAGCACGAGTGTCAGCCCTAAACGGCACTTCTCGACTGCCAAATCGCATTCCTTTCGATTTCGGTGGGTCTTGAGATATAGTTCGGTCCCAGATGAGCGGAGCAGTAATTGGAGCAGCAATAGTCCTCGGTATTTTATTTCTCGGCGTCATCCTTCGGGAACCACCGGGAAAGCCATTCTTTAGCGTCACCTTAAAAGTTATCGCCCTCGTTCTTTTTGTACTCTTCGGGGCATACGTCGTTTTCACCTCCATGTACACGCCGATGGACGTGCCTTATATCGTGGGACAAGCGCTCGGCTGTGTCCTCCTTATCGGAATTTTTGTCGGGATTGCGGTTGCAATCAAGAAGAGAAGAGACAGGCGACAGGTAAGTTAAGCCACAACCCAGCGAGTTCGGTATTACAACTTTATGGACGGGGAGTGAATTTTGGCACCAGAGTTGATAGAGAGGTTGTGGCTTTACGGTGATGATGGAGCCAAATATCGGGCGCACATTTTTGAGGAACGAATAAACGCATCCGCACTGGCTCCCGGAAGTTGGATATCCGGAGAGAGGACGTGCCTCTTGGAGGGTGGAACCCCATTGAAGCGAATAGACGAAACCACTTTCAAGAATCCGCTGACTGGAGAACTGTTGACCCGCACCCCGCCAAAGCACGAGTGATTCACGGTTTAGACCCCAACTTCCGCTTCTGCACAGGCTATTGCACAACGATGCCAGCCGGGGATTTCTCTCAGAAGCAGGGAGCCGCAGAGGCAGTCGGTTAAATTCCTAAGCAGCAACAGAGTCAAAGCACGTCAGGATTCGGCTCAGTTTATGTGCTTTTGAGCCACATCATAATCATCAGGGCAATGCAAATCAGGATAAAAGAAAGAACTGCGGGTTGAAGAATATCCATTGCAGCAAATACTGGCGGCCTCGTGTCGGATTGCTCGGAGTCCCTACGACGGTTGTCCCGCTCGAATCAAACTACGAAAGTTAGAGATAGCAAGAAAAATAAGAGCACGACAATCGTGCCGACTATCTTTACGATGACTCTGTGCTGCCTATCATGTAAGCCTAGCAAGACACCGACGCCCGCTCATTCTGCTGCCAGTCCTGTTGCCGTGAAAGCATATGTGCCCAAAGACGAGGACGGTCATGACCTGACCCCACCCGAGACCGTTCATTCCGAACAGGTGCAAAACGACAACCGAGGCGTGAAGACGCTCACCGTGGGCAATGACAAGGGCGAGTATGTCCTCGTCTGTGATGTGAAGGAAAGCACCTGCCTGACGCCCGACCCCGGCAGGGATTATTATGTCTTCACGAAGACCTCTAAATGGAAGTTTACAGGTGCGACGGGATACGTGACTCTCGAATGGCTCCAAAGTTGGACAGGCACATACAACAACGAAGAGAACATCGCTTTGGCCCCGGTTGACAACAATCGAACTCCAGAGCACATAGGCATCTACTGGCTTAAGTCGTGAGTCGGAAATAATCTTTTTCATTGACGGTTGCATTGTTCAGAAGGTATTTCTGTGAGCGGCCATCGGTCGCCATCGTTGCAAGCATAAGCACAAGATGATTAGCAGTATTGGTTCTACGAAAACGAGAAGGAATGGACCGTACCGCTAACTTTCTGTCCCAGTGTGTGACCCTCAGCCCCGGCAGAAGCTCCTTATCCCGAACCACTCTAGACCGGGGCCAAGGTTCACGATTCTTTTTACTCTGCTGTCGTACACGTAGATGTCGTAGGCTATGACTTCAATGTTTTTGCCTACTGGCCCCACACCATTCCCGTCATCCATCGGGCCGACAGTGAACGAGAGAAGTACGTCATTTTGGCTGTGGGGTTGCGACTGCCAGTTGATACCGCTGTTGACGTAGCCTTTTAAGCACAGCCCACCCCAATTGCGTATACGTTTCTCGATACTGGAGATTGCTGCCGAGTCAGCACGACTTGCTTTGTTAACGTCTCCAAGAAGGGGGTACGGCGGAAGGATGCGTTGAAGAGACAACACCAGACTACTCCTTTGTGACGAGTTTTTCAGTTCGATGGCGGACAAGCGTTAATTTGCGGACCTGTCACGTTTCGTGCCTGAAGTGGTAATATTGAATATGCAATTTACATCGTCGGGGCATTTTTTGTTATGGCGCACAGGCTTACCATCGAACGTCCCATCCGTCACCAGTCCACTCAAGGAACCATCCTCTGCGTAGAGGACAACGAAGCCTACCTCCGAGTCCGCAAGGCGGTTCTTGAAAGAGAAGGCTATTCAGTACTCGCAGCGAGTACAAGCACCGAAGCCCTTAGATTGTTCCGAGAAGTGGCGGTATCCCTCGTTCTTTCCGACCACATGTTACGTGGGACAACGGGCGTGGCACTCGCCCAACAGTTGAAAGCAATCAAGCCGCATGTGCCGTTCGTCCTCTATTCAGGAACGGTGCCAGAAATAATGGGGAACGTGGATTGCTTCATCAGCAAAGACGAGACTGTTCCCAATTTTCTTTCCATCATCAAATCCCTCATTAAAAGGGAATTTGAATCACACTAGGCTTCCACTCTTCCCTGCCTCGGCGAACTAGGATATGCTGGCCATCGTCTCAAGGTCTTTGCAAAAAAAGGCTGGCATGGTCGGGACTTCGAAGCCCATTCAGAAGCATCGCCTGACCAAACTTCTATTCGTGGATGATGAGGAGGGCATTCGACTGACGCTTCCTCTCCTCTTACATGCACGTGGCTTTGATGTGAGGGTCGCGGCCAGCGTGCCTGAAGCACTCTCTGAAATAAAGACCCACAAGTTCGATGTTTTGCTTTCAGACCTCAACATCGGTGAGGATGGCGATGGATTCACCGTGGTACGGGCAATGCGAAAGGCTCATCCGCACTGCGTAAATATTCTGCTGACCGGGTATCCCGCCTTTGAGAGTGCGTTGCAGGCTCTACATGATGAGGTAGACGATTATTTCGTGAAGCCTGCCAACCTTGATTCCTTGGTTAACACGATTGAACGCAAACTCCGCAGTCGTAAGTGAAGTGTTGGGGAAAAGCCTGCGGCCCTAGAAGAACGGCTTTCCGCTGGGGTTCTGGCTAATTGATTATATTCGTACAACGCACAGTAAGAAGGTCAAGCCGGGTCATGGCAAACCACAAATCCCGTGTCCCCAAAAGACGGCGACCGTGTGATGACCGCTAAACTGAAGGGGATATTAAGAGGCGGATATTCGCCTCCTCAACGGCACGTTATAGTTGAGAGACATCCCGTGGGTAATTTTTAATTTTTTTGGACGAGCAGCACGCTTGAAAGTGTTTGTGCCGTGGATAGGTTACGCGGTATTTTTCTTGGCTGCGAATGGCTCCATGAGTTGCAGACGGATGGCGTGCAGGCCGTTCTGGAAACCAATCAGTTCGGAGCCCAAAATTGTGATGTCGAGTGTTCCCCAGTTTTTCTGAACCAAGTTATAAACTGCCTCTTCAAGGAAATGCACTTCCTCGATAAGCATTCGCAACGTATAGCCCTTTTTCTTCCGCTGAACTCCATACTCGCCATTGAGCAAAATCGTGACGCTGCTCAAAACATCGTGTGAATCGAGTTGTCGTGCCAAGCCGTTTAGGAGCATCGGCAGATACTCAAGACGCTCGGAATCGGACAGGCGAATTGCCGAGATTTGCGGATGACGCTTGATTGAATCGAGCATCTGTTCGCCGATGTCAGTTGTGCAATCTTTCAGCAGCGTAGAAAGTCGCTGGAACCGAACGTTCGGGCGCTGAGATTTGCGACCGCTCAGTTTTTCGTTGATGGTATTTACTAGAACATCCAAGTCGGTAGGTTTCGTCAGGTAATCGTCCACTTGGGTATGAATGGCATGCAGTGCAGTTTCGAGAGCCGGGTATCCGGTCAGGATGAGATTCACGCAGTGCGGCTGAATGTGCCGCATAGCACTTATCACCAAGAAACCGTCGCCTTCCTCCGCAAGATTCAGGTCCGCAATTAGGACATTGAACTTGACGGTATTAATTTCAACGAGGGCTTCTGGTACGCTTGCCGCAACCGCAACCTCGAATCCTTTTTCTTTCAGAACAGGAGGTAGGGTGAGCCGAATGCTGTCTTCATCATCGACAAAAAGGATACGTGCTGAATGCATGCACTGAGGAAAACGGTCCCAGTGGAAAAGGGGATTTCTTACGATATCACATGGACATCAAAGACAACCTGTGCGGATGGGATTGGCGGTCGGGTGGACTCGAGTGTGCCCGACTAGTTCGGCTTAAGGCTTCACCCTGGTTGGATTTGCGTTTGCTCGTTCGCTTGTGCAGCAGAATGCGCTTGATGGATGGCGGCATTTGGCGACCAGTTTCCTCCCGGTAGATGCGCTCGATGGGAGTTTCGGCGCGGGTAGGCTTTCGGCGGTGCATAAAGCACCTCCGGGAAAGATCATACGCCCAGAGCCAAAGACGCACGAAACGTGACAGGCGGCAGGGTGACCTTCGCCCGTCCCGCAATACGTTATCATTTCAGAATGGACTATAAGGAAATCTCGGAACGCATTGCCCTCTTAACGCAGGAAATCCGTGACCTACAAGGAATGAATGAGCCGTACTCGAAACACAGCGAGGGCAACCAAAAGATTAGCCGCGCATCCCACGATGAACGAGCGCTTCGCCTCAGACAAATAAAAGAGGAGTTGTCGAGGATGATGTTGAAGCCTAGGCAACGAGAGCAATAAGACGAGACACCGAAAGGTCATGGCAGACGAGAGAGACCAATTAGCAGGGAACTACTGTTCGGACGGCACTAAGCGGCTTTACGATGGGTGCGCGGTTTGATGCGGCCCTGTTCTTTCTCAGGCGTCTCGGTCACGGCTTCGTTGGCACGCTTCAAGACGGCATCTGCCAGCGTCAACCACCGGGCGCTGTCATTCGAATTAACGAGCACGCTACGAGTCCCCGCTGTTCATTGGCGGGTTGCGTTGCATGCGGAGCCTTTTCGGAGTAAGTGTTCTTGGGCACGCCGCAAAGATGCCACAACAAAGGTGCATATTGCGATACGGACAATACGGTATTAGGAACTAGGTACGAACGCGGTTCACTACTGTTTCGACCTACCGTGCTCTCTTACCTGCTGAACGGTGCGCCGGATACGCTTCTTGATGGCGGCCTGTTCCTTGCGGGCGAGGATTTCCGATTCGACGACTACCACTTCGGTCGCACCCATTCTTAGAGCCGTATCAGCGAGGGCCAGCCACCGAGCGGCATCACTGGGGTGAACATCCGGGACGCTGTGAGTTCCGCGTTCGTCGGGCGGATGGATTGGGGCGTGGAGGCTGCTCGGCTAGGGGAGTCTTCCGCATGCCCTAATTAAGATGCAACAAAGAGGGTAACCGTTCGATACAGAACATCTGGTATTACCCTGTGGCCTGTGGAAATCCTTGTGGAATTTGTATTAGTAGAGTCCCGTTCATTCTGTCTTTCCGAACACATTATCAATCTTTCGCATAATCCTATCGGCCCACTGCACTGCGGCAGCGACCATAGCTTCAGTTTTCGGACTGCCACGATTGTCGAATACATCCTCGGTCGTCTTGAGGTGGCTGGCCACGAGAATCCCGGCCACGATTGCCAGCACGCGCTGCGTCCTTCTTCCACGGACAGATTCTAACACTTTCGCCTTTAATTCGCCACAGCAATAGAGCGCCCGGAGTCTAAAAAATGGAAAATTTTATACCGAAGTCCCGAGGAGTCTAAGAACCCGCCAAAACGGGCCCCGTCCCAAAAGTCAAAAATTTAAAATCCACATAAGTCAATTAAAATTAATGAGTTATGGACTCCTAGAAAATTCTGAAGTTTCCAAAAAATTATAAGCTCCGGAGTCCCAATCCAAGAGCCCTTTCTTCGGCCTCGCCGAGCCCTGATTCACGGGTGGTTCCCCGGTGGGGGTCGGACGGCGGGGTGCTCTCGCCATAGTTGAGACCCCTATTTCGAAGCCCATATGTTTTTGATAAAACAAGACTTAGACCGAACTGAGTCGGTCCTGCCGTTCGGCTTGCCATGTGAACCGCGCTCCCGTTGCCAGTGGTCTCCTTCACTCAACTCAACCGTGCTGGACCGAGCCCGATCGGCGTTGCCCGTGCGCCCGTAGGACGACCCGTACCGTGAGCCTGTTACCTATCTGGTAATAATGCCCGAAATGATACCCGCGTATACGGTATCACCGCGTCATAACTCCTTTCCTTTCACCGAATAGCGGAGAGTGCGGGATTCTCCCCATGCCATTGCACGCGCTCAGGTCGTCGGTCTTCTCTTAATTAACCGTTTGGTTAAATCAGCTCTTCCAACCCGCGAAAATTCGAAATCGTCGTCGGGCGTGGCCCACGGAGAAATGAGGGTTGTGACGACTCGGTGCTCGATACAATGAACGGACTGAGGGAACTGGGGCTGCTGGGCTCCTCTCTCTCTCCTCTTGTTTCTGGGTTCTCCGGGGCCGATTTCTTCAGACTTCCGCTCGCTCCTCTGAAGTCTCTGGGCCGATTTCGCAGGGAACGCGAACGGGATATCGCAGCGCTGGCCCACGGAGGGATTACGATTCTGAGGACTGTGGCACTCGATACAATGAAAAACCGATTCTGAGTTATACCGAATACAGTCGATTTCCTGCGTTCTTACTGCACCTTCTCTTTCCTCTCTTTCATTGGTGTTGCGTGTGCTCCGGGGCCGAATTTCAAAGAGCTACGCCTACCCTTCATCTCTCAAAACCCGTGGACTGCGCGATCCGGCGTGTCGTTCCCGACCAAGTGGTGCGCGGTCGTGCTGCTTTGTTGCCGGACGAGTCTTCAGCCACTCGCTACGCCTTCACAATCCGTTCTTCAGCCTCAAGCGCCGAACGATAATGCGTGAGGGCTGACTCGACAGCCCGAAGTTCCGACTCAAGCTGGTTGCGCTTAGCTCGATCGTTCTCATCCATAATTCGTGCGTTGAGGA
>Ga0070698_100001648_pt1 | contig 24891 bp, 28 predicted proteins | sample KBSK1502metaG_FD_65477 | JGI IMG/M metagenome (GOLD analysis project Ga0070698, IMG submission 65477) | Corn, switchgrass and miscanthus rhizosphere microbial communities from Kellogg Biological Station, Michigan, USA - KBS K1-50-2 metaG | ecosystem: Host-associated > Plants > Roots >... | reverse complement strand
ATATAAGAGGGTTGAATGGCGCCCGTAGGGGCGCAATATTGAACGAATAAAAAATTGATCGAATAGATAAATAAATAGCGATAATTGTTGAATAGGATTACACAACGTACAAGTGAGCAATTTGCGTGGCGAAGCAGCAAATTGGAAACAACAGAAGTTGATAGCAGTAATACAGACCAGGAAAAAAAACATGCGATAGTGGAAAATTATTATTTAAATAGTAAAATAAAAATCTAAGTCCCTCCGCCGCGGCGGAGGACAGGGGTATGCCTTCATTAGAAAACATAGCAAACAATATTCACGTCTGGCTGAATAATAATTTCAGTGGGCCCTGGCCAATGCTGATCGAATTTGCGATCGTTGGTGTATGCATCATTAGTTTGTTTGCCTTACTTGGTTTAGTGCTGATCATGATGGAGAGAAAAGTTTCGGCATGGATGCAATTAAGACTTGGACCCAATCGTGTTGGTCCGGTTGGAATGTTTCAAACATTGGCCGATACATTAAAACTGATGGTGAAAGAAGGAATGACCCCTGATGGCGCAGATAAATTTCTTTTTAATGTAGCACCGTTCATTGTAATGATTATCGCAATGGTTACAATGGCGCCGATAATATTTGCAAAAGGATTACAAATTTGGGATATCAATATTGGAATTTTATTTGTTGCATCCATTTCATCTGTGTCAGTGATCGGTGTGCTGATGGCAGGCTGGGCAAGTAATAATAAATATTCATTGCTTGGCGCTATGCGTAGCGGTGCACAGATCGTGAGTTACGAGTTGTCGGCAGGATTTGCAATTCTTGTTATTGTAATCCTCACCGGAGATCTTAAAATCTCTTCAATCGTGGATTCGCAGGCTAATGGCTGGTGGATCTTTAAAGGGCATCTTCCTGTGTGGATCGCATTTGTAATTTTTATGATCGCAGTAACAGCAGAAACTAATCGTGCACCGTTTGATCTCGCAGAAGCAGAATCAGAATTAACTGCGGGATTTCATACTGAGTATTCAGGGATGAAATTCGCATTGTTCTTTCTTGCTGAGTATGCAAACATATTTGTTGCGTGTGCTATCGGTGCCACATTATTTCTCGGCGGATGGCAACCCTTGCATTTCGGCACTGGCACAAAATTCAACGAGATCATGGACTATATTCCATCAAGCATTTGGTTCATGGGCAAAACATTCTTTTTAATTTTTATCATCATGTGGTTCCGTTGGACATTTCCAAGATTACGAATTGATCAATTACTGAATCTTGAATGGAAATATTTATTACCGATAAGTATGTTCAATATTTTATTAGCGACATTGATGGCAATATCGGGATGGTATTTTAAATAAATTATGTTTTTAAAAGATTATATATCGGATGTTTTTAAAGGTGTAAGATCTTTATTGACTGGCATGAAACTTACCGGCTGGTATGCTTTGCATCATAAAAAAGAAAAAATTACTCAACAGTATCCGGATAATAAAGACACTTTGGAATTACCCGAACGTTTTCGCGGTGAAGTAGTAATGATACATGATGAACAGAATGAACATGCATGTACTGGTTGTACAGCCTGTGAATTAGCTTGTCCAAATGCAACAATCAAGATCGTTACCAAGTTTGATATACAACCTGACGGTAAAAAGAAAAAAGCGATTGACAAATTTGTATATCACCTCGAGCTGTGTACTTTTTGTAACCTGTGTATCGAAGCCTGTCCAACAAATGCAATTAAAATGGCACAGACATTCGAGCACAGTGTTTTCGATAGAACAGAATTGACAAAGATTTTAAATAATCCTGGAAGTAAGATCAGGGAAGGAATTGAATAAGGCCCCATCCCGACCTTCTCCGCCTGAGGCGGAAAGGCCATCAATTCACAAGGCCCGCTTATTTGAAAAACTTAATTAAAATCTGGGTGTTGATATAAGCTAAATAGAAAACAGGAAGTTGAAATGCTTAATTACTTTAGATAAATAAAAAACCAAAAGCCCGGCCTCCCTTCTCTGAAGGAGAAGGGAACGAGGGATGAGGCTATGACTGCATCACAAATAATTTTTTACATCTTATCTGCCTTTATATTAGGCACCGCTATTCTTTCCGTCACTACAAAAAAGATATTTCGTTCAGCTATCTGGTTACTGTTCTCATTAATAGGTATTGCAGGCCTGTACTTCTGGCTCGAAGTAGAATTTATAGCAGCAGTGCAGATCGTTGTTTATGTTGGTGGCATTGTAGTTCTCATTATTTTCTCCATCTTTCTTACACAGCAGGCAGGTAAAGAAATGTCTAAACCTTCAGTGTTGAGAAGCATTGCATCTGTATTAGCAGTCCTGTTTGGGTTTGCATTAACCTATTTATTGATCTATAAAAATGAATTCATAGTAAGTGATAAATCTTTTGACTGGAGTGTAAATAAGATCGGGCATCAAATGCTGGAAACAGGTGAGAATGGTTATGCACTGCCCTTTGAAGTTGTCAGTATTCTATTATTGGCAGCAATGGTTGGCTGTATAGTAATTGCTATAAAGGCCCCATCCCGACCTTCCCCAACGGGGAAGGCCATCAATGCACAAGGCCCGGCTAATTTGGAAATCGAAACTGAAAACGAACAGTTAAATAAATGATGAGAGAAATTCAAAAGATGAAATGCTTAATTACTATTGTTCAATAAACAAAGGTTGCCCGGCCTCCCTTTCCTTTGGAAAGGGAATGAGGGAAAGGCTTTATGGCTGATATACCTATATCACATTTTTTATTTGTAAGTACAGCTTTGTTCTTCATTGGCATGTATGGGTTATTCACCCGCCGCAATATGATCACCATGCTAATGTCAATAGAACTGATACTAAATAGTGTCAATATAAATTTTGTTGTATTTAATAAATACCTGTATCCTGACAGACTTGACGGCATTTTCTTTACCATATTTATTATTACGATCGCTGCAGCAGAAGCGGCTGTGGCAATTGCAATAATCATCAATCTCTATCGCAGTCACAGATCAATTGATGTGGAAAGTGCCGAAGAAATGAAATATTAAACCCCCAAACCTCCGCCGCGGCGGAGGCTTGCCGGGACACAAGGCTAGCCTATTTGAAATGATTAAAAATGTTGAATAGAATTAATATAGATGAAATGCTTAATCACCATAAATAAATTAAAAAACTAAAGCCCGGCCTCCCTCTCCTTCATGAGAGGGACCGAGGGTAAGCTTTATGAACTACTCTTCATACATAGCATTAATTCCTTTACTTCCTTTGGCAGGGTTTGTTTTGCTTGGATTGTTCGGAAGAAAATATTTTAAAAACTCTTCAGGCATTATCGGAACAGGTTTATTACTTGTATCCACAGTGTTATCGCTATATACCGCTTACAATTATTTCTTTGTTGATGGAAAAGTTGACGACACCTATCAAACTATTACAGCAATAAAATTTACCTGGCTTTCTTTTTCTGAAAATGTAAGTATTGATATGGGCATCATTCTCGATCCTATATCTGTCATGATGCTGGTCGTGGTAACTTTTGTTTCATTGATGGTGCACATTTTTAGCCTGGGTTATATGAAAGGGGAAGAAAGGTTTGCTACTTACTATGCCTTTCTTGCTTTGTTTACTTTTTCCATGCTTGGATTGGTTGTATCAAGCAATCTTTTCCAGGTATATATGTTTTGGGAGCTTGTTGGAGTATCCTCTTACTTATTGATCGGTTATTATTATGACAAACCATCCGCAGTTGCCGCTTCTAAAAAGGCATTTATCGTCACACGTTTTGCAGACCTGGGTTTTCTTGTCGGAATTCTTATTCTTGCTTTTTATGGCAAGTCACTTGATATTAAAACGCTAATAGAAAATTTACAATCATCAGAGCTTGCTGCCATAAGTACGGCATCATTTGTTGGAATAAGTGCACTTACCTGGGGATTGACATTGATCTTTATTGGTGGTGCTGGTAAATCAGCAATGTTCCCACTGCACATCTGGTTACCCGATGCAATGGAAGGCCCCACTCCAGTTTCAGCGTTGATACATGCTGCAACGATGGTGGTAGCTGGTGTTTATCTTGTTGCAAGATTATTTCCATTGTTCTCACTTACTCATGCTGCATTGAGTATTGTAACCTTTGTGGGGATCGTTTCTGCATTTCTTGCAGCGATCATTGCCTGTACACAAACTGATATTAAAAGAGTGCTCGCTTATTCCACCATGTCGCAGATCGGTTACATGATGTTTGCTCTTGGTGTTTCTGATTACGGTGGTGAAAATGGATTAGGTTATACTGCTTCTATGTTCCATTTATTTACCCACGCATTTTTTAAATCATTATTGTTCCTTGGTGCTGGTGTTGTCATTCATTTTATTCACAGTAATGAGATGAAAGATATGGGTGGATTAAGAAAATATCTGCCGGTTACTAATCTTAGTTTTTTTGTTGCATGTTTGGCAATTTCAGGTATTCCACCTCTTGCAGGATTTTTTAGTAAAGAAGAAATTTTATTAGCAGCATCTCATTCTAACAAGATAGTCTTCTGGATCGCATTGCTTACTTCTGGTCTTACTGCATTTTATATGTTCCGTTTATATTTTTCAATTTTCTGGAATAAACAAACTGAAGTGCATCAGCACCATAGTGAAGCACCAGTTTCAATGAAGCTTCCTTTGATCATTTTGACTTTCTGTTCAATTTTTGCCGGCCTGATCCCTTTTGGAGAATATGTTTCATCGGATGGAAAAGCTCTTGAGTCACATTTTGATCCGGGGTTTTCAATTGTTCCTGTTGCTTTTGGTGTGCTTGGATTTTTGATCGCAATGTGGATGTATAAAAAAGAAACCAGTAAACCCGAAAAGATCTCAAATTCACTTGGTGGCTTGTATAAAGTTGCTTATAAGAAATTTTATATTGATGAGATATATTTATTCATCACTAAGAAAATAATTTTTAATCTTATTGGTCGCCCGGCAGCCTGGATAGACAGAAATATCGTTGATGGGTTGATGAATGGAATTGCAAATACAACAGCCACAATTTCTGGTTGGATAAAAGGTATTCAATCCGGCAAAGTGCAGAGCTATGCTATTTATTTCTTTGGAGGAATTGTGGCATTGGCAATCGTGTTTTTGTATTTGTGGAAGTAAATGAATTAGGAGTTTGGGATTGGGGGTGAAAGACTTACATAACGCCAAACACCCAACTCCAAATAAAACAATATATGAACCTTTCATTACTGATACTTGTTCCTTTACTGACCGCAATAGCTTTATTACTTGTAAAAGGATTAAAGCAAGTAAGAACTGTTGCGCTGATCGGTTCGGCTGCACAATTAATTCTTTGTTTTGTTTTATTTTATTTCTACCAGCAAGCAAGAGCAAATGGAAATACAGCAAATTTCCTTTTTGAGGATAATTACACATGGTATGCTCCCTTGAATATTAATTATCATATTGGCGTGGATGGAATTTCTATTTCGATGATCCTGCTAACTGCATTTGTTGTTATGGCCGGCGTACTGGTGTCATGGAAAATGGAAAGATTAAATAAAGAGTTTTTCTTCCTGTTAATATTTTTAAGTCTGGGCGCATATGGATTTTTTATAGCTCTTGATCTTTTCACACTTTTCTTTTTTCTTGAAGTTGCAGTAATTCCAAAATTTTTACTCATTGGCATCTGGGGCAGTGGTAAGAAAGAATACAGCGCCATGAAACTTGCTTTAATGCTGATGGGTGGGTCAGCTTTGGTATTTGTAGGTTTAGCAGGGATGTATTTTTATAGTGATGTAAATGGTGCACACAGCTTTGATCTTATACAGATCGCCAACATGAATATCCCGGTTGAGGTGCAAAAAATATTTTTTCCATTTGCATTTATTGGTTTTGGGATTTTTACTGCATTGTTTCCTTTTCATACATGGGTGCCGGATGGTCACTCATCAGCACCAACAGCTGCATCCATGTTCCTTGCAGGTATTTCAATGAAACTTGGCGGTTATGGTTGTTTACGGGTTGCTACTTATTTGATGCCTGATGCAGCACATGAATATTCTACTATTATAATTGTGCTTGCATGTATTGCAATTTTATATGGCGCCTTCGCCACCATGATGCAGACAGATCTGAAATATATCAATGCTTATTCATCAGTAAGTCACTGCGGGTTTGTATTACTCGGCATTGGTATGTTAACCAAAACATCAATTGACGGCGCTGTGATGCAAATGGTATCTCATGGATTGATGACAGCACTTTTCTTCGCAGTGATCGGGATGATATATGACAGGACACATACAAGACAGGTAGCACAACTTGGAGGACTGATGAAGATGATGCCATTTATTTCAACCGTATTTGTTATTGCAGGTTTGTGTTCACTCGGCTTGCCCGGTTTTAGTGGCTTTGTAGCGGAGATGACCGTATTCATGGGTTCATGGGAAAAAGCTGATGCATTTTATCGCATCGCTACAATTATAGCATGTGCTTCAATTGTAGTTACGGCAGTTTATATTTTACGGGCAACAGGCAAAGCGATCATGGGACCAACAGTTAATGATGAACATTTATCACTCGGCGATGCGGGATGGAATGAAAAATTGGCTGCCGGTTTATTGATCCTTGGTATCATAGTAATTGGAATCGTTCCATTCCTGCTAAAAGATCTGATCAACCCGGGAACAGAACTGATAATGCAAAAAATGGGTGCAGCGATTGGGAGATAATTATTAATTTTTAATTATTCATTCTTAATTGAATAAATGGTAAATGATTTTCTCATATTGATGAAACAGGAACTGGTAATAACCTTTATCATTTTTGTTTTGTTATTTGTAAAATTGAGTAATAAGGAAACAAAGAATGAAACACTCATCAATTTTGTAAATATCCTGCTTACTCTCAATCTTGCTTCTGGCTTTTTCATGAGCCGCGAGGGAGATCTGTTTGGTGATATGTTTCATACCAGCGAGTTGCTGACTCTTGAAAAAAACTTATTGAATCTTGGAACATTAATTATTTCGCTTCAATCATATAATTGGCTGAAAGATCATAAACATGTGCCGGAATTTTATATTCTAATGCTTTCTACATTACTTGGCATGTTCTTTATGATCAGCAGCAATAATTTGCTGATGTTTTACCTGGCACTGGAGCTTTCAACTATTCCTCTTGCTGCTCTTGCCAATTTTGATCTGGAGAAACGTCGTTCTTCAGAAGCAGCATTTAAGATGATAATTTCTTCCGCATTCTCATCAGGATTATTGCTGTTTGGTATTTCACTTGTTTATGGTACAACTGGTACATTGAATTTCATAGAATTGAGAGGACATTCAACTGTTATAGGAATGATTACAAGCTTTACTTCTACACCACTCAATATTTTTGCTTTTATCTTGCTCATTGCCGGATTCGGATTTAAAATTTCTGCTGTGCCTTTTCATTTGTGGACTGCAGATGTATATGAAGGTTCGCCTGTAGCGGTTACTTCTTATTTATCTGTTATCTCAAAAGGAGCTATTCTTTTTGTACTTGTTTCTGTTTTAAACACTGTATTTTCTCCATTAAATGGGATGAGTGAAATTTGGTATAATTTGCTTTTTATTATTTCCGTGCTTACAATGATCATCGGTAACCTGTTTGCATTGCGGCAACAGAATATGAAACGCTTCCTTGCTTTTTCTTCAATTGCACAGGTTGGTTTCATTTTAATTGGCATCACAGGGCAATCAGCAGAAGGTAGTGCCTCGGTTATTTATTTTGTATTGGTTTATATTTTCTCCAATCTCGCTGCTTTTGGAGTTATTAATTTAATAAGCGCTGTAACAGGCAGAGAAAATGTTGATGACTACAAAGGATTTTACAAAACGAATAAAGGACTAGCCTGGGTATTGGCAATCGCTTTGTTTTCATTGGGAGGCATTCCCCCAACAGCTGGTTTCTTTGGTAAATTCTTTTTGCTGCTTGCAGGTGCAGGTAAGGGAAATTATTTACTGATCACCATTGCTGCTCTTAACATGGTTGTTTCTTTGTATTATTATTTAAGAATAATTAAAGTCATGTTCATGGATGCAAATGAAGATCCGATTGAAAATGTAAAAGCAGGTTGGTCACCAAAACTGGCGATGATCATTTGTATTGGCGGTATTATTATAACAGGTTTAGCAAGCGGTGCTTATAATTATATTTATTCTTTAGTTAAGTAAAATGGCAATCAATAAAAATCATGAATTTGAAGAGTTGGGTGGAGTGAAATGTGCCATCGTTGAAAAGAATGCATCAAAAGAAAGAGTTGCTTTTTTGAAAGATCTATTGGAGTATAATGATTTTGAAGTTGTCGTTGTTGCTTCTCCTCCACCAAAAGCTGCACCTCCTCCAAAACCAGCGCTGCCTCCGACAGAAGGAGGACCTGCTCAACCTGAATCTCCATCTGAACCTTTACCTCCTCCACCACCTGAAACTTTTTCAATTGGTGTAACCAATCTTGCATTCAATCCGACTAATGCGATCTTTGGTCGCTTATTAAAAACAAAGAATGGACATATCGTAACACAGACCTATTGGTATCAAAAAGATTCAATCAGTCATGATGATATCCCTTATTACGAACAAAAACTTTAACTGGCATTATCATGGAAATAAAAAATTTATATGACTCTTCTGTGAAACAGGGAATCATTGACCGTATTCATAAACTCACTGCGCAAACACAACGGCAATGGGGTAAAATGGATGTTGCACAAATGCTGGCACATGTTCAAGAACCAATACATGTTGCTTTGGGTAAAAGGGAGTTAAAGGGTCATTGGCTTTTAAAACTTATCGGCCCATTATTTAAAAGTAAATTATATAATGGTCAACCTTACAAGCAAGGTTTACCAACAGATAGATCTTATATAATGACCGGAACGATAAAAGAATTTGAAAAAGAAAAACAGCAATTGCTTGAGCTGATAAATAATTTTCATGAACCTAATGTTATAGATGCAAAACACCCTGTTTTTGGTAAATTCACAAAAGAACAATGGGGTCTTGCTACCTGGAAGCATCTTGATCATCATTTAAGGCAATTTGGGGTTTAGACTTCATTAAAATATCTTTCGATTTACATTCATATCATACACTTCCGTGTGTAAACAATTCCACATGACATTGTAGTATGATTCTTGTACCCATAAATTTTAAAACCGTTTATGGAAAATAAAAGAAACGAATCAACCCTGAACAGGCCTGAAGGTGATCGTGTTATTGATGCGCCTTATGTATTTATAAATATCCCTGAGTTTATCCGCCAGTTAAAATCTGAAGAAGCCTGGCAAAAAAATGATCGCAACGGGATAACAGTATTTAAAACAAGCCGGGTAACAATGGTGCTAACATGCCTGCATGCAAAAGCAGTTTTAAAAAACAATTTAGTTGACGGCATATTCACTATACAAGTACTTGAAGGTGTAATAAGAGTTACCACTCCCGATGGCGAAGTGGATATGCAGGCAAACCAGGTAATGGCATTTCATCAATTGGTTGATCATTCTATTGTAGCACAAATGGATTCAGTTTTGCTGCTTACCAATAACACCTCAGAAGTAAATCATTTGCTGTAAACGGTTAGCTTATGCAATTATGTCTTTCAGAGATCATCCAGGATAAAATTCAAAAAGAGGGAGCGATATCATTCCGGGATTTTATGGAAATGGCATTGTATCATCCGCATCTTGGATATTATACTTCAGCCAATGATAAGATAGGGAAAGACGGGGATTTCTATACAAGTCCGTACATGACCGATGTCTTTGGTCATGTTATAGCAAAGCAGTTGGAAGAGATGTGGCAACTGACAGGCAAAAGTGATTTTACTATTGTTGAATATGGAGCAGGTATGGGTTCTTTGTGTATTGACATACTTGGCCAATTAAAGAACAACAAAGCGTTTTATAAAAAATTAAAGTACTGCATCATTGAAAGAAGTGAAGCAATGCGTTTGAAAGAACAAGATGCTATTAATAAAACTTCTATACCTGGAAAGGTTTATTGGTACAATTCCATTAAAGAAATCCCGTCATTTACAGGTTGTGTTATTGCAAATGAAGTGGTTGATAATTTCTCAGTGCATAAAGTTGCAATGACGGATGATCAGTTAATGGAAGTTTTTGTGAGTTATGATAATGGATTTATCGAAGTGTTGAAACCTGCACAGGACGTTTTGAAAGATTATTTCAGAAATCTAAAAGTAGAGCTGCCAGCCGGATTTTGTACAGAAGTTAATTTGCAAGCCATTGAATGGATAAAAAATATTTCATCCTCTCTAAATAAAGGGTTTGTACTTACAATAGATTATGGCTTTCCATCTGCAGAATTATATCAATCAGAACGTCGCCTGGGAACAATTGTATGTTATAATAAACATACTGTAAATGATCTTCCCTATAAAAATATTGGTGAACAAGATATAACTGCACATGTAAATTTTTCAGCCCTTGATGTATGGGGAGCAAAGAATGGTTTAATGAATTGCGGCTTTACCAATCAATCACAATTTCTTTTAAGTCTTGGATTGGCGGAACATTTAAGAAAAATAGAAGAAAATGAAGCGGGCAATTTCGAGATAAGGAAAGAATTATCGCTGATCCACAACCTGCTTATGTCAATGGGCAAAAAAATGAAAGTGCTTGTGCAGCAAAAAGGTTTACAAAAGCCCCTGCTTTCAGGACTACAATTTTCACAACCACTTATTTAGTTTGATCATTTCTTTACAGCTCTTGCCAGGAATAAAAGTTAATTTCATACCTCAAAATCATTGGTTATGAAAAAACAACTCTTATTTGCATCCATTCTTTTATGCACTCAATTCGTTTTTTCGCAAGTACAAACCGATACTGCAAAAAGGACAGTAATAACCAACCGCACTATTTCCACCAAATCTAAAACAATCCCAGCTACCAAAGCTGTTGCTATCCGCAAAGATGTCGTAAACCTGAAATTACAATTGCTAAGGATGAGTGACTCTTTAACAATAACAAAAAAGGAAATTGATAATTTGGTCGATAAGATGAAAAGCGACCTTGACAGTATGAGTGAGATGGGAGAAATGGAAAGCCTGCGGTTACAAATGGCAATGGACAGGCTGAACAAGATGATGAGTACGTTGAGTAATATACTAAAGAAGATAAGCGATACGGGCCAGCAAATAACACAAAATATCAAGTGAAGATTATACTACAAGCCGACCATTTGTGACACAATTGCAGATTATTTGCACGGCATAGTTTTTATGCACAATACATGTTATTTATTTTTTAATTAAAAAAAGAAAAAACATGTACTACAATCAGTCATGTGCCGCAAAAGGCAACCGTTACGGAAATCCCGCAAGGGCGGGATTTATCCGGTCTATGCAGCGGGCTTCAGTTAACATTTACAAAACTGACAACAGTTATGAAATGTTAGTGTTTGCACCCGGTCGCATCAAAGAAAATTTTCATATCGATGTGAAAGGAAATGAACTCAGTGTTTCTTACACACCGCCTGAAGGATTTCAAAAGCCAGATTGGGTTTTGAGGGAATACAGCCGTGGTGGCTTTGTAAGAACTTTCACGCTTAATGAAAGTATTGACACAGCAAACATTTCAGCCAAATACACTGATGGTGTATTGCAGATCAGTTTGCCGATCATTGCAGGTAAAGAAAATGAGAAGAAGGAGATCGTGATCAATTAAGAGTTGTCTTTCAGAAAACGTCCCGTTATGAACGGGACGTTTTCTATTTATAAGCAATTGCCGCACTGGTGGGACCTGCTAATGGAATTATCTCTGTTCTTTTGAATCCAGCCTTTGTTGCCCATCTTTTAAAATCGGAAGGCATATAATCAAATGCATTTCCATTTTCTATAAGCATATTCAAGCTCATCAATAATCCAAATGTGTTTATTCTTCTTTCATCATCAATAATATTTTCTATCGTTATTAAAATGCCGTTCTCTGGCAGGCTGGCATAAACTTTACTTACAAGTAATTGTTTATTTTCCTCATCCGTGCCATGAATAATGTTACCCATTGTTATAACCTGAGCTGAAGGCAACTCATCCTTTGTAAAATCACCGCTTAATACGGTGATCCGCTCAGATAAATTAAATTGTTCGATCCTCTTTTTTGCAACCGGCGCTACTGGCGGCAGATCAAAAGTGATGCAATGAATGTCGGGATGGTTAAGGCAAATGTGAATACTCAATAGTCCATCAGCTCCGCCAATATCAACCAGGGTTTTATATTTATTAAAATCAAACTTCTTTGCAAGCATGATGAAGTTTCCAAGCTGAATGCCACTCATAGCATCCATAAACTCCTGCAGCTTTGCAGGATCTTTATATAGATCAGCAAAGAAAGACATGTTGCCATCAGAAGAATTTTTACTTTCATTTTGTGGCTTACCAGTGATCAATGCTTCTTCGAGGTCACCCCAAAATTTATAAAGACGATTATTCCCCATCTCAAGAATGCCGCCGATGTAACTTGGCTTCTTTTTATCAAGAAACACTTCAGTATCCAGGCTATTGGTATAAACCGATGAATCCATTACACCTTCTCTTTGTAAAAACCCCAGTGATACCAATGTATCCAGCCAATCATATACATGCCTGTCAGTTGTATTCAAAGAAAGTTTTTGTTTTATTTCTTTACCGCTAAGTTTTGTGCCTGCCAAATGGGTAAACAGGCCGAATTTAACGGCAGCTAATAATGTTTTAGAAGCCCAATAACCCATCCCGATCTGCATTATTTTAGAAGGATCTGGTTGTTCATGTGGTTGTTGCATAAAATTATTTTTGAATAAATGTTGAAGACTGTTTTTAAGACAATTCAAATTCTACACCTTCTTTAGCCAATGCTGCCTGAGGGATATTACCAGCAGTTTTTTTAAATGATTCGAGCATTTCATCAAGAAAAGCATCTGAATGAGAAGGATCGTGATGCGATAGTAAGATTTTTTTTACTTCAGCCATAGATGCAAACAGGCATGCATCAGTAATAGTCGAATGCCCCCATCCTCTTTTTTGTAGATATTCATCATTGGTAAATTGTGAATCATGCAGCAACAGATCCGCACCTTCAGCAAGATCATAACCTGAAACCCATTTAGTCTCTTTTATGATTCCATTATTTCCTAATGCCGGTTCGTGATCAGGTATAAATGTAAATACTGCAGTTTTTTCTATTACTCTATATCCGACCGTAGGACCGGGATGAATTATATAATTTGACTGAATACGAAAAGGGCCCGCTTCAAAATGACTATTACCTATTTCGTGCAAATGAAGTTTACATGGCAGATCACGAAGAAGCACAGGAAATAATGGCGGAGAAAGATATCGGCTAAGTCTTGAAAAAAGTGATTGCGAAGTGCTGGCCGGTCCCCAAATATGAATTTCTTTCGATGCATCAAAAAGAGGACTAAAAAAACCAAGGCCCTGTATATGATCAAGATGAAGATGGGTAAGCAATACATCAATTCGTTTATTGGATGGGTAATTACTTCCAGTCAGTTGCCTGATGCCAGTACCTCCATCAAGTACCAATACATAACCATCATGAGTTACCGTAACGCATGATGTATTACCTCCATAGTATTCAGTTTCGGGACCTGTAGTGGGTATGGAACCACGTACTCCCCACAGTTTAATTTTCATTTTTCTTTTTCCAAAAAATAGCGACGGCTCCGAGAAATTTACCCGTGCGGCTTATAATAGGATATGAAGTGACAGAAATATTTTGTAGTTGCCCTTTCAGGCTTTCTATTATAAAACTTTTGTGATGAGGTAATTCTTCTTTCAACGTTCTTACCAAAGGCAATTCTTCCGGTGGTAAAGGATTTCCCATTTTATCCAAAGGTTTGAATACTGTCGACCATTCCTCAACTGGCATTTCCCCCGTTTCCTCAAATCTTTGACCAAGTACTTCTTCAGCGGGTTCATTATAAAAGATAAGATTTCCCGCAGTGTCAGTAATAAAAACAGGAATGGAAAGACAATCTGCTAATTGACGATTTAGAATGATTTCAATTTCGTAAGCTGCCATAAGTTTTTTTAACTCGGGAAAGTGATTGACTAAATTTAAGAAGAATAGTTATGATAAAGTGAAAGGCACAGTAAGATTTTAAAAATTAACGGCACAATTGTCTTATAATGTCTTTATGTTGCGGATGAGCATTTGACAATTCATTTGCATTTGCTAATTCGAAGTCTTCGAATTCAAAACCGGGAGAAACTGTGCATCCGACAAAACAATATTCACTGCCGGGTGCAGGCCGACTGGCAAACCAGCAATTGGCAGGAACAACATATTGAAATGTTTGTCCCTTTTCGGGATCATTTCCTAAAGAAATAATTTTTAATTCTTCATTCTCTTCGATCACATAAATCAACAATGGATCACCGGAATAAAAATGCCAGCACTCATCGCTTTTAATTCGATGAAATGCTGAAAAATTTCCCTGCTCTAATAAAAAATAAATTGCAGTTGAAAAGGATCTGTCCCCACCAAATCTTCCAGGTAATGCACTCACATCAATCAGTTCATTGCTTTTATATGTTTGGATGTACCATCCACCTTCCGGATGCGGTTTTAAATTGTATTGTTGAATTAGTCGGTTAATACGTGACATGATCAGGAAACTGAAGCTTCTTTTGTTCTAAAATTCTGTTTTGCATAATTATAAATATGATCAACAACAAAATCTACATCTTCTATTATACCAAATAGAATTGTAGATTTCCGGTTACGCAACCAGGGGTGCCCTAAAAAATATACACCCGGGTAACCTGGTATCCCATGCTTATGTATCAATTTTCCTTTTTCATCAAACACGGGCAATTTGATAAAGCTATGATCATGATCAAAACCTGTTGACCATATAATTGTATTAATATTATTCTCCTTCAGATCCAATTCTGTTATGGGGCAAGCACAAGATGCATTAACATCTTCTTGATCTGGCTCATCATAATGAGGTGATGGAGCTGACATTTTATTTTGAGTTATGTAATCATCTATCATCTTTTTTATTTTCTGAGAAAATTCATCAGCAAACCTCACATGATCTGCTGCATTTGGTTCAAAGAAAACAGTTTCTCCTTCGGCGTTCTTAAGTTTTCCAAGAATAACTGCACCCTTCCCCGCTAATGATTGCAGGCTTAAACTTTCTTTGCCATTACCTGTACCTGCAACATGTGGTGGTCGCAGATCCAATAATTTTGGATCTTTCACTTCTTCAGCACTTTCATCATAAAATTTTATATCCTTGAACCAATAAAAAATATCTCTGCCACGATACCACCTTGGAATACGACCCACCATACTCGTTGACAAAAAAACTTTTCTGCCTGCATTTACCAGGTCTTCCGTTATTTGAATCCCTGACTGTGCACCACCAATTACCAGAACGGCACCTCCGGGTAATTGTTCAGCATTTTTATATTTGCTTGTATGAAATTGCTGAATGTCTTTTGAAATACTTTTCGCCAAAGAGGGTGTTTTAATTTCGTTGGAAGCTCCGGATGTGATCAGTACCTGCGAGGATAAATAATTTCTTACCCCATCATCGGACGAAACAGTGACTATAAAAAATTCTCCGGGTTTTTCTATAGAAATAACCTTGGAATTTTCTTTAACAGGCAATTGGTGTTTTGCTACATAGTTTGTGAGCCCTGATACAAATGCCGGAACTGTACCAAATAGATCGGGGTGCTCAGGTTCCTTTTCTCCGGGTAATACATTTAATTTATTGGTTGAGTTAAATCTGAAATTATCCCATCGTTGTGAAAGCCATGACTCGCCAATTCTTCCCCGTTCAAAAATTATATGATTTAAGCCATATTTTCTTAAATGATAGCTGGCACATAAACCGGAATATCCTGCGCCAACAACAATTACATCATATACTGTTTCTTTCATAAACCTTTTAAGGAAATTTAAACTAAAATTAAAAATACGAAACTGTTTGTGGAGATAAATCCCCATATGGACGGCCTGATATTTGACATTCTATAGTTAACTAAACCTCTTTTTATGGCAAATACATCTAAGGAAAAACAAGAAAAGAAAGACAAAAAAAATACAGGCCTGGCCCCTGATCCGGAAACACTGCATACAACCGATCCGCAGGAACATATGAAAGGCCCTGTATCATCTACTATGCAAAACATTAAAGAAGAAGCCAACAAGAATGACAAGGTTTCAAAAGAAGAAGCAGACAAAAAAAGAGAAGAAAATATGTAGTGAAACAAAAATCAACTATAGTCAGAAAGCTTTATTGACCAAACATACAATAAAGCTTTCTTATTTATTTTCTATTTGGATGCCTTAATTGCAATGCCGAGATGTATCTGATCCCTGATCAGATCATCAGGTTGCCCCGGATAAATAATTCCCCACTCCTTACGATCAATATTGATTTTTGCTATCGCTTCAACATTATTTTTTGAAATAGTTATGCTTGCCGGAAACTCTATGTTTTTTGTAATTCCTTTGAGTGTAAGGTTGCCGCTTACTAAATGTGTTGGACTTGTTACTTTATATTCACTGATTTCATCCTGTCTTGCATCAGCAGAATCTTTTATAGCGTCTCCTGTATAAGCTTTTACACTTGTTAATTCAAAACTGCCTTCAGGATGTTTTGCTACATCAAAAAAATCTGCTGACCTTAAATGCCCCTGTAACTTTTTACTGTTAGCCTCACTAACACTTTTTGGACCTGAAACTTCCAGATTAGCAAGATCCATGATGAATTTGCCTCCTGTTACTTCCCCATTATTCACTATAATTTCCCCACTCTTTAATGGCACGACCCCGGTATGATATCCGCTGACCTTGGTAGCGATCCATTCGATCTTGCTGTCTGAAACATTTACGTTCCATTTTGCACCTGTCTTATTTTCATTTACATCTTTTGCCTCTGTAGTTTTTGCTTCATCACTTTCTGGCGCATTGGTACAGGCAAATAATATTGAAAGTAATGGAACCCATACAAGTTTTGATTTCATAGTTAGTGTTTTCAGTTTTGATACAAACAATGTACCGACTGATCACCGGGGCGGGCATTCTTAGTGGCGATGAAGCATTTAGGATGGAATGCAGACTGCTCAATTGAATTGCATGAGGTAATGCCGTTACCAGGAATGTAAAAGAATGCTCATTTAATTGTGATCCTCACTCACTATTCACAATTTACCATTCACTAACTTTATACCCTATGAATCGTATCGATCGTTTAGCGGCAATTCTTATACAACTTCAGTCAAGACCCTTAGTAAAGGCACAGGATATTGCCAATAAATTTTCCATTAGTCTTCGCACCGTGTATCGTGATGTAAAGGCATTGGAAGAAGCCGGTGTGCCGGTGATCGGTGAGGCAGGAACAGGTTATAGGTTAATGGAAGGATATAAGTTACCTCCTGTAATGTTTAATATGGATGAAGCCACTGCATTACTAACCGCATCGAAACTGGTTCAATCAAAAACGGATGCAGGTATTTCCAAACATTACACTGCAGCATTAGATAAAATAAGAGCAATTCTTCGTCATTCAGAAAAAGATCATATTGAAGAAATAGATGAGCATATTGCCGTCATGACGCATCCTGCTATTGTTCATCAGCCTCAAACAGAATTGCATTTGCAATCCATACTAAAAGCGATCGGCAGTTCTTCAATCATTGATATAAAATATACATCGCTTGAAAAAAATGAGACTACAAGACGCAAAGTAGAGCCGGTTGGCATTTATTATCTCGGCAGCCATTGGTATCTAATAGGCTGGTGTCAATTGAGAAATGATTACCGGAATTTCCGGACAGATAAGATCACTCAATTAACCATTATATCCGAATCAAACTCCAAAACACATCCGCCACTGCAAAGTTTCATTAGCCAGATGTCTTCAGACAGGGAAGTGATAAAAGTTGTAATAGATGTCGAGCCGGGTATTGTAAAATATCTTGGCGAACAGAAATACTATAATGGTTTTGTAAAAGAGGAAAAGGCGGGTGATCATGTCCGAATGACCTTTCTAACCGGCTCCCTGATGGGCTTTTCCCGCTGGTTCATGTTATATGGCGATCATGCAAAAATTGTCGAGCCGGAAGAGCTAAATGATATGGTAGCCCGGATCGCAGAAAATATTTTAAAAAAACTGGAATATTCTCAAATGCTGCTGACATAGGGCTGTCACAAGTGGGTTGTTTCTTTGAGTATTAAAACAAAACACTATGACATTTATTGAATTTTTTAAGCAGCAATTTACCGAAGAAGCCGCTACAACCCGCAAAATGCTGAGCCGTGTTCCCGACGACCAGTACAATTACAAGCCCCACGAAAGATCAATGGTAATGAAATCCCTGGTAACGCATCTTGCAGACCTGCCCGGCTGGGTCCACTTTACATTGACAACCGACGAACTCGATTTTCAAAAAGCGTATGAACAACCCGATATTAAAAACAATAAGGAGTTATTAGCCTATTTTGAAAAAAGATACAATGATGGATTGTCGGCATTGATAGCAGACAATGAAAAAGAGCTTAATAAACCGTGGACATTACGCAATGGTGAAACTATTTATGCCACTAATCCAAAGATCGAAGTTCTCAGGATGTCAATGAGCCAGCAAATACATCATCGTGCACAACTGGGTGTGTATTTAAGATTGCTGAATGTACCAATTCCCGGCAGCTATGGCCCAAGCGCTGATGAAAATGATTTTCAATAAAGAAATTAAAATGTGCCCGCAGAGTTTTATAAAATGGACTTGTTTTATTATTTCTTCCATTATTCGCAGCTTGCGATTTGAATGAAGAGAACTAAATTGTATTGAAAGCTCATGATATTTCATGAGCTTTTATATACTTAGTTTTTGTATTACTATTGAGCTTCTGTTGCGACGCTCCGTTCATCATTCTATTCTTCATTGAACAAATAGCGTCGCAGTTTACCCAGAGCACAAGTGAGAAATAAGCGAAGCTTATTCGAAACTTGCAGACGAAGTACCGAAAGGTCGCACTCTTGTACCGCAAGAATTCTGTTCAACATAAATTGTTGTGATAGCCTGCCCAAAGCACAAGTGAAAATAAGTAAAGCTTATTGAAAGTTGCGGACGCAGTCCCGAAGGGTTTGGGAATTCTATGCAACTTTTTTGTTGTTAGTTGCAGTAACAGATCTTTGAAGTAGAAAAGAAAAGATACTTCCTTTTCCTAAGTGACTTTCTATATGAAGTTGGCTATCGTTTCTGTGCAGATATTCTTTGCAAAGCATTAATCCCAAACCTGTGCCGGCTTCATTGGCTGTACCCTTTGTTGTATAAAAATCGTTACCTCTTATTTTCTGCAATGCTTCATGACTGATTCCTGTGCCACTATCCTGCACATAAACCTCAAGCAGAGATTTATTGGCCTTTACACCTGCAGAGATAGTTCCTTTCTCCGGGGTAAACTTAATAGCATTGGAAAGCAAATTGCGTAGTACCAGGTTTATCATTTCTCTGTCCATAATTCCATACACTTCTTCCTGTACATTAATTTCGACCTTAATTTGTTTTCTTTCAGCCTGCAGCCGAACCAATTGAACCGTCTCTTCAACCAGTTGTCCAATGTCGACCTTTTGTAAAAACACAACCTCCGATTGCATTTGAGTCTTTACCCATTGCAGCAGATTATCCATCAGGCCTACAGTGTAATTCAGGTCATTTACCACTTCAGGCATTAATTTCTGTAAGGTTCGGGATGATATTTTCTTTTGGTCAACATCATTAAATAAATTTCGTATTGCATGCATTGGGGCTTTCAGATCATGTGATATGATGCCGAACATTTTATTTTTTAATGCATTCAATTCTGTCAGTTCTTTTGTTTGCTTTTCAAGAAGAGTCGCATTCTCCTTTATTTTATTTGTCTGCAACTGTATCTGCATATTCTTTTGTCGCAGGTCGTTATTTTTGTCAAGAATACGCATCTGGTATATAGAGTTTTCATTTTTGATCAGGTATAAGCCATAAAAAATAAATACGATCGCAATGCCCTCATTCACCAGGTAAAGAAAATCATTAACGTTCTCCAGCTGGTAAAGAAATTCTTTGAACACTACGGACAACAGGAAAAAATTCAGCATGGAAAAGCATATCGTAAAGATCATAAAGCCTATATCTTTTAAAAAGAATACAGCAAGGATCCCATACAAAATGAAATAAAGATCGAGGCCAAGATGCATTCCATTCATGAAAATGAAACTCGCAGCCAGAGGCTGCAAAATAAAGTAAGCGATCAAAGCGAATTGATGCTTATACTGCTTATTCAGGTATAGCACAAGCACACTAACTAAAGCAGGCAGGCTTGCTACAATTCCTGTCCAGCCTGGAAACTGTTTAGTAAAAACACAAGTAAGAAAAATAAATATGCCGGTAAGGAATTGAAAAAAATTAAGCTGGTTAAAAATGCCAAGTTTTAATAACTCGTATTCATCAAGTCTGTTGGTATAGCCTAATCTCTTAACGTAACGGAATAAATTTAGAATAGACTTTCTTAAGGAAATTGGTAGCCTTTTAATATGGGGCAGCGTTATTTTGCCCGGTAGGCGCAGTATTCTTTGGTAGCTTATTTCCATGGTTTTTCAAGGTTGGGTTCGGGATTTGTAAAATAATAATTGTTTTAGATGAAAACATTCAATTTAGCCTTAGGATTTCCGGGCTTTCGTAGTTTTTCTATTCATTGGCGAGTATTGTTACTCGCATATCTCCTGATGTATTGGAAAATTATATTTCTTTGTGGCCAAACATCAGCACTTGAAAAAACGCCAGGACTATATCTCATGGGATGAATATTTTATGGGAGTAGCATTACTATCTGCGAAAAGAAGCAAGGACCCAAGCACACAGGTCGGCGCATGCATTGTAAATGATAAAAATAAGATCGTTGGCGCAGGATATAATGGTCTGCCTATCGGCTGTGATGATGATGAGTTTCCCTGGCATAAAGAAGGGGAGTTTTTAGATACAAAATATCCATACGTCTGTCATGCAGAGCTAAATGCTATCCTTAATAATATCGGCATGGATCTGAAAGGTTGTAAGATCTATACCGCATTGTTTCCCTGCAATGAATGCTCAAAAGCGATCATTCAATCAGGTATCAATGAAGTGATCTATTTATCAGATAAATATCATGGCAATCATATTTTCAAAGCCTCTAAGATCATGCTTGATAAAGCCGGCGTAAAATACCGTAAAGTAACTGCTCATATTTCTTCTATAGAATTATCGTTTGATGAAACAAAAGTGTAAGTAGATCATTAAGTATGGACTTTCTCCTGCAAACTATTTTAGTGCTGGCCATTCTTGGTTTGTTATTTTCATTTTTCCTCAGAGCAAAAAAGAAAAATATTGTTATTGGTCCTATCCCTGATAACTATAAAACGATACTTGCTGAGCAAGTTCCATTCTACCAGCAACTCGATGAAGAAAGAAAAAAAGAGTTTGAAAACAGGGTACAGCATTTTTTAGCAACTACAAGAATTACAGGTGTAAAAACAATTGTAGAAGACCTGGATAGAGTACTGATCGCCGCCAGCGCTGTCATTCCAATTTTTAATTTTCCGGGTTGGGAGTATGTGAACCTGCATGAAGTGCTGCTCTACCCCGATTCTTTTGATCATGAATTTCAGCAAGAAGGAGCTCATCGTTCAATAATCGGAATGGTAGGCAGTGGTGCAATGAACCATGTGATGATCTTATCACAACATGAATTGAGACAAGCATTCATTAATAAGACTGGAAAAACTAATACTGCTATTCATGAGTTTGTCCATTTGGTAGATAAGACAGATGGAACCATAGATGGTGTTCCTGAATTTATTTTGGAAAGAAAATATATTTTACCCTGGCTGGAATTAATGCGCAGAGAGATCGGGCTTATCATGAAAGACCGCTCAGATATCAATCCTTATGGCGCTACTAATGAGGCCGAATTTTTTGCTGTCGCATCTGAATATTTCTTTGAGCGACCAAAACTTTTAAAAGAGAAACATCCGGGGTTGTATGAGTTGTTATCTGAAGTTTTTAACTCTACAGAAAATAAATCTTCGACTCAATAAAACATCTAAGCCTTTTTTATTCCATTCTGATTAACTTCGATACTCATAAACAAAATATATGTATCGTCATTTTATAAATTTATTTGTATTTCTCCTGACAATGTCATTTGCAAAAGCGGGAAATAATTCAGATACTTCTTCTATTCTTGGCAGATGGGATATAACGATGAATATTTCAGGAAGAGAATTTCCGTCATGGCTTGAAATACATAGATCAGGTGTCAAAATGCTGGTTGGGGAATTTGTAGGCGCCGGCGGTAGCGCAAGACCCATATCAAAAGTCAATCTTGAAAATGGTAAATTAAGTTTTTCAATACCTCAGCAATGGGAAAGTCAGGATAAGAACCTGGAATTCGAAGCAAACTTGCGGGGAGACAGTTTAGTTGGAACAATTGTTCTTCCTGATGGAAGGAATTGTAATTTTTCTGCCGTTAAAGCCCCTTCATTGATCCGTGCTACAAAACCAGTTTGGGATAAACCTGTAAAACTTTTTAATGGAAAAGATCTCAATGGTTGGCATGCATCAGGTAAAACCAATCAATGGATAGTTGAAAATGGTATTTTGAAAAGTCCAAAGGCGGGATCAAATATTATTTCTGATGAAACATTCAGCGATTTTAAAATACACGTCGAATTTCGCTATGCTGCACATGGTAATAGTGGTGTTTATTTAAGAGGTCGTTATGAAGTACAGATAACAGATTTCTATCCGGACACTCCTCCGAAAGATGTACTTGGTTCAATCTATGGTTTCATAAAACCAAATGAACCGATAACAACAAAACCAAATGAATGGAATACTTATGATATTACATTGGTGGGAAGAAATGTAACCATTGTTGTAAATGGAAAAACAATTGTTACTAACCAGGAAATACCCGGTATTACCGGTGGTGCATTGAATAGTCGTGAAGGAGAACCGGGACCGATCATGTTACAAGGTGATCATGAACCGATCGAATATCGAAACATTATTATAACCCGTGCTAAATAATAAAAGGGCGGGAGATATATTATCGCCGATATATTTGAGGTTGTTTTGGCAAATACTATTTTGCCCGTATATACACAAGCTTAATATTTCTTCTTCCCGATTCCCGTTCATCTATTTCAAAAAGCTGCAAGCTCCTGATCAATTGTAGTAATTTTCCAAAGCCATAATTGCGTGGATCAAAGTCTGGGCGTTTTTTCAATAGCATATTACCAAGATCACCCAGGAAAGCCCAACCATTTTCATCAGCAATATCATTGATGCTGGAGGTAATAAGATTGACCAGGTTCTTATCCGGTTTGCTTATCAGTTTTTCCTTTTTACGGAGATCACTTAGTTTGATCTGCTTTGTCGTTGATTCAGCCTGATCCAATATTTCTATATAAATAAATTTATCACAAGCAGCTCTGAATGGCGAAGGTGTTTTTTGTTCGCCCATACCAAATACTTTCATGCCCGCTTCACGAAGTCTCGTTGCAAGTCGGGTAAAATCACTGTCACTGCTTACCACGCAAAAACCATCCACACGACCAGTATATAAAATATCCATGGCGTCAATAATTAGTGCAGAATCGGAAGAATTTTTTCCGGTGGTATAACTGTATTGTTGTACCGGCGTAATAGCATGATCAAGCAATACAGCTTTCCATCCAGCAACATGTGGCTTGGTCCAGTCCGCATAGATACGTTTAAATGTTGGCACACCATATTTGGCAATCTCTTCCAATATTCCATTTATAAGACGATGTGGCACATTATCGGCATCAATTAAAACCGCAAGCCGGAGATCTTTTGAATTATCCATTTAGAAATCTATTTATCGGAAAGATAATGATTAAACAAGGATTGTGTCGGGGCATAATGTTTGGTGCATCTACTCACCGTCGCAGTGCTCCCTTTTACAAGGCTAAACAGTGACAAAGATTTTTTCATTTTCAAAATCAAATCAAATGGAAACAAAAACGCAAACTAAACAAAGAGCCACGCAACAGGATACAGCTTTGCAAAATCATCTTGTAATTCACAGAGTTTTTAATTTACCGGTAAAAGTAGTATGGCGGGCCTTAACAGATCCCGAATATTTTAAAAAATGGTGGGGACCAAAAGGCTTTACTTGTCCTGTAAGTAAAATGGAGGCAAGAGTGGGTGCCAAATACCTTAATTGTATGCGTGGTCCTGATGGAAAAGAATACTGGTCAACTGGTGTAGTAAAAGAATTAATTCCAGAAAAGAAATTGGTTGTTACAGATAGTTTTTCCGATGAGAAAGGAAATATTAAAAATGCTTCTGAGCACGGATTGCCGGGAGAATGGCCCAGGGAATTGCTGATCACTTTTGAACTAGGAGAAGCAGATGGCGCAACAAAATTGAAATTAACACACGAAGGCGTGCCGGATGAAATGCATGAGGAGTGTAAAAAAGGATGGAATGAATCGTTTGATAAACTGGAAGAGAATATTAAATAAACAGCACTGGGCAGTTTAATTATAAAAGAGTTGTCAGGAAGACAACTCTTTTGTTTATATATGCATCATGCCATAACTGAAAATTTGTAATTAGGTTTGCGAATAAATTCTTTTTTTATTTTTTTGTGATAAAATTTAAAACAAATGAAAGCCACCCTTTTTGTATTAGTATTCACCGTAACCACCTTTACGATCCAGGCCCAAAAAACACAAACGCTTAAACAAGTATTAGAACTTAAAATGCCCAAAACTGCTGAGGATAATATGCCGGGCAAAAGAGGTGCATCGGTAACATGGCACCCTGTACAAAAAAAATATTATGCCGTTT
>Ga0070698_100001647_pt1 | contig 24897 bp, 28 predicted proteins | sample KBSK1502metaG_FD_65477 | JGI IMG/M metagenome (GOLD analysis project Ga0070698, IMG submission 65477) | Corn, switchgrass and miscanthus rhizosphere microbial communities from Kellogg Biological Station, Michigan, USA - KBS K1-50-2 metaG | ecosystem: Host-associated > Plants > Roots >... | reverse complement strand
GGTCGGTCGATCGTGGCCAGGCGCTCGAGGATCACGGGCTTTCGGACCTTGAGCGTGGTCGTTCGCGGCAGGTCGTCGTCGGGCCAGACCGTGGCGCCGCGGATCTGCTGGTGCGGCGCGAGTCGCGCGTTGGCGGTGGCGATCACGTCGTCGATGACGGACGCGTCCTCGAGCAGCAGCACCGCATGGACCTTGAGGCCGGGCCCGATCGGCCAGCCGACGACCGCACAGTCCTTGACCCGCGGATCTTCCCGAAGCTCGCGCTCGACGTCCTCGGCATAGACCTTCTGGCCGTCGGGGAGCGCGAGCATGTCCTTCTTGCGGCCCCGGAAGACGAGCATGCCGTCCCTGCGCAGCTCGCCGAGGTCGCCCGTGTGGTACCAGCCCTCGGCGTCGATCGCGGCGGCGGTCGCCTCGGGATTGCGCCAATAGCCCTGGAATCGCCCGGGGCTGCGGGCCAGGATCTCGCCATCCTCGGCGATTCGGACCTGCACGCCGGGGATCGGCTCGCCTACCGTCCCGACGATGTTTCGCTCTGGCCGAGTGAAGCTGACCACGGGGCCCATCTCCGTCGCGCCGTAGCCCTGCAGGATCTGGACGCCCATGTCAGACCAGCGTTCGGCGACCTCGATGTCGAGCGCCGACGCGCCGCTGCCGATGGTGTGCAGGCGGCCGCCAAACTGGCTCAGGACCGACCGGAACAGCAGCCGGCGCAAGGGCACCGGCAGCCGGCGGGCAATGCGGTGCAGGCGCTCGAAGGCGACGCGCTTTCCGGCCTGGTCGACGCGTCGCTCGATCGCCCCGTTCAGGAGTCGCAGTCCCTGCGGGACGATGAGCAGCACCGACACCTTGAAGTCCCGGAACGTCCGGATCAGGACCGATGGCTGGCGGCTCACCGGATAGACGATGCTCGCCCCGATGACGAGCGGCGCCATGAAGCCGAGGACCTGCTCGTACAGGTGGGACAGCGGCAGGACGGACAGCAGGCGGTCCTTCGTCCCGAAGGGCAGCACCTTGGTCATCGTCGTGGCGCTGAACATCAGGTTGCCATGGCTGAGCATCGCGCCCTTCGGCTCGCCGGTGGTGCCCGAGGTGAAGACGATCTCGGCGAGCGTGTCCGGCGTCACGGGCTCGCGCGGGATGGGATCGGCGCGGCGTGCCTGGTCCACGAGGCTCTCGACCCACAGGACCGGCAGGCCCAGCTGGCGCGCCGCGTCGTCCGTCTGCCGGCTGGCGAGGACGAGCTTGGCTTCCGTCTGGGCGACGATCTTCTGCCCGAAATCGACGGTGTGCCGCACGTCGAGGGGCACCGCGACCGCCCCGCGATGGGCGATCGCGAAGAACCCGATCCCCCACTCCGGCCGATTGACCGACCACACGATCACCCGATCGCCGGGACCGACGCCTGCCTGCGCCAGCACGCTCGCTGCCTTGGGCACGATCGCGGCAAGGTCGCGATACCGCCACGTTCGCGTCCGGAAGAAGGGCCGGATCAGCAGCGCCGGCCGGCGATCGAAGCGTGCCCCGCCCGCCGCCACGAGATCGACCAGGTTGTCCATGGTCTCCATCGGGCGCGCCCTCCTCTCCCTTGTCAGCCGGTCCGGTCAGCCAGGGTCGCGAGGACCTCCGCGGCGCCTCCCTCGAGCGGCGCGAAGTGGCTGAACACTATCGTCTCGACGTCCAGCGCCGCCAGTCGTTTCACGCTGCGTTTCGCGGCCGCATGGTCATCGCTGTACAGGCTGCTCGCGAACGAGACCCGGCCGAACCGGCGCTGGAGCGTGTCGCCCACGAAGAGCACGCGATCGCGCGCGCCGTAGAGACACACGCTCCCGGGCGTGTGGCCCGGCGTATGCACGACGCGCAGGCCGCCGAGCATCGGCAGCACCTGCCCATCCTCGATCGGCACAACCTCGGGCGGCTCGGGCGTCATCGCCGAGAAGACCCGGCCCCGCGTCGGTCGCTCCACAACGTCGCGCCACGTGACGCTGAGATTGGCGGCGTCGGCCGGGTGGATGAGGACCGGGATCCCGAGCGCAGCCAGCTCGCGCGCGCTGCCTGCATGATCGGGGTGGCCGTGGGTGATCACGACCCTGGCGAGGTCGCCAACGCGGCGGCCATGGCCGCGCATCGCACGGTCGATCCTCGCGGTCGAGCCGGCGTAGCCGCAATCGATCAGCGACGGCGGGTCCTCGACGACGAGGTGCGCCTTGACGCGCGTCAGCTGGATGTCGGCGACATCGCGGAGCATGGCCCCGTCAGTGTGCGCCCGTGTCCAGGCCGGGTTCCGCCCTCAGGGCCCCGAGGCGACCTCTCCCTGCCCCTCCGGCTCCTGGGCTTCCTCCGCCGCGGCGGCAGCCTCCGCCTCTGCCTCGCGGGCGCGCCGGCTGATGTGGCTCACCTCGACGATGCGCGGCTCGCCGTTGCGATCCTTCCAGCGCGTCTGCAGCTCGAGATGCTCCGTCTCGCTGGTCACGTCGAGGACCGCCACGTAGGCCGCGCCGCCGCCGGCGCCCTCGAGCCGCGCCAGGCTCGCCGCGACGGCGGGCAACGGGAGCATTGCCACGACTTCGCCCGGGTTGCGCTGCAGCTCGTCGCTGAGCGCGGCGACAACCTGCCCGACGTCGCCGGCGACGAGCGCCGCGCAGATCGCAGCGGCCCGCTGGCGGACCTCTTCCTCGGTCATGGGCACCTTCGTCAGAAGGTGAAGCACTCCATGAGATCACCGAGGTCGCCGTTCCCATCCCGAGGTGGCGCCGGCGGGCCCGCAGTGGCGCCCGGCGCAGCGGCCTGGTAGTTGCCGCCGACCGGCGTCCCCGAGTCGAACCGGTGATTGACCGAGGCGAGCGTCGGCAGGTCGAAATTGCGCTCCAGGAACTTCAGGATCGAGGCGAACTCGTAGAGCGTCGGCTCGAGGTGCGCGGGCTTGGCATATGGCGAGATGACCCAGCACGGCACGCGGATCCCGAGCCCGAACGCATCGAGCGGCGGCGGCGGGACGTGGTCGAAGTACCCGCCGTGCTCGTCATAGGTCTCGATGAACGCCGAGCTGTCCCATTGGGGCGACTCGCGCAGGGCCGTCACGCACTCGGCCATCAGGCTCTCGCCGACCTGGACGCTGGCCGGCGGATGCTCGTCCCAGCCGCGCGCATAGCTCGGGATCAGGAACGAGACCTGGGGCAGGCGGCCCTTGCGGCAGTCGTTGAGGTAGCCGCCCTTCGAGCCGACTGTTCGTTGGTCGTTGGCGAAGTTCTTCCAGAACACCGCGACGTTGTCGGTGTTGCCGTACGGCACGCTGTCCCAACCGAGGTTATAGATCTTCCAGGTGACCCCGGCCGCATCGAGCAGGTCGAGGATCATCGGGTAGTCGAAGATTCCGTAGCCCCACAGACCGTTGGTCGTGATCCCGCCGGATGTCCCGGACATCAGGTAGAACCGGTTCGGCCATGTCGGCCCGAGCAGCGAGCAGAAGAAGTTGGCGCAGAGCGTCGAATCCCCGAGGAGCGAGTAGTAGAACGGGAGCTCCTGGGCGGTGTAGTAGCCCATGGCCCAGATGCCCGAGTGGGTCATGAACCCGTCCATCGCGCCGTTGTCCCACTGCCCGTGGACGGAACCCCAGTCGTGGGGGATGTCCGGTGTCTCCAGGTCGTAGAAGCGATACGGCTCCACCGGATCGGGCGTCCCGCCCGGGTTGGGCTGGCTGAAGCCGGGCGGTGGCCCGAAGCCGGCGGCCTGGACCTGCGGGGCATAGCCGAAGTAGTGGTCGAACGAGCGGTTCTCCATCATCGAGATCACCACGTGCTCGATCGGCGTCTCCGCAGCCCGCGCCCGGCGGGGCTGGATCGCGGTCGTCCACAGGCCGCCACCTGCGACTGCGGCCCCGGCCGCGATGGAGCCCTTCAGGAACGTTCGACGGGTCAGACCGCGCGGTCGGACGGGAGCTGGGCGGGACGCGGGCATGGACGGCCTCCTCGATCGACGGCAGACGTCGATGGATCGCGCCAGGGCTCCCCTGGCGCCATGGCGCGACCTACAGGCTATGCCCGCGTCCGTTGCCGCACCGTGGTCAGGCCGTGAAATTGGCGCGCGAAAACCTTGCAAACGCGTCGCATGCCTCGGCGGAGCTCAGCCTGCGGTCGACCTCGCGAAGCGCTCACCGGGCAGAGCCACGAACGGCCGCGGCGCACCGGCGTGGACCGGAGCGGTCTGCGCTGCGGCGAGACGAGGCGTCGGTGCGTGTGTCGGGGCGGGGCGCGGCCCGCGTCCCGCGCGGCTCCGCGAGGCCTCCGGGAGCACCGGAGCTCGAGCCGGGGTGCGACGGTGCGGGGCCCGCCTGGAGCGGCCCCCACTCGATCGGCCAGCACTCGATCGCCCACCACGGGTCATCTCGGGGATCGGCTCAGCGCGGAGGCGACGATCGGGCTCGAAGCCCGGCACCGTCTCCCAGGGGATTGGTCCGCGCAGGAGTCGCTCGATGTCCTCCAGCAGGTCCCGTTCGTCGATGCACACGAGAGACACCGCGTCCCCGGCCATCCCCGCCCGGCCCGTCCGGCCGATGCGATGGATGTAGTCCTGGGCGACCGTGGGCAGCTCGTAGTTGACGACGTGGGGCAGGCCGTCGATGTCGAGACCGCGTGCGGCGACCTCCGTCGCGACCAGGATGGCCGCCCGGCCCTCCTTGAAGTCGTCGAGCGCGCGGATGCGCTGGCCCTGTGACTTGTTGCCGTGGATGGCGACGGCGTCGATGCCGTCGTAGGCCAGCTGCTCGGCGAGCCGGTTCGCGCCGTGCTTGGTGCGCGTGAACACGAGGGCTCGGTCGATCCGGCCGCTGCGAATGAGGTGGCTCAGCAGCTCCCGCTTGCGCTGCCGGTCGACCGGGTACACGACCTGCGTGACCAGCTCGATCGGGGCGTTCCGGCGTGCGACCTGGACCTGCGCGGCGTCCTGCATGAATGTCGCCGCCAGGGATCGGACGTCGTCGGAGAACGTCGCCGAGAACAGCAGGTTCTGGCGTCGCGGCGGCAGCAGGGCGATGATCTTGCGGATGTCGCGGATGAAGCCCATGTCGAGCATCCGGTCCGCCTCGTCGAGCACCAGGATCTCGACCGATCGAAGGTCGATCTTGCGCTGCTCCTGGATGTCGAGGAGCCGCCCAGGAGTCGCGACCACGATCTCGGGCCCGCCCTGGATGGCCTTGAACTGAGCCTCGTAGCCCACGCCGCCGTAGATCACCGCGGATTTGACCGGGCGTTCCTTGCCGTAGGTCTTCACGAACTCGTCGACCTGGAGTGCCAGCTCGCGCGTCGGCGTGAGCACGAGACACCGGATCGGCAAGCCGCTCGAGATCTGGGGGCGGGGGGCGAATGAGTGCCGACGGGTGCGTGCCTCGCGGATCGGGTGCCGCGGCGTGGGCCGGTTCTCGTGGAGGAGCTGGAGGATCGGCAGCACGAACGCGGCCGTCTTGCCGGTGCCCGTCTGGGCGCCCGCGAGCACGTCGCGCCGGGCGAGCACGTGGGGGATGGCTTCGGCCTGGACGGGCGTCGGCTCTGTGTAGCCCTCGCGCGCAACGGCGCGAAGGAGCTCGGGCGCAAGCCCGAGGCTGTCGAATGACATGCGGAGATCGCTCCTGACTGACGGCCCACCCGCTGCGTTCTGCAGCTGGGACCGGTCAGGGCTGATCGATTGGGTCGAAATGGGTTTGGTGGTAAGACCGGGGCGCTGACCGGAGCGCCGCTACCGCATCTAGGCGATCAACACTAGCAGGTTATCCACAATCTGACCATCCGTTCGATCCTGGCTCAGGCGCCGAAGCGGCCGCGGTGCTCCACGGGGATGAGCGGCTTCTCCGCGCGGACCTTGAGCTCCTGGACGGCCCATGTGTTGCCGTCGGGATCGGCGAAGCCGAAGAAGGTGCCGCCGTCGCGCTCGTCGAACTTCATGATCTCGCTGACCTCGACGCCGCGGTCCAGCAGCTCCTGGCGCGCCGCCTGCCCATCCGGCACGACGAGCTGCAGGCCCTTGATCGAGCCGGGCGTCATCTCGCGCTGCGCCGGCAGGTCGCCGAAGACGATCGAGCAGCCCGAGCCGTTCGGCGTCAGCTGGACGACGTGCATGTGCTCGTTCCGTGTGTCGTGGTCGAGGTGGAAGCCGACCTTGTCGCGGTAGAACGCGACCGAGCGGTCGATGTCGCTGACGGGCAGGATGACGACTTCGAGGGTCCAGTCCATCGGCGGATGATGCCAGCGCCTCGGCAACGCCGCTGGCAGGCGGCGTGTTCTGGGAATCGGCATATGCTCCCGCGCTTGAGGAGGGACCCCGCTCGATGACGCGCACCGATCGACTGGCGCTGGCCGCGGGCCTGACGACAGTCGTGTTCTGGGCATCGGCGTTCGTCGGGATCCGCGCGGCGGCCGTCGACCTCTCCCCGGGCGCGCTCGCGGTCGGCCGGCTCCTCGTGGCGTCGGTCGCGCTCGGCATCCTCGTCGCCGTGCGTCGGCCCGCCTGGCCGTCGCGGCGCGATCTCGTGCCGATCGTGGCCATCGGCGTCCTCTGGTTCGGGATCTATTTCCTGGCCCTGAATGCCGCGGAGCGCGAGGTCGACGCGGGCACCGCGGCCATGCTGGTCAACGTCGCGCCGATCCTGATCGCCATCCTGAGCGGGCTGTTCCTCGGCGAGGGCTTCCCGCCGCGCCTGCTCATCGGCTGCGTGATCGCCTTCTCCGGTGTCATCGTGATCTCGCTCGCGACGTCCGGTGCGCAACCGGGTGGCGCGACGATGCTGGGCATCGCGCTGTGCTTCGTGTCGGCCACGGTGTACTCGATCGCGGTGACCATCCAGAAGCCGCTCCTGCGCCGCGTGAACGGGCTCATGGTCACGTGGCTCGCCTGCTCGATCGGCACCCTGGTCAGCCTCCCGTTCCTGCCCGAGCTGCTCGATGGGCTGGGTCGGGCGAAGCCCGAGACGCTTGGCTGGGTGGTGTACCTGGGCATCTTCCCGACGGCCATTGCGTTCAGCACGTGGGCGTATGCCCTGAGCCATACCGCGGCCGGGAGGCTCGGCTCGTTGACCTATCTCGCGCCGGCGATCGCGATCGTGATCGGCTGGCTGCTGCTCGGCGAGGCGCCCGCTGCCGCTGCGTTCCTGGGCGGCGCCGTCGCCATCGGCGGTGTCATCGTGGCCAGGTCCCAGCCGTCGCGGCCGCCGGTGGCAGCGCCCGCGGGCAGCGCTACAGGCGCCGCCTAGCGGCCGCGGCCGCCTCGCGGCCCCACCAGTCGAGGTCGTCGGTCGCGCTCCAGCCGCACGCGGTCACCAGGCCGGCGTCGGCGTCGAGGCCCTTGCGCCAGCCCCGGAGGAGGAGGCCCACGACGAGGGCGAGGTCGCGTTGTGCGGCCCATGTGTCGTCGGCCGCCTGGCCGGCCGCCCGCCGATAGCGGTCGAGCACGTCATCGGGCGGGACCGGCAACCCGGCCACGTTGCACACGAGGAACCAGCCCAGCTCGACGGCGACGGGTGCGACGAGGGTCATCTGCCAGTCGATCAGCCAGACGGTGCCGTCCGGCGCGAGGCCGGCGTTCCCGAGCTTCAGATCCCCATGCAGCCCCGCAGCCGGCAGCCGCTCGAGCGCCTGGAAGAGCGGCTCGGCATCGGAATTGAGTCGGTCGATGAGTGCCCGAGCGTCGGCGGTGGCGTGCCGGCCGAATGCGGCCCAGCCATCGAGGAACCTTCGACCGACCGGGTTGCCCTGCGCGTCGTAGCTGGTGCCCGAACGAGGGGTGAGCAGGAGGACGCGGCGCCGCAGATCGGTCCACGGGAACGACGCGGGCAGCTGCGCGTGCCATGGCTCGCGATGCAGGACGGCCAGCGCCCCGAGCACCCGCTCCATCTCCGTCTCGGTCACCGGCGATTCCCAGCGCAGCAGCGTGCCGCTGAGGTCCGGCATCAGCAGGGACACCAGGTCGCCGTCCCAGCCCACGGCGAGATGCGGTAGCCGAACCGGTTCGGGCAACGTGGGTCGCGCGTGTGCGAGCGCGGCCTCCCGCAGCTCGGGCACATCGCCTGTTTCGCGCGCGATCCAGTCGAGCGCCAGGCTGTCCCGCTTGATGACGAACCCAGCACCGTCGCTCCGCTCGAGCCGGGTCATCCGGGCGCCCGACCAGCCGTCGTTGGGCAGTGGCTCCTCGGCGGCGCCGATCAGGCCGTGGGCGGCGAGCGCCTCAGCAAGGGGCGGGTACGTCATCGCTGCCGTCCGGCCCGCCGTCGACGTACACCACGTGCGAGTCGGGGCAGTTCCTGGTGAGGACCACGACGAGCGGTTCCTCGGTCGAGGCGTTCTCCTCGACGTGGATCTCTCCGGCGGCGATGTACACGAAGTCCCCGGCGCTCGCCTGCATCGTTTCCTCGAGGCCGGTGGGACCCCACGTGTACCGAGCCGTGCCCGAGACGATGTAGATGCTCGTTTCGCACGGGCCGTGGTGATGGATCCGTGTTTTGCCGCCGGGTGCGGTGGTCACGATCGAGGAATACAGGTTCGTCGAGCCCGCGACCGGCGCCGAGACCGCGATCGCCCGCTCCATGTCCGCGTTCTGGCCGGTACCCATCTGGAACTCGGAGGGCTGGATCCGCCGGGCCATCAGCGAAGCCGTTCGCGGAGCCGCTCGATCTGCTCCGGTTGCAGGCCCGCCGCCGCGAGGTAGCCCGCCACACTGCCGTGCCGATCCTCGATCTCGGCGATGACCCGGGTCATCGCGATCGCAGGCGTGCCGCTCAGCTTCTCGCGACGTCGCCGCTCGCGCTCGTCCGGGGCATCGGCGAGCCAGCTTTCGAGGGAGCCCGCCAGGTTCGGCCCGGACAGCGAGTAGTCACGCCCGATCTCGTCGCGCGAGACGCCGGCGAGACGGAGCATGAGGGCCGCGACGAGGCCGGTCCTGTCCTTGCCGCCCATGCAGTGGATGACGACCGGCCCGTCCGCATCGGCGACGGCGGCGAGCGCCAGCCCGAAACGGTCGCGGTTCCGCTCGAGGAACTCGACGTACGACCAGGCGTAGTGGTCAGCGACGTCGTCGACGCTGTCCACGTGGGCGTCGAGTGTGCGCAGGTAGTCGCGACTTGCGGCGAGGCTCGGGCCGACGACCGAGACGTGGACAACCTCGACGTCCAGCTCACCGGGTGGGTCCTCCGCCCGCTCCTCCGGCCAGCGGAGATCGACGATGCGGGCCACGCCGTGGCGCCCGAGCGCGCGCCTGCCGTCGTCGGTGAGCGCGCGGATGTTGTCGGACCGGATCACCGCGCCGAAGCGCGTCCTGCCGCCGTCCTCAGTCGGGATACCCCCGAGGTCGCGGACGTTCACGCAGCCGTCCCAGATGAGCGTCCGCGAGCCCAGCTCTCCGATCACGATCCGGCGATGGTATCGGCATCCCGCTCCGACGCGACGGCTACGATCCGGGCGTGGCCAGGTCGACGCGTGTCGTGCTCCCGGAGCTGCCCCGGGTCGAGCTGCTCGACAGGCCGACGCCGCTCCACCGCCTGCCACGGCTGGCAGCCGAGTTGGGCGGTCGCGCCGATATCTGGATCAAGCGCGAGGACCTCGGGCCGCTCGCATTCTCCGGCAACAAGGTGCGCAACCTCGAGTTCCTGCTCGGCGCCGCGCTCGCGGAGGGTGCCGGTGCCGTCGTCACCTCCGGCCGGCGCTGGTCCAACCACTGCCGGCTGACAGCGGCGGCAGGCTCGAAGCTCAGCCTCGCGGTGCACCTCGTGATCAGCGGGCCGCCGCTCCCCTCCCCCAACCTCGATTTGATCCAGCTCCTCGGCGGCGCGATCCACCAGGCCGCAACCGACGACCGGGACGAGCGCGAGCGCCTCACCCACGAGATCGCGAGCGACCTCGAGCGAGCCGGCACCAGGGTCACGGTGATCCCCGTCGGCGGCTCCTCGGCAGCGGGAGCGTGGGGGCAGGTCCTCGCTGCGCTCGAGGTGGCCGAGCAACTCGAGGGCGAGTCGAGCGCCGCAGATGCGATCGTGCTCGCGAGCGCGACGGGCGGCACGCAGGCCGGCCTGCTCGTCGGTACGCACCTCGCGTCCTCGCCGGCCCCGCGAGTGATCGGCGTCGTTGCAAGCCAGAGCTCCGCCGCGTTGCGCGACGCGATCGAGCCGAAGGTCGCCGAGCTCTCGGGAATGGCGGGGATCGAGCCACCGCTCGACCGGGTCGAGCTCGACGACCGCCAGCTCGGCTCCGGCTACGGCATCCCGACCGCCGCGTCGCAGGCAGCGGCGCGGCTGCTCGCCCGGTCCGAAGGAATCCTGGTCGACCCGGTCTACACGGCCAAGGCGCTCGCCGGGCTCATCGACCTCGTGAGGTCAGGTGAGCTCGACGGCCGGCGCGTGGTCTTCTGGCACGGCGGCGGGATGCCGTCGCTGTTCGAGGCGACCCAGCGGCCCGCCTGATCCCGGCCCTCCGCTAGCCGACCGGCACGGCGTCGCCCGCGAACGCGCGCTCGATCTCGGAAACGTCGATCTTGACCATGTTGAGCATGGCCTCCATCGCGCGCCGCGCTCCTGCGCGGTCCTTGCTGTTGAACATCTCGCTCATCTGCCGCGGGACAACCTGCCACGACAGCCCGAAGCGGTCCTTCAGCCAGCCGCAGACGCTCGGCTCGCCGCCATCGGCCAGAAGCGCGTCCCAGTAGCGGTCGACCTCGGCCTGGTCAGCGCAGTCGATCGAGAGCGAGATGGCTTCGGTGAACTTGAATTCGGGACCGCCGTTGAGCCCGATGAACGATCGCCCGGCGAGTGTGAAATTCACGGTCAGGATCGATCCCTCGGGACCGCTCGGCGTGTCCGCCGGCGAGGCGTCGATGCCGTCGATCCGGCTGTCCGGGAACAGCGAGGTGTAGAAGCGCGCGGCCTCCTCGGCATTGCCGTCGAACCAGAGGCAGGTGCTGATCTTGTCCACGGCTGGACCTCCTTCCACTTGGGAGGGCAAGGCTAGCGGTGACCGCCCGACGTCGAGGCAATCAGCCTCGAGCGGTGCCTTTCGGGGGTCTTGCGGCTACCTCGCTCCAGGTAGCGGCGCTGTTGCGCTGCGCCGGACACGTCGCGGCCGCCGATGCGCCGGACTCCGCTGCATGTTGGCCTTGACAAGCGATGGGCTGTGGCGTTTAATAACGCGGTGGTTATAGAAGCATCGAATTATGGAGACAGGTTGAACGTGGACCCGCTCAGCTCGGTGTTCGGGGCCCTCGCGGATCCAACGCGCAGGGCGATCCTCGCCAGGCTGGCAGATGGCGATCTGGCGGTCGGCGACCTCGCGGCCCCCTTCCCCATGTCGCAGCCGGCGATCTCGCGGCACCTCAAGGTGCTCGAGGGCGCGGGCCTGATCTCTCGCAGCCGGCGCGCAACAGCGCGGCTGAGCCACCTCGAGGCAGAGCCACTCCGGGATGCGACGACCTGGCTGGCCCGCTACCAGGCCCATTGGGACGAGCGCTACGACCAGTTGGAGGAGGTGCTCGCCGCGTTGCAGCGCCGAGAGGCTGCCACCGCGCCGCAGGACGCCGCGACCAGGGCGGGCAAGGCCCGCAAGCAATCGAAGAAGAGCAAGAAGAGAGGAAGGAATCGATCGTGAAGACCGTGATCAATGCCCCAGCCGGAGTGCCGTTCGTCGACATGGAGCGGGAGTTCGACGCCCCAGCAGCCCTGGTGCATCGTGCCCACCTCGAGCCGGAGCTCGTCGTGCAGTGGCTGGGCCCCCGGAAATACAAGATGACGCTGGAGGCCTGGGACGCCCGCCCGGGTGGTGCCTACCGGTATGTGCACGGCAACGAGGAGGGCGAGTTCGGCTTCCACGGCGTCTTCCACAGCACGGACATCGACAACATGGTCCAGACCTTCGAGTTCGAGGGCTGGCCGGGTCACGTCTCCCTCGATCAGCTCGTGATCGAGGACATCGACGGCGGCCGCAGCCGCGTGCGGGTCCACTCGGTCTTCCAGTCGGTCGCCGATCGCGACGGCATGGTCCAGAGCGGCATGGGCGAGGGTGTCGAGGACGGCTTCCTCCGCCTCGATGAGCTCCTCTCGAAGCTCGCGCAGCCGGTCGGCGCCCCGCGCTGACAGAACCCCAGTTCGCGCGCTCCAGCGCCCCGCCCGGTCCTCGGGCGGGGCGCATCCGTTTCAAGCTCAGCCCATTCCCTCGGGCATGCGCTCGGCGTATCGTCCGCGGCGATGGTCGAATACGGCGGCGGCATCTCGCATGGCCCGGCCGGGCAGGTCGGTGGTGGCGGAGCCGGCGCGGGCTCGCCCGAGCTGGGCGGGCACGTCGACTTCTTCAGCTCGATCGGTCACACCGTCCATGACGTGACAGCGACGATCCTGGCCCAGCCGCCCGAGGTCCTCGCCGTCGGCATCGTGCTGTTCTTCCTGGGCCTGATCGTGCTGCGGCGGGCCTTCTAGGAGGCGCCTCCCTCTCAGACGATCCTCAGGCAGCGCGGCGAGGCTGCGGGCTGACGACGACCAACCAGGAGGCCTGAGATGCCCGTGCGCGCCCCGACCCACCTGCACATCCCCAAGGCGTCCTGGCGGCGTCTCGCCGACGTGCCGACATTCGAGGGGCGGCTCCTCCCCCACCCCGACGAGCCGGTCTTCGACCAGGGCCTGGCATTCGACATCGAAACGCTGCTCAGCCGGCGCCAGGTGCTGCGGGCAATGGGCTACGGTGCCCTCGGCGCCGGCCTCTTCTCGCTGGCGGCGTGCGGCCCGCTCGGCTCGGCTGCAACGCCGGGGGCAACGACGAGCGCCGGCGGAACCGCCGGAGCGACGTTCGGCGCGGGCACGGAGGAGTGCACCACCATCCCCGAAGAGACCGCCGGTCCGTATCCCGGCGACGGCTCGAACGGGCCGGACGTCCTGAGCCAGAGCGGCGTGGTCCGCGGCGACATCCGCTCGAGCTTCGGCAGCTCGACGACGGTCGCGACCGGGGTCCCGCTCACGATCCGCCTCGCGATCCTCGACCTCGCCAGGAGCTGCACCCCGATCGACGGCGCCGCCGTGTACCTGTGGCACTGCGACCAGCAGGGTCGCTACTCGCTGTACTCACAGGGCGCCGAGAGCGAGAACTACCTGCGCGGCGTCCAGGCCGCCGCGGCCGACGGCATCGTGACCTTCACGAGCGTCTTCCCGGCCTGCTACTCGGGCCGCTGGCCGCACATCCACTTCGAGGTCTATCCGAGTCTCGACGCCGCCAAGAGCGCGGGCAACAAGATCGCGACCTCGCAGATCGCCCTGCCCGAGGACACCTGCAACCAGGTCTATGCCACCGACGGCTACGAGCAGAGCGTCCAGAACCTGCGGGGCGTGAGCCTCACGAGCGACAACGTCTTCGGCGACGATGGCGGCATCCACGAGCTCGGGGCGATCAGCGGCTCCATCGCCAACGGCCTCTCCGTCGACCTCGCGGTGCCCGTCCAGGCTTCGTGAGCTTCAGGCGCGACCCCGAGCGAGGTCGATGAGGCGGCCGAGCACCTTCTCACCGTCCGCCCGCAGCCCGTTGTGCTCGAACTCGTCGGTCTCCCAGGTTCGGAGGCCGCGAATCGCCCGGGCCGTCTCGACCGCGAAGTCGCGCTCAACGTAGAGATCGTTGGAGTAGATCGTGGCCGCGACCGGGATCTCGTTCCGAGCCAGCTGCTCAGCGTCGTACAGCCTGGGCCAGGGATGGTCGGCGAGGATATGGGCAGCGTCCCGATGCGAGCGCAGCCCGGCGTAGTCCTCCCACATCCACGGGAAGACCTGCTCGGCGGTCAGGTAGCCGCGTTCCTCGACCTCCGCTGGTGTCGTGCGATGGGCCGCCCAGCGCGTTGGAAACCCGTCCGCGTACGAGGATTCGTGGAGGGTCGCATAGATCGGGTTGCGCTCGAAGCGCCCGCCGCCGTCGCTCAGATCGTGCAGGAAGGCCCGCGAGCCGAATGGCAGCTCGACGATGTGGTGGATCTGTTCCCGGCCGGCGCTGTCACCGAGCTTCAACCCGATCTGCCGGAACCGCCGACTGGTCAGTCGGTCGCCCGTCGGCAGGCGGACGTCCTCCGCGTCGAGCCTCCGGATGATCTCGGCAATGCGCGCACGGTCCTCCGGGTACCGGGCGAAGTGGAACTCGTTGAGCTGGACCACGCGCTTCCAGGTCGCGCCGTAGATCTCGTCCGGTGAGCGTCCGATGGGCGACAGCCCGCCCGTCAGGAACGCTTCGCGCAACCCTCCGGGCGCGAAGGACAGGTAGGTCATCGCGCAGAAACCGCCAAAGCTCTGGCCGAGGATGCTCCAGCGATCGACCCCAAGCTCTTCCCGGATCAGCTCCGCGTCACGGACGATGCTGTCCGCGCGCAGGTGGGTCATGTAGGTCGCCTGCGCCTCGGGCGTGTCCCCCGGGATGTCGCCGACGGGGGTCGAGCGGCCCGTGCCGCGCTGGTCGATGAGCAGCACCCGATAGTCGGCGATGGCGCGCTTCTGCCAGCCCGACGGCGGCGCCGTCGGTCGAGTGGCTTCACCCCCGGGTCCGCCCTGCTGGAAGATCAGGTACGGCCGATCGCGGCCGTCGGGCGCGGCGAGCTCGCGGCTGAACACCGTGATCCTGGGCCCGTCCGGCCGCGCGTGATCCAGCGGCACGACGTGCTCGCGCTCGGTCAGGACCGCGCCGGGCACCGTGTACGTGTACTCGGTCATCGGACCTTGCCCTCCCGCAGCGCCGCGATCGACTTTTCGATTCGACGGGAACGCGTCTCCGGGTTGTTCGTCCCGGTCACCTGCAACGTGTGCCAGCTCTTGTTCGAGTAGCTGAGCTTGTCGAACGTCACCCGCGCGGCCGGGTCGGCGTCCAGCGCGGCCTCGAGCTCGGGCGGCACCACCACCTCCCGAGGCGCGGTATCGAGCTCGAGGTCGACCTCGACCTCGTCGCCGCCCTTGACCTTGGCCGGCGCTCGGTTCTCGGCGCTGACGCCGATCATGTACACGCCGCCGTAGACGGCCACCGTGTTGCGGTACGTGTAGCCATTGATCGTCACCAGGACCGGCGGCCGCTTGCCGGCGCCCAGCGCCTCGACCACCTCGGGCGGGATCTCGAAGCCGAGGGCCGTCTTGCCGGCCGACTGCATGGTGGTGCGGAAGCGCATGGCTGGGCTCCTCAGGCTTCTGCGAGAGGCTTGCCGAGGCGGTGGGGCACGTGCCCGTCGGGGCGTTTGCAGGGCAGGCCGGGCGTCGCGAGCTGTGCGTCCTCGGCGACGTCGTCGCCGCTCGGCGGAACGTGGTGCAGGGTGCGCACGGCAAAGATCGCGACGACGATGGCCACGCCGACGCAGACGAGGGCGGCGACCTGCATGCCAGCGACGAATGCGTGGCGCGCAGCGGCCAGCAGGATCTCGCCCTGCTCCGCGGGGAGCTGGGCGGCGACGCCACGCGCGCCACCGAGCGTGTCCCTGGCGGCCGCCGCTGCCGCGACGGGGATTGAGGCTGGCAGAAGGGTGGTGAGCTGCCCCCGGTAGATCGCAATCCCGAGGCTGCCGAGGATCGCCAGGCCGAGCGAGCCGCCGAGCTCGAAGAAGGTCTCGGACATGCCCGACGCGGCGCCGGCCCGCTCGGGCGGCGCGCTGCCGACGATCAGGTCCGTCGTGAGCCCGAAGATCGGCGCGAGCCCGAGCGAGACGAGGACCGACGCGACGACCACGGTCGCGAGGCCGTTGCCGGTCGAAGCCGTGACCTGGCTGAGGATCACCAGGCCTGCGGCAGCAACGCCGAGGCCGCCGGCGATGACGTGCGCCGGGCGGACGCGGCGGATGAGCCGCGGCCCGAGATTGGAGCCGATGATGAAGCCGGCGGCCTCGGGCAGCGACCACAGCCCGGCGACGAGCGGCGACAGCCCCAGCACCAGCTGCAGGTACTGCGCGACGAACAGGAAGTAGCCGATCGCCACGAAGACCGTCAGCAGGTTGACGACCAACGACGCGCTGAACGCCGGGATGCGGAACAGGCTGAGGTCGATCATCGGGTCCGCGGCGGCGAGCTGGCGCCGGATCCAGGTCGCGCCGACGACGAGGCCGACGACGACGCTGGCAACGGCCACGGGTCCGAGGCCGTCCTGGGCGATGAGCTTCAGCCCGAGGGTCAGGGCAAGCACCGCCACCAGCGACATGGCCGCCCCGACGAGGTCAAGGCCACCGGCATTCGGGGCCCGGTACTCGGGCACCAGGCGTGGCGCGAGCACCAGCAACGCGACCATGACGGGCACGGCCAGCAGGAACACCGAGCCCCACCAGAAGTGCTCGAGGAGCAGGCCGCCGAGCACCGGCCCGACCGCGCTCCCGGCAGAGAACGCGGACACCCAGACCCCGATCGCGGTTGCGCGCTGTCGCGGGTCCTCGAACATCGCGAAGATCAGCGACAGCGTCGAGGGCGCGATCGTCGCGCCGGCGATGCCCAGCAGCGCACGGCTCGCGATCAGCATCGTCGGGCTGGTCGAGAACGCGGCCAGGAGCGAAACGGCGCCGAAGGCCGCCGCTCCGATGAGCAGCAGCCGGCGCCGGCCGATCCGATCGCCGAGCGTGCCCATGGTGATGAGGAAGCCGGCCACCATGAAGCCGTACACATCGATGATCCACAGGAGCTCGACGCTCGTCGGCCGAAGGTCGGCGCTGATCGCCGGCACGGCGAGGTGCAGCACCGTCAGGTCCATCACGTACAGCAGGCAGGCGAGCGCGAGCACGCCCAGCCCGAGCCACTCGCGCCGCGTGGCGCGCCGCGGCGCGACGGCGGTCTCCATGGGGGAAGTCATCGGGCCGGCATCGTACCGCCGGTGCCCCTCAGGCGTGCAATGCCTCGAGGGCCGATCGCTCTGTCTCGACGGCACGCTCGTCCGTCTTCGACAGCTTCTCGAACGGAGCCAGCTCGACGCGGCCGTCGACGAGCGACCAGGCGCCGGCGGCGTGGCCGTCGACCAGGTACACGCCAACGGAGAATGGGTTCTTCGTCGAGAACACGCGCGGCCGATGCGCCTCGGGCAGGATGCCGGCGCGACGCGCGTGGACGAGCAGGTTGGCATCCCAGTGGGGCAGGAAGCGCACCGGCGCCGGCGCATCCCCGGGCGGCAGCTCGGCGCCGGCCAGGTCGATCAGCTCGCCGCCGCGCTCGTCGTGGTGGCGCGCGAGCTCGAGGCCTGCCGCGCCGCGCTTGACGTCGGCGACGTTGAGCCCTGCCCACGACGCGATGTCCTTCGACGCCGCCGGTCCGAAGGCGCGCAGGTAGGCGCGGACGAGGTGCTCGAGACCCTCCGCCTCGGTGCTGTCGTTCGGGCCGACCCAGTCCTCGGCGAGCGCGAGCCGGTCGGCGCGCCGGCGCTCCCATGTTCCCGACGGGGGCACGCGCACGAGGTCGACCCACAGTCCGAGCGTCCCGACGAAGCCCTTCGCCCAGTCGCCGAGCTCCTTGATCGTCTTCGGGCCGTCGCCGAGCGCATCTCGCAGCCGGTCTGCGTTGCTCCGCAGCCGCCGCTCCGGCGGGAGCGCGCCGATGCGCTGGACCCATTCCTGCCGCGAGCGGCGGATCCCATTGGCGAACAGCCAGTACTCGCGTCGGGAGACGATGTGGATGGTCGTGCGCATCAGCGAGGCCTGGATGAGCGAGCGATCCTCGAGGGCCCGCGTGAGGTCGTCGCGCTCGAAGGCGGCGACCCGCGTCCACAGGCCGACGTAGCCGGACGGTGCGTACTGCGTCTGGAGCCCGCCGACCTGCTCGACCGCCTCGACGATCGAGCCCCTCGACCGCTCCAGCAGGAGCTGCCGCGACAGCAGCGCCCGATTGAGGGCGCGCTGCGAGAGCGTGGCCTGGGGTGCTGCCTTCGCGCTCAGTCGAGCGAGGCGAGGAAGCGGAAGACGGGGATCGCGGTGGCGTAGCCCTCGGCGAGCTTGTCCGGCAGCTGCGGTGACAGGACCTCCTCGTCCGAGAGTCGCCGGCCGAAGACCACGTCCTTCCACAGGAACATGGGCGCCAGCCGGTGATCCTGGGGGTAGCCCGGCGGGAACCGCTTCAGCTCGTCGTGCGGCCGCGCGTCGCCGAACCAGGCCACGAACGCGGGATCCTCGAGGGCTGCGAGGACACGGTCCGGGTCGTCTCGGACGGCGGCGCGGAACGCCTCCAGGCGCGGTCGCTCCATCTGCCAGCAGCCGCCGCCGACGTACATCTCGCCTGGCTGGAAGTGAAAGTAGCCGCCGTTCCCGTGGGCGCGCTCATCGTGCACGCCGCCCGCATCGGTGCCAGGCGCGTCCTCGGTCCACGGGAACGAGGCGCCGAGATGGCTCTTGTACGGCGACTTGTCCTTGCTGAACCTGGTGTCCCGGTAGATCCGGAACGGGGAACGCTTCGGATCGGCGAGCATCGGCACGCCGCGGGCTTCGAGCCGGTCGGCCAGGGCCGCGATCATCGCCTCGAACGGCTCCTTGAGCAGCTGCTCGTACTCGGCCTTGCGCGGCTGGAACCAGGCCCGGTCATTGTTGGCGGCCAGGTCGACCAGGAACTGGATCGCCTCCGGAGTGAAGCCACGAAAGGTGGTCGGCGGCTCGGCGATGGCGTGCATGCGCGGATCCTCCAGGTGTCGTGTGTCGAGGATAGTCCTCGCGGCTGCACAACCGATCACCTACGGCTGTGCGGGCGAGCTCAACCGAAGTCGCGGCGACCCTTGAACGACTCCACGACGAACGGCCGAACGGGCTGGTAGATCGCGAGGCGGAGCCCACCTGGCGTGCGGAACGTGATCGCCGGACCGGGCGGGAGCTCGACGGCGCGCTCCTCCTTCCAGCCCCGTCCTTGCAGCTCACGCCGTGCGGCCGCCATGTCGTCCACGGCATAGAGGTGGATCGGGCGATCGCCCTCGAGGTGGTCCGTGAGCAGGATGGCGGGCGGTCCGCCGAGCTCGACCATCGCCACGCGTACCCCACCGTCCTCGATGGCGAAGCCGAACGTCGCGCCGAGGACTTCGACGAAGTAGCGCAGGTCCGCCGCGACGTCGTCGCTGGGCGTGTACAGGTACTCGAGCCGGCCGAGCGTCATCGATTGCTCCGCCTCCGCAAGCCGTCGGGTAGGCTGAGCCTAGACCAGCGGACAGCGCGGCCGGTCGCGCGCCGGCCGCGAGATTCGGGAGGAACTACATGGCCGAGCGAGTGGCTTTGCTCGTCGGGACGCGCAAGGGCCTGTTCGTTCTCGACGGCGACGCGAAGCGCGAGTCGTGGGCGGTCCGCGGACCGCTGTGCGATGGCTGGCCGATGCACGACGCCATCTACGACGCGAAGTCGGGCGCGATCTTCGCCGGGGGCGGGAGCAACTGGTACGGGCCCGCGGTCTGGCGGAGCGACGACCTCGGCGAGACGTGGACGCACTCCAGCGAAGGTCTCACGTACGGCGACGACGCGGAGAAGGTGATCACGATCTGGAGCCTCGCGTCCGGGCCAGGCGGCGCGATGTACGCCGGCGTGGAGCCCGCCGGGCTCTTCCGAAGCGGCGATGGTGGCTCCACCTGGGCCCATGTCGAAGGCCTGACCAACCACCCGAGCCGGGCCGAATGGCAGCCGGGCAACGGCGGCCTGATCCTGCATTCGATCGTCCCCTCCCCCGACGACGCCGATCGGGTGTGGGTCGGCATCAGCTCCGTCGGCGCGTTCGAGACGTCCGACGGGGGCAAGAGCTGGTCGACACGCAACACCGGCGTTCGCGCCGGGTTCATGCCGGAGGGCCAGCAGTACCCGGACTTCGGCCAGTGCGTGCACAAGCTCGTGATGGCCGCCGACGGCGGCGAGCACCTGTACCAGCAGAACCATTGTGGCGTGTACCGCTCGACGGACGGCGGCAGGCAGTGGGAAGAGATCACGCCCGGCCTGCCGACCGAGTTCGGCTTCCCGATGGGCGCCCATCCGCGCGACCCGAAGACGGTCTGGACCATCCCGATGACCGAACCGGACGCAGGACGGTTCATGATCGACGGCCACGCGGCGGTCTATCGCAGCAACGACGGTGGGACGACCTGGCAGAAATCGACCGCCGGCCTTCCCCAGGACAACGCCTACATCTCGGTGCTGCGCGAGGCAATGGCCGTCGACTCCCTTGACCCGGTTGGCGTCTACTTCGGCACGAGCACCGGCCAGCTGTACGGCAGCCGCGACGAGGGCACGACGTGGTCGCTCGTCGCCGACAATCTGCCTGCGATCTGGTCGGTCGAGGCGGCAATCGTCGACTGAGCGTGGCGGACGTCCAGCTCCCCCGCTCGCTCGTCGCGCTGTTCCCGGGCACGCCGCGGCGCCTCATGGCACGAGGCGACACGGTCGCCGAGGTCATCGCCGACCTCGAGGCCCAGGTGCCCGGCATCCGCAACCGCCTGCTCGATGCGGGACCGACCCTGCGCACGCACCTGAACGTGTTCGTCAGCGGCGAGCGGGCGACGCTTGCGACCCCGGTGGCGCCGGACGCGGTGGTCCACGTGATTCCGGCGGTGTCCGGGGGCTGATCTGGCGGGCGTCACGGGCCCCTGCTCCCGCGATCGAGGTCGGTCAGGCGACCTCGAGCTCGATCGGGACGGGCCGGGCGGCCGTGTCCGTCACCGGGCAGTGGTCGAGGGCCCAGCGCGCGAGCGCGGTGCGCGCCTCGTGCCCAGTGGGCGGCCCGTCGAATGTGACGACGACCTTCATCGACAGCGCGCCCGCGGGGATGCCGTCGTCGAGTCCCAGGATCCCGCGGTCGTCGGACTCGCTGTCGACCGTGACCTCGACGGCGCCGGGCTCGAGCTCCATGCCGAGCGTGGCGGCGCGGATTCCGATCAGCGAGGCCACGCACGCGGCCGCAGCCGCGCGGAAGAGCCAGCCGGGCGAGGGCACGGCCGCCTCGCCGCCGATCCCGCGGGGCATGTCCGTGGCGATGGCCTCGCCGCCGGGCCCGGCGATCTCGACGTGGAGGTTCTGGCCGAGCCGGGCAACCGCGGCGGAGTCCCGATAGCGCGCCTCGTCCGGGTGTTCGGTGAGATAGGCGCTGGCCCTGGCGACCGCATCGCCGACGTGGCTCACGGCCCGATCATAGGAGGTGGTCGCCGGAGCGGCTCGATCGGCGCCCGGACCCCGACTGTTCCGCGCCGAGCGTCTCCGGGGTCGAGCGCTCGATGCTTGCGACGGGCCGTTCCGGCTGATTGCGAACGGTAGGCCCCCGCCGATTGCGTCCGCGTCCGCGGCCTCCGGGCCTTGCGTGCCAGTCGCGCATCCGGCGCGTACCAGTCTCGTCCGCGGCGATCGAATGCGCATCACTTCGCCATGTCGAGCCGCGGCTGGGTCAGCCGGCGTCGAGCTCCTTGTCGAACCGCTGCGCCGGGCTGATCGCGTAGCCACGTGCCTTCCAGAATGCTCGACCCGAGTCGCGCTCGGCGCCGACGATCACGCGGACCTTGGGACAACCAAGGGCCGCGAGCCCGGCCTCGATCCGCTCGACGAGCTTCGAGGCGATGCCCTGTCGGCGGTGGGCCTCGGCGGTCGCGACGTGGTAGATCCAGCCGCGCCGGCCGTCGAACGCGCCGAGCGCGGAGGCGACGACGCGGCCGCCGATGGCGGCGACCAGCACGAGGCCGGGGTTGTGCCGCGCCAGGCGAGCGAGGCTTCGATCGTCGTCGCCGACGGACCGGAACCCGACCGAAGCCCACAGCCGGCGCAGCTCATCCCCGTCGGACACGCGGATCTCGCGAATGACGAGCTCCTGGCCTGTCGGCCGCTTCGCCGCCCGGCGCGGCGTGCCTGCTCGGCGTGGGCTCGCGGCGGACGCGCCGATGTCGAGCGCGCCTGTGCCCTTCGCCGCCTTCGCTGCCCTGTGCTCGCCGAGGTCCGAGATCGGCCGGGGCCCGGTCCGCGCCACGCCGACCGCGGCCCGCGCCTCGTCCAGCGTGCCGAAGGGACCGCGGGCGAGGGGCAGCCCGAGCTCGTTCGTCTGCTCCGAGTCGAGGAGCAACCAGCCGGTCGTCGATTGCTCGATCGTGAACCTGCCGTCGGCCGTCCGGTACGTGCCCGCCCGCTCGCGCTTGAGCTTCTCCTCGTCCGACATCGTCGCAGCCTAGCCGAGGGCGTTGACGCAGGCGGCGCAGGGTTCCACGATCCGGCCATGCCGACCGACGCCGAGGATCCGGGCGAGCTCAATCCCCGGGAGTCCGCGCGAATCCGCCGGCGCGACCGGGACGCGGACGCCGAGGCGCGGGACCTGCTGCGCCCGGGGATGGGCAAGGTGTTCAAGCAGATCCAGGACGCCCAGGCGAGGGCGGCAAAGGAACCCACCGGCCGGCGCCGGCGGAAGCGCTAGGCAAAGGGACCCTCAGGGCCGGCTGTCGACGCCCTCCCAGCGCCGGTCGACGACGAGGTGGAGCACCGTCGGCCGATCGGCGACGAGCGCCTGGCGCAGTGCCGGCTCGAAGGCCGCGTCGTCCTCGACACGCACGCCTCGCGCCCCGAACGCTCGCGCGGCGGCGGCGAAGTCCACCGGGCCGAGGTCGGTCGCGACGGCCGCGCCTTCTCGGCGGTCCTGGTAGGTCCGGATCATCCCGTAGCGCTGGTTGTCGAAGACGAGCACGACCGTGCGCAGGCCATTGCGCACCGCTGTCTCGATCTCGGCGAGGGTCATTCCCATGCCGCCATCGCCGACGAGCGCGACGACGGCCCGATCGCGATGGACCAGCCCAGCGGCGATGGCCGCGGGCAGGCCGTAGCCCATCGCGCCGGAGGTGGAGCCCAGGAACGTCCCCGGGCGCCGGAATCGGAAGCCGCGCGCCGCCCAGGTGCCGAAGCTCCCGGCGTCGGTGGTGACGATCGCGTCGTCCGGCAGAAGCTGCCGGAGGGCCGTCACGACCTTACCGGGATGGACTCCGGGTCCGCTCCAGGCATGGTCGTCGATGATGGTCGCGGCCTCCCACGCCGCCCGGTCCTCGGCATTGCGTGCCGCCCGCGCATCGGTGCTTGCGGCATCGAGCACGCCGCGCGTCTCCAGGCGGGACACGGCCGCGCGAAGGAACAGGCGCGCATCAGAGGTCACCGTCAGCTCGGGCGGCGGGAGCTCTGCCGGCAGGCTCGCCGGCGCGACATCGACATAGGCCCAGCGCGTGCCCGCGGCAGGGATCGACCAGCCGTACGTCGTGATCTCGCCGAGCCGGCTGCCGATGACGAGCATCGCGTCGGCCGCCTCGAGTCGCGCACGCACCGTCGACGGCGACCCGTAGCCGGTCATGCCCAGGTACAGCGGATGATCATTCGAGATCACGTCGCCGCGACGCCACGACGCGATGACGGGAACTCGGAGCAGCTCGGCGAGGCGGACGAGATCGTTCGAGGTTCGCGCCCGGAGCACGCCGGCCCCGGCCAGGATCACCGGCCGCTCGGCCCCGGCGAGGAGGCGCAGGACGTCGCGGACCTGGTCGTCAGCTGGCCGCGGCGGCGGGATGCGCGCCAGGTGCGGCGCCATGCCCGCTGGAACCTGCTCGTCAAGGAGGTCCTCGGCCAGCGACAGGACGACGGGGCCGGGCCGACCGTTGAGTGCCTTGTCGACGGCATCGACGGCGGCCTGGATCGAGCTCTCGACATCGGTCGGCTCGGCTGACCACTTGGCAAGACGGCCGATGCTGTCGACGACGTCGATCTCCTGGAAGCCCTCGCGGCCGCGCGACGCGCGCTCGACCTGGCCGACGAACGCGAACATCGGGCTCGAGTCGGCGAACGCGGTGTGGATGCCGATGGCCAGGTTCGAGCCACCGACGGCGCGCGTCCCGAGGCATGCCGCGGGGCGCCCGGTCAGCTGCGCGTGGGCCTCGGCCATGAACGAGGCGGCGCCCTCGTGGCGGGTCGCGACGACGTTGATGCCGACGGCCTCGAGACCCTCGAGCAGGCCGAGGAAGCTCTCGCCCGGCACGGTGAACGCCCAGCGCACGCCGGCGCGGCGAATCGCGTCGGCGAACATCCGCCCGACGGTCATCGGCTCGGGCGGCGGTGGTGGCGTCGGCTCGGTGGCATCGGCCGCGACGGACTCCAGGGCGGCGCCCTCGGCTTCGACGGCCTCGGCCACATCAAGCGACTCGGCGGCCTCGACTGGCTCGGTCGCGACGGTCCCGGTGGACTCGTCATCGGCAGCACGTGCTTCGGCGTCGTCCGGGCCGGCTGCTGCTGCGTCTGCCGCATCGTCGACCTCGGCAACGGCGCCCGCGGGCGCGGAGTCGTCGGGCTCGTTCGCCGTCTCGGGCGTGGAGATCTCCTGCTCCAGCGTCTCGTCGGGGGTCATCGGGCAGGTCCCGGGATCGTGCCCAGCACGAGGCTGATGATCACCATGACCACGACGATCAGCACGAGCAGCCGGGCGACGAGCTGGTTGCGCATGACGCCGCTCAGCGGTAGTTCTGGAACTGGAGCTCGACCACCTCGTCGAGCTGGCGCAACCGGCCGATGACCCGCTGGAGATCGTCCTTGCTCTTGCTCGAGACACGGACGGCATCGCCCTGGATCTGCGACTTGACCTTCGGGAACTCGTCGCGGATGAGCTTCTGGACCTTCTTCGCCAGGTCCTCGGGCAGGCCGTGCCGCAGCCCGATCTTCTGCTTGACCTTGTTCCCGCCCGCCGGCTCGACCGTGCCCCAGTCGAAGACCTTGAGCGACAGGCCGCGGCGAACGGCCTTGGATTGGATGAGGTCCTTCACCGCGCTCGCGCGGAACTCGTCGTCGGTCACGAGGACGAGCTCGTCCTTGCCCTGCTGGAGGTCGACGGTGGCGCCCCGGAAGTCATACCGCTGGATCGTCTCGCGCCGGACCTGGTCGAGCGCGTTGCGGAGCTCCTGGGCGTCGAACTCGCTGACGACGTCGAACGAGACCTCGCCACTCATC
>Ga0070698_100001646_pt1 | contig 24900 bp, 27 predicted proteins | sample KBSK1502metaG_FD_65477 | JGI IMG/M metagenome (GOLD analysis project Ga0070698, IMG submission 65477) | Corn, switchgrass and miscanthus rhizosphere microbial communities from Kellogg Biological Station, Michigan, USA - KBS K1-50-2 metaG | ecosystem: Host-associated > Plants > Roots >... | reverse complement strand
ACAGACCTGACCCCAGAATATTCAGAATATTTCAGAATATTCAGAATATTTCATGACCCCAGAATATTTCATGACCCCAGAATATTTCAGACGGGGCTTCGAGGTCCCGTCTCGACGGACAAGCCTGTTCTCTCGGATCTCCCTCCCAACGTAGCGTTCCAATCGCCCGCCCTCAGAGTTGGAGCGAGGAGTAGGACTAGGAGCGACCGCGAGATACGGCGTCGCGCGAGTGGCTGCACGTTCTTCGTTCCGATTTCCGAAGTCTAATCCCGCAGAGCCCAGACTCAGTTTCCGAACGACCCGGCAAGAGGGTCGCTCCCCTAGCTGAGTGAGATCATCGTGAACAACGTTTACGGAGGACCCCGGCGTCCGTTGGCCGCCAGGCCGTGGATCGCACGGCTTCGAGCGAGGCTGGCTACTCGCTCAGCGCGACAGATTCGACGAAGTGTTTGTAGCTGTCGCCGTTGCGGACGGCGAGGGCGAAGCCGGTGGGGGAGTCGCGGTCGAGGGGTGAGGCGTGGAAGGTGCGGACGACAACGCCCGGCACGGTTAGCTCGCGGTTGGCGAACCGGAGGGTGACGCGGACGGGGCGGCCCTCTTCAGGAGGCCGCGTTGTTCGAATGAACATTCCTTCGAGGGAGACGTCCCAGGTCAGGCCGGTCAGGCGCGACTGTTCGGACGTGAAGTCGACGACGACCGCTGTTCGGTATCGCAAAGACTGCCGGTTCTCCTTCATGGCCATGGACCCTCGTGTCAGCCAATCGCTCCACCTGGTCATGGATTCATCTAGTGCAATTTTCCGACCCGCGGTGGAAGTAACTGAAAGCACGGGGCGATCGGCGAAGCGCCTCAGCGCATGGGTTGCGAATCGTCACTTCCGGTAACGGGGTGGCTTGGTTGGGGTCTCGGTTGCCTTCGGCGGTGAGGGTTTACTCCATCCTGTGCGGGACGAAGCGGCTTCGGTTGGTCGTGATCGGGCCGGCGGACTCGCGGATTCCGACTCCGGCGGATTCCTGGCCGACCATCCAGCTTCCGAGGACCGCCTTCTGGCCGTCGAACTCGGGCAGGGGAGCGAGGGCCTGGTAGATGAATCCTTCCTCACCGTAATCGCCGCCGACTTCGGCAAAGGCGCCCTTCTCGTCGAAGAGGGTCACGTTGGAGCCTTCGCGCGAGAAGAGCGGCTTCTTCGCGTAGCGGGAGAGCCGGCCGGGCTCGAAGTAGGCTTCGAGGAGATTCGGATCGGAGGGGTTGAGCTCCCAGAGGATCGGGAGGATGCCCTTGCTCGAGAGAATGAGCTTCCAGGCGGGCTCGATCCACTGCGTGGCGCGGTCGTCGAGAAGCAGAGTGCTGAAGGTCTCGTGGAGCATCCACTCCCACGGGTAGAGCTTGAAGATGCTCTCGATCGGATTGTTTCCTTCATCGACGAAGAGGTCGCGGTTCCAGTCCCAGCCGATCGACGGAACGAGGAGCTGGTCGGTCGCGATCCTGCCTTGCGCGGCGGTGTCGCGCAGGTAGCTCACCGTCACGATGTCTTCGGCGTCGTCGAGCGAGGCGAAGTGGAGCGGTTCGCCGCGCAAGTAGGGCTTCAAGTCCTTCCACTTCGCGATCAACCGTTCGTGGATGCTGTTGAACTGGTCGCCTCCCGGAAAGACTTCCTCGAGCCACTTCCACTGCACGACGCCCGCTTCATAGAGGGCGGTTGGCGTGTCGGCGTTGTACTCGAGAAGCTTGGGCGGAGAGGTGCCGTCGAAACGCAGGTCGAACCGGCCGTAGATGGAGGGGGTGTCCTCTTCCCACGATCTCTCGATGAGCTCCCGCGCTTTCTCGGGTATGCCGAGCTCGGCATAACGGCGCTTCTCGATGACGTGCCCGGCCGCGGCGACGCACATCTGGTGGAGCCGGTTGGTGGCGGCCTCGAGGGTGTTCACTTCGAAGGAGGAGAGGACGTAGTGCGCGGACTCGAACCAGTAGGGCTCCGCGCCCGTGTGAAACCCCAGACCCAGCCGCTCGACGCGGTCCTGCCAGTTCGGCCGGGGTTGCGAGGCGACGCGGCGCAACTGTCTTCTATGCTCCGGCGTGCGCGCCGCTGCCGGTCGATCCGAAGCCGCCCCGGGAGACTCCCTGCGATGAGGACGAGGGCGAGCTTCCCACGCTCCGCGCCCCGCGGCTCATCCCGCTCCCGCCGCCGATGTAGATCCAGTGGTATCCCCCTCGGACAGGAGGGCTCGAGCAAAAGGTATCCGGCACCGGCCGGCCGTTCGCGTCGACGCAGTTGCGGTTCGCGCCACGGCAGCCGACCAGCGCCATGGAAACCACCAGAGTCAGCTGGACCGTCGCGGATCGCTTCATCGCATCTGTTGTAAGAGGGACTTCAACAACTCTACCGGTTCGACCGGCCTCAAAGCTATTAGAATCCGAGCCGACAACCTCGGCTCATAACTTCAGGGCCTTTCGCGGGCGGTCCAGGCCGTTCGGGGAAAGGGACGGTTCCAGAGCGACGACGGCGTAGTCAGGAGAGGAGACCGGTTGCTCCCGACCCTTCTCGTCGTGGATGACGATGACGACCTCCGGGGGGCGATCTTTGCCCTTCTGCAGGAGGAGGCCAACGTTCGCGTGGCGGCCGTGGCCAACGGCCGGCAGGCGCTGGATCTCCTTCGCGGCGGTCTGCGTCCGTGCGTCATCCTCCTGGACCTGCGAATGCCGGAGATGGGAGGAGTGGAGTTCCGGCGCGAACAGCTCGCCAGTCCCGAGCTTGCGGATATTCCGGTCGTCGTCCTGACCGGCGACCCGCGAGAGATCGAGCCGGTCAAGAAGCTCGGCGTGGCCTTCGTGTTGACGAAGCCCGTCAATCTCCACCAGCTGCTGGAGGTCGTCGCGCGCTTTTGCGCCGACGTGGATCGACTGGAGTTCCCGCCTAGTCCGAGCGCGAGTCGGAAATAGCTGTTTCTCAAGGAACGATTTTTGCTTTCTTTCCGGGCCCAATGGGAAGGGACGGGCCGGGGAGGGCGAACCCGAGCGCCCGGGCGCGGATTCTGCTCGTCGAAGATGACGCGGATCTGCGCGACTCTCTCTGCAAGGCTATGGAAGACGCGGGATACGAGGTCGACGGCGTGAGGAATGGACAAGAGGCTCTCGAGTACCTGCGACGCGAGCAACCGCCTTGCGTCGTGCTGTTGGATCTGACGATGCCGGTGATGACAGGATGGGAGTTCCGCGACGCGCAAAGAGCCGACCCGGCGCTCTCGGACATCCCCGTTGTGATCCTGACGGCGGACGGGCGCGCTCAGTCGAAAGCGGACTCGCTGGGAGTCGGAAAATTCCTGCGCAAGCCCGTGCAGCTGGAGGAGCTTCTCGGGACGGTCCGTTCGTTCCGCTGCGGCGCTTCGTAACGCGACATGCGGCGGGTCCGCCCGCCGCCCCTGGTTTCTTGGATCCTTCCCAAGCATAAGTGCACGGCCAAAAGTGCGTCCCTCACCCCTCCTCCGCTCAGCTTCGGAGGGCAGGCCCGACCCTCTCCCGGGGGGAGAGGGAGTCCTTACAGAGGCGCAACTCCGAGGACGAGCACGCCGGCGGCCAGACAGAGGGCGCCTACAGCGCGTCAGAAGTCGTTGCGGTTCCCGAGCTGCACGCTCGAATCGTTCGTGCGGTTGTCGGCGGTCGCGCCGTAGACGATCAGGCTGCCCGAATTGACCGTAATCGAAATCGTCTGGTTCGCTCCCGGCGTCAGTCCGTTCAGAAAGGCTGACGCGCTGACCTGCTCGAAGTAGTCGGCGGGGTAATTGCGGTTGATCGACGTCAGCTGCGTTCCGGACGTGGACGTGAGGGTGACGACGACGGACGCTCCGAGGGCGAGCGTCCGCACGCCCACATTCAGCCGGAAGTTGAACGGATCGGCCGGCGTCACGAGCCGGGCGGAATCGAATTGGGCAAGCGCATCGGTCGGGTCGACGGTCGGCTCCGTAAAGCCGGAGGTCCCCGCGGCGCCGCCGTCGTTGAAGACGCGCGTGACGACGAGCGGCGGCGGGCTCGAGGTCGAGATCACATCGAGACTGCCCGCGCCCGTCTGGCCGAGCGCCGCGACGATGTCCGGGAAGCTGAGAGTCTGGCCTCCCAGAATCTGGAACGGGAGGTTGGGATCATCCGCCGACGCCGACTTGCTCTGGGGATGGAAGACGAGGCGCCCCGTGATGACGTTGGGTCCCGGGTTGGTCATCTGAACGCCTGTCTTGAAGAGGGAGCCGAATGTGCCGGGCCCCGAGATCACAACCGGAACGATGCCGGTGCGCACTTCGGGTGGGTCTCCCGTGCCCTGAACCGAAACAACGTTTCGCTGAAGATTGAACGCATCGCTCAAGCTCTGATCCGACGTGATGTCGCTCGCGTAAAGCGCCGTGTTGATGCCCGAGCCCGTGTCCGTGTTCCCCACACCGCCGCACGCCGGACCGCCGAGCTCAGTGACGCCGATAAGGTCTCTGGCCTGAACGGCGACCGGAGGCGAGATCGGCATCGCGAGGAGGCCGCGCAAAGAAGCAAAGGGCCCCCGCTCGCCGAGGTAGGTCAGGTGGCCGCCGGAGGAGCTGGGCCGAAAGAATTTCACCTTGAAGCTGGAAGGGCAGGGAGTGACACCGCCTCCGGACCACTGAACGGTGACGGACGTGATCTGGCCGGCGGCGGTCGCGGGGTTGGCCAGATCGACGAAGGTCAGCGCTCCGGAGGGAATCGTGATCGCGGTTTGCGCTTTGGATCGGAGCTGGCCGATGACAAGAGTCTGAGCCGCGGCCGGCAAAGGCAAGGCGGCGAAAACGACCACCGCGAAAGCGTAGGCGAACCGATGCTCGGGAGGCCTGTCTGGGCGCATGGCGTTCTCCTCTTTTGCTGGGTCCCGCCGAACATGGTAGCGCTGCGATCCGGAGGTCCCTCGGGCCAAAAAAGGGACCGCGGACGGGGAACGACGGACGGGAAGGTCAGCCGAGGGTGAGCGAGTCGCGGTGATCGCGCGCGTACAGCGTAGCGAGATGGAGCAACGCCGCTTCGATCCGCGAGGAGTCGATCCTGCCCTCTTCGCATCGCCGCACGAAGCGGGGAAGCCAGTCCCGCAAGGACTCGGCGAGAGTCTCCCGGTCCGCGTTGGAGACCCCGGCGCTCGACAGGATCCGCGCGATCTCCGCGACGATCGCCTCCGCTTCGGCCAGGCTCGCGGCTCGATCGGGGCTCATGCGGTCTCGCTCTGCCGCGAGGCGGCGACCATCGTCGCGCGCAGGTTCGCCAGCTCGAGCAGCAGATCCAGTCTCTGCATCAGGGTCTGGATTTCGACGCCTGTCTCGCCTGCCCGACAAGTGAAGAACACGGCGCCGTTGTCCAGGTCCAGGCTGAACCGGGAAAACTTCGCCGACTCGCTCGATATGGCTTGATACGCCTGCTGCCAGTTCGCGTCGAAGTCGACGGGGGTGAGCCCAACCGAGAGCCGTACGAAGAGCGGACCGAGGCTCTCGCGCTTCAGGCGAGCCTGGTCGGCTCGGACGTTGTAGACCGAGAAACCGGGCGGCTTGGATGGCATCTTTGGCTTACCAAAGCAAAGTCGGCGCCCAGGACCAATGCTCCTTTTATCAATCACTTGCACACCGGGAGGCCGACTTATTGACGCGGAATGTCCTCCCTTTGTGACGCATGATGTCAGGTTCGAGGGCTCTCCCCGCGGGGGCACGGGAGTAAACTGCCCGACACCTCTAATCGGAGCCGTTACGAACATCGGTGAATTGCTGATCTCGAGGGGGCTGGTGTCCGAGCTGGAACTCCGTCGAGCGTTGACGGTCCAGGAATCGGTCGGCGGCCAACTGAAGCTGGGCAGCATTCTGATGATCGGAGGCGTGGTCTCCGAGCATCGGCTCCTCCGGGTCTTGATGGATCTCCACGGCGTTCCCGCGGTTTCCTGGCGCTCGTTGTCGGAAGCTCCGGAGGAGACGGTGAACCTCCTTCCGGTGGCCGATGCGCTTCGATGGAATGCGGTGCCGTACGCGGTCCACCAGCGCGTCCTCGGCGTCGCGTTCGCGAAACCTTCCGCTTCGGCCGTGGTCGAGATCGGATGGCGTACAGGGATGAAGGTGTTTCCGGGCGTCGCGCCGGACGTGCGTATCCTCCAGGCGCAGGAGCGCTACTACGGCCGCTCGATCGTCGAGCCGGTCCGGAGGCTCCTGGCCGCCGCCGACGGTTCGGTCGCGACGAGGATCGCGCTGGAAGGAGTGCTGCTCTCGAGCAAGAAATCGTCGGAAACGCCGCAACCGGAGGCGGCTTCGCGGCCGAAGGATCCGTTGCCGGCGCCGCCCGCTGTCCTGCGAGAGACGGCGGATGAGGCTTCATCGCGCACGCAAGCGCTGCGGGATCACGTCGCTGAGGCGATCGCGGCGTTCGATAGCCGTTCGCGCGCAATCTTTGCCTCCTCGGAGAGCCGCGAAACGCCACCAGGCGCCGTGGTCCAGGTCGTTCGAGCCTCGTTGCCGCCGGACGATCCGGCGGCTGCCCCTCCCGCCGCCAGGCCACAGCGGAAGACCGGCTTCACAATGGAAGACCTCCGGGAGCTTCTGATGAGGTCGGAGCCCGCCGCACCCAAGTCCGCCCCCCGCCGCAAGACAGGTTTTACAACCGGGGACTTGCGGGAGCTGATGAGATAACACGTCGCTCCTCGCTGCGCGAGCGCCGCGGCTCCGGCCGCCGGCGGTCGGCTCGGCCAAAGGGCCTCGACCGCCCGCCTCGTCGCTCGCACAGCGCGCCGCGACCCGAACTGTTAGCGGGTCGGCGAGCTAAGAAGACTCCAGGCTCCTACTCCTTTCAAACGCCGGTCGCGTCGTTCCAACTCGGGAGACTTCTCCCTATCCGATCGCTGAACCTCGCAGCGGTTTCAGAACGTAAAATGGGAGAGAGGGGAGAGTTCTATGTGGAGTTCGCGAAAAAAGTTAGAGATGCCGGAGGCGAGCGAGGCGCTGCCGGGGCGGAGTGAGGAGATGCGGGTTCCCGAGAAGCACTTTGTCAACGGGAACCGGATCGTGCCGCCTTTTGCGCAAGAGCTGGAGATGGCGGTGTTCGGGATGGGCTGCTTCTGGGGAGCGGAGCGGAAATTCTGGGAGCTGCCGGGAGTGGTCGCGACGGCCGTCGGGTACGCCGGCGGCTTGACGCCCAATCCGACCTACGAAGAGGTGTGCTCTGGACGGACGGGTCACACCGAAGTCGTTCTGGTGGTCTTCGATCCCCGGCGGGTCCAATACGAGGACCTGCTGCGCGTCTTCTGGGAGAACCACGACCCAACACAGGGGATGCGCCAGGGAAATGACGTGGGAACCCAGTACCGCTCCGCCATCTACACGTTCGGCGAAAAGCAGAAGATCGCGGCCGAAGCTTCCCGGAAAGACTATGAGAGCGCGCTCGCTGGTTCGGGATTCGGCAAGATCACGACCGAGATCGCCCCGGCGCCGAAGTTCTACTACGCGGAGGATTACCACCAGCAGTACCTGGCGAAGAACCCGGGCGGTTACTGCGGCATCGGTGGGACAGGCGTGTCCTGCCCGACCGGAGTGGCGGCGAAGACGGGCTGAAGTTAGATCGTCATCCCGAGCTCCTCCACTCTCAAGTGTCATCCCGAGCGAAGCGAGGGATCTGCTCTGGTGATTGCAACATCAGCGGATGTTTCTCTCGGGGCTGGCTACGCGATGGATCTGCTCACGGCTGTTCGATCGTCGGGGCAGATTCCTCGTCGCTGCGCTCCTCGGAATGACAGCCTCGGCGCCGCTCCTCGGAATGACGGCCTGAGCTGCGCTCCTTCGGAATGACGGCTTGGGTTGCGCTGCATCGACCTACTGCGACCTACTGCGGCAGCACGACCTCGGTCCTGCGATTGAGGCCCCGACCGGCGGTCGTGCTGTTGGACTCGACAGGATAGTCTTTGCCGAAACCTCGGATCTGAACGCGGGTCTTTTCGACCCCGCGGGCGATCAGGTAGTCCGCCACGCTCTGTGCTCGCTTCAAGGAGAGCCCCAGGTTGTGCTCATCGGTGCCGGTCGAGTCGGTATAACCGCAGACGTAGATCTGCGCGCGGGGGAAGTGGACGGTCAGGATGTCGGACTGCGTGTTCAGCAGTGGAAGAAACTCGGGTTTCAAGTCGAACTTGTCGATGTCGAAGGCGACCTTCTCCGAATAGTCGAAGATGAGGACCCTTTCGACACCGAGGTTGCGAGCGAGCGGCGACAGTTCCGTCTGATTGCCGAACTTGAAGATCAGTTGAGCCCGCTCCGGGGAGAGGATCCGCAGGCGCTTCTCGACGACATTCATCCCCTCCAGGCTGGCGACGATGGCGTCGAGGTCCGCATACGTGCGCACGTCGATATCCTTCGGCGCGTCCCCGATCGGCTTTCCGCGAAAACGCACCTGGGCCTTCTCCGGCTGGGAAATGACCTGCAGGGCAAAGCGCAGCGGGACTTCTTTGGAGGCGCAGGCGGTGATCAGGAGGGCCGAGAGAAGTGCACCGAAAGGAACTGCTCGTCTCACGGTCTCGGGATTATATGGACGACGAACCGATCCGCCCTGGAAGGACTCCCCTCACCCCGCCCCTCTTTGCCGGCCGCTCGCTTCGCGAGGACTTTCGGCCACGGCCGGCGCTGGTCTGATGCGAGGGGAGACCCCTCGCACACCCCCGGGGAGAGGGAGTTCCTGTGCCGGCGTTGCGCTGCGCGCGCGCCGGGACCTGGATTGGAGCGCCTCACCGTGCCCTCTCCCCTCAGGGTGAGGGGACGCTTTTTGAACGCGCGACTCAAGTGACGTCAGAGGTTAGCGTCTGCTCCCTCTCCCGGCGGGAGAGGGTCGGGGTGAGGGGCGTTCTCGTTGCGCTTGGCGCTAACCGGAGCGGCATCAAGATCGAACCAAACCCCACACCCTGCCCTCTCCCCTCGGAGGAGAGGGGATGCTTTGTGAACCCGCCTCTCGAGCTGTCACTCGTTCGCCGCGGGGGAGAGGAGATGCCTTATTGAGAAGGAGATCGGAGAGAAGACTGATCCCGGACAGGGGGCCTACGGGATCCGCATCGCGAAGCCGAAGGTGCCCTCGATCGGGTTGCCCTTCGCGTCCATCGCGGGACGAAATCGGAAACGGCGCAAGGCATCGAGCGCGGCGCGATCGCATTCCGGACAGACGGGCGAGATGACGCGCGCGCTCTTGAGAGTTCCGTCCGCCGCGACCACGACGACCAGTCCGATCGACTCGTTGTGATGAGCGGCGAGCAGGTCCCTTGGGAGCAGCAAAGGGGACTGCTCGACGATCTCGGGCGGGGTGCGTTTGCCGGGCTCCGGAGCGGGAGTCGGGAGCACGGCAACGGCCGTCGGCACACTCGTCGGAACGGCCGCGCGGGTTGGAACGCGCGTCGGCGCGAGCTGAGCGCGCCGCGGCGGCCGCGTAGCCGCCGGAGGGGACGTGGGCGGGAGCTCGGCGGTCGGTCCGGGCTCTGGCGTCGATTGCGGAGCCGGTGTCGGAGCGGACGTGGCCGCGGCCGCGGGAATCAGCGCCTTCGGTGGAGTCTCCCGGCGGGCGGCCGGACTCGGCAAAGCAGTCGACTGCGCCGATGAGCTCGGTCGGCGAACGAGCAGAACCACCCCCGCGAGGATAGCCAGCGAGACGGCCAGTGCCAGCCATCCGAGGCCGAGCGCGCGCCGGCGTTCCGTAGGAGGCGACGGAGAGACCGAAATCGGCGGAGCCGCTGCGCCCGAGGTGACGACTGTCGGAATGTCGGTGCCTTCGGTGGCTCGAGGCGGGACGGTGCCGCGCGGTGTCGCGGCCGAAGCGCGGCTCGACGATGCCGGTGTCGTCCCGTGAAACGGCGTGACACGCGTGGGAGTCGAGTCGTCCGGCCGGAAAGCCGACGACGACATGCGGAATCGAGGCGGAGTCACTTCCGCGAGAAAACCCTCCAGCTCGTCCCGCATCGACGCGGCGTCCGGGAACCGCTGCTCGGGATCGCGCTCGAGGGCGCGCATCACGGTTGCGTCCAGGGTGGGATGCACATCGGGGCGCCGCGAGGAGAGAGGCTCCGGGCTCTCGGAGAGACGCTTCATCGTGGCGCGGAACGTGTCTTCTCCGGTAAACGGCAGAGCGCCCGACAGCATCTTGTAGAGGGTCACGCCGACCGAGTAGAGATCGGAACGGCCGTCGAGCGGCTTGCCCTGGAGTTGCTCGGGAGACATGTAAGCAGGAGAGCCGAGCAGCGTACCTGCGTGCGTCTTGACCAACGCCAGCTCCGATTTGGCTACGCCGAAGTCGGTCAGGTAGGGGCGCTCGGTGCGGTCGAGCAGGATGTTGTCGGGCTTGATGTCTCTGTGGATGACTCCACGACCGTGGCTGTAGGAGAGGGCGTCGAGAACGGGAACCACGATGCGCGCGGCCAGCGTGTCCTCGAGGCGCCGCCGGCTCTTGAGCTCCCTGCCGACGGAGGCGCCGTCGATGTACTGCATGGAGAACCAGAAAAACGTTTCGATGGCGCCGTAGTCGTAGATCTTGACGATGTTGGGATGATCGAGAGCGGCCGCGACGCGCGCTTCCTGCTCGAAGCGCTTGGCGAAGTCGGCGTCGTCCGTCAGCATGTCCGAGAGAACTTTCAGGGCCTCGGTTCGCTGGAGACGCAGGTTGCGGACGCGATAGACCCCGGCAAAGCCTCCCTTGCCGATCATCTCGACGACCTCGTAACGGTCGCCGAGAAGCCTCGCGATGCGGCTCTCCATGGGCTCGGGCACGGGGGAATGCTATAGGACAAGAGCTGACAGCTGACAGCTGACAGCTGACAGCTAACAGCTTGGCCCCTCAGCAGGATTCGAGCGGAGAATTCTCAGAATCCATATCTGAAGATCGTTAACAGGATCTTGTATCCCGCGCGCAGGGTCCCGGAGACGGTTCCGGTGATCTTGGAGACGCCGACACGCCGCCGGTAGGAAACCGGCACCTCCGCCACCTTCAGGCCTTTCCGGAGAGCCTTGACCTGCATCTCACAGGTCCACCCGAAGTTGGTGTCCTCCATTCCGAGGCGCTCGTACGCGCTCCAGCGGACGGCCCGGAAGGGGCCCAGATCCGTGTAACGGTAGCCGTAGAGCAGAAGGATCAGCCAGCAGGCGAGCCGGTTGCCGAATCGAGCCTGAGGCAGAAGCGCGCCGGCTTCCGCTCGCCCCAGCGTGCGCGAGCCGATCACTAGATCCGCTCCCTGTTCGATGGCGTTGAGCAGCAGCGGCATCTCCTCCGGGTGGTCGGAGTAGTCGCCGTCCAGAAAGACCAGCACGTCGGGTGGATCGGGGCGAAGGACCGCCACTCCCGCCAGGCACGCGCTTCCATACCCGCGGCGCTCTTCGCGAATCAGCCGGACCGGCAGGAGCCGGGCGACGGATTCCGTACCGTCGGTCGAGGCATTGTCGACGACCACGATCTCCGAGACCGCCGCCGGAATGTCGCGGACGACGAGGGGAAGCGAGTCGCGTTCATTGAAGACAGGAATGACGACGGAGACCTTCACGGGCGGGAATCCTGCAATTGCGGCCTGCGGGAGAGCGAGACGGCGAGACCCGCCAGGATGAGGAGGGCCGCCACGGCCGTCCTGCCTGTGAAGGTCTCGTGAAGAACGAGAACGGCCAGCACGGTGGCCACGAGCGGCTGGAGAAAGACGTAGAACGCGACGCGCGAGGCATGGGTCCGCGCGAGCGCCCAGGAATTGGCGAAGTAAGGCATGACGGTGGAGAACACGACAATCACGGCGAGGCTTCCCCAGGAGGCGGGCGTCACGGTGGACGGTGCGAAGCGGGACAGGGCGGGCAGGGCGACCAGGACGATCGGCACGGCGCCATAGAGGAAGACACGGGAAACGATGGTCAGGGCGCTGTAGCGGGAGAGGATCGGGCGGGAGAGAACGAGGTAGAAGGAGTAGCTGATCGCACAGGCCAGCAGAAGGAGGTTCCCGCGAGCGGTGCGGCTGTTCCAGTCGAAGCGGCGCACGTCCAGGAGGAGGAGAGCCCCGGCTCCGGCGAGCAGCACGCCGACCGCGGCCGGCAGGGTCATCCTCTCGCGGCCGAGCAGGACGGCGGCCGAGAGCGTGAAGACGGGAATCGTCGAGCCGAGGATCGTTGTGTTGATCGCCGTCGAGAGCGAGAGCCCGAAGATAAAGAGGACCTGGTTCAAGCCCACGCCGAGGATTCCATAGAGCAGGACCGCGGGCCGATCCCGGCGGGCGACCTCTTCACTGCCAGAGGCTCGCCGAAGCGCTTCGAGCAGAAGCGAGGCGGCGATGACGCGGAGGGCAGCGAATACGAGAACCGGAATCGTCGCCAGGGCGAGCTTGCCGAAAATCGGAAAGAGCGCAAACCCGAGCTGCACGCCGAGAAGCGCGACGTGGACGGGCCATCCGTCGGCGGAGGCAGGACTCCGAGACGGAGTCGGGCGCGTCACGCGAAAGGAAGTTCCGCGACGATCGCCGTACGCGAGGGATCGGCGGCGGACACGAGGCGTCCGCCAAGCGCGACGTCACGAAAGGCGTATCCGAGACCGATGGCGCCGAATCGAGGCGAGAGGACCGAGCTCGTCACGCGTCCCTGCTCGATCTTTCCCGGTTGGCTCTCCTCGGGGAGCTTCAGGAGCGATGCCGCGGGAATGGTTCCCTCAGGAAATCGAAAGCCGACCAGGCGGCGGTTCGCGCGGCCGTACGTGCGCATGCGGGCCACGATTTCCTGCCCGACGTAGCAGCCCTTTGTCGTGGAGATGGCTTCGTCGAGCCCGACCTCGTCCGGCAGATTCGTCTGGTCGGCGTCCTGACCGAATCGCGCCCGGCCGGCTTCGACGCGACGGACTTCCGCCTCCTCCTCCGAAATCGGCCGCAAGCCCCTCGCACGCAGCCAGGCGCCAAGCTCGTCGCGCGCCGTCGCCGGTGCGAGGATCTCGCCCGCGAGCTCTCCCTCGCCGGGCAAGAGCGTCGCGCCTTCCGGCAGGTCTTCCGCCATCGCCGCGCCGTAGATTGAGACCCGAAGGAAGGCGTCGCTCGAGTCACTCACGGCGACCTTTTGAAAAAGGGCGTACTTGCGAAGGTGGGCGAGGACGGACTCCCGCGACACGAGAGGCAGAAGCAGCCGCAGGCGATCCGGCAGTGCGTGCAAGCGGGCGACGAAGAGGAGTTTCCCCTTCGGCGTGAGGCCGGCCGTGGCTCGCGTCTCTCCCGGCCGCATAGCTTTCACGTCCTGCGTCAGCTGGCCTTGCAGGAAAGTGACGCGGTCCGGGCCCTCGACGTCCACGATCGCCGTCGGCCGGAATCGATACGCGAGTTCCGAACCCTGCGCCGCCTTTGGTTCGGCGACTGTCGACTGTCGATTGTCGACTGTCGACTCCGTTATCACTTGCGTCCGATCTCCGCGCGAATGTGGGCCTTGGGCGAATCGGCGATGTCGATCGTCCGCATCCGCGTGGAAAGACGAATGTTGTCGTCGTATTTGCCCGGGTCGACCGTGTCGCTGCGGTCACTCGATTTCGCCACGCGCCCCGCCTTGTCGTAAACGTCGACCCAGAGCTGGATCCGGCACTTCGCGTCCCCGCGGTTCTCGACGTGAAAATTCCACCAGACCCAGGACTTGTCGTCCGGTTTCCGCGTGCGCGCTTCCTCGATGTCTTCGGAGTTGGGGTAGTTCTGGAGCGACACGCCGCGCACCGTGCAGCCCGCAGACGTCCAAGCCAGGCGAGTCTCCCCCGAGCGCGGGACGGGGATCGACTTCTCGAACTTCTCGGCCGCCAGAATTACCGGTGCGCCCAGACAGAGGAACAGGATGCCAGCCGCTGGTTTCATCGTCGCATCTCCTTCGGGCGTTATTATCGCCGGATGGAAGACGCGCCCGACCGGCCCGAGCTGCACGTCATCGACATCTTCATGATGTCGATCAAGTGCGGCAACTGCGACGCCTATCAGACGATCGTCCGGTTTTCCAAGGGGCCGGAGAAAAACACCTATACGTACGAGTGCGAGAACGACATCTGCGATCCCAACGTCACGCGGACGATCGTGGAAGTGCCCCGGCAGCTGGACAACTCGACCAAACGCGCGGAAGAGCTGCCTTATTACGAAAAGGACGCGGAGGGTTCGGAGACTTAAACGGACCAGTCCTGGCCCGGATCTCCTGCCCCCAAAAAGGGAGGCGGTCCGGCGCCAGGGACTAAGCGGCTCGGACAGACTGTTACAATGGCGCAGAACCGAACCCCCGCCGTGTCCTTTTTCGTTTAGAATGAATCGTTTATGAGCTCGACTACGACGGAGCCGGCCAGTGCCGGATTGGCTCCGGACCTGCGCGACCGGCTGTCCCGGCGCCTGGCCTCCTCGCCCGCACTCGGATGGCTCCAGCCGATCCTAGTGGATCTGGCCCTCGACTCGGCCGTGATCCGCTTGCCTTACCGGGAGGAGATCACCAACGGGTCGGGAACCGTGCATGGCGGCGTCCTGGCGACGCTGGCGGACACGGCCGTCGCTTTCGCGCTTGCGACCAACTTCGACGGGAAGATGGGGTTCGCGACCGCGGATCTCACGATCCATTTTTTGCAGCGGGCCAAAGGTGACGTCCTGGCCCGAGCCCGAATCCTCAAGAAGGGGCGGCGGGTCAATGTAGGTGAAGTCTCGATGACGGACTCCTCCGGGCGCGAGGTCGCCCGGGCCGTGACGACCTTCCTGCTGACGACCTCCTCCTTCAATTACGCACCGGAAGGAAAATCATGATGGACGATACGATTCCCTTTCCCGCGGCCGAAGAGCCGGCGGAGAAAAAACCTCGCCGCAGGCGAGGAGGCGCCCGCCGGCGCCATGGACGGGTTGGGGGCGAAGAGCCGCGAAACGCGGCGGATGCTCCTGGCCCGATCCCTATTCCGCTCGCGGCCCCGGCGAGCCCGGCATCGCCCGTCTCGATGGGAGCGCTGCCCCCGACCCGATCGGCCCTGGAGCAACGCCTCGCCCTCTTCATCGACTTCGAGAACATCGCGCTGGGAGTCCGGGACGCCAAATACAAAAAGTTCGATATCCACCTCGTGCTGCAGCGTCTCATCGAGAAGGGGCGGATCGTCTACAAGAAGGCCTACGCGGACTGGACGCGTTACGGGGAATACAAGCGCGAGTTTCACGAGGCCGCGATCGAGCTCGTCGACATTCCCCAGCGCAACTATTCCGGCAAGAATTCCGCGGACATCCGAATGGTCGTGGACGCCATGGATCTGGCCGCCTCCAAGTCCCACATCACGACGTTCGCTGTCTGCTCGGGGGATTCCGACTTCTCCCCGCTCGTCTCGAAATTGAAAGAGGCGGACAAGATGGTGATCGGCGTCGGCGTCAAGAACTCGACCTCCGATTTGCTGATCTCCAACTGCGACGAGTTCATCTTCTACGAGGACCTCGTGCGGGAGACGCGGGCGATCCCGTCGATCGAGAACCTCCCCGAAAAGAAGCGCGAGGCGTTCCGCCTCCTGCTCGACTCGATCCAGGCCTTGCAGCGCGAGAACTACGACGTGATCTGGGGATCGATGATCAAGCAGACGATGCAGCGCAAGCAGCCCTACTTTTCCGAGTCGTACTACGGGTACAAATCCTTCTCGGAGATGCTCGAGGACGCGGAACGGCACAAGCTGATCTCTCTGAAGAAGGACGCGAAGAGCGGGGGATACATCGTTTCGGCCTGACGTCGGGACTCGGGACTCGGGACAAGACCCGCACTTTTGAATTCCGAGTCCCCAGTCCCGAGTCCCGGTTATCTTTTCAGCACCATCCGGACCGGAATCCGGTCGGGGCCCTCCAGGGTGGCGCGCACCTGAAGCGTCAGGAAGTCGGCCGAGCCCGTGAGATCCCAGACGAGGTTGCGGAAGTCTCCGAGCGAGCTGCCCGGCTCCGGGTGGACGATTCCAGAGAGCAGGTCCATTCCGCGGTTGGGCGCGTAGGGCTTGGAGAAAAAGGCATAGGAGAGAAACCCCGAGCGGTTGATCCCCGCCTGAACCACGTAATCGTCCTCGATGGACTCCATGAGAAGGTAACGGACCTCGGACTGCTTGCGGTTGATTCCCTCGAGCGCGCGCCAGAGACGCGCGCGCTCCGGCATCCAGGGCGCCAGAGCGATGAAATCCACGTTGACGGGAGCTCCGCCGGGGGCAGCAGCGAGGGCCGCCACCGCTTCGGTGATTCGCTGCTCCCCATCCGGCGCCGAGCGGTAGCCCGCGCCCGCGCCGCCTCGTCCCGGGTCGGTCAAGAGGACCTGGGCGGCCACGATCTTTCCGTCTCGATCGGTCTCGATCGTCGCTTCTTTGAGAACCGGCCGCGGTGGGTCAGCGGACAGCGTGTCGGAAACCTGGCCGTACCACCGCCCGGTCAGGTTCAGAGTCGGGGCGGGAGAGGGGATCGGGGGGCGGGCCGCTTGGTCCGACCCGTCCGACGGCGATCGACGAAGCAGTAGGACCAGGAGGATAGCCAGAGCCAGAAGCGCGCCTGCTCCCAGACCGAGCTGCTGAAGCGAGAATCGGCTGTCGCGGGCGGGAGGTGGCGCCGTCGTTCCCCCGGGCGCTCGGGTGGGGCGGGCAACCGGCTTGGGAAGAGGCTCCGCGCATCGAAGACATTTCTCCGAGGCGACCTGTGTGAAGCCGCAATGGGGACACCGCGTCCATCCCATGTGGCTCTAGTTTACAGGTCACGGTCGAGGACCGGGGAGACCAATGAGTGGCCCGGCCTGCCAGACTCAAGTGACAAGTGACAAGTGACAAGTGACGAGATGGGTCCCTGCTTGTCACTTGTCACTCTCCACTTGTCACTGCGGGCGAGAGCCCGCTCAGACCTCGCGGAAGAAGAAGCGATCGAGAACGGAGAGGCGCTCCTTGCGGTCATAGTCCGGATCCATGAGCCAGAGCGCGGCCGTGATCGACGAAGCCAGCGAGTTTCCGTCCTGGGGCGTGAAGCAGAAGCCGACGAGCTCCTTCTCTCCGCTGTTGACGAGCGTCGGCGCGGCCACGACGGCCTGGGAGAGGATGCGGCCGTAGTAGCCGTGGTCCCGACCGAACGAGAAGATCTGGTTGGAGGAGCGCCTCTCGGTCACGGCGACATGGGGGTTGGCGCGAAAGCGCTCGAGGGCCTGAGCCTTGCTCATCGGGACGGAGAACTCGACGTCGAACCAGAGCGAATGCATGTATTGCGTATTCAGCTTCATGGCGGAGGAGAAGAGCCGCGGTTTCCATCCGATCGTCTCGAGCAATCGTGAGGCGTCGCGAGCATGGTGTGTTCCGAACTGCGGGTCGTCGTGCTTGCCCGCGGTGGGGGCGGGGTTGAAGCCCGAGTCCTGGGAGACGTCGTTGGCCCGGCGCATGCACACGAACCGTCCGCGCTCGAGAATCGAGCCGCCCTTCCCGTCCTCTCCGAGCGTGCGGATCAAGTTGGCGATGTTGTGCGTGTTGCAGGAGACGATCTGGAGAAAGCGGTCTTGACCGGGTATGAGCGCCTCGTCGTTGATTCCCATGGCATAGGGCTTTCCGAAGCCATATTCGCTGCCCTGAGCGAGAAATCCGCGGGGCCCGGAGAGGGTCTCGTAGAGCTTTTTGTTCTCGTTTCCGGCCGGCGTGCAGTCGACGACGACGGTCGCGCGCTCCAGGGCTTCCTGGGCATCGAAGGACACCGTGTGCCCCAGGGCCTCGAAGTCCGCGACCTTGTCGGGGTCCACCGCGAGGTGCGCGCCGCGCGAAATCAGATGGTTCACCTTCGCGCGCTCGGTGATCATCGGGGTGCGCTTGTGGAATGTGACCTCGTCGATGCCGAGGTGCTTCTTGAAGTCGGTGAAGAGCCCGAGCAGAGGCTCGCCGATGGTGCCGGTGCCGACGATATGAACGATCTTCTTCATGGCAGAAGGATAATTGAAACGTTCAACGTTCCAAGTGGAAAGCGATCGGACTTTGAACTTTAGACTTTGATATTGAACGGCGGGCAGTGATGACTGTCCTGAAGTCGGTTACGTTTTCGGGCCCGGCGGGCCGGCTCGAGGGATTGTGGAAGGAGCCGGAAGGGACCCGAAAGGGGGGCGCCGTCTTCGCTCATCCCCATCCGCTCCACGGCGGGACGCTCCACAACAAGGTCGTCTACCGCGCGACGAAGGCGCTGGCATCGGCCGGCTGGGAGACGCTGCGCTTCAACTTCCGGGGAGTGGGAGGCTCCGAAGGTCTTCACGACGAGGGCCGGGGCGAGGCGGCAGACTTTCGGGCCACGATGGATGAGGTCGAAAGGCGAGTGGGACTGCCGATCCTGGCCGGTGGATTCTCCTTCGGCTCCGCGGTCGCGCTGCGCGCGATCCGGGGCGACCAGCGAGTCTCGGCTTACCTGGGTGTGGGTCTCCCCGTAGCAAGCGTCTCGATCGCGGACACCCCGCGGCCCTCCGTGCCGGCGCTCTTCGTTGTCGGGGAGAAGGACACGTTCGGTCCGCCGGACAGACTCAGGGATTTCGTGGGAGACTCCGGTGAGATCGTGGTCATTCCGGGAGCCGATCACTTTTTCGCCGGGCATCTGGACAGTCTCGAAGCGGCAATCCGGGCGTTTCTGGAACGGCTGCCCGAAGGAGAGCCCAGGGTGTGACCGAAAAAGAGCTTTCGGACGAGACGCGCCGGGATTTGCTCGCCCTGGCCCGCGACTCCATCGAAGCGTTCTTTCGCGGGGAACCCGAACCTCGGCTGTCCACTGACCGGGCAGAGCTCTTCGGCCTCCAGCGCGCCCTCTTCGTGACGCTCCGGCGCGGAGGCGAGCTGCGCGGCTGTATCGGAACCCTTGCTCCGAACGGAGACGTGGCGAGAATCGTTCCACGGTTCGCGCGGCGAGCGGCGTTCGAGGACCCGCGTTTTCTTCCCCTGGAGCCCTCGGAGCTTCCCGGTTGCGAAATCGAAATCTCGATCCTCTCGCCGCCGGAACCCGTCACCGACGCGGAGGAGATCGCCATCGGCCGAGACGGCTTGATCCTCGAGGCGCGGGGCCGCAGCGGGCTGCTGCTTCCTCAGGTCGCGACGGAATGGGGCTTCGACCGCGAAGCGTTCCTGGGCGAGGTCGCGCGCAAGGCCGGCCTCCCGCCCGAGGCTTGGAAAGATCCCGAGACGAAGCTCTGGAAGTTTCACGCCGAAGTGTTCGGGGAGAAAGACGTCTAAGGTCTAAGGTCTAAAGTCTAAGGTTGAAGATGAAAGGGATCGCAAATCGCCAAAAGAAGATGGTTGCTGCGAAGAAGTTCTTCGTCCGCGACCGACCCGTGAAGAACCTTCCACAGTCGAGCCGAAAGACGTTTCCTCGAGCTCCCAAACCGGGTCCGCGATCCAAACCTTAGACCTTAGACTTTAGACCTTAGATTCTTGGGCGCCCCGCAACGCCGGCGAGTAGAGCAGCAGCGCCGCGGCGACGGCCGCGTTCAATGAGTCAACGGGCACCTTCATGGGAATCGTGAGCTTGCGGTCGAGATAGAGGTAGGCGCCGGCGGGCAGTCCGCTCCCTTCCGATCCGATGACCAGAACGCTCGCGGACGGCAGGGGCGCCTCGAAAGGATTTTCGCCGGCGGACGCGACGGCGCCGCAGACGACGCGGCCCGCCTTCTTCGCGTCCGCGGCGAAGGGCTCGAAGGAGACGCGGCCCGAGACGGGAATGCGAAGGACGCTGCCCGCGCTCGCGCGAACCGCGCGCGGGTGAAAGAAGTCGGCCGACCCGGGAGCGGCGACGACACCCGCGGATCCGGCCGCCTCTCCGACGCGGACAATGGCGCCGAGATTGCCCGGATCCTGGACGCCGAAAAGAAAGAGGACGGGACCGGAGCGCGCGAGGATCTCGGAGACGGAGACGTCGCGCCTTCGCACGATCGCGAGCAGGTGCTGCGGCGTCTTGGAATCCGCGAGACGTTCGAGAACGGCGCGGGAAACGAGCCGCGGCCTTGAAGAGGAGAGCGCCGCGAGGCGGCCGGGCCGCACGCTTTCGTCGTGAAGCACATGATCCGGGGTCATTCCCGCCGCGACGGCGTCGAGAATGGCCTTCTCTCCTTCCAGCAGGAAATGTGTCCGCTGCTCGAGAGATCGCGCGATCTCCTTGACGAGCGGGTTGGCGGGCGATTCGATCGTCATCTCCGAAATGCTATAACCGGCGCCGATGAGAGGCCTCCGCGACAGGATCCTTCTTGCCGCGAACCTGGAGGCGGCGCAGGGCGGCTCTCCGGTCACCGCGCTCTGGACGTTTCCCGCGATGATCGGATCGGCGTTCCTCGTGGCCTGGGGCGCCGAGGCTGCCGAGTTTCTCGTCTCGCAGGGGCTGGCGCTCGCCGTCCTGGCGCTGGTCCAGACCCTGCCGGAGTTCGCTGTCGAGGCCGTGATCGCGTGGAAGGCGGGGAAGAACCCGTCGATGGTGCACCTGGCGATCGCCAACTTCACGGGGAGCCTGCGCCTGCTGACCGGTCTCGGCTGGCCGATGATCTACGCCGTGGCGGCGTTTTTCTCGAGGCGCAAGGGGCGCAAGCTCGGGACTCTGCGCCTGGGCGACGAGCATGCCGTCGAAGTTCTCGGCCTGCTGCCGCCGATGGCGTATTTCGTCTGGATCTGGGCGAAGGGGAACCTCTCGCTGGTCGATTCCGCGGTCCTTGCCACGACCTACGTCGTCTACCTCGCGATTCTTTTCCGGATGCCGCCCCGCGAAGAGGAAGAGGAAGCGGAGCACGCCAAGCTTCCGGCGGCGACCCGCTGGGCCCTGTCCTTCTCGGGAGCTCGCCGCTGGGGAGCGGTCGGACTCCTGCTCCTCGGAGGAGGCGCCGTCATCTATTTCGTCGCCGAGCCGTTCCTGACCTCGATGCTCGCGCTCGCGACCTCGCTCGGGATGTCGCAGTTCGTCTTCATCCAATGGGTCGCGCCGTTTCTGTCGGAGTTTCCGGAGAAGACTTCCGCGTTCGCCTGGGCCAAGCGCGTGACCCGAGCGCCCGTGGCCCTGGTCAACATGGTCTCCTCGAACATCAACCAGTGGGGGATTCTCTCGGGATTGCTCGCGGTCATCTACTGCTGGAGCCACGGCTCGACCGCGCCGCTCCCCTTTGACGAGTTCCAGCGCAGCGAGATCCTGCTGACGATTGTCCAGGCTTTCCTGGGCTGGCTCTTTCTCGCTTCGATGGACTTCGCGGCGTACGAGGCGGCCGGGCTCTTCATCCTGTGGCTCGTCCAGTTCGCCGTTCCGTCGATCCGGCTCCCGATCCTGTACGTCTACGGGGTCTGGATCGTCGTGGAAGTGGCGCTGGTGGCGACGGGCCGGAAGAAGCTCGCCGCCTTTGGAGCCTTTGCCCGCGCCTGGAAGGGCCACCGATGAGCCGCCTCTCCCGGCGCGTATCGGCTCTGGCGCCCTCCTCGACGATTGCTGCCGGAAAGGCGGCGAAGGCGCTCGCCGCCTCGGGAATCGACGTCGTCGACTTCGGGCTGGGCGAGCCGGACTTCGCCACGCCCGATTTCGTCGCCCGGGCGGGCGTCGCCGCAATCGAGTCGGGCCGCACGAAGTACACGGATGTAGCCGGCGAGCCTGCCCTTCGCGAGGCGATCGCCGAGAAGTATCGCCGCGAGCAGGGCGCCTCCTGCACGCGTGAAAACGTCGTCGTGACGGCGGGCGCCAAACAGGCGGTCTTCAACGTCTGCCAGGCGCTCTTCGAGGAAGGGGACGAAGTCGCGCTTTTTTCGCCGTACTGGGTCTCGTTTCCCGAGATGGTGAGTCTCTCCGGCGCGACCGCGCTTCTTCTTCCGACGGATCCGGGCCGAGGTTGGAAGCCGACTGCGGCGCTTCTCTCGGAGAACGCGAGCTCGGCCACGCGCGGAGTCATCCTGAACTCTCCCAACAATCCCACGGGGGCCGTGGCCGACGCGGATGCGATCGCCGCGATTCTCGACTGGTGCGCGGAGCACGGAGCCTATCTGATTTTCGACGAAACCTACGATCGGTTTCTCTATGGAGCCCGCAAGCACGTTTCCGCGGCCGCGTTTCCGGCCCACGCCGACCGGGTGATCGTGACGGGCGCGGCGTCGAAGACCTACGCGATGACCGGCTGGCGACTGGGCTGGGCCGTGGCGCCGAAGGAGGTGGTCTCGGCCATCACCGCGTACCAGAGCCACTCGACCTCGAATGCATCCTCGATCTCACAGGCGGCAGTGCTCTCGGCCCTCGAGGACCCGAAGCGGACCGAGGCTTCTGTGGCCGAGATGCTGGATCACTACACGAAACGGCGTACGGAAATGGTGGGAGCTTTGGAGAAAACGCGGGGCGTCCAGTGCGTTTGGCCCGAAGGCGCCTTCTATGCCTTCGCGGACGTCGCGGCCCTCTACGGGGCCAAAAAAGTTTCCGGCTCCGCCGAGTTCTGCCGGCGCCTCCTCGCCGAGGCACACGTCGCGGCGGTCCCCGGCGATGCGTTCGGCGCCGACTCCTGCGTCCGCTTCTCCTTCGCGACGCCGATCGAGCGCGTGCGGGAAGGGATGAGAAGGTTCACGGAGTGGGCGGGCAAGGCCTAAGAGCAACCCTGCTGTCATTCCGAGGAGCGAAGCGACGAGGAATCTGCCTTCGACCGAGTACCGGGGCAGATTCCTTGCAGGGCTCGGGATGACAAGAGGATCCCTCCTGTCTAGGCCAGCGTCACTTCCCCGAGCGAATCGAGGGGTGGTATCGGCTCCGTGAGCAGCGGCTCCGGCGTCCCTGGAGTTGGGACTTCGGGCTCCGGCCCCGCGACTGTGTGTCTCCGGTCGAAGAACGCGGCGTAGGAGCCCCAGGCCCCGACCCGAATCGCTGATCGAACCGCGACTGCCGCGGTCTGAAGAGCCGTGTGCAGCAGGATCGCCGCGATCGAGATAGCCGGAGTTCCCCATTCGACCGCGAGGATTCCCACCCACAGAGCGCCCCCCGCGAGAAACCAGAAGAGCAGGAGGCCAAACGCGGAGAAGACCGACCCGAACACCAGGCGGCCGGCGACGCCCCAGGCGCGCCAGGCTCCGATCCCGGGCTCGTGCCGGCGAGCCAGCCGCGCGAAATCGTGAAGCAGGGAGAGAAGCCCAAAGAGCAGAAGCGCAACGGCCGCCGTCCCGATGCGAAAGAGAAGCCTGGGCGAATCACCCGGCGGGCTGTCTTCGAAGAGCTTCTGACCGAGAGCCGCCGTCGCCCCGAGCCAGCCGGCGAGCCCGGCGGCGATCGCCGCGAGAAAGATTACGAAGCACTTGAGGTTGTGCCCGAAATGGCGGGAGGCCGCGGAGAAGAATTGGCCGAGAAGAACCGTGCGCCCTCCGGCGAGAGTCTCGACGAAGCCTCCCGCGAAGAAGATCTGGAGAACGATTCCGAGAATCCCGGCGGCGATCGCCGCCTGGCGCGCTCCGGCGATCGCCGCGCGCCTCTCATGGAAGAACTCCAGAACGTCCACGGGAGCAAAGTCCGGGTGGTTGCGCAGGATGTGATCGCCCGCGAGGGTCTTCACAAAGACTTGCTGGAGCGAGGGCTGGAGGGCAAAAGCCGGAAGCAGCGCCAGGCCGATCGTCGTCGCCGTCAGGAGGAGCACCAGGCGGCCGTGCCTGAGGCAGCGCAGACCCGCAGACAGGCTTCCCGTTCGGTTCTCGGTCACGAGAGCGCCCACAAAACCTGCTGGAGCAGAGCGCTGAAATTCGCCGCCCACCCGAAGTACTTTCCCGCCGCGCGAGACCCGAGCGTCGCGGCGGCTCCTTTCCCGCGACCGACCACAACCGAATCGTTGAGGCGTTTCCACTCCCAGGCGTTCTCACGGTCCGGGTCTGTGGCGGCCCAGGCGAGCCGGGAGGTGTAACGGACTTTCAGGCGCACCCAGCGCGCCGCGCCGGGAAGCATCCAGTCGAGTGTCCTGCCGTCTTCGAACACGAGCCGCGCGCGAGCGGCGTGGGACCACTCGCCGAGATTTCCGAACAGGACGACGCTCTCGTAGATTGTGTTCTGTCTCGCAGGGTCGGACTTCTCCTTCGCCGGTTTCGCGGGCTGCCCCTCCTTCAAGAAGACTCGCCCCTCCGGACGCTCGAAAAGGCCGGTGTCTCGCGGCGCTCGCTGCGCTCGGGCCGAAACGGTGCTCCAGTCCAGGCGCGCGGTGCCTTCGACGATGCCGCTGCGAAAGCCGGCCAGGTCGCAGCCGCAAACCCTCTCGAAAACGTCGAAGAAGTCTTCGGTCGACGGATGGCGGAAGGACCACTCGTCAAAAAAGGCGCGCTGTGCGCGCGCGTAGGTCTCCGGGCCGAGGTCCCGGCGCAGCTGCGCCAGGAAGAGGCCGACCTTGAAGTAGGAGTTGACTCCGTAGGAGCCGCCGGAGGAGTAGCCCCAGGCGAACCGGCGAACGGGATCCAGATTCGGAAGCGAGAGGTACGCCAGGTGCGCGATCGCGTCCCATCCGATTCCGATGCCTCCCGGAAGCTCGATCGCGTTGCGCGGACCGTAGGCCAGGCGCAGGGCCCTGTACTCCGAGTCGGTGTTCAACCCCTCGTCCAGCCAGGACTCTTCGAACTCGTTGGAGGCCACCATTCCGTACCAGTACTGATGACCGAACTCGTGGATCGTGACGTCCTCGACGAATCGAACCTTTTGGAAAGGCCATCGCAGGGTGAGAGAGGGGGCGTCGCCCGTGATGAACGTGGGGTATTCCATTCCGCCGGCTCCGAACCCATCTTCGGGAGGATCGACGATCGTCAAAGTCGGATAGGGATAGGCGCCGAACCAGAGGCCGTAGAAGGAGAGTGCGTCTTTGGCCGACCGCAGGTAGCGTTCGCGGGCGCGGCAGTGATCGGGTTGGAGCAGCAGCCGGATCGAAACGGGCTTCAAGGCGATCTGCTCCGCTGTCATCCCGAGCTCTTTACCGGCGAGCCGCG
>Ga0070698_100001645_pt1 | contig 24919 bp, 20 predicted proteins | sample KBSK1502metaG_FD_65477 | JGI IMG/M metagenome (GOLD analysis project Ga0070698, IMG submission 65477) | Corn, switchgrass and miscanthus rhizosphere microbial communities from Kellogg Biological Station, Michigan, USA - KBS K1-50-2 metaG | ecosystem: Host-associated > Plants > Roots >... | reverse complement strand
CCAGCGGAGGACGGCGCGAGTCCAGCGGAGGACGGCGCGAGTCCAGCGGAGGACGGCGCGAGTCCAGCGGAGGACGGCGCGAGTCCAGCGGAGGACGGCGCGAGGACGGCAGCGGGCGGCGCGAGGACGGCAGCGGGCGGCGCGAGTCCGGCGGAGGGCGGCGCGAGCACGGCAGCGGGCACCGGGCCCGCCGCGCGGGCGTCCGGCCCAGGGACCCGGCAGGCCGGCCCGGACGGCGGGCTGCGGACTCGGCTGGCGCTGCCGGTCGCCCTGGCGGGCGGGCTGGCCCTGGCGGCCGCGTTCCCGCCCGTCGGTGCCTGGCCGCTGGCGGCAGCGGGACCGGCGTTGCTGGCCGTGGCGCTATGGCGGCGGACGCTGCGCGGATCACTTGCCGTCGGCCTCGTGTTCGGCCTCGCATTCTTCGTTCCGCTGCTGTCCTGGCTGGTCAACGTCGCCTGGTACGTGTGGGTCACGCTCGCGCTCGTGGAGGCGATGATCTTCGCTGTGCTCACCGCGGGGCAGCGTCTGCTGCTGCGGCTGCGGGCCTGGCCGCTCGCGGTGGCTGGCTGGTGGGTGGCTGCGGAGGCGGTGCGCGCCCGGTGGCCCTACGCGTTTCCCTGGGGCAGGCTCGCGATGAGCCAGCCCGGCGCCCCCACGGCACGCTGGGCGGCAATCGGCGGCGCACCGCTGCTCACTTTCGTCGTGGCCCTGGCAGGTGGCTGCCTGGCCTGGCTGCTACTCGCGCCGGGGCACGGCATGGCACGGCGGCCGACCGCGCGGCGCCGTGGGATGCCCGCCCTGGCCTTCGCTGCCGCCGCCGGGCTCGCGGTTGGCGGCGGCCTGCTCCCGGTGGACCAGGCCACTCCCGGCGGTCCCACCGCCAGCGTCGCAGCCATCCAGGGCGATGTGCCGCACGCGCGGAACCTGCCCGACCTGCTGCGCGCCGCCACGGTCACGCAGAATCACGCGAATGCCACCGAAACGCTGGCCGCCCAGGTCGCTGCTCGCTCGCGGCCCGCACCGGACGTGGTGATCTGGCCGGAGAACTCCACCGACCTGGACCCCGCCCTTAACCCGTCCAGCTACGCAATGATCCAGCGCGCAGTCGACGCGATCGGCCGACCGGTGCTCGTCGGCGCGGTCCTGCAAAACCCGCTGCGCAACGCCGGGCAACTCTGGCTGCCAGGCCGCGGGCCGGTCGCCGTCTACATCAAACGCCAGCTCGTGCCGTTCGGCGAGTACATCCCGTTCCGCGGCCTGCTGTCGCACCTCACGCCGCTGACCGCGCTGCAGCCAGTCGACTTCACGGCTGGCCATCGGGCAGTCGTGTTCCGCCTGGGCAAGATCAGGCTTGGCGACGTGATCTGCTATGAAGTCGGGTTCGACGGCCTGGTCTCCGCGGAGGTGACCGCCGGGGCGAATCTGCTCGCTGTGCAGTCCAACGACGCGGACTTCGAGCTGGACGGCCAGCCGGGCGAGTCGCAGCAGCAGGTCGCGATGGCGCGGATCCGCGCCATCGAGAGTGACCGCTCCGTGGTATATGCGTCCACTACCGGAGAGAGCGCGCTGATCGCGCCGGACGGATCGCTGATCGCGCACAGCGGCCTCTGGCGGCGGGCGGTGCTGCAGGCGCGAGTGCCGCTGCGGAGCAGCCTTACGCTCGCGGACCGGGTCGGCGGCTGGCCCGAGTACCTGATCACGTTCCTCGTGCTGGCCGCGCTCGCCTGGGCGACCGTCTCCGGAGTCATGGGGCGGCCCAGATCACGTCCCGGCGGCTGAGCCGGGCGGCAGCATGCGGCTGGCCAGGCGGCGGCACGGCGGCCGAGCCGGGCGGCGGCACGGCGGCCGAGCGGGGCGGCAGACCCCAAGAGCCCGGCAGCCCGGCGACCGCCCGCCCGCCGCGGACGCACAATGGGGTCATGGCACGATGGCGCGCCTTGCCCAGGCCAGCCAGGTACGCGGCCCTGCTGCTGGCCGGCGCGCTGCCCGTGCTCGCGTTCCCGGCACCGAACCTTGAGCTGATCGCGTGGTTCGGTCTCGTGCCCGGGCTGCTACTGATCCGCGCGTCGGCATCAGCCAGGCAGGCCGCGGCGGCCGCGTGGTGGCTCGGCGGCGGGTACCTGCTGGCCGCGCTCTACTGGCTGATCCCGAACCTGGGCCCTGGACTGCTGCTGGTAGCGGCGGTCCTCGGCGCGCTGTGGACCGGCCTCGGGGTCGCCTGCTGGGCCCTGCTGCGCCCGCCAGTCACCGCGCGCCGCAGTCTCGCGGCCCTGGCCGTCATGCCCAGCTGCTGGCTGCTCGGCGAATGGATCCGGTCCTGGCAGGGCTTCGGCGGCCCGTGGGCGGTGCTCGGGGTGAGCCAGTGGCAGCACCCCGCCGTACTGGCGCTTGCCGCCATCGGCGGGGTCTGGCTGGTCAGCTTCGCCCTGGTGGCAGCCAACACCGGCATCGTGATCATGATAGTGGCCAGCACCTGGCCGGTCCGGCTGCTTGGCGTGGCAGGCGCCGCGATGGCGATCGCCGCCGGGCCGGCCGCCTTCGCGCTTACCGCGCCGCCCCCGGCAGGACCTGTCACCCTCGCGCTGGTCCAGCCTGGCATCGTGCACGATCCGGTGCGCAGGGCGGATGCCACCCAGCGGATGTCCGCTGGCCTGCGCCGCTACCATCCCGACCTGATCGTCTGGGGGGAGAGCAGCATCGCCTTCGACCTGCGCAGGGACGCCACCCTGCTCCGGCAGATCAGCAGGCTGTCGGCGGCGGACGGCGCGCAGATCCTGGTGAACCAGGACACGATCGGGGCCGGGCGCACCAAGTCCAAGATGGCGGTGCTGGTCGGCCCGGCGGGAATCGACGGCGCATACGTCAAGACCAGGCTGGTGCCGTTCGGCGAGTACATCCCGTTCCGGCAGCAGCTCGGCTGGCTGACCAGCATCAGCAGGGCAGCGCCGGAGAATATGATCCCCGGCACCGGGGCACACGTGCTGCGCGTGACGACCCCGGCTGGGCGGCCGCTGCCCGTCGGCGTGCTGATCTGCTTTGAGTCCGCGTTCCCCGACATGTCGCGGGTGGACGCGGACCATGGCGCCCGGCTGATCATCTACCAGACGTCGGACTCAACCTTCCAGGCCAGCTGGGCGCTGGCCCAGCATGCCTCGCTCGGCGCACTACGCGCGGCAGAGACCGGGCGGCCGGTTGTCCAGGCCGCGCTGACCGGCGACTCCGCCGCGTTCGATGCACGGGGCCGACTGCTCGCCTGGGCGGGGCCGAGCGAGCGCGGCGTCATCCGGGTAGTGCTCGGGCTGCCGCCGTCCGCTGCCCGTACGCCCTATGACCGGCTCGGTGATTACGTTCCGTGGACGGCAACCGGGGTCGCCGCGCTGGCCGCCCTGCTCGCACTGGTCCGGCCGGACCGGATACGACCTCAGCGGGTTCGTACGCATCGCCCGGCGTGGATACTGTTGGAACGCAACCACCGGCATGGCTCGTCCGTCAGAGTATCGAGCGGTTCCTCCGGGAAGACTTCCGTAGCGCGGTCCGATGACCTCGCGGACGGGACGGACCCCGCGCCGTGAGCAAATCGTCGTGCGCTGCCCCTGGCGGGCATCAGTCATCAGCAGCAGGAGGTCAGGGTGCGGTACGGCAGCGAGTCGCAGTGGCGCCACGGCCGGGTGGCCGCCGCAGCTATCGGCGGCGCGTTGTGCCTGCTCGCCGCCGGATGCCAGGGCGGAAGTGCCGCCCCGGCGGGAGCCGGGAGCGCAGCCGCAAGCGCCTCGCCGTCCGCGGCCGGAATGCGGCTGGCCATTACCCCGGCGACCGGCAGCAGGCACGTCAGGCCCGGCAAGGGCATCACGGTCAGCGCGTCCGGCGGCAAGATCAGCGATGTCACCGTACATACTGCCGGTGAGCCGGTGACCGGCGTCCTGAATGCAACCAGGACGCGATGGCACAGCACCTGGGCGCTGACTCCGGCGGCGAGCTACAAGGTCACCGCGAAGGCGGTCAGCTCATCCGGCCAGGCCGTCACCCAGACGAGCTCGTTCCGGACGCTCACGCCAGCGCAGACGTTCCAGACCATGATCTTCGAGGGCTACCACAAGACCTACGGCGTCGGCATGCCGATCATGCTCACCTTCAGCCAGCCGATCACGAACAAGGCCGCCGTGGAGAAAACGCTTCAGATCAAGACCTCGAAGCCGGTGGTCGGCGCGTGGTACTGGGATGGCGACCAGACCCTGGACTTCCGCCCGCGGGGCTACTGGCCCGAGCACACCAAGATCAGCTTCACCGGGCACCTCGATGGCGTCGAGGGCGCGCCCGGGGTGTACGGCTACCACACCCTGACCCAGTCGTTCAGCATCGGCCGGTCGCTGATCGTGGTGGCCAGCACCGCGACGCACCACATGAAGGTGTACCGGGGCAAAAAGCTGCTCCACCGGTGGCCGATCAGCACGGGCAAGCCGGGTGACAACACGCCGAACGGCACCTACCTGACCATCGAGAAGGGCAACCCGGTGGTGATGAAGGGCCCGGGCTACCGGATCAAGGTGCCCTGGTCCGTCCGGTTCACCTGGTCAGGCGATTACCTGCATGACGCGTTCTGGTCGGTCGGCCAGCAGGGCTTCACCAACGTGAGTCACGGCTGCGTGAACATGGCGCCGGCCAACGCGGAGGAGTACTACAAGATGGAGCTGCCTGGCGACCCGGTGACCATCACGGGCAGCCCCCGGGCAGGCGTCTGGGACAACGGCTGGACCGAGTGGTTCCTGTCCTGGCCCAAGTACCTGAAGGGCAGTGCGCTGCACCAGGCAGTGCAGGCCGGGCCGGCCGGCAGTACCTTCGTCAGCCCGTCCTCGCTGCCGGCCGCGGAGCCTGCGCCGCCGCTTGCCGCGCCGCCGCCCGGCAACTGGGCTGCCTCCTGACCGCCCGCCCAGGCTTGCCTAAAGACTGCCTGCCCGGGCTGCCTCCTGACCGCCCGCCCGGGCCGGATCAGCGGCCCGCTGCATTGATCACGGAAGATCCGCGGCGCAAGCACGCCAGGAATCCTCCGTGATCACGAGCGCGGGCCGGCTACGGGCGACGTCCCGCTACGGGCGACGTCCAGCTCCTGGCCAACCCCGCGCTCAACTGTCACCGCGTCTACCGCGACCGTGATGAGCCGGCAGCCGCAGTCCAGGTACAGCCGTGCGGCGGCGCCGTCGGAGGCATGCACACCGGCCGGCTTCCCGGCTGCCGCGCAGGCGGACCAGATGCGCTCAAGCGCCTGGCGGAGCACAGGGTCGCGCGGATCGCGCGCGCAGCCCAGCGAGAGCGACAGATCCCTGGGACCGACATAGATCCCGTCGACCCCGTCAATGGCCAGGGTGGCCTCGACTTCCGCTACCGCCCTGGCCGACTCGACCATGATGATGCACAGCGGCTGGCCGGGACCGGCCAGCACCCCGCCCGCCGAACGGTAGCCATCCGGCGGGTAACGGCAGGCGCCGGCGACGGCCGCTGCCTGCTCAGCGGAATCGACGTTCGGCACGATCACGCCGTGGCAGCCGAGGTCAAGCGCCCGGCCGAGATCGGCCGGATGAGCGTACCTGACCCGGGCCAGCGGCGTCGCCCCCGCGAGGCTGATGGCCGACGTCATCGCGGGCAGGTCATGCTCGGTCGCGGTGCCGTGCTGCAGGTCGATGACCACATAGTCAAGGCCGGCCGCGGCCAGGGCGCGGGCGCTGACCGCCCCAGCGAACACGGACCACCCGCCGAACACCGCATCGCCGCGCCGGACGCGGTCGCCAAGCGCCTCATGATTCATCGGATAAGCCAAGCACAATCACAGCCGAAGCCCAGCACCCGCGCAGGCGAAGCCCAGCCCCCCGCACAGGCGAAGCCCAGCACCCGCCGCGCAGGCGAAGCCCAGCACCCGCGCAGGCGAAGCCCAGCCCCCGCACAGGCAGTTCCCAGCGCATCCTGTGATCCTCCCTATCGGGGCGAATGGCCCGGGCTTCCCACGGGTCATGACATCCATATGTCTCAGAGTGGCAAACTCTCGCTCGTTCGCCGTGCGGAATCCGCTGCCGTTCTACACTCGGCGTTACGTAAATAGACAACTGTGGATAGTTTGGGCGGGAGTGGCATGTTTCGTCATCATAGTCGGGTAGCCGGAACGCTGGTCAGCCTGGCCGCGGGCACGCTCGCGGCCGCCCTCGCGGGCGCCGCCCTCGCCGCCGACCCAGCCCTCGCCGCCCAGCAGCAGCTCACCATCCAGAACTCAGTGTCACCTACACCGGCGAGCGGCACCCCGCAGCTCGCACCCAACGGGACGGTGGAGCAGGTCAGGCAGCTCGTGAAGTGCGGCACGAGGATGTACGCCGTCGGCAGCTTCACTCAGATCAGCCAGGGCACCAGGGTCTTCACCAGGCGCAATGCGTTCAGCTTCCGGGCGACCGCGCCGTACACGGTTTCCAATTGGCGGCCGGGCGTCAACGGCGAGGTCAATTCCATTGCCTTCAGGCACGGCCATTGCGGGAGCGCCTACCTGGGCGGGACGTTCAGCCGCGTGCACGGCACCCGGGCCAGGAACATCGTGAAGGTCAATACCTCGACCGGCGCGGTGCGGAAGAGGTTCGCCCGCCACGCGGACAATACGGTCGAGACGATAGTCGTGCACAGGCGACACGTGCTGGTCGGCGGCTTCTTTAAGTCCATCAACCGCTCCGGGCGGAACTACTACGCGAGCCTGAACTCACGAACCGGCCGCGACGACCGCTACCTGAGACTGCACGTCTCCGGCCACTACAGCTTCCCCGGCGTGCAGGCCAACCGCACCAGGATCTACAACCAGCAGCTCAGCCCGCTCGGCAGGCGCCTGCTGGTGGAGGGCGACTTCACCAGGGTGCACGGCACCCACCGTGAGCAGATCTTCATGCTCAGGCTGCGCAGGGCCCGGGCCAGGGTCACGAGGTGGCGCTCGGCCGAGTTCTTCGGGTCGTGCGCTGACAACGAGCCGTTCTACATTCACGCGGCGTCCTGGTCGCCGGACAGCTCCACCGTCTACATCGCCGCCAATGGCTTCAAGCCCTTCGACAACTCGAGCAGCGCGCCAAGGACCGGACTGTGCGATGCCGCATCGGCCTTCCCGTCGGCCAACCGGAAGGTCGGCCACACGTGGATCAACTACACCGGCTGTGACTCGCTGTTCTCCACCGCGGCGGACTCAAGCACGGCGTATTTCGGCGGCCACGAGCGGTGGGCGGATAACCCGGACGGCTGCAACGTCGCTGGTCCTGGCGCGATACCCGCTCCCGGCATGGGAGGGTTTGTGCCGGGCACCGGAGCGCTGCTACTCAACTCCGGCGGCACGGCGGGACTCTATAGCAGGTCACGCGGGCTCGGCGCGGACGACATGCTGACCACCAGTCAGGGCCTGTGGATCGCCAGCGACAACTTCGCTGCCGACGTGACCGGCTTCGACAAGTGCGGCGGCCAGGCCGGTCACGCTGGGATTTGCTTCCTGCCCAACGGCTGAGGCGCCCGACACGGCCCGTTCCTGCCCAGTCAGGACATTTCCGCCGCGTGACGCAGCCGGCTCTGGCGCCCTGGCCAGAGCCGGCCGGCAGGCGCGGCACGCGGCATCACTGGCACCGGATCCAGGCTACGAGCTGCCCGCCGGGATTGCCGCCGCTTGATGTCACGCTGGCGATGCCCAGCGTGACGTGCTGGCCGCGGGATCGCGGCCGCATGCAGGCCGGCCTGCCGCGGTCATGCCAGGTTCCCTGCCGGTCCTGCCATTTGAGGATGCCGCCCACCGCGAAGCCTTCTGTCGCGGCGCCGCCGTCGGGCCGGAACGCGATCTTCGCACCGCTCCCGCCAACCTGCGTAATGGTTCCCGGCACGGTCTGCGGCGTCACCGAGCGCTGCGGATCGGCTCTGCCGAGCACGATGCCAGCGGCGAGCAGAGCCACTCCGATGAGCCCGTAGCCCACTCGCTGCCTGTCCCAGGCCATTACGGTCGCTCCCATGCCAGTCGGTCGATCTTGCGTTCCGGAGGCTGGTACTTATATCCCCATATGGAGTTAATGTCGAGTCGGTCGCCGGGCGCCAGCGCCTACCTGCCGGCCGTTGTGGCGAATGCGCTCTCTCACGCTGACCAGGCCATCGCCGGATCGTCGTGGATACGCATGCATGCGCGGGTTCATGGCCGGGCCACGCATGCGGGATCATGAGCGGATGAGCGAGCACGGCTGGGTCTGGCGGCCACCGCCGGGATGGCCCGAACCGCCGGCCGGATGGGTTCCGCCCGATGGCTGGCAGCCCCCGGCGGAATGGCCGCAGCCCCCGGCCGACTGGGTCTACTGGGCACCCGCCGTGCCCAGCCAGCCGACGTCAAGCCAGGCTGCGTCAGCCCAGCCGACGTCAGCCCAGCCGACGTCAGCCCAGCCGACGTCAGCCCAGCCAGCGCCAGCCCAGCCGACGTCAGCCCAGCCAGCGGCGGCTCAGCCGGCGCCAGCCCAGCCGGCGCCAGCCCAGCCGGCCGCTTCCCCTGTCCGGATCGCGGAGCAATCCCGGCGGGGACTGGCGGTGGAGACCTGGTTCGTCCAGATCGCCTTCCTGTTCCCCGGGATCGTCGCCGCGGTTGACGTCCTGGTCGCCCATCTGGGCGGGGTCAGCGAGATCAACCGGTTCCCGACCGTCGTCCCAGGGCATCCGGTGGAGAACCTCATCCTGGGCATTTTCAGCTACCTCGCCGTAGGCGTCGTGGTACCGCTCGCCCTGCTGCTGCTGGCGCGAACCGGCCAGGGCCCGGCAGCACTCGGGCTCGGCGTGCCCGGATGGCACAGCGACCTGCGGCCTGGACTCGGGCTCGCGGCCGGCGGCTACGGCTTGACGCTGCTGATTGCGTTGCCGTTCACCGCCCTGATGACCCGGCACAGCAGCCTGTTCAGCCAGGTCCAGACGGGGCACGTGCCGAAGTACTACATCCTCTACGGCGTTGCGGTATCAGCGATCACCGCCATCACCGAGGAAACGCTGGTCAGCGGCTACCTGCTGACTAGGCTCGAGCAATTCGGCTGGACGCCGCAACGCGCGCTGCTGCTCAGCCTGACCCTGCGCACCAGCTACCACGTGTACTACGGGCTCGGCTTTCTTTTCACCATTCCGGTCGGCTATCTCCTGAGCCGCTCGTTCCAGAAGCACCACCGGCTTACCCGGCCAATCGTTGCGCATTTTTTCTATGACGCCGTCCTTATCACAATCAGCGTGCTCGTGTCATGACCCCGCGCCTTGAAACCCTTGGTATTACGCAGTTGACCGGCGTCGGCCTGCACCGATGGCCGACGTTGCGCTGGGCCTCGCTACCGGCCGTCCGCCGGAGCGGGACTGCGGCTGCCGTGGCCACTCGGTTAGCTTTCTGCCGTCGTATCTCTTCAGCGTCGATGGGACTGCGCTGTGGTAACAAGGACAGTAAGGTCCCAGCGATGCTGTCAGACGGCGATCAGGTCGAGGGTGTAGCGCTGATCACCGCGCAGCACCGCGCAGCGCAGCCGCTGGCCGCCGGACGCCGCGTCGAGTAGCTCAGCGAGCGTCACGGTGCTGAGTACCGGGCGCCCGTCGATCCCGACGATGAGATCACCCCGCATGAGACCGGCCGTCTCGGCCGCGCTGCCGGGCTTGACGGCCGTCACGAGCAGGCCGGGCGCGTCCGGCAGCCCGACAGCCTGGCGGCGGCGGCGCGCGACCGGGGCGGACTCGAGCTGCAGCCCGAGGTGCTCGGCGATGCCGCCCTGACCGGCCTCATAGGAGGACAGCAGCCGGCGCAGCAGATCGGCTAGCTCCTGCCGCTCAGTTCCGCTGAGCGCGGAAAGCAGGCGGTCCTCGTTCGCGAGGTGCGCGGGAGCGACGACGTCGAAGAGCGCGACCCCCTTTCCGGTGAGCTGGACGAGAGTGCTGCGGCGGCTTCCCGGGTCCGGGCCCCGGGTGACAATGCCTGTCTTCTCCAGGCGGTCCAGGCGCACGCTGACCGTGCCTGAGGTCAGCCCTAGTGCCTCCGTCAGCCGGGCCTGCGGCATCAGGTACGGAGTGCCGGACCTGCGCAGCATGACTATGACCTGGAAGTCCGCGGCGGTGAGGCCATGCTCGGCGAAGAGCGCGGTGATCTCGGCGGCAATATGCGTGCGGACCTTCGCCAGCCTGGTTACGACGCCGACCGGGGTGAAGTCGAGATCGGGCCGTTCCCGCGCCCAGTCATCGAGCACCTGGTCCACGCTGTCCCACCCGGCCCGGCAGTCGAGCACGCCGTAAGGCCCCCGCAGGTGTTCACTCACGGCGCAAAGATACTCGAACCCCATCACTTGCGATACTGCTTGGACTCAAGCATTGTATACGAGGATCTAGCCCGCCGCGCATTCCCCGCCAGCTTCGGAAGGAACCTGTCATGTCCCGCATCGCAGTCATCGGCGCCGGCCATATCGGCGGCAACCTCGCCCGGCTCCTGACCGGCGCCGGCCACGAGGTCAGCGTCAGCTTCTCCACCGATCCGGCCAAGCTTGCCGGGCTCGCCGCCGACACCGGCGCTACCGTCAGTGACCCGGCTTCCGCTGCCGCGCAGGCCGATGTAGTGATCCTGTCGGTGCCGTGGAGCGTAATCGACACTGCGCTAGCACAGGCCGGAGACCTCTCCGGAAAGCTCGTGATCGACACCACCAACCAGTTCGGCCAGGTCGACGGCAGCTTCGGCGTGCTGGATCTCGGTGGCAAGTCCGCGGCGGCGGTCAACGCCGCCAAGGCGCCTGGCGCGCGCTGGGTCAAGGCCTTCAATACGCTGACCGCCGGCTTCCAGGCGTCCTCGGCCGGGCGGACCGGCCCTGACCGGGTAGTCATGTTCTTCGCAACCGACCACGAGGATGTCACTGGCGAGGTAGCGGAGCTGATCAAGTCGGCCGGCTTTGACCCGGTCCGCACCGGCACGCTTGCCCACACCGAGGTCGGCCATCAGGAGCCGAAAGGTGACCTGTACGGCGAGGAGTTCCACCACGATGACGCTGTGGCGATCGTCGGGCGGCTGCGTGGCAGCGCCCCGTCCGGCAAGGGCAGGCCGTAAGCACCAGGCCTGGATAATCCACAGTGGTTAAGAATTGTCCGGCGAGAACCGGACATATGTTAACCACTAAGCCCGCTCGGGAACAGTTGCGGCGCCGTGCCCCTTCCGGGGCACGGCGCCGCAGCTGCCATCGCCTCGTTATGCCACCCGGCGCCGCCCTATCAGCAGTCCGCCGAACACGCCAAGTGCGAGGACGAGCAGGCCAGCGCCCGCACCGAGCACGATCTCGCGGCCGGTGTGGTCGCCGCCCTGCGTGCCAGGCCCGGTGAACGACGCCAGCTTCAGCGCATTCGGGGCCTGGGTCAGCACGTAGGTCCGGCTAGACCCGCCGGGCGCCGTGATCGCCCTGTCGCCACCTGCGGTCAGGATCGCGATCTGCTCCAGCGACGCGCTGCCGGCGCCCTTGATCTGCTTGGACAGCGGGTGCACCGCGCCCTTCTTGACCTGGCCGACGCCCGTGTGGATCTGCTTGCCGCCGGTCAGCGCGCTGACCAGGCCGCTGGCGATCTGCTGGGAGCCGTTGATGGCAGCAGGCAGGCCCACCGCGGTCTGATGCTCTCCGGCTGCGATCGCGCCAAGCCCGGTTGCCAGCTGCTGGCTGCCGGTGAAAGCCTTGCCAGAGCCGGCCGTCAGCTGCTGTGACCCGGTCAGCGCGCTGCCGGTGCCCGCCGTCAGCTTCTGCGAGCCGGTCAGCGCGCTGCCGGTGCCCGCCGTCAGCTTCTGCGAGCCGGTCAGCGCCGTGCCGGTGCCCGCCGTCAGCTTCTGCGAGCCGGCCAGCGCGCTGCCGGTGCCCGCCGTCAGCTTCTGCGAGCCGGTCAGCGCGCTGCCCGTACCGGCCGTCAGCTTCTGCGAACCGGTCAGCGCGGTACCCGTACCGGCCGTCAGCTGCTGCGAACCGGCCAGCGCCGTTGCCGAACCAGCGACGAGCTGTTGCGAACCGGCCAGCGCGCTCGCGGAGCCCGCGGTCAGCTGCTGCGACCCGGCCAGCGCGGTTGCCGCGCCCGCGGTCAGCTGCTGCGAGCCAGCCAGCGCTGCCGCCGTGCCCGCGGTCAGCTGCTGCGACCCGGCGATCGCGGTCGCTGCGCCGGACTGCAGCGCGCCGATCCCGGACTTGGCACTCTGCAACCCGCCGATCAGCTGATCGAGCCCGCCAACTACTCCGTTGAGTACTGCCGTGGCATTGGGGTTCGTGTTGCCGATTAGCTGCAGCGCCTGCTGCACGCCGCCCTTCAGCTGCTGCGCACCAGTGATTGCGGTGTCCGTGCCTCCGGCGAGCTGCGCCAGGCCGCCTGCGATCTGCTGCAGGCCGCTGGTCAGGTTTGCCTGGCCTCCGTGCACTGTGGTGAGCCCGCCAGTCAGCGACTCCAGCCCGGCATGGATCGTGCTCAGCCCGCCAGTCAGCGACTGCTGCCCGGTGTGGATCGTGCTCAGCCCGCCAGTCAGCGACTGCTGCCCGGTGTGAATGGTGCTCAGCCCGCCGGTCAGCGACTGCTGCCCGGTGTGAATGGTGCTCAGCCCGCCGGTCAGCGACTGCTGCCCGGTGTGGATCGTGCTCAGCCCGCCAGTCAGGCTCTGCTGACCGGTGTGGATCGTGCTCAGCCCGCCAGTCAGGCTCTGCTGACCGGTGTGAATGGTGCCCAGCCCGCCAGTCAGCGACCGCTGCCCGGCATGGATCGTGCTCAGCCCCTGGCTAAGGCTGGCCTGCCCCTGGTGAATCGTGCTCAGCCCGTTGGTCAGCGACCGCTGCCCGGCATGGATGGTGCCCAGCCCGCCGGAGAGGCGCTGGGCGCCGTTCAGCGCCTGATGCGAGCCGGCGTCGAGTTGCTGGGCGCCAGTAAGTGCTGGCGCCAGCCCGTCGTGCAGCTGGCCTGCGCCGGTGGCGAGCTGCTCCAGGCCGGTGACCAGCGCTCCGACGCCAGCGTTCAGCTGGCTGAGGCCCTTGTCGGCGCCCGATGCCTCGGCGCTCCACGTCCCGGTCTGCGCCACCGACTGGTTCGCGTCCTGGGCGGAGGCAGACAGGCCCGGCGCGCTGGTCGGCGAGATGAGGGAGGCGTGCAGCGTGGCGTCCGGTGCGCCAGGGCCGGTGGCGGTGAAGGCGAGATCCTGGACGGGGTTGCCCAGCGGGCTGAACATCACCAGCGACCAGTCGAGCGTGTGTGAGCCGTCGGAGTTGGTGGTGACCGCGGCGCCGGGCGCCTGCACGTTCTTGTCGGTGCGGGGCAGCGCGACGATCAGATGGCCGACCAGCGGCAGCTGCACATTGACTGTCGTGCTCTTCAGCTGGCCATTCGGGAGGCGCCAGGTCACCTTCTGCTGCCGGCCGGTGATGTTCTCGATGCGGTAGTTGGTCGTCCGCGACGCGCCGGACACCGTGCTTGAGATCGTCGTCGCGAGCGGAATCTGGCCGGCGTAGCTATTGATAGCGCCATTGTTCGCGATCAGTATCGCCGATTTTACGGAGCCACCGGCGCCGATCGAGGCTTGCACCGTACTCGGTGCGGTGGCCGGCGCGGCGGCGTGCGCGGATAGGGCTGCCACGGCGGCGCCCGGCATCAGCAGGAATGCGGCGGCCGGCACGAACAAGCCGGTGAACACGACGCTTGCGCGGCGCCGGATGGATCTCGGTGCGCTCATGGTGGGAGTCCTTGTCTTGGCGTGCCAAACCTGTACGGAAATGGGCGGACATCGGCTCAGGGTGAGTCCTGGGCGGTTGACCGGGCGCGAGGCCTGCGCTCCCGGTGCAATGCGGTTGCGAAGGCGATGGCGGCGACCAGGGCCACGCCGGTGAACAACTGGTTGATCCAGTCGGCGACTCCGGCGAAGGTCAGGCCGGTGATGTTGACCGCGAGGAAGAGGATGGCGACGATCGAGCCGAGCACGTTTAGCCGGCCCACCTTGAACGATGCAGCTCCCAGGAAGGCCGCGGCCACGGCGGTAAGGGTGAAGTTCTGCCCGATCTGCGGATTGCCAGCGCCACTGCTGGCGAGCAGCAGCACGCCGGCCAGCCCGGCGAACGCCCCGGACAGCACGAACGCCGCGAACGTCACCCGCTCGACCCGGATGCCGACCAGCCGCGCTGCCGCCTTATTGGAGCCTACCGCGTGCAGGCTCCGGCCGAAGGGAGTCTGCTCAAGGAGGTACCAGACGAGAAACGCGACGATGACGACCACGTAAACGCTGTCGGGTATGCCGATCACGTTCCCGCCGCCGAACGACAGCAGGGACTGGGGGATGCCGAGCACGATCGACTGCCCGCCGGTATACCAGATGACGATGCCGAAGATGGCGGAGGCGGTGCCGAGGGTGATGATGAACGAGTCGACCCTCAGCAGCACCACGAGCAGCCCGTTGACGATGCCGACGATGGCGCCGACCAGGACCCCGAGCAGCGCTCCGACCAGTAGCGGCACATGCCCGTGGGCGTAGAACGCCGCCGTGGCGACCGAACTCAGGCCGGCCGCGTTGCCGATCGACAGGTCAAGGCTGCCGGAGATCATCGGGATGATCAGCCCGAGCGTCAGGACGACAAGTACCGCCTGGCTGCTGGCAATATTGCGGAAGTCGGGGGCGCTGAGGAAGACCGAGGATGTCTTGCCCCAGACGCCGTAAACGCCGATCGAGATGCCGAGCAGTGCCACCAGGGAATACCGCTGCAGGATGCTGGTCGCGCGGCGACGCGCGAGGCCCAACGTCCCGCCACGTTCCGGCGTTGCCGCCGCGCCCTGGCCGGCCGCGGCCACCCCGCCGGCGGCGGCTCCGCCGCCCGGGACGCCTCCGCTGGCCGGATCGCTCCCGCCGGTCACCGCGCCGCTGCCGGTCACCGCGCCGCTGTCCGCGACCGCGGCACGATCTGACGCCCCGGCACGATCTGACGTCGCGGCACCATCTGACGCCCCGGCACCATCTGACGTCTCGGCACCGCCGGCCGGCCCGCTGCTGGCCACGCTCGAGTCCGTGGTGTCCGGCGTCATGCGGCCTCCGAGGTGTTGACGAGCTCGGTCAGCTGATGGGCGTCGAGCGGCTGCTCGACGACGGCGGTGATTCGGCCGCCTTTCAGCACGGCGACGCGATCGCAGGCGTGCGCAAGCTCCTCCAGGTCGCTTGCGACGAGGATCACGCTGGTGCCGGCGGCCGTGGCACGGCGGACGAGCTGGTAGATCTCGCTGCGGGCGCCCACGTCCACGCCCTGCGTCGGCTCGTCGAGCAGCAGCAGCCGCGGGCGCTGCCGGAGCCAGCGGGCGAGCACGACCTTCTGCTGGTTGCCGCCCGACAGGGTTTGCACCTCGTGCCGGTCGGACGCAGCGCTGACAAGGAACTCGCTGATCGACCGGCTCGCATCCCGGCGTTCCTGGCCGTGCCGGAAGAGCAGCCGCCTGAAGTAGTCGCCTGCCTGGCCGGCCGACAGGTTGTGCCGCACGCTCTCGGCGTGGAACAGGGCATCGGCATGCCTCTCCTCCGGCACGTACGCGATCCCGGCGGCCATGGCTTCCGACGGTGACGCCGGCCGGTACGACTTGCCGTCGAGTGTCAGCTGGCCCGCCATCATGGGGTACGCACCGAAGATCATCCGAAGCAGCTCGGACCGGCCGCTGCCGAGCAGGCCGGCGATCCCGAGCACCTCGCCCTTGCGGGCCGAGAGGTCGGCGCCGCGCAACGGGCCGCCGACCGCCCCGCGCACCGTCAGCACCGCCTCGTCGTGCAATTCCTGGGCCACGGCAGGGAACAGGCGCTCGATCGGGCGGCCCACGATCAGCTCGATGAGCTGACCCTCCGACAGCCCGGCCGTGTCCACGGTCGCGACCTTGCGGCCGTCACGAAGCACGGTCACCCGGTCCGCGACCGACAGCGCCTCATCCAGCCGGTGACTCACGTAGAGGATGGTCTGGCCGACGGCCGCGTAGCCGCGCAGCGCGGTCAGCAGCTGATCGACCTCCGGTCCGGGCAGGGCCGCGGTCGGCTCGTCCAGAACCAGGACGCCGCTGTCGGCCTCGTCCCTGTCCTGCAGGGCCCGGATAATGGCGACCCGGCTGCGGTCGACGGCGGCCAGCGCGCCGAGCGGCGTCGTCGGCATGGCCGCAATGTGATACCGCTCCAGCAGCTCGGCGGTCCGGCGGTTCAGCACGGTCCACCGGATCCGCCGCCCGGGACCGGTCGGGAAGCCCTCCCCGAGCGCGAGGTTCTCCGCGATCGTGAGTTCGGGAAACACGGCAGGCTGCTGATGCACGAAACGCAGCCCGGCCGCGTGCGCCAGCGCCGGGCTCCACTGGTCGGCCCGGCCAGCGTGGCCGCCCGCCTCGATCCGGCCGCCCGGCTCGGCCGCCACCACCCCGGCGAGAATCTTGATCGCGGTCGACTTGCCCGAGCCGTTACCGCCGAGCAGCGCGTGGATCTCGCCTGCCCGCACGTCCAGGTCAAGCCCATCGAGTGCGAGGGTGCCGGAGTAGACCTTGCTGAGTGACCGGACGCTCAGCGCGAGCGCCCGGTCCTGTCCAGCGGTATCGGTCACTGGCTGACGCCCCAGGCCTTCTCGTAGATCGCCTTGTAGTTGATGCTGGGGACGAACGGGCCGGACGCCGGCAGGTTGTGCTGCGTGTCGACCAGTTGCCAGCCCAGCCCGGAGTAGGCCGGCTTCTGGTGCCGGAAGAGGCTGTTCATCGTGTCGATCGCTGCCCAGCCGGTCCAGTCGGACGGCGCGATCATGGCGGCGTTGACGCCCTGGTGGGCCCGCATCAGGTCGAGTTCTGGCTGGAAGCCCTCGCCGCCCATCACGTAGATCTGGCCAACCCGGCCGCTCTGGGCGACCGCCGGGGCGATACCGAGGATGGTGGCGGCCGTGTAGGGGCTCTTGACCGCGTTGGCCTCCGGATGTTGCAGCAGCGCGGTGGCGGCCTTCTGCTGCAGCGTGGAGCCGAGCTCGGTGCCGGTGAACTGCACCTTGTCCACGACCTTGCAGCCGGGGCACTTGGCGATCTCGTTGAGGAAGCCCTGGCCGGTGTACTTCAGGACGACGAACTCGGGGTCGTTGAAGTAGATGACCCGGGCCTTGCCACCGGTCGCCGCGATCATCGCGTCAGCCTGCGCGGCCCCGTATGACTCGGTGAACTTGTCGATCGCGCGGCCGGTGGCCACGCCATAGTTGATGTTGCCGCTGAACAGCGGCTTGCCGCCAGCGCCGAATGCGGGGTCATTGCAGTCGAAGCTGTAGATCCCGACAACCAGGATGCCCCGCGCCTTCGCCTCCTGCAGCGGCCCCTTCACCGTCGGGCAATCCGTGGCGTCGAGGATGATGCCATCGGCGCCGGAACTGATGGCCTGGCGCATCAGGCCAGGCGCGTTCGCCGGGTTGAGCTGCTCGTCGTAGACGCTGACCTGCCAGCCAATGGCCTTAGCCGCCGCGACGGCAGCATTGACCGGCACCGACGAGCTGATTGATGACTGGCCAGACGAGATGACCACGATCTTCTTGCCCTTGACGGCCGGGCGGGACGCGGTCGACGGCGACTTCAGCGTGCCCCTGTAGAGTGCCTTGAGCGTCGCGGTCTCCTGCTGGCCGGCGACGCTGGCGGTTGGTGCCTGCTGGCCGCTCGGGGGCGCGGTACTGCTGTTGCTTGCGGCCGGGGAACTGCCGGAACTACTGCAGGCGGAGACGAACGCCATCGCGAGCAGGGTAATGACGATGGCCGGTCTCTTGCCCCGGCCAATGAGATGACGTGTCATCTTAAGTCCTCCTGATGGGGCAAGCGCCCGTTGTCTCAAACCTGTGTCAAGTCTGCAATGGCGCGATTCATTGGGCGGCCACGCCGGCGGGCCGCAATCTCCGCGCAACGCAGGTGTGTTATTAAATTCCGCCAGGCGCGGCAATTCCCGATGAGAATGCTGGCCGCCTGCGAAGGCATTCGTCGCGCACATCGCCGACCGGTCATGCCGCAGGTCTGCGGGCTGCGGAAGAGCCTTCGCCGAAGGACGAGTCCAGCGCATGCCAAGGCGCCAAGGTGACCGTGCTCCGCCGGCAACGGAGTTGCTGGTACTCGGTCATCCGCCCTCCTCGGGTACCTAACCCGGGTGCATGCACGGTGACGTTAGCACTGGGCGTGCAAAAAATAAAGCGTCCCTTCGCAACACTTTGGGTGCAATGTCGCGGATCAACTCCGCGGCTGGCCGCGCCGGCCGCGAGAGACCCGAAGGGCAGGCCGCCGGGGTCAGGCCGGCCGCGGTCTTGACGGCCCGGCGCGCAGATGATTATTAAGGGGTGATGCCAGCAGACGGATACTTGCTCAGCACGACATCCCAGACCGGCCACAACCTCGCCGTCCTGGCGGAGAGAGCATTCGAGCGCCTCGGCGATCACGAATCGCTCGTCTTCGAGGACACGCACTACCGCTCCGGCCAGCTCTTCGAGCGGGCCACGCGGCTAGCGGCCGGGCTGTCCGGCCTGGGCGTCGCGCCCGGCGACCGGGTCGTCGTGCTGATGGCGAACTGCCCGGAGGTCCCGATCGCCTACAACGCCATCTGGCGGGCAGGCGCGGTCGCCACGCCGGTCGTCTTCCTGATCACTCCGGCGGAACTCGGCCACATCCTGGCAGACTCGGGCGCTATCGCCGTGATCACCACGCCGGAACTCCTCGCTACGGCAACCGCCGCGGCGGCAGCCGCACCGCAGTTGCGGCATCTGATAGTGGCCACCGGCGGCGCGCCCGCGCAGCTGCCAGCGCACGTCCGCGCAATCGATTTCGCCGAGGTGGAGTCAGCCCCGCCGGGGGGCATTACCAGGCGATCCGACGACGATCTGGCTGCGCTCATGTATACCGGCGGCACCACTGGCCGGTCAAAGGGCGTAATGCTTACCCACCGCAATCTTTACCGCTGCTCAGCAAGCTCGTATGAAGCTTCGCAGGCGCCCGGGATAACACGGACGCTGGTGCCATTGCCGCTCTCGCATGCCTACGGAATGATTGTCACGCTGGTCGGCTTTCACACGCTCGAGCCCGGCCTCGCCGTGCTGCAGCGCTGGTTCGATCCCGCGCAATGGGTGACGCTGGCGCAGCAATACCGCGTGCAGCGCACTTCCGTCGTTCCCGCGATGATTCAGATGCTGCTCGCGCAGCCGCTTGAGGACGCCGATCTTTCCGCCCTCGTCTATGTCTATAGCGGCGCCGCCCCGCTGGCCGCCGAGACTCGCGAGCAATGGGAACGACGGGTGCCCGGCAGCCAGGTGCTGGAGGGCTACGGATGCACGGAGTCCGGGGCAGTGATCTCAACCAGCCCGCCGGGCGCCTGCCGTCCCGGCTCCGTCGGCCTGCCCATCCCCGGCTATCAGGTCGCGATCCGTGACGACGCCGAGCACGACCTGCCGGACGGCGCGGACGGCGAGATCTGCGTACGGTCCGAAGGGGTGATGACCGGCTACTGGAACTCCCCCGCAGAAACTTCGCAGGCCCTGCGCGGCGGCTGGCTGCACACCGGGGACATCGGCCACTTCGACACCGATGGTTATCTCTACGTGGTCGACCGCAAGAAGGACCTGATCATCCGGGGCGGCTTCAACGTCTACCCCCGGGATGTCGAGGACGTGCTCGTGCAGCATCCGGCGGTCGCCATGGCCGGCGTGGTCGGCCGGCCAGACCCGAGGCTCGGGGAGGAGGTCGTCGCGTTCGTGTCGCTGCGGCCGGAGGCCCGGGCACGCCCGGCAGAACTCATCACCTTTGCCCGCGAGCGGCTTGCCGCGCACAAGTACCCGCGCGAGATCCGCATCCTCGACGCGCTCCCGCTGACCAGCGTCGGCAAGCTGGACCGCAAGGCACTGCGCGGCCGTGCGCCGGAACCTGACACCAGCTCAGTCGCGACTGCGGGCACGGCAGAAGGCAGCGGCACGGGCGGCGGCGCCAGCAGCAGCTAGATGCTGAACCCTGCATCCGTGAGCAGGGACCTGAAGATGGTGACAACGGTCTTTCTGGCCTGCTCCGGGCTGAGGCCGACGTCGGTGCGCAGCGAGTCCCAGAAGGCCCAGATGCTGACCCCCTGCAGCGCGTCGGCCAGCGCCCTGCGCTGCTCGCCCGCCAGCCTGCCAAGCTCCGCGGCGAATACCGCCTCAAGCTCGGCCCTGCCGAGGGCGGTCATCCGCTTCTTGCTGCGGCGCAGCTCAGGAGAGAACGGCTGCTGGATTCGCGTCGCCCGCCAGCCTGGGGTCATCTGCTCGTGCACCCTGGTTCGCTGGTCGGCGAAGCGCTCGATCCGGTCCGCAAGGGGCAGTTCGGCCGCGATTGGCCGGACGATCTGGAGCAGCACCTCAAGGTCCCGCCGTCCCGCCTCCAGCAGCAGCGCCTCCATGTCGGCGAAATGCTGCCAGACGGTGCGGAGCGAAACCCCGGCCCGCGCAGCGACCCGGGGCGCCGTGGGCCTCAGGTCGCCCTCCGCGTGCAGCGCGCGCATGGCATCGACGATGGCACGCCGGGTCTGATGCGATCGCGCCATCCTGCCGTCGGCCGGCTTCACGTCGGAGAGCAGCCTGGCGATGTCAGAACGCAGGATCTCGGCATCCTCGCTGCCGAGGACCGACAGGTAGGAGTCAAGCCGCGCCCAGGAGTCCCGTACGGTCGTCCCGGTCTCTGCGAGGGTGGTCGTCTCTGCGAGCGTGGTCACTGGCGCAGCCTTCCGCGATCGGCGGGAGCAAGCATTGCGGAATTCTAGCAGACGCCGTGCAAATACTTTAGGGTCAGCACATTATGCAGCGCCGGCCAGTCCTTATTGATGATATACGGGGCCGTCTCGCCCAGTCGGCGATCCTGACCTGACGCAGCCCGGCGCTGGTGTCAAGCGTCCCGAGGCGTGCGGCAGGCTTGCGCTGAGCCGCTCGCTGCAGGCCCTGAATCACCGCCGGCCAGCATCGCGATCACCACGTCATAGCGAGCCGCTCCGACCGAGCGCCGGGGGCGGATGATCGTCTGCGACGGGTCAGCCGACGCTAGTCACGCACCCACAGGCAAAATGGGTGCCCCGCGGGATCGAGGTAGACGCGCACCTTTTCCTGCGGCTGATAGTCCGCAAGGGCCGCGCCGGCGGCGACCGCATGGGCGCCAGCGGTGTCGAGATCCTCGACCTCGATGTCCAGGTGAATCATCATCTGCTGATCACCGGGCCCGGCGGGCCAGGTCGGCCTGACGTAGGCCGCCTCGGTCTGGAACGACAGCCCTGGGCCGCCGCCCGGCGCGCTGAGCGTCACCCAGCCCGGCTCGTCCGTCCGCACCACCCAGCCAAGGAGCCGGCCGTAGAAGGCCGCAAGTTCGCCGGCGTCGGGTGCGTCGAACACTGCGGCCGTCAGCGTCAATGCTGGCGTCTCAGTCACAGTTACCTCTCTTGATCCGGACCGCGGGACGAGTCTAGGCATTGGCTCTGACGCCGCCCCCGGCTGAAGCCCAAAACATGGCTGGCGGCACGCCGGGTAGCGCTCACCGGTGATCTGCTCCAGCGGGATGTCCAGGCCGGAGGGCATCATTGCGGCATGGGCGTTGGCGGACGGGACTGGATCGGGCGGCTTCCTGCTGAGTTCGACGGACAGCGGACGATCCTGTACCGGCTATTGGCGCTGTCCGAGGCCGATGACGACATCAGCTGGCTGGTGATCGGCTGCTCGCTGGCCCGCGGCGCGGGAGACCGCTTGTCCGACCTCGACGTCGCCATGGGGATCCGGGACGAATGCTTTACTGCGACCAGAGACCGTGTTCGTGCTGCGGCGGACAATCTGGGGAACCTCGTCGACAGCTTTCATCACCAGCTCCCCGGCGTGGCCACGGTCCACGAGCGGATCTTCGCTCAGTACGCCGATCGCTGCCAGCTCGATCTCGTCCTCCTCCCGGCGGCAATTCCCAGCGGCTCGGTTCCCGGCGCCGTCGTGCTCTATGACCAGGACCACCAGCTCACTGCCTCAGACCAGCGGGGGTCGGCGACGCCGGAGCAGATCCGCGAATGGGCATTCCGTGGCTGGTGCGCCCTGGCTGACCTCGGCAAGTACCTGCGCCGCCAGTCAGCCTGGGAAGCCGTCGACCGCCTCCATGAAGCCAGGGCCCAGCTCTGGCAACTGCAGGCAGCCGCCTGCGGAATCCCAGACCCCCAGTACGGGCTCACCAGCATCCTGGACTTCGCACCCGGCCAGGTCCCCGCCGGAATGCAAGCCACCGTCTCTGACCTCGATCCGGCGCGGCTGCTGTCCGCAGGTCAGCACCTGGCCGCGCTGCTGAGCCGAACCGGCGAGCATCTGCGCTCTGACCAGCAAGCGGTACTGCCGCACGCCATGGCCCGTTACATCACCGCGGACCTCGAATCGCTGAATGACCCCAGGCCAGGCGACTAGCGCTCGTGACGTCGGGCTTGAGCTGGGCTGGAGGTCTCGATGGCTGGCTAGCCCGCGGCTGCTGTTTCGTCGTGGTTGCGTGACCGTCCGCATTTCGGGTCAGGCAACTCCCAGCAGACTGGGCTTGAGCTGGGCTGGACGTCTCGATGGCTGGCTAGGAGGTCGTGAGTGCCGATGCCGTGAGCTGTTTAACAGCGGGCCGGCGGGCGTCAGGCTGTCCGTTGGTGGCCGTGAGATACCCCGATGACCGGCCGGTCGGGCACGCAACGGGCGTCCAGCTCCTCTTCGTGACTGACCCGCAGCGTGCAGGGGATGGCCCGCGCCCGGTCCGGGCAGGCTCCGGCCTGGCCCTTGGTTTCTGACCGGAGGGGTGCAGAGACTCCGCCGCTCAAGGGTGGGTCCCGAAGATGGTTTCTGCGAAGCGGTTAGAAAGGATCTTCGGGTGCCCTTGACGGTGGAGGGGCACTCCCGGACACTGAGCGGGCCATCCCCGGACCCTGGCCTGACCACGGCTTCTGCACCTCCCCCCGCCCGCGATCTCCCTAACCTGGCACTATCAGCCTAGGAATCGGACCGATCATGCCTGTGAATCTGACGGAGAACAAGGCGCTGGTACGCCGTTACTACGACGAGGTTCTGACCGCCCGCAACCGAAGCGTCCGGCAGCTACTTGATTCCTCGTTCGTGAGCCACGCCTCAGGCGGTTCCGAGGTTGGAGCCGAAGCGTATGCCGCCGCGGTCGATGCGACGTTCGCTGCCTTCCCCGATCTGGCAGTGACGGTGCACGATCAGGTGGCCGAGGAGGACAAGGTGGTCACCCGATGGAGCGCTACCGGAACCCACAATGGGGACTTCGCTGGCGTGCCTGCCAGTGGCCGTTTGATCACGGTCACTGGCATCCATATTCATCGGGTCCGGCACGGGCGGCTGGTCGAGCACTGGGAGGAGCTGAACCTGTTCGGCGTGCTGCGACAGCTAGGCGTGCTGAGCTGATCTAGACGGGCTGCCGGAGCGGGCGCGGCGAGGCCGCGGGTGGCGTGACCGGTCCGGCGGCGAAGAGCACCCCTGTTCTGGGAGATTACGAGGTAACGACACGCTTGTAACTTCCAGGGGCAGGAGCGCTCTCCGCGATGAAGGAAACGCCGTGGGATCACGGGCTGAGGGTCACCGCTGAGGCGGACGGGCTGATCGGGCAAGCCGGCGCGATGCTGTTACGCAAGCTGGCCGGCCAGGCCGGGCTGACCGCGGCGCTGGGATCCGCGCTGACGCGGGTGGGGAAGTTCCCGCTGGTAGTGTCGGCATGACCTGCCGAGCGTGCGATGGCCCGCAGGATCTCTACCTCCGCCTCGTAGAGGGCGCGTGCAACCTCGCGCTTTTGCTCATCAGTGAACTCGACTGCTTCAGGTGCGGCAGGTGCAGGGACAGGACCATGAGCAGTGAACGGTGCGGAGCGGGCACCAGGGGGGATCTCTTCCATTCCGCACATCGTCTCAGAGCTAGCCGCGGAGGCAGCCTTCTCGTGACCGATTGCTAAGGAGATCGTCGATAGGGTCAGCAGGCGACGGCCATCCGCCCTGCGAGCACCGCTGACCCAGGCCCGACGACCTGGAACAGGTGCCGTCCCGAGCGTTCCCGTCCGCGTCGCACAGGCTTCAGGACGTGCCGCCGAAGTCGACATCCTTGGTCTCGACCGTCCCGGCCGTCCGCCCCGGCGCCGTCTGGTAAGTCCAGTACAGGTTCGTGTGCGCGATGACCTGGTCCGGCGGCGGCGCCCCCCATGCCGTCTGGTCCTCCGTCGTGTGGGCGTCGCTGACAAGGGTCGCGTCGTACCCCCTGACGAACGCGCCGTGGAGCGTCGAGCGGATGCACGCATCGGTCTGTGCGCCGACGATGACGAGTCGCCCGACTCCGAGGCCCGACAGGACGGTCTCGAGGGTGGTGTCCTCGAAGGAGTCGCCGTAGTTCTTCTCGACGAGCGGCTCGGCGTCGCCCGGAGTCAATTCGGGGACGATCCGCCAGTCGTCGCTCCCCCTCGCAAGCTGCCCGTCGGAGTGCTGGATCCAGACAACGGGGACCCGTTCCCGCCGCGCCTTCTCGACAAGGCTGCCGACATTCGCGACGACCGCGTCGCGCTCGTGAGCCCCCTCGACGACGCCGTTCTGCACGTCGATGACGAGGAATGCGGTGTTCGGCCGGTTCTCGAGTGTGGTCATGATCTCGCTTTACTCACGCTGGGCTCCTGTATCCACCCACGGTAGACGTACCCACCGACAGCGGGCCGGACCGCTCGATGGCCTGGATGCCGTGGGCGGCGCCGCGCCCAGCGAGCCCGGGACGAGGATGACGACGACGGCTCGGCCGAGGCGCTAACGCTGATTTCCGCACAGGGGGTTCGGGGCAACGTTCAGGTGATTTCGTAGCGGATGGTGCGTCCGTCCCACCAGGGGACGGGGGTGGCGGCGGGGAGGTCTGCCTTGCGGAGGACG
>Ga0070698_100001644_pt1 | contig 24932 bp, 15 predicted proteins | sample KBSK1502metaG_FD_65477 | JGI IMG/M metagenome (GOLD analysis project Ga0070698, IMG submission 65477) | Corn, switchgrass and miscanthus rhizosphere microbial communities from Kellogg Biological Station, Michigan, USA - KBS K1-50-2 metaG | ecosystem: Host-associated > Plants > Roots >... | reverse complement strand
GCACCAGCCACTGGCTGATCGCTTGGGTCGCTGACGCGTCCGCGGATCGTGCCATTAATGGATTCGGATTGGGCCCACGTACTCGACGCACAGGACAACAAGAGCAAGGCAACAACAGCCAGAAAACTGAGCGCACCTACATGGAAGAAGAAAGACAAACGTTTCTGATTGTTCATACTAACCAGCCCCCCGGACATCCGCCCCGACTCGGTGGTCACTTAGGTTGTGAAAACTAACCTAGACGAGTTGACCCAATTCGTCAATCTTGGACGGAGCTGAGTGCGTCGGGGATAGCGTTTCACAGGAAAGGCTAGAATCGACCAACTGCTTGGCTCGTGCTGACACTGTCATGTGCGCCGAGGGTCTGCGATTCAAATCCGCACGCCCAACGCTTCTTCGGAGCCGTGTCTGTCGCGTTCGGGTCGGAATCTAGGCGGTTAGCCTAAACTTGTCTCTTCGGCGAGCGAATTGACGTCGTATATGCGAAATATGCGGTGAATTGGCTCTATCAACACGGAAATATTGAGGTTCGCAAACTTCGAGTGGAGTTCACGGATGAATTCGCGCTGCCCACCCACCTCCCGGAGCTAGCTGGACCTTCAGTTTTGTGGCTTTGCTGACTTGAATTTTGGTTTTCTTGTAGTCACTTCCATATCGATCGGCGTTGACGCCATCCTGGTACGCTTCCATCCAGAAGTTACCCTCGGGAAGAAATGACAGATCGAGCTCGAGATCTCGAGGGGTCCAATTCGTCATGGCGCCGACGTACCAATCTGTTCCATTTTTCCTTGCGACGGCAATGAATTCTCCGATGCGCGCGTCCAGAACTTTGGTTTCATCCCAGGCAGAGGGCACCGGCCCGAGAAACTCCATGATTTCAGGCTCCCGCAAATAATTGGAAGGCGAATCCGAGAGCATCTGCAGGGGGCTTTCGAACACAACATACATGGCTAATTGATGACAGCGCGTGCCCAAACTCATGGGACGGTTGAAGATCGGGGCAAATCCATTTCTGGGGGCATTCACCATCGCGCCCGGCGTGTAGTCCATCGGCCCGAGAAACATCCGTGTGAAAGGGAGCATGAGATTGTGGGCAGGCTCGGCATCGGCGCTCCATTTGCTCCACTCCATACCGCGGACGCCTTCTGTGCTGATCAGGTTCGGCCACGTGCGAGTCATTGCGGCGGGTTTTTGGTCTCCGTGAAAGTCGACGAGCATGTGACGCTTAGCGGTTTCGCGACTCACCTTGTGATAGTAATTGATCAGCAGTTGATCGCTGCGCTGCATGAAATCAACCTTGATTCCTTTTACGCCCAACTTTGCGTACTGATCCAGCGCGGGCTCGAGCTGATCATCGAGGGTCTTCCATATGACCCACAGGATGATCCCGACGTTTTTGGATCTGGCATACGCGGTGAGCTCTTCCATGTTGATTTCGGGGACGACCTCGAGCACATTGCCGAGCTTGTACCAACCTTCATCGAGGATGATGTACTCGATCCCATACTTCGAGGCGAAATCGATGTAGTATTTGTAGGTTTGGGTGTTTACACCGGACCTGAAATCCACACCATAGACGTTGGTCGCATTCCACCAGTCCCAGGCGACTTTGCCAGGCCTGATCCACGAAGTGTCCTGGAGCTGAGAGGGCTTCTCCAGCAGCCAGACGAGCTGATTCGTGATCAAATCACCATCCTTTTCAGCGATCCCCATTAATCGCCAAGGAAAAGTTCGCGTGCCTTTGGTCACGGCGATGTAGTCGGCAGATTGAGTGACGCGGAGATCGCGGTCTCGTTCGAGGGATTCTTTCAATGGATAGGGTGGGAAGGTGGCGGCCAAACCGTTTCCTTGCGTTCCGCGAAGCCACATTCCGGGATAGTCTTCTACATCAGACTCTGCGATGGCGATCTTGATGCCACTCGGAGCAACGGCAACGGCAGGCAGAGTAGCAATCGAATTTGGAGGAATCTGAGTAATGTCCCGGCGAAGATACTTTCTCTCATTATGCGAGAAGAGACTGTCTTCTTCAGGGAAATAAACCGGGTAGCTCTCTGGAAAACTAAAAACTGCTTCTTCCCCGTAAATCTTGACTTGATCCTGCGCAAAGGAGGTTTCGAAGCGATAAGCGACGCCTTCGTTATAGACCCGGAAAACGACGGCATAGTTTCCCTGCATATCTAAGCGTAATTCGTTGTAATGGTCGCGAATCCTCGCAAACTTCTGTTTCACAGGAGGTTCGATGACCTGATCGTAAGCGCGTTCTTTGGTGGTCTTGATTTTTGGCGACAGCCCTAGAACATTCTCATTTAGCTTCATGGAAAGAGTGGAATCCCGCGAGACCGTTTTCCCGTTGACCAACACGTCGTATCGCAGGCTGTCACCGATGCGAATGGCAACTTCAATCTTTCGATCTGGAGAGTGGACAGTGAAAGCATTTTGCGCGACGGCCTCACGCGCTAGTACGAAGAATGCTCCAAACGCTCCAAACGTAAGCAGCGTCATTTTGATGATGTAATTCATCTGGTCACACCTCCTGCTTGAGACGATCTCGTTTTTCCGATTTCATTCCCGCTTGCGGCCAAGAGCCATCGGTGTTCTCACGGCACAGCCATGCTGTTCGGCTCGTTATCTGACCTTATCCAAGTAATGAGTCTCCGGTAGCTGCCGTAATAGATCGGCAGCAGCCTCCGGCGTGATATCGCGTTGAGGCATGGCCAGCATTTCGTATCCGACCATGAATTTTCTAACGGTGGCCGATCGGAGGAGCGGCGGATAAAAATGCGCATGCAAATGAATTTCTGGATATGTGACGTGGTCCGTGGGCCGCTGATGAAAACCCATGGTGTAAGGAAATGGTGTCCGGAACAGATTGTCGTAACGAGTTGTGATTTGTTTGAGAATAAGCGCGAGTCCGGTGCGCTCCTCTTCACCTAGATCTGGAAGACAGGACACGGCTCTGCGACTGATGATAAGCGTTTCAAAGGGCCACACGGCCCAGAACGGCACCAGCGCGACAAAGTGCTCGTTCTCACAAACGAGACGTTCTTGTTTTCTTAACTCCAAGCAAAGATAGGCCTCAAGCAAAGTCACTCGATGCTGCCGGTAGTAGCTCTGAAAGGAGGCCAACTCCTTCACGGCCTCGTTGGGCAAAGTCTCATTGGCCCAAATCTGCCCATGGGGATGCGGGTTGCTGCATCCCATGATCACGCCGCGATTCTCAAATATTTGGACACACTTGATGCTCGGTTGCGCGCCGAGAGTGCAATACTCTTCGATCCAAGTGTCCACTACACCGCGCAGTGTCGGGATCGACATCCGCGCAATCGTCAGATTGTGCAAGGGAGAAAAGCAAACCACGCGACAACGTCCCGCTTCGCTGCGCGCGACTAGGAGACTTTCTTCATCAAATTGAGCATCGGGAACATCAGGTTTTAGCGCGGCAAAATCGTTTTCAAATACAAAGGTTCCTGTGTATGCAGGATTCTTCACACCTCCTGCTCTGGTATTTCCGGGGCAAAGATGGCATTCAGGATCATAGGACAGTTCCGTTTCCGCCGTGGGGCTTTCCACTTGTCCCTGCCAGGGGCGCTGCGAGCGATGAGGAGATACAAGCACCCACTCTTGGGTAAGAGGATTGAGGCGTCGGTGTGGGCTCGCGCTGAGCTCAGCGAAGTTCATGCCGGATGTTTGCTCGTTTCTACGCGACAAAAACTCAGCGAGCAGTGCATCACGTTACTCGGCCCGCGCCGTCGGAAGCTGAACAAATATAGATTTCCGGCTCAAGACCGGTGGCACGCCTGTACGCTTCGCGGACCGAAAGTTTGAACGAGCCGGTGCTCTGGGCTTCGACAAGGCTGATCGTGCAACCTCCGAATCCTCCACCTGTCATTCTGGCGCCGTATACCCCTCCAACTTTCTCATTCAGCTCAACCATTAAGTCCAGTTCTTCACAGCTCACTTCAAAATCATCGCGAAGACTTCGATGGGACCTGCGCATCAACTCGCCAAAGTGACGAAGGTCACCGGCTTCCAGCGCTGCTGCAGCCTGGAGCACACGAGCATTCTCGGTGATCACGTGACGGCACCGCTTTTTGACCGTTTCCGGAAGCTGCCTCCCCATTTCATTCAGCTGATCGAGATTCACATCACGTAAGCTGCGCAAGGAATGGATTTTGTTGGCCAGAAAGCGTACGCCTGCTTCGCATTCGGCCCGCCTGGTGTTGTACTCGCCATTTGAATGAGCATGTCTGACCATGGTGTTGCAGATGACCAGGCGAATGTGATCCGGAAGCGGCAGCACACGATATTCCAAAGAGCGGCAATCGAGAAGAAGAGCATGATTGCGTCGTCCGTGAACGGCCACAAATTGGTCCATGATTCCGCAGCGTGTTCCTACAAAATCATTCTCCGCACGCTGGCAAAGCAGCGCTAGATCTGTACCGCCCACTTTCGCGCCGATGAGATCGGCAAGCGCACTAGCGGTAGCTACTTCAAGCGAAGCAGAGGAGCTGAGGCCCGCGCCGTGGGGCACATCGCCCTCGATCATCAGATTTGCACCTACCAGCGGCCCGGATATTTTTGGCAGCAATTTGGCAACGCCGACAATGTAATCGGACCAGTGGCCCCTCCCATGCTCGGGCAATCGCGCGACATCAAATTCAACCTGCTCGGAATAGTTCTGCGATCGCACGATAAGTTTTGAATCTCGCCGGGGAGCCACAGCCACGTGCGTCGAAAAACCGAGGGCGGCCGGAAGCACAAAACCCTCGTTGTAATCGGTGTGCTCTCCAATCAGATTAACGCGGCCAGGAGCCTGAAAAATTCCTGCGGCGGGCTCGCCGAATTCATGTGCGAACCGGGTGCCCAGAGCAGAGGCGCGCTCTTGAAGCGTAAGGATACCGTCATTCATCAGAATGGATTCCAACATCGCCCTGCGCTTGGGCGTAGCTCTTCACGATCATCCCCAGGCTCCGGGGCAGCAGCTTATCTTTCCGCTCTCCAACGTGATAACAGCAACATCACGAGCCCAAAAACCAGCATGCAGACACCCCACGTCAAATTGACATTGATTCCCAGGGAATGTTCCGCATATATACGGCTCCCGCGGGTTCCCAAACCATAGCCAGCCACCAGCAAGCCAAACACGCTGAACATCACACCGATTGGCACGCGGATATCAAATCCCATCGCTTACCTCTGGTCACTCGGAGCCTACCAAAAAATCACATTCAAGAAGATCAGAAGCCCCAAGACAACCACACCTAGTGTGGAGGGCTTCTCGTACCAAGCCAGTCCTGTATCTCTAACCTTCGACGTAAGCGAATACACGAGCCCCTTTAGCTCTTCCGGAGGGCGAGGTTGCGTGAGCCAAGAAACAACGATCGTGGTTATAAAGCAAATGGTCCAAGCGAAGATGGCAGTCCAAAAATTTTGCGCCATCTCACTTGGGTAGACGTGGACCACTGTGCCCAGATATCCGCCCTTAACTCCCGGCACCGAGCCAGCAGACAACGTCAAGCCGTCGTGTATGGCCGCTGCTAACGTTCCTGCTAGAAGACCGCAGAAGGCGCCGTTTCCTGTAGCGCGCTTCCAGAACATACCGAGCATAAAAGTGGCAAATAGAGGTGCGTTGACAAACGCAAAAACCAATTGCAGCACATCCATAATGTTGTTGAATTGCTTGGCAACATAAGCAGCAGCCACCGAAATCGCCAACCCAAAGACCGTGGCTGCCCGGCCCATCCATAAATAGTGCTGATCCGAAGCAGTCCTGTTCAGATAGCTCTGATAAATGTCGTAGGTCCACACGGTATTGAACGCTGTGGTGTTCCCCGCCATCCCTGACATAAAGGAAGCCAAAAGAGCGCAAAGCCCCAGCCCGAGAAGGCCGGAGGGAAAGTAACGCACCAGCATCATTGGAGTCGCTAGATCAAAATCCAATACGGGACTCCCGTCCTTGAGGACGGGTTTTCCGCTCGCATCGAGCTTTGGAGGGATGATGCCTTTCCCGGCGAGTGGAATGGGCGCAGGAGCTGTAGTTAATTGCGAACGCACGCTAAGCGCAGTACTCGGAAGCGCTGGATCCTGAACCGTTGCGGCGGAAACGACGCCAGCAATCATTCCGGGCAGGATCACGAGAAACGGAAACAACATCTTGGGAAATGCGGCAATGAGCGGTGTTCGTCTGGCCGCGGCCATCGAATTTGCCGCCATGGCGCGCTGGACAACCAGAAAATCGGTGCACCAATAGCCAAACGACAGCACAAAGCCCAGCCCCATAAGCATGCCGAACCATTCGACGCCCATAGGATTGCTTGCTGGACTTCCCAGATATTTCCAGGAGTGCACCATGGCATCGTTTCCCAGGCGCGACTTCAATCCTCCCCAACCACCGACGTCCTTTAAGCCAAGAAACACCAGTGGAATAAATCCCATCACGATCAAGAAAAACTGCAGCACTTCGTTGTAAATCGCGGAAGTCAAGCCGCCGAGAAACGTATAGGCAAGTACGATGAGCGCAGAAACGAGAATGGCAGCGTCGAAATTCCAGCCGAGAAGGAGTTGCAGGAGCTTTCCCATCGCGTACATGGAAACGCCGGAAGAAAAAACGGTCATCACCGCAAAGGAGATAGCGTTTAGACCACGCGTCTTCTCGTCAAACCGGAGCTTTAGGTACTCGGGAACAGATCTAGCTCGCGATCCGTAATAAAACGGCATCATGAAAATTCCGACAAATACCATCGCAGGGATTGCGCCAACCCAGTAAAAATGCGACGTAGAGATGCCATACTTCGCACCACTCGCTCCCATGCCAATAACTTCCTGGGCACCGAGATTTGCAGAAAGGAACGCAAGCCCAGTGATCCAGGCAGGGATTGATCGCCCAGAAAGAAAGAAGTCGACGCTGGTCTTCATGTACTTCTTCAAAACGAAGCCGATACCGAGGACAAAACAGAAGTAAACAGCGATCACCACATGGTCGATCCAGTGAGGCTCAGGGCGCATGCTATCAATTCCGTGGAACTACAGTGTCCCAAAAGAAGACGTTGGCCCCAAACAACCTGAGTGGTGAAAGTGCTTAAGCGCTTAACTAGGCCACCAAGCTTGTACGATGCGCATGAATTACTGTCAAGGGTGTATTTGCCAGCAAAACGCTTGGTTAATCGGGTTCGGGCCGCCAGCTTCTCTCGCTAACGGACGTGGTGCGTTGCCGGGCGCCTATCTAAGCAGCGCCGATGCCGACCAGAGAACAGCGGCTTGTCCGTGCAAGTCACCGGTTATGCGCGGCCGGTCCAGATAGTACTGTAGATCGTTCTTCTTGTTTGTGCCCGCGCAGACGTTACGCAAGTCTCCGTTCGGTTCAAGGTAGTCGTTCAGCGCCAGCCAGCCTTTCCGTGCGGCTCGCCCGTATTTCTTCTGGTCCAGCCAGCCGTTTTTTACGCCAGTGATTATGGCAAAGGTAAACATTGCGGTCGAAGACGTTTCGGGCCAAGCCTCCGGGTGATCGAGCAGCTGGCGCCACATACCGTCTTTGCCTTGGAACTTGAGCAGCGAAGCCATCATCTTCCGATAGCCTTCCATGATCCGAGGGCGGCGCGGGTGATTCTGGGGAAGCGAACGCAGCATTTCTGCCATCCCCGCAGCGACCCAGCCGTCTCCGCGTCCCCAGAAAAATGGAACGTCCGGAGCGTGATAGAAGAGGCCGTTCGGTTGCTGTAGCTTGTCCAGGTATGCGGTCATTTCTAAGGCTGCGCGATCGAGATAAGTGCTGTCGCCTGTTGCCCGAAAAGCTTGCACTTGTGCAGCCGTGATCATGTACATGTCATCGATCCAAAATCTAGTCTGCCTGGTAAGACCGTCTGGCAGAGGGTCCTGCCACTGCGCATCAGCCAGCGACTTGCCCAAATCCAAATACCGCGGTTCTTTGGTCTCGATGAAAATCTCGAGCGGCACGATGGCAAAGACAGTGTTGTCGACGTGTTTGGGCTCAGGCACAAGATTAGACTCCGCGCCGAATAGTGGATCGAAGCGGCGTATCAATCGCGAGCTGAGGTCTTTGTCTCCGCTCAATTGCGCAAACGTCAAAGCGCCGTACCAGGCCACTGCCTCCGGATAAATAATATGAGCAGGAGGTTCGCTCCTGCCGAAATTGCCGTGCGGACCAGAGACGAAGCGATCAGCGAGGCGCTTTCCGACCTCCTGCGGTGATTTTCCCGCTGGCCACCGACGGAATTCTTTGTCTTGACCGAGACAGGGGCTGGCGATAACTACTATCAGAATTAGAGACATCCACTGCCTGGAAGGCTTGCTCATGTAAGCGCTCGTGCTCCCATCGGTTGAGTCTGCCAAGTTCTCTCCAGTCTAAATGCTGTGTTTGACGCGACGATAAGGTATATCAGGACTCGCGCTCGGAACGACCCAGTCTTCCTAAACACGATTTTGAAAAAATCTAAATCGCGACCTTCGTCGCTAGAGTCTTGCCGACAATTTCAAGCGTGAATGACTCGGTCCGTGGGATACTCTGCCAGTTTCTCCAACGCTGCGAATGACATCCCCGCAAAACAGCCCTAATCCGCAAACTTCGCGGGTTCCGCGCCGCCGATGGGGAATCGCGTTGTTACTGGGGTTCGGCGTCCTGGTGAACTACTTCGATCGAGTTAATCTTTCCGTTTCGCAGCAAGCGCTAACAGACGCGTTTGGAATTACAACCATCACGTTTGGTTACCTATCAAGCGCCTACAACTGGCCTTACGCCCTCCTCCAACTGCCCTGCGGCCTGTTGCTCGACCGCTTCGGAGTACGCCTTGTAGGACGAGTAAGCACGATCCTGTGGAGCGTAGCCTCTTTCGGTGCCGCCCTGGCCACCGGAGTTCGGAGTTTTTTCGCAGCGCGTCTGCTTCTGGGAGTCGGTGAAGCTCCCACGTTTCCTGCCAACGCTAAGGCGGTTGGATATTGGTTTCCACAACAGGAGCGCAGCCTAGCAACTGCAATATTCGACTCGATGGCTAAATTCTCTTCCGCGATCGGTGTGCCATTAATCGGGATACTGCTGCTGCGTTTCGGCTGGCGCTGGAGCTTCGCGGCGACCGGTTTCATCAGCCTTCTCTATTTTGTTTTGTTCTACGCCTACTACCGCAATCCCAGTGAAGATTCATCGTTGTCGGCGGTGGAGCGACAGTTTATTGCGCAAGGTGGTGCGCAGCCGGAAGATCGCGTCAAAGCAGCCAAAGGGGCGCCGCTAGGCTATTTGCTTCGGCAGCCGAAGGTTTGCGGTCTGGCGTTGGGATTTGCTTCTTACAACTATACGTTTTATCTGCTGTTGACCTGGCTGCCTTCCTATCTTTCCACAGCTCATCACGTGAACTTACTTCATTCGGTACTGTATACCAGCGTGCCGTGGCTGTTCGCGACAATCGCCGATCTTGCTGTGGGCGGATGGCTGGTGGACGCCTTGATCAAGCGCGGCTGGAACCCAATTCGCGTTCGTCAAACGATTTTGGTCGGAGGCACAGGTTTCGGGCTGGGGATTCTTGGCGCCGCACTGGTGGCGACTCCATTGGCTGCCGTTTTATGGATCAGCATTTCGATCGGAGGTTTGTCGGCGGCTTCACCCGTGGGATGGTCCATCCCATCATTGATCGCGCCGCGAGAGAGTGTAGGCACGCTCGGCGGGATCATGAATTTCTGCAATCAGGTTTCCGGCATTGCCGCGCCGATCGTCACGGGCTATGTCGTCCACGCGACTCATTCTTTCTATTGGGCATTTGCAGTCGCGGCGGCTTTTCTGCTGATCGGCATCGCTGGCTACATTTTTCTGTTAGGACCGATTGAACCAATTCCCGAGCCCACATCCTAGTTTGTCAACTATTTACCTTCGTTTGGCGAGGCTTGCGCAGACTGCACCAGTGCACGCGTTGCTCCGGTGGAGATGCCGCCATCCACCAATAACGTCTGCCCTGTCACATAGCGGCTGGATTCTGCGGCAAGAAACACAATCGCAGAATCTAGATCATCCGGATGACCAGGGCGTTTGACGGGAATGCGATCGCACAGATAATCGACCCACTCGCGGTTCTCGTAGAGAACCTTATTTTGCTCGGTGCGGAACCATCCAGGCGCCAAGCAGTTGACAGTGATTCCATACCTGCCCCAATCATCAGCTAGGCTCATCGTTAGTTGGCGAATGCCACCGCGGCTCGCTCCATAGGGTCCAAGGCCCGCATAGCCCGCTACACTCGTTACGGATCCGATGTTGATAACACGTCCGTAGCGGCGCGCAATCATGCCAGGTGCCAACGCCTGAGCGACAAAAAAGCTCCCACGCAAATTAGTATCGAGGACTAGATTCCAGTCTTCCCAGGTCACCTCGAGAGCGGGTTTGCGAACATTGCAGCCGGCGTTGTTCACCAGGATGTCGATATGACCAAAAGCTGCCTCAGCGGATGCGGCCATGTGTTTGATACTTTCCAAATTCCGAACATCAAGCTCGACCGAAATTGCCCGCCGGCTGAGCGCTCTAATCTCCGCTTCAAACGTTTGTAAGCTATCGCGCTTGCGGCTGGTCAGCACCAGATCCGCGCCGGCCTTGGCTAAAGCCCGTGCAAAATACTGGCCGAGACCCCGGCTGGTGCCCGTCACGAGCGCTACCCGGCCGCTGAGATCAAACAATCCATTGTTCACGAGACTATCCCAGGCGAGAGAACGACCTTCATCAAATTGGCTTCGCCGGCGTGCAGCCGTTCAAACCACTGTGGACCTTCTTCGAGTGGCGCCACTGCGGTAATCAAGGGCTTCACTTGAATTGCCCCGTTGACCATGAGCTCGATAGCTCGCGGGTACTCACCCGCTGATGCGCACGACCCCTGTAACCGTATTTGCCAAGAAACCACTCTTTGCAGCGGCAGAGTGATTTCTGGCGAAATGTTGCCAACCAGAACGACCGTCCCTCCCTTGCGAACACTCTCGACTGCAGCTTTGACGGTCTCAGCTCTACCGACCGCCTCTACGGCGATATCCACGCCGCCACCGTTCGTCATTGCTAAGACTTGCTGCGCCGTACCCGATTTGCTCGACTGAATCGGAGTAGCTCCCAGACTCTCCGCCCGATGAAGTCGCGAGTTGTCTACATCGGCCACAAAGATCTGCGAACATCCAGCCACTCGCAGCACTTGTTGGACAAGTAGTCCGATCATCCCTGCGCCAACCACCAGGGCCGTACTGTTCGCAGGATTCGGTGCCAGAGTTACCGCATGTAGCGCGACAGCCACTGCCTCCAGCATTGCGGCTTCGGAAAACGAGAGCGCCTCGGGCAAATGGTGGACAATACGGGAAGGCACGGCCACGTACTCGGCGAAAGCTCCCGCGCGACGGTAGTCGGAACACGAGACGCCCAGCACTTGCCGATGATCGCACAGATTTATTTCGCCCCGAAGACAAGGCCCACAAGCTCCACAATAAATTGTCGAATCGAATGTGACGCGATCGCCGACGGAAAAACGGAGCCCGCCTTCCCCGATCGCGGCAATTTTTCCAGCGGCCTCATGCCCCATGACAATGGGAGGAATCCGTCTCCCGGACGACCCGTCGTAACCGTGGACGTCGCTTCCGCAAATGCCGCAGGCCGCTACTTGGATCAGGACCTCGCCAGGCTTTAAAGCGGGCGTAGGAAGATCCGCTATCTCAAGCTGCAGGTATTTTGAAAGCAAAAGGGCTTTCATCTCATTCGCTGCCAGGCCGGTTAGTCATGCGTTTCGGTCCAACTCTAACCCACAGGTCCGCTCGTCCGGTACAGAATACGAGAATATCGCAAACTTCTTCACCTCGACGTAGATGATGGACTCCTTTCGCCAGTAGCGTTGCGACTGCCTGCTGCAGAGCACTAAGATACTCAGGTTAGCTAGAGCTACCAGGCGCTGGCGGAGAACTGGCTTCATTCGTGGATTATTCGAACACAGCAGAACCATTCAGTACGCGCAGCTCCAATCGGTGGTATGCGGCTCTTCTGGGGCTAGCTTCTGTATTCACGCTTTTCTCCAGCACAACTGCACTGGCGAAAGATTCTTGTCTGCAGGAGCCGGTCAACATCATCATCGATGGCACAGTTCGGAATTCGGTCGGCGACCGCGTCCCTAGTGCAACCGTGCTTATCCGGGAAAAGGATTCCAATACACCTTCCGAGACAAAAACGAATGCGGACGGCACCTTCCAACTCAAGATTGACCATGCCGGTTCCTATTTTCTTACGGCAAAAACAGCCGAGCTGCATAGTCGCGAGGCGCTTGTGGCTTTGTCCGCTGGCGACAAAAAGCAACTCGATTTGATCCTCGATCTTACCGGTTCTGAGCCGCCCCCCTCTTCTGATTCGCCGCGATCTGCTCGGCCATCCGCTGCCTCTCTCGAGTTTAACGACAAACCCAATTTCACCGTGGCAGGCATGACGGACTGGAGCAATGCTGGCACGCATGGTTCGGATATTCGTGCGCGAACCAGCGAGGCGCTCGCGAAGGAAGCTTTGACTCTCAAGACCGGTGCCTCAATCGAGAATTCGCCGGGTTCCTCCGAGAATGCGGAAAAGGCAGAAACACATCGCCGGTTAGGTGAGCTCGACGAGCGCCGTGGCGATCCTTTAAGTGCAGTCCGCGAATATGAACAGGCTGCGCTTTTGAACCCGAGCGAGCGGAACTACTTCGAATGGGGCACGGAATTACTGCTGCACAAGGCGGCAGTACCGGCAGCAGAAGTTTTCAGCAGAGGAGCGGCTAAATATCCAAGCTCCTCAAGGATGCTCGCGGCCCTTGGAGTCGCTCTGTACGCCAGCGGTTCCTATGACGAGGCGGCTCGCCGCCTTTGTGCTGCTTCCGATTTGCAACCCAAAGATCCCGCTCCTTACCTGCTGCTCGGCACAATGGAAAAGGCCTCCGCGGCGCCGTTGCCATGTAGTGAACAGACGTTGGCGCGGTTCGCGAAAGAACAGCCGGAGAATGCGCTCGCGAACTACTACTATGCCTTGGCACTGTGGAAGAAACAGCGAAAATCAAGCGGCGACGGAGACCCCCGGCAAGTCGACTCGCTGTTGCAAAAGGCGCTGACCATCAATCCCAAATTTGGCGAAGCTTATGTTCAGCTCGGAATTGTGAAATCCGAAGTTGGCGATGTCGAACAGGCTATTCAAGCCTACGCAAAGGCCATTCAGGTAAGCCCAGATCTCGCCGAGGCCCACTACCGGCTAAGCCTGGCTTACAAACGAAAGGGCGACGAAGCGAAAGCTCATCAGGAATTTCAAAGGTATGAAGAGATCCAGAAAATGGAAGCGGCCGCTACCCAACGCGAGAGGAGGGAGCTTCGCCAATTCCTCGTAATCCTAAAAGACGAACGGGCATCTCCGTAACGACATCCACCTTGCTCAACTCTGTGCATTCGCCTATTTCGCTTTGACCTTCGCAGCGTCTACAATCCCGCTGCCTTCTCGAATCGTAAGAATCTGGTTCACCTTGACCTGCGTAAACTTTTCGATTTTCTGTGTAGTCGGCCACTTCACCTCAATAAGATCAACCATTTGAGCTTTTCCCAATCCGAAGTGCAGACGCAAATCACCTTGCGACATCACGCTCGAGCCGCTGTGGACCTCATCCATCTGCGTATGCTTGCCAGTCACTACACGGACGCGAGTTCCGATTGCAGTGCGATTGCACTTCGTTCCGATTAGCTTGATCTTGATCCAATTCTGCGCGTTACCTCCGTCGTTGCGGAGAAGCGAAGGCAAATCGTTCATATTCAAAATCAGCGCATCAATGTCGCCATCATTGTCGTAATCTCCGAACGCAGCCCCCCGGCTCGAAAAACGCTCGCTGATGCCAGGTCCCATTTCTGAGGAAACATCTTTGAATCGGCCATCGCCTAGATTCTTGTACACCAGACGTGGGTTCTTGAACGTTTGGCCGATCTTGGGATCGCCAATCTCGGGATAAACATGCCCATTGATCTGCATGATGTCGGCCCAGCCGTCATTATCGAAATCAAGAAAGCCGCAACCCCACGCTACATATTGGTTGTTGACTCCTATCCCGGAAGCGAAGGTTACATCACTGAATGATCCATCGCCATTGTTGTGGTAGAGATTGCAAGTATCGTCGGCGAAGTTTGTTTTGAAAATGTCGAACCATCCGTCGCAGTCATAGTCGCCAACCCCCACGCCCATGCCTGACTGCTCGTGTCCATTCTCGCTGTAGGCAACCCCGGCTATGACGCCAACATCCGTGAATGTCCCATCATGGTTGTTGCGCAACAGAATGCTGGGTTGCGAGTCTACCGCAACGTAGATATCTGGCCATCCGTCGTTGTCGAAATCATAGGACACCGGCGTAATCGAGTAACGCGGACCGGGTTTTAAAATCCCCGATTTCTCGGACACGTCGGTGAACGTTCCGTCCCCATTGTTGTGATAGAGGAGGTTTGTATCGCCAGGAAGTCCTCGTGGCCCGCACATTGTGGGGATTCCCTTCCATTGGCAGACGGGTGGTTCGCCGCTCGTGACCGGAGTATTGGCGGGATCGAGCTTGATATAGTGACATACGAAAAGATCCAGCAACCCATCGCGGTCGTAGTCGAGCCAAGTGCAACCTGCTCCCCAGCGGATCTGCTCGTCGTAGACACCAGCCTTGCGCGTGACATCCGTAAAGGTTCCGTCGCCGTTGTTGTGAAACAAAATGTTGTGGCCCCAGAAACAACAGAAAAGGTCATCCCAACCGTCGTTGTCGTAGTCCCCCACGCACACACCCGTTTGCCATCCCGTGCGCGCCAGTCCGGACTTTTCGGTAACGTCGGTGAAAGTTCCGTCGCGATTATTCTTGTACAGATGAGAAGTCGGCGCCTTTCCCGCCGGCCAGTTGGCGCCGAGGCGAGTTCCGTTGGTCAAATAGATATCCGGCCAACCATCATGATCGTAATCGAAAAACGCTAGCCCACTGCCCTTAGCCTCAAGGATGTAACGCTTATGATCGACGCCTCCCCAGACGTTGGGTGCATTTAAGCCGGCTTCGCGAGCCACGTCGAGAAACTGTACCGGAGAGGTGGACCCAGGTGACCGCGGAAATTCTGCGGCTTCGAGTCGTACTCCGCGAGTCCACCTCCAAAGAGGAGTTGTAAGCGCATCTAGTAACGAACTGCCAAGAACGACCAGAGAGGAGCTGAGGAAGCGGCGACGTAGAAGCTTCATGCCCGGCGGTGGTTTCGACCTAAACTCAAATGGACGGGAATTCGGAAATGTGACGCTTTAGCAGCCAGGTCAGGTGATCTTGCTATCGTCATCGACCCGCCGACTTTTTCACTACCTTCGGAAATGAGCGCGGCACAATTCCCGTCCCTTCCTTCACAGCAATGATCCGGTCGATCGCCACGTTCGTCAATCGATCGACTTGTCCGCTTGGCCAAGAAATCTCCAGCGAGTCGATATTCGTGCGCTTTCCCAAGCCAAAATGAATTCGCGGATCGCTGGCCGACATGTAGCTCATTCCCCCTTTCGCTTGCTCAACGTGCACGAATCCCTCCGAAGTCAGCTTCAACGAAGCCCCGAGCCCGTCGCGATTTGATTTCGTCCCGATCAGCAGAATCTCCAGCCAATGATTCGCGTTTCCTCCGGCATTCCGCAAGAGCGACGGATAATCTCCTCGGTTGTTGGTCGCAATATCAATATCGCCGTCGTTGTCGAAGTCGGCTGTTGCGAGTCCCCGGCCTGCAATGGGATGCATGAAGTCCGGCCCGAGCAATTCTGACACCTTCTCGAATTGCCCTTTCCCCAAGTTCCGGAACATCAGCAATGGCTCTTGGTAAGATACTTCTCCGTGATAGAGCTGGATATTGTCAAGCATCGCGCCGTTTAGTTGCAGGATATCCGGCCACCCGTCGTTGTCATAATCCAGGAATTTCGCTGCAACGCCGCTCAACAAAATCGCTTTGTTGCCGATCCCTGAGCGGTACGTGTAGTCGTCGAATGTCCCATCGCCGTTATTGTGATATAGCCGATTCAGTTCAAAATCCAGGTGCGTGACGTATACATCCTGACGGCCATCGCCGTCCACGTCTGCTGCATCAATTCCCATTCCCGCTTCGTAGCGGCCGTCCTCACTGGCCGCCAGCCCGGAGACTAGCGAGACGTCCTGAAAAGTTCCGTCGTGTTTATTGAGAAACAAAAAGTTTGGCCACGTATCGTTAGCTATCGCAATGTCGGTCCATCCATCATTGTTGAAATCCGCAAGCACCACTCCCATGCCCTTGGATTCGGGCTTTCCGACTCCAGACACATCGCTCACGTCCGTAAAGGTGCCGTCGTGATTATTATGATAGAGCTTCGTTTTCTGCCCCTTGTAGTTGCCCGGATTGCAGTAGGACCGATATCCCGGCCGGCGCTCGCCGCACCACAAATTGTTCTTAGGAGTCCACTCGATGTAATTAGTCACGAGCAGATCGAGCCACCCGTCCTTATCGTAGTCAAACCATCCCGCGCTTGTTGACCATTGGCCCGCATCCGCAACACCCGCTTTGGCAGTTACATCAGAAAATGTTCCATCGCCGTTGTTGTGATAAAGGATGGCGCTCCCATAGCCTGTTACGTACAGGTCTGGGTAGCCGTCGTTGTCGAAGTCCCCGACGGCGACGCCCTGTCCGTAGTGTCCCGCACCGCCAACGCCAGCCTTCTCGGTGATGTCGCTAAACGTGCCGTCACCATTATTGTGATACAACGCGGAGCGCAACGGACGCGATGGCTTGTAAATGTCTGTCGCAGCCGATTGCACGAAGTACACGTCCATCAGCCCATCTTGGTCATAGTCGATCCATCCGACTCCCGTGCCCATCGTCTCCAGGTAATATTTCTCTTCAGTTTGCGTGGCATCTTGAAGGAACGTGATTCCCGCTTCTTTGCGCACATCCGTATATCGAACCGAAATTTGCGAGTCCAATATTTTGGAAGTCTGGGCGTGAACTGTCTGATGAATGATCAGAACAACCGACGCGGCGAGCACGAGGATTGCGATGCATGTTGCTCCGAGTTGGAGTCTTTTACCCAGGGTCGATTATTTCCTGTTGCGTAGGAGGCTTAGAATTCTTGCACTAGGATTCGAGAACTCTTCCATACGACGCAAGCAGCGATCCTGTCGTCATCACAAAGCTAGAAGGCACATTCAATCTCTGCACCATCAAGGCACTCAACCGGAGCTCGGCTGCTGATTTCACAGCGTGCGGTCTGCCAGCGAAAGCGCTAGTTGCAAAAATTGTTGCCTGGCAGCCATGGACATGGGCATTGGAGCTGAAGATGAGTCTGGAGCTTTGGCGAGCGCTTCCTCAATTCGACTCACATCCAGTCCAGTGGACACATTGCTGCCTTTCAAGCGCTTCAACGCTTCTCGCGCCTTCGCGATTTGTCCGGTCTGGTAATAGAAAACGCCCAGAGCGGAGTAGCTTCCAGACCACTCTGGCAACAGCTCAACAGCATGCTCCAGGCGCTCTGCCGCTTGACCATTCTCGCCTTCCAGAACCGAGACAACTCCCAAACCCCACTGAATTTTCCCGGAACTCGGAAGACGCGCCAGCCCTTCCTTCAATGTCTTCTTCGCACCGCTCACATCGCTTTGCCGAAGCTCCGTTAAAGCGAGCGAAAGATAGTACTGATCATTATCAGGATTCCGTCGAATTGCTTCCCGCAAAATCTCCGAAGCACGCACGTTATCACCTAAGTGCGCGTAGATATCAGCCAGCAAAGCGAGGTACGTATCGTCCTGTCGCTCCTGCGCTGACACTTGCTGGGCCGCATCGAACGCCTCGACATAAGCGCCCTTACGAAAATAAACATCTGCCAAGTTGAACTTCACATCGTCCGAATCCGGATTTGCACGTAGTGCACTCTGGAAGTGCCGAACTGCATCGTCAAATAACGTGTACCGCGCGAGCAGTACGCCCACACCGGCTTGCGTCCGGTAGTCGTCAGCACTCAGGCTGTCGAGTTGTGCGATCGTCCTTCGAGCCTCATCGGTCTTCCCGAGCTTCAAATATGTTTCCGCCAAGAGATACAGGTCCTGTGGCTGATTCGGGTTCTTCTGAATTTGTTCCGTCAACTGTGTGAGCGCTAGCTCAGTGCGCTTCTGGCCTGGAAGACTGGACCGATTGTCTAAATATTCGAATAGATGCTGATACGGATGCGGACCATTCTCGGAAAGCATTTGAAACGCGTTCAAATCCCGCTGTGCGGCCTCTGTTTGATGGAGGCTCCGCTCGACTATCGCCAGCTTGTAATACCCAGACGCAGGATGCCGGCTTACCTGAACATATTTTCGGAGCAAGTCCGCCGCCTGTTCGAATCTCTTGCTGGCGATTCGCAGATTCGCTAATTCCAGGAGCGCCTCAGAGAAATTCGGGTTTCCTCGCAGCGCTTCCTGAAAGAGCCCTTCGGCTGCCACCGGATTTCCTTGCTGCTCCTCCATATACCCCAGATTGAACAAGCAGACAGCATTGCGGCGATCTTTTTTTAAGCCTTCTTGAAGGAATTTCTTGGCTTCGTCGAATCGTCCCAGATGCCGGTAAGCTATCCCCATGAATGCATACGATCGTGCCGAAGGGTCGAGCTCGATCAGCGCTTTGAACTCGTCGATGGCTTTTTCCATTCTCCCCGACATGAAATAACTTTCGCCCAGCGCGGCGTGGAGGTCCGCTCGTTGTGGCGCAAGCTTAAGGCCGGATTCCAGAAGCGGGATCGCGTCTTCGAAATAATCCTGGCTCATGCTGACGCGCGCTAGCAAAGAGATGACATCGGTATTTTCCGGCGCAAGCTTATGAGCACGCGCCAGCAAGTCCAGAGCATCCAACGGTCGGTTCTGCTCGAACTCCACCTGAGCCATCAAATACATTGTGTCTGCCGAATCAGGCTTCAATTTCAAAGCCCGTTTCAGCGCCACTTCGGCTTTGGCGTAGTCGCCGCTGCGAAAATAAGCCTGCCCCAAGTCGTAAAGAATTTCGTATGTTTCGGGTTTCAGGGCATTGGCGGTTTCCAGTTCCAGGATTGCGGGCTTGAATTGTTTCCCTGACGCTAGTAGCACGCCCAGCGTGAAATGCAACTGAACGTCACTCTTGCTCTGCGCTGACAATTCCCTCGCAACCTTTACCCCCTCAGCCACTCGGCCGGCTTGAAGATACGCACGAGTCAAATTGAGCAGAGTAGCTGTATCCGCTGGACGCACACGCAAAAAATGAGGAATAGCTTGTGCGGGAGCACCTTTGGCCGCCAAGAGAAGCCCGAGATTGTAGTTGCCATCTCGATTCCCGGGATCAACGCGCAGCACTCTCTCGAATTCTTTCTCCGCAAGATCCAACTTCCCCTCAGCGACGTATACATTTCCCAAGTTGTTGCGCGCCTTCGCCGAATTAGGGGCGATTTTCAGCGCACGTTCGAACGCTTCGGCTGCGCCCGGATAGTCCTTCTCTTCCGTGTAGACGATTCCCAGCAGGTTCCAGCCCTCAACGCTGGACGGAGTCAGTTCCAGCTCTTCCTGGATTTTCTTCTTCGCCTCTTGGACGGAACCTTGCTGGACTAATGCCTCGGCTTCTACAAGACCTTGACTTCTCTTCGCTGTGGGTCGCGTGCCGCTCTGGCTTGGAGCAACTTGTTTCCCGGGGCTCCCGCCAACAAAAAAGAAAAACAGGTTCACTGCAACAATTCCCTGACAAATCGCTCGCCGGGCAGCGCTTTTCCCTGCACACACAGTTGAATTGCCGATCCTCATTTGCGCAACTTCCGAACTCAATCTAGCATTTCAAGCGCTTGCTGAGCCATCTTGTGCCCTGGCTGCTGATGAAGCAACGCCAGCAAAACTTCCTTGGCCTTGTCCTTCTCCTTCAAGACCACATAGAGACGCGCAAGATTTAGATACGCCTGGTCGAAATTTGGAGCGACACGGATGCACTTCTCAAATCTCTTCTCTGCCTCCTCATATTGCTGCTCGCGAACCAGCAGCACGCCCAGATTGTTCAGCGCATCGGGATAGTCCGGTCGCAGTGCAATTGCTTTTTCCAAATACTGCGAAGCCCGCTGCATCTGATTCACTCGCGCATACAGCATCCCGACGCTGTAGTTGGCTTCCGAATTATCCGGCTCAAGTTCCAGCGCCCGGTTCAAGAGTTTGTCTGCTTCTCCATAAGCTTCCTGTCGCCTGTAAAAATTTCCTAAGTTCAACAGCGCGATTACATAATCTGGCCTGAGCAGTAGCGACTGTTTGAAATTGCGGATCGCCGCCTCCGGCTGATTTTCCTGTGCGGCGATCATCCCGAGGTTGTTCCACGCCTCCGTGTAATCCGCGCGCAGCTTCAAAGCTTGTTCGAGATATTTTCGCGCATCCGCGAAAGCGTTCTTCCGTAGGAAAAGCGTTCCCAGATTGTAGTAGGCTTCCGGTTCATTCGGCTTCGCCGCGATCACCTGCCGGAACGAAGCTGCCGCCTGATCGAGGTAGCCATGCTGAAACAGTGCGACACCGTACGTAAAGTCGTTACGCTGAACCCCCCCTTGGTACAGCGTTCCTGTGAACGGCAGAGCTTTCAACACGCGCGCCTCTGGCGTTCTCGCCTGCGTTCTCACATCTTCCAGCAGTCGTTCAGGGTTCAGCGCTCCCTGGTAAACCTTAACAATCAGGCCCTCTTCATTCAGGAGAAAAGACGTAGGCAGACCGAGGTCCCGCCGGCGGTCAAACAGATACCGGTAAATGATGTTGTAGACACCAGCCACTTCTGGTGTGGCAAGCACGTTCGGAAAGGAAAATCTCTCGCCGCTCACAAAGGAACGCAAGCGCTCCGCTTCGCTGTTTTGCTCGACATGAATCCCGACTAGGCGAGCGCCCCTGTCTGCGAGGCTCCCCCGCGATTTCTCCAAGACCCGCATCTGATCGACGCACTGCGATGAAGCCGTGATCCAAAAAACGAGCAGAACCGGCGCGCCTCGAAACGATCGAAGCTCAACCGGATTGCCCGCCACATCCGGCAACGCAAACTCTGGCGCACTCAACGGCTCGATTAGCCACGTCTCGATCGATTTAGGCAAAGGCTCCGGCCTGATCGGCTCGCCCACGCGCGCGTAAGAAGAAGGCGCCATCGCAAACCGCCTCGCCGCGAAATCCTTCTTTCCTTCTTCAATTTCGATTCGATGATTCACTGGTAGGTCTTCGAAAGTCTCCGTCACGCCGCTCGGCCACCGAATAGCGGCTTTCACGCCCCCCTGGGCTCCATCGAGTCCAAAGAAAAGCTCTTTCGTGTGCTGTGACAAAAATCCGGAGCCCGCCTGTAGGTATCTTGTTTGACGACGTCCTTCGGCCTCCACAGTTACAGCGGTACCGATTGCGTCGCGATTGCTATTCCTGCCGCGCAAACGAAACGCGATCGAATTGCCAATGCTTTCCATCGCGTTGCGAAAGATCCGCACTTGCGGCCCCGTCCGATTCTTGACGATTACTTCCAAGCGGCCGTCATGGTCTATGTCCGCAAGCGCGAATGCACGGCTGTCATCCGCCAAATCCAACCCGACTACTCCAGAAACTTCTGAAAACGTCCCGTCGCGGTTGTTTGCATACACAACATTCCGCTCGTGTCCGTTCCACGAAGCGTCAGACCGAATCAGCTCATTAATGGCATTCCACCCGCGTTCGTAGTTCGAAGAGGAAGTCGCATTCTCAGGCGATTTCGCGACAACTTGCCGCCAGAAAAAACTCCCAAGATCGATCTCATCTCCTGCCTTGCGGTCGATCCCCGAAATATAACCATTGGCGATGTACAAGTCCGCATAACCGTCGTGATCGAAATCCCAAGCGTCGGATGACCAGGCCCATCGGCCCATGTCCACCCCTGTTCGCTGACTCACATTTTGAAACTTCCCGTCGCCTTGATTTTGATAAAGCGCGTTACCTCGGGCGTGCTGCCGATAGAGCGAGCGGATATTCTCCCCTGCTTTCTCGTGAAAGTTCTTTTGCTCCGAAACGCGCATGCCCGCCGGCGACCACATATCCGCGATGTAAATATCCTGTCTTCCGTCATTGTCGAAATCGAACCAGCACGCGCTCATCCCCGCTCCGACGTCGTCCACGCCGGCCTCCGCCGAAATCGTGCTGAACGTTCCGTCCCCATTGTTGCGGTAGAGATTGTTTCGCCCGAAATCGTTGGCTACATACAAGTCTGGACGTCCGTCAGAATTGCACTCACCCCACGCGCACGCAAAACTGTACCGGTCGTTCTCGACATTCAGGCCCGCAGCTTCCGTCCGATCTTGGAACCTTGCGTTTCCTTCGTTGTGGAATAAGAAATTCGGAGGGCCGTTCCGCGCATCAAAATACGGAACGGGATAGTGATACTGATCTAGGCCGAGGTAATAGCTGTACAAACAGAAATAGACGTCCAGCCGGCCATCGCCATCATAGTCAGCTATCGCCGCATGCGTGAACGTTCCCTGCGGAGCTCTTGCAAACTGGAACGCATCACGTTTGATCGAGAATTTTCCGTTCCCTTGGTTCAAGAACAATAGCGGGCCGCTGCTGCAAACAACCAAGAGATCCTGCAGTCCCTTGTTCTCAAAATCCGCAAACAACGCGCATGCGGTCGCATCCAACACGCCCACGCCGGCTTTTTCCGTCACATCTTCAAATGTTCCGTCGCCGCGGTTGCGATACAGCCGGTTCGGAAGTCCCGCCGGCTGGCAGACGTAGAGATCATCGAAACCATCGTTATCGGCGTCTCCCACCGCGAGCCCGCAATTTCCATAAACATCGATCCCGCATGCTCCATCCAGAACCGTCCTCCACTCGTCGATACCACGCAGCAACTGTCTCTTGTATGACTCCGTTTGGCCAAGCGCTTGAGCCGTGACTTCAATGAATCCTCGGCCTCCTATCCGGCTCAACGTCTCCTCGGTCGCTTCCCATCTCAGCACGCGCCATCCACTCACTTCATCGCGGGACCACTGCATCCACCAGTGCCCGATGCGTTCTTCACGTCTCTTCGGACTCGTGCCCACCAAGTCATAGCGAACCCGCATGCGCACGCTCTGCGGAGAGTTCGCCGTTTCCGCAATCCCAACGATTTCGAACTCAGCAGTTTCGATCTCGCTCATCGACGCGAAGTACGTTTTGATCTCCCCGAGAAATCGTTCGCGGCCCGACGCTAGCGTCGTCGCAAACCTCCTTCGAACAACCTCGAGGCCACTCGCCGAGCGCACCTTGACTTCTTGAGCCGGCCTCAATGCAGTCGCTTCGATCGATGCGTCCAGGAATTTCGCGAGGACACCAGTGGCAGGCGGCCTAGCCTTGAGACCTCTGCCCCACTCATTCAGCAATCGACCGATTTCAAGCGCATCTTTTTCGGTAAAGTATTCGTCGCCACCAGGAAGGACTTGCCGAAGAACGTCATCGAGCGGCGTCTTCGCAGGATAGTGAGGCGTCAGACGAACGTCTGCCAATGCAAAAGCAGGAGCGCTTTCCCCATGCGGTCCACCGATTGCTGGCCGGAAAGCTGACGCCTGAAGCGGTGCTGGGAGAAACAGCACCGGTGCCCACCGCATGCCTCGCAGAAACCTTCGACGCGAGGCGTTAATTCCTTGACGATCGCGCCGTGCGATATGCTTCTCGTTTTCTGGACCCGCCATCCTCAATCTTCCGCACACCCAAGCTCAGCGCCGGCATGCTAGCACCGAGCCAAAGCGCCTCCAAACGCAAGGCTACTTCATACAAGACTTCACACAAGAGTTGTTTTTCTGACCTTGTTCGAACTTCAGATCGAGTCCGCAAACAATCCTATTCAGAAGGAGCAGGTCCTGAGGAATCTCGCAGAATCAATTCGGCGGGAATCTGGTATTCCCTTCCCTGAGGATTATCTGAGCAAGAAAGCTCATGCAGCGCATCGGCTGCCATTTGCCCGAGCATGTCCCGGTGCACATCCACGGTCGTCAGCGAAGGGTTGCTATATTCAGTCAGTCGCGTGTTGTCGAATCCCGTAACCGAAATATCTTTGGGCACATTGCATCCGGCTTTGATCAAACCCTTCAGGACTCCGATAGCTGTGAGATCATTCACCGCCATCACCGCCGTCGGCCGGGGCGCCAAATTCGCGATGGTCAAGCCCGCCGCCAACCCGCCTTCAAAACGCAGATCGCCGGGCAAAATCGGTCCGGGTTCCAGTCCCAACGCCGTCATGGATTTCTCATAGGCTTGTAGTCGAGCAATGTTGGACTTGAGCCCAGGCCGGCCCGCGATGAACGCAATCCGCCGATGCCCAAGCCTATGGAGATATTCGACAATTTGCTTTATTCCGGCGAAATAGTCGATTCGTAGCTTGCTGACATAGCCTCGAACGGGCGCGAGATCGAGGAAAGTGACTGCGATTCTTCTTCGCTCGAGTTCGCGGATCAGGCGTGCGCTTATCTCCGACGTCATAATCGCCACGCCGCGTACGTTGTGCTCCATCATCCTCTCCGCGGCCTCTCGCGTTCTCCGCGGGTCGTAGTTCGTGTCGCTAACGATGGCGTCGTAGCCGAGTTGCCTGGCGCGCGTTTCAAAACTCTTTATTACCTCTGGGAAAAACGGATTCACGATGTCCGACACGATAATTCCCAGCGTGCGGCTGTCCCGCGAAGCAAGGTGCCGTGCGTGAACGTTCGGAAAATATCCGAGGCGTTTCACCGCGGAAAGGACCAGGCGATGCGTCCTCCCGCCTACTTTCCCCGTCTTGTTCAACACATTGGAAACAGTTGCAGTCGATACACCCGCAGCCTTCGCAACGTCACGAATAGTTAGCGCCATAACGCGAGTATCCGGCCCATCCCAATTGTCTCGATTTTAACTCATACCTGGCACACGGACATCCTGCGGTGGAGCGCAGTATAGGCGAAAAAAAAAGACTTGACAATGCGGAAGACC
>Ga0070698_100001643_pt1 | contig 24933 bp, 23 predicted proteins | sample KBSK1502metaG_FD_65477 | JGI IMG/M metagenome (GOLD analysis project Ga0070698, IMG submission 65477) | Corn, switchgrass and miscanthus rhizosphere microbial communities from Kellogg Biological Station, Michigan, USA - KBS K1-50-2 metaG | ecosystem: Host-associated > Plants > Roots >... | reverse complement strand
CCGATGATCATGCATAACGATTGTCGGCGTGGCGGCCCGGTTCCGCCGGTGACCCGCTCAGCGTGCCGGGGTCCCGCTCCGCGGGACGCCGGGATAGCGTGTAGACCGCATCAGCGCCGATCATGTCGGGAGTCGTATATGCAGCTCAGCGCGCGAAACCAGATCCCGGCCCGGGTGACCAGCATCAATGCCGGGGAAGCGATCGCCAACGTGGAGCTCGACGCCAATGGTGTGCGGCTGGTCGCCTCCATCACCGTCGAGGCTGTCCGCCAGCTTGGCCTGACCGAGGGCAGCAGCGTCACCGCGGTCGTCAAGGCATCAGACGTCATAATCGCCGTCCCCGACTAGACCTGGGCCGATCCCTGCCGCCAAACCCGCTGCCCGTGATCGACGGCTTGCTCGCCGCCACAGCCAAGGCCCATGGATGGACCCTAGCTGCCCGGAACACCGCCGACCTCTCCCGCTGCGGTGCCGCACTGTTCAACCCCTTCACCGCGCCGCCCGGCGGCTGACTCGGCGATGGCCGGTCCGTCCAGGGCTTCGCAGGCGAATTCGGCCGCGATGCCGCGCCGCTTGTTTGGTATGTCTGGTGATCGCGGTGGAACGACGGATAGGATCACCTTACGGACGGTCTGGCAACAATGCCTCGAATTTGCCGGTAAACGATAGGAATTAGGAAATCCAAAGGCCAGTCGCCAGCGGGTGCTGGTGAGTGGGCAGGGCGAGATCGGGCTGGCCAGGCGGCATACCTGCGTGCCGGACAATTACGATCAAAATACTCCCTTCCGCTCAGTGTGGGAAATTCCTCGCTACGCGGAGGCCGTCCCGGCGCGTGTCCTTTCGCTGGTAAACACAAAGCTAATCCGAAAAGGAGCCACCAAGGCATCCGGCGTGCTATACCTCTATGTTGCGACTGTATTGCCGGGGAGGGCGTCGTGGCGGTGAAGGTGGTCCGCAGCGGGCCAGGGGACTTCGTCGTGCCGTGGGAGACGCCGCCAGTCATGCACGCGGCGCCCGAGGCCGGGAACTCCCGAGGCGAGGAGACGGTCCGGCCGCCGCGAGCCGGGCGAGAGAACGGCGAGGCCGACGAGGAGCGGCGCCCGGCCGAGTCGCCGTCGATCCGGTCCACGGAGCGCCGGCACTGGACAGCGGACCTGCTGGGCCCGGCGACCGCCGGGCTGATGCTGCATGGCGTCGGCGGAATCGGCAAGTCCGCGCTCGCCGCGGAGATCGTGGCGCGGGCCGGCCGCCTCCAGCCCGAGCGGATGACCACGGTCATCGGCGGCGAGGTCACCACTGACGGGTTCCTGGCCGGGCTGGCCGCGGCCCTGCGCCGTCACCCGATGGCCGAGTCCTGGGCCGGCCCTCGCGCGGCGGCGGTAGCGGCGGCTGACCGGATCGACCTGCCCTGGGATCACCGGCTGGCCTCGCTGCGCCGATACGTCCTCGGCCGGGTGCCTGTCCTGATGTGCCTGGACGACTTCGATGACAACCTGTCGACGGAATCTGGCAGTTGGGCCGTTGGTGACCCGGCTCTGGCCGGATTACTGGCGGGCTGGGCCGACGGAGCCCACCAGGGCCGGCTGCTGATCACCTGCCGCGAGCCGTTCGCCCTGCCCGGCGCGGCAGGCCGGGCGTTCGGGTGGCGGCGCCTTGGTCCGCTGTCCCGCTCCGGTGCGGCCAAGCTGGCGATGTCGCTCCCCGCGCTGGGGCAGCTTGACGAGGAGGACTTTGACCAGGCGTGGCGGCTGACCGCCGGCCACCCCCGCGCCATGGAATACCTGGACGCGGTGCTGTGGGCGGGCCAGGCCCGCTTCCCCGACGTGGCCCGGCGGCTGCGCGGCGCGATCCAGGCCAGGACCGGCCGGACGGTCGGGCGCACCGGCCCGGACGCTCCCACCGGGCTGCCCCCGGCGACGGCGGAGACGGTCGCCCTGGCCGCGGCCGACCTGCTGCTCGGCGATCTAAGCCGGCGCCTCAGCGCCGCCGCGCTGGACCTGCTGACCGGCGCGTCCGTCTACCGCGAGCCCGTCGGCTGCGACGCGCCGCTCCTCCCAGATGGGCAGCACGGCCGGGCCACCGAGCCGGCCGACCTGGCCGCCGACTGCGACGCGGCCGGCCTGTTGACGTGGGACCGCCGGGGTGAGCCTCCCACGGTCTTCGTGCACAGATGGACCGCTTCGGAGCTCCACCGTCGGCTGGCGGGGACGAAGCGGGGCGGCGAGGTGACCGGCGCGCACCGCCGGGCCGCCGAATACTGGCAGGAGCGGGCCACCGCCGCCCCGGACGATGGTCATGCGGCGCGCGAGGCCGGTTACCACCGGCTCAGGGCCGGCGACGGGGCCGGGCAAGATCAGCCAGCGGCCGGGCGGGCGGGCCCTGCCATGCGGCGGCACTCCTGGCTGGCGGGCCTGGCGGCCGCGGCGGTGGTGGCCGCGCTGGCGCTCGTGACCGCCGTCGCGGCCGGGGCCTGGCCGGCCGCCAGCCCCGGGCCGGCCCGCCCGCCCGCGCACGTGGCCGCGCCGGCCAGCGGCGCGGCGGCCGTCCGCGCCCAGGCGGCAGCCTGGGTCGCCCAGCAGGTCAGCAGGGATGCCATCCTGGCCTGCGACCCGGCGATGTGCTCGGCGCTGCTGGCGCACGGAATCGCTTCGGGGAAGCTGCTGGTGCTCCGGTCATCGGCGTCCGATCCGCTCGGTTCCGACGTGGTGATGGCGACGGCCGCGGTGCGCAGCCTCTTTGGCGCGCGCCTGGCCGGGGTGTACGCCCCCGCGGTCATCGCGAGTTTCGGCTCGGGGGCTGTGCGTATCGACGTGCGCGCCATTGCGCCGGACGGAGCGGCCGCCTACCGTAGGGCGCTCGCCGCGGACCTGGCCGCCCGCCGGGAGGCTGGGGCCCAGTTGCTGCGGAACCCGCGGATCGCCGTCTCAGCGGCGGCCCGCCGCGAGCTCGCCACCGGCACGGTCGATCCCCGCCTGCTGATGACGCTGGCGGCCGTGGCCGCTGCCGAGCCGGTGCGGGTCACGGCGTTTGCCGGTTCCGGTCCCGGGGCCAGCGCCGGCGTTCCGCTGCGGGGCATGGAGGTAGCCGGCCCGACCCTGCGCTCCATCCTCGCCTTCGTCCGCGCGCAGCGCCCGCCGTACCTGCCCGCCCGCGCGGGCATCGTCCCCGGCGTGGGCAGTCGGCCCGTGCTGAGCATCGAGTTCGGCGCGCCCAGCCCGGTGGGCCTGCTCCAGCCGCAACCGTCCCCGTGACCCGGCGTTGGCCCCTGGGCAGCGCACACGGCGCGCGGGTAGCCTCCGGGCCTTACCGGCGCTGGACCGGTCAGGCCAGGCCGGGCTCCCCATGTTCGGGTGACGGCGGAACGCGTGACCTGATGGCGGCGATGATGACCGCCGCCGCAGACGACCAGCATTGGCGGGACAAAGAGCACGGCCAGGTGGATCGGCGTTGGGCGGCCGAGCAGGTCGCCGCTGCTACTGGAACCGGAGAACGCGAGTTGCGCCGCGAGGGGATAGCAAGCAGCCGTGAGCAACAGCAGGAAATACCCCTTCACCCGCATGATCACCGCCGCGGTCACCGCGGCGACCACCAGCACGGTGCTTAGCACCAGGTACACCGTTGAGCCGCGTGGCGTTTGAAAGAAGCTCTGCACGAAGGGGCTCGTCGCGTAATACCAGAACGTAGCGGCTTGAACCGAGCCTGCGGGAGCAAGAGGATGCGGCGCGGGCGGTGGCGCTGTGGCGAGCGGTGGACAGGCTGCCCGCGCGCTGCCATGAGCTGCTGAGGGTCTTGATGGCGTCGCCGCCGCCCAGCTACGCCGAGGTCGCCGCGGCGCTTGGCCTGCCGGTGGGCAGCATCGGGCCGACCAGGGCCCGGTGCCTGCAGACGCTGCGCGAAAAACTGGCGGCGAGCGGTATCACAGACGGCTTTTCGCCCTCATAGATACAAGGACACTCGGCAACGGAGCGAGTGAGCGGGGCAGTTCCGTTGCCGGGTGCCCGCAAGAGCTAAGGAGAGGCGGACGTGCACGACGGCCCCGACGACGAGCTTGAGGAAGAGCTCAGGCAGCTCGCGGCCCGGGTTGAGCCGGTGCCGCCCGAGCTGCTCCGCGGCGCGGCGCGGTGGACATCCGCCGCCGTCAGGAGACCGTCACCGTCGAGGCGGACGAGCTGGGGCGGTTCCAGGCCGGTCCGCTGGCGCCAGGCCCGCTCAGCCTGCGGTTGCGCCCCGCCGTCGGCTCACCAGTCGTCACCGACTGGCTCGCGCTGTAGGTTCTCTGCGGATCCCGACCGTGGCGGGTCACGGTCGCACGCCAGCCTCGCTGCCAGCCCGACTTTTCCTTTGGAAAAGTCGGAGTGGGTATGGGGCTAGCCTGCCGGCGAACGCTTGCCACGGTCGGGATCCACCTTCACCCGCAGGCGCTTGTCTCGTGGCAACTACGACTCCACCGCAGACCAGTACGGCGCCCGCGAGTTGGAGCGCGCTGGGCCGCTCGGCCAGCACGGCCGCGGCCAGCAGGATCGAGGCGGCTGGCTGCAGGAGCAGCAGCAGTGACGAGACCGCGGCGGGCAGCCTGGGCAGCGACGACGTGATCAGAAGCCAGCCGGCGGTCTGGCTGGTCATGGCCAGGAGCAGCAGCCAGCCGAGCGACGGCAGGGGGATGTCCAGCCGTAGGCCGCCGAAGGCCAGGCCCAGCAGCAGCGCGCCGGTGGCGGCACCCAGGGTCGCCTCGGCGAGCGGCCCCGCGACGTGCGGGGTACTCGACGTGGACTGCCGCAAGATGAGCAGGAAGCACGTGTAGGCGATCGACGTGCCGAGCCCGTAGACGATCCCGGCCAGCGGGTGGAGGCCGGCTCGCGTGGCGCCGATCAGCCCGGACACCAACACGACGCCGGTCAGCACCACCGGCAGCGCGAGGAGAAACCGGCGCCCGGGCCGCTCGTGAAACACCGTCCAGGCGGTGGCGGTCACGAAGAGCACCTGGAGGTTGCCGAGCACGGTGGCGATCCCCGCCCCGACGTCGGCGATGGCGTGGTTCCACAGCACCAGGTCGATGGCCAGGAACAGGCCCGCGAACACCGCGCCTCGCCGGGCGCGCGCCGGGCGCCGTCCGCGCCGGCGCTGTTCCAGCGCGGCCAGCGTCACGAGCACGGGCAGCGCGAAGAGGCAGCGGTAGAACGCGGCGGTGGCCGGCCCGGTGTCGGCCAGCTTGACCAGCACCGCCGAGGCGGATATGAAGGCCGCGCCGAGGGTGGCCAGCAGGATCGGTGGGCGCCCGTCCCCCGCCGCCCGGCCGCTGCCCCCCGCCGTGCCGCGGCCGTTGCCAGTAATGACCGTCTTGGCATACGGTGCTGACATGGCTCCCACCCTACGAGAGCAGTCCGACAGTAGTCAAAGTAGTTTTGGTGCTGACCTGCTGGAGGCGCTGACCGCGGCCACCGAGCTGATCAACACCGGCCGGTCCGCCGGCGGTGAGGGGCTGCGCGGTGTGGCGGACGTGCGGGAGTTCGGCCGCCGGTACGCCTTCCACGGGCGGCCCGCCGAGCCGGCGGATGCGCCCCGGCTGCGGGACTACCGGGCCCGGCTCGACGCCGTGGTCACGGTCTGCGAGGCGGGCGACGCCGCGGCAGCCACCCGGATGCTCAACGCCCTGCTCGCGGAGACCGGCGCGGTGCCGCAGGTCGTCGCCCACGACGGCCGTGGCCCGCACATCCATGTGTCCCGGCCGACCGCGCCGATGGCCGACCGGATCGCCGCTCATCTCGCCATGGGCCTCGCCGAGCTTCTGGTCGCGGGGGAGAGCCGCAGGATGGCGACCTGCGCGTCACCCACCTGCCGCGAGGTCTTTCTCGATCTGTCCCGCAACCGGTCCCGCCGCTACTGCGACAGCCGTACCTGCGGCAACCGGCTGCACGTCGCGGCCTACCGCGCCCGCAAGGCGGCGGCCGGGTAGCATCACCCGCCGCGCCCGGCGATCCACACCGACACGTGCGCGGGCTCCAGCGCGGCGTGGACGACGCCGGTCAGGTCGTCCCGGACGGTGGCCAGGTCGACCGCGCCTTGGAGCCGGGCCGCGAACGCGGCGACGGTGCGCTCGGCGTCGTAGCGAGCCCGGTTGAAGCGGCGGTCCACGATCCGCTGGACCCGGCGGCGCACAGGTGCGAATAGCGCCGCGGCGGCCAGGGTGGAGGCGGCCACGGCCACTGGCGTTTTGAAACTGAGCACGTGCGTGGCGAGCAGCACCAGCCCGGCGTAGACGCCGACCAGCAGCCCGGTCACGATCGCGTAGGCCAGGGTGCGGCTGATGATCCGGTCGATCTCGTACAGCCGGTACTTGAGGATCCCCACCCCGATGCTGACCGGCAGCGCCGCGAACCCGAACCAGGCGAGGCCACCGGCCAATCGCAGCAACCCCGTGGCCACCGATGGGACGGCGAGGGACAGGACCGCGCAGATGACGGTGAAGGCGGCGCCGCTTGCCAGCCACTTCAGCTGCTGCCGCCGCTCACCGGAGGAGCGCCGCCAGCTCAGCCCCTGGCGGCCGATGAAGCTCGCCATGAACGCCAGGAGCGCCAGCCCGCCGATGCCCTGCGCCGGCGCGTACCAGCCGACCGGGTGGTCGGTGGCGGACAGCCCGCCGGTGGCATCGACATGGATCGTGGGCCCGGCGACCGCCTGCACCGTCGCCACGACGAGCGCCACGATCTCAAAAGCAAAGATCGTGCAGTACGCCTTCAGCGCCCATCTCCAGAACCGCGACGGCAGCCTGCCGTCGGGGAAGAGCAGGATCACCAGCCCGAACAGCTCAATGGCTGGGCCCCAGAGCTGGTTCAGCCCGAGCGCCAGCAGGCCGAGCGGGAGATGGTGGCCGAGGCGGTAGGCGGTCAGCGCGTAGTCCGAGCCATCGGTGGCCAGGATCAGGCAGAGGCCGATGGCGAGCAGCAGCCAGCCCAGCGGGTTGCGCGGCTGGCGCCGGGCGACCACGAGGCCGACCGCGGCGGCGGGGATGCCGATGACCAGCGCTACGACCCCGTTGAAGGCCTGGCCGGTCTGGATGGACAGCGGTACCAGGGCCACCGTGGACAGCGCCGCCAGGGCGCCGAGCACAGCCGCCCAGGCCGCCGGGGAGGCCGGCCGGATGCGGCGGGCCGGCGCTCGCGCTGTCACCGGTCGCCCCCGGCGATCCACAGCGAGACATGGGCCGGCTCCAGGGCGGCGTGCACCACGCCGGTCAGGTCGGTGCGGACCGTGTCCAGGTCGACGGCGCCCTGCAGCCGGGCCGCGAACGCCGCGACCGTCTGGTCCGCGTTGTACCGCGCGCGGTTGAACCGGCGGTCGACGATGTGCTGGACCCGGCGGCGCACGGGGGCGAACAGCGCGGCTGCGGCCAGGGTGGACGCGGCCACCGCCACCGGCCCCTTGAACCCCAGCACCCGGGTGGCCAGCAGCACGAGCCCCGCGTAGACGCCAACCAGCAGCCCGGTCACGATCGCGTAGGCCAGCGTGCGGGAGATGATCCGGTCGATCTCGTAGAGCCGGTACTTCAGGATCCCGATGCCAAGGCTCAGCGGCAGCGCTATCAAACCCACGGTGAGGATCCCGCTCACCAGGTGCCAGACTCCCCGGTAGCCGCCGGTGATGACGGCGCCGATCAGGAAAACTACACAGATCGCGCCACCGGTCATCAGCCACTTGTACTGCTGGCGCCGGTCTCCGGTCGCACGGCGCCAGGCTGCCACCTGCCGTGAGGCAAACGACAGCCAGAACCCTAGGAAGAGGACGAACGTGACCACCGTGACACCCGACCCGCCGCCCGAGCTGTGGTCGAAGACGGTGAGCTGCCCGATCGCATCAACATGGATGCCGTGCTCGATGATCGTGGCGGCGGCCAGGACGGTCAGCGAGGCCGTAAAGCCGAGGCCAAGCACCAGATACATGCGCAACGGCCAGCGCCAGCGTGGCGACGGCAGCCGGCCGTCCGGGAAAAGCAGGATGACCAGGGGCAGCAGGGCAAGCAGGGGCGCCCAGGCCTGGTACAGCATGACCGCCACCGGCCCGCCGGGAAGATGCCCGCCGAGCCGGTAGTCGATTACGTCGTAGACCCCGGCGTCGGTGCCCACCAGGAAGAGCACCGACGGCGCGAGCATCAGCCAGCCCATCGGGTTGCGTGGCAGGCGCCGCGCCACCACCATGCCCACCGCCGCGAACGGGACCGCGATCCCCAACCCGATGCCGGTGTTCTCCAGCGGGTTCTGATGGGCCATGATCGACAGCGGCACCAGGGCCGCGGCAAGCAGCAGCACCACGCAGCCCAGCACCAGCGCGGTGACCGGGGACGCCAGGCGGAACCGGCGTGTGGTGCCACCGTCCGTCATGGCGCGGCTCCCCGGAGCGGCGTTGGGCGTCATGGCTGGCCGCCGGCCAGCCAGACGGTGGCGTGGGCGGGTTCGAGCGCTTGGTCTACGGCGGCGAGCAGGTCGGCGCGCACCGTGTCGAGGTCGACGGCGTCCTGCAGCCGGGCGGTGAACGCGGCGACGGTGCGCTCGGCGTCGTAGCGGGCGCGGTTGAAGCGGCGGTCGACGATCCGCTGGACCAGGCGGCGCACGGGTGCGAACAGCGCCGCGGCGGCCAGCGTGGACGCGGCCACGGCCACTGGCGTTTTGAAACTGAGCACGTGCGTGGCGAGCAGCACCAGCCCGGCGTAGACGCCGACCAGCAGCCCGGTCACGATCGCGTAGCCGAGCGTCCGGCTGACGATCCGGTCGATGTCGAACAGACGGTACTTGAAGACGGCCACGCCCATGCTGACCGGCAGCGCCAGCAGCCCGGCGGCGGCAGCGACGTGACTGACCAGCCCGGGGAGCCCCGACATCCAGACCGGCACAGAGCCGCCAGAGGAGTTAAGGCTCTGGTGGGCTAGCCGGGACAACGGCACGGCGGCGACCGCCAGCGCGAGCAGCAGGCCACCGAGCACGCCCGCGCTCGTCGGCGTGGCGAGCCGGAGGCGGCGGTCCGCGGCCTGCTGCCTCACCGCGAGCTCGGGGACCCGGCGGCCGGGCGGGGGTGCAGGGCGCCCAGGTCTGGCGGGTGGCGAACGCCGAACACGTCACGGAGCGCGGTCAGGGCGGCCAGCTCGCCGCAGCGGCCGTGCACGCCGGGGCCGGGCGGGGTGGCCGACGAGCACAGGTACACACCGCGCAGCGGGGTCCGGTACGGGTTCCAGCGCGCGGCCGGGCGCGCCAGCACCTGGCGCACGGTCTGCATGCCGCAGGCGATATCTCCGCCGACGTAGTTGGGGTTCTGCGCCTCCTCTTCTGCGGCGGTCCTGGTCCGGCGCGCCAGCACGAGATCTCTGAAGCCGGGTGCGAACCGCTCGATCTGGGCCTCGATCCGCGCGGTCATGTCCACCGCCGACCCGGCCGGGACGTGGCAGTACGTCCACAGCGTGTGCCGGCCGCGCGGTGCACGGGTGGGGTCGGCCACGCCAGCCTGGACGACGAGCACGTACGGCGAGTCCGGGTGCTCACCGCGGGCCACCGCCGCCTCGGCCGCGGCTATCTCCTCGAACCCGCCGCCGAGGTGCACCGTTCCGGCCCGCCGGGTAGCCTCGTTTCGCCACGGGACAGGGCCCGACAGGGCGAAGTCGGCCTTGCAGATGCCCGCGCCGTAACGGAACCTGGCCAGGGCGTCGCGGTAGCGCGCAGGGAGCGCCCCGCCCGCGAGGGCGACGAAGCTGCGCGGTGACACGTCCAGCAGCGTCGCGGGCGCGTTCGGCAGGTCGGCCAGCGACCGCACCCAGTTGCCCGTCTCCACCTGCCCGCCGGCGGTGACGATGGCCTCGATCATGGCCTCGGCGAGGCGGGCGCTGCCGCCCTCCACCACCGGCCAGCCGACCGTGTGCGCCAGCGACGTGAGCAGCAGCCCCACCCCGGCCGTGGGAGAGGCATCGAGCGGCAGCATCGCGTGCGCGGCGACGCCGGCGAACAGGCCGCGGGCCTCCTCGGTCGCAAAACGCCGGGCGACCGCGGCCGCGGACCGCAGGCCGTTGCGCCCGTATGCGGCGAGCGCGGCTGAGGGGCGCGGCGGCCGGCGCATCGACGACAGGATCGCCTCGGCGAGCGCGCCGCCCCCGTCGGCGAGCGGCCGCATCAGCCGCCGGTACGCGGCCGCGTCCCCGCCGAGGCGCGCCGCCGTGTCGGTCACCGAGCGGGCGACCACGGCGGCACGGCCCCCGTCCAGCGGGTGCGCGAGGACCACCTCCGGGTGGGCGAACCGGACCCCCCTCGCGGCCAGGCCGAACCGCTGGAAGAACGGCGACGCGAGCGCCAGCGGGTGGGCCGCCGAGCACACGTCGTGCCGGAACCCGGCCAGCGTCAGCTCCTCGGTCCGGCACCCGCCACCCGGAGTGGCCGCGCCCTCGATCACGTGCACCCGCAGCCCGGCAGCGGCAAGCGTCACCCCCGCCGCGAGCCCGTTAGGCCCGCTGCCGACGATTACGGCATCGAACATAGCCCTTCCCGACCTTGGCTTGCGTTGGGTCGAAGGCTAACCACCGAACCACCCCGACTTTTCCAAAGGAAAAGTCGGGGGGTAAGGGGCTAGCGTGACGGTCAAGCCTGGCCCCGGTCGTGATCACGCTTGCGCCGGAAGGGGGTCGCCAACGTTTGGAACACGCTCCTGAGCATCGAGTTGTGCCAGATGTTTCCGGCGTGCTTCCACTGCCTGCGGTTGTCCACGCACGTGCTGCGGGTCTCGACCTGCGGATCCGGGACGCCAAGGCGGGTGCCCAGCGCGGTCAGCGTCTCGGCCCAGAAGCGGTCCTCCTTGCTGTGGCCGCCGAAGGTCATGCCGAGCTCGTACAGCGGGTCGTTGGCGCGCATCAGCACGTGCGCCCGGATGACCGTCGCCTCGCCCGCGCGCTCGGCCGAGAACGTGATCCAGCCGGCGAACATGTGGCCCTGCGGGGTCATGAGCGTGAACGATTCCTCGTCCGCGTAGAGCACGAACACGCCCGTGGACAGCTTGACTCCGCCGCCGATGGCCAGGTCGAGCAGGGCAACGTCGCCCGGGCTGATCCCGGCCAGCGCGCCCGAGAAGCGGTTGCCCTTGGGCCAGAACTCGGGGAAGTGCGCCTTCCAGGTCGCGATCGCGTGCTGCGGGGTCATCACGTCGCCGGCGTTCAGGCTGTAGCTCTTCTCCCACATCTTGCCGAAGCCCTGCACCGGCCCGGTGAGCCGCTTGCCGGCCACGTTCGTGCCGCGGACGCCGGCTCGCGGCTCCACCGCGAGCCGGTCGACCTTGGCCGCCCAGCTGCCCGCGTCCCGGGGCTGCACAGCCGCCTGGGCCTCTCGCGCGGCCAGACCGATCTGGTCGGCCGGGGTCACGCCGTCCGGCACCGCCTGCTCACTCATGGCCGCTTCACCTCACCGCGTCGGCCAGGGCCGACGCCTCGTCTGCGTAGATCGCGATGGCCTCATCGAGCCGGGTGAGCTCGAAGATCTCCCGGTAGTGCTCGGACAGGCCGCAGGCGGCCAGCTGCTGCCGCTGCCGTCCGGCCCGTACCAGCAAGGTCACGAGCATCCCGATGCCGCCACTGTTCATGTACTCAAGACCGGCGAAGTTGAGCAGCACCCGGGCAGCGCCGGCGCTGCTCGCCTCCTCGTACGCCGACATCAGCACCGGCTCGCAGGCGGCGGTGACCTCACCCTTGATGTCCACCACCGCCACCGAGCCGCCGGCTTGCCGGACGTCCATGCTCACTGCTGGCTCACCCATCTGACCCCTCCCTTATGCCGTGACGCGGCGTTCAGCCGGTCGCTTCCGTCAGCCGGCTCACCGCTCCGTCGAGGCTGGGGAACAGCTCGATGAAGTCCGAGAGCCTGGTGATGTCGAAGATCTCGCGATAATGGTCGGACAGCCCGCTGGCGACCACCTTGCGGCCATCCGCGCGGGCACGGGCGAGCACGCTGACGATCAGCGCGATGCCTGTCGAGTTGATGTACTGCACGGCCGCGAAGTCGAGCACCACGGTCGCGGGGTCGCCGCCGGCCACGGCACGCGCGTAGCCCTGCGTCAGGGCGTCCGCCGCGTGGCCGTCGATCTCCCCGGAGAGCGTGATGACCGCACCACCGGGAAGAATCCGGACTTCGGCTTCACACGTGGTCTTCACTCCGGCCTCCTTCCTGTCCTGCCGGGGCACCAGCCCGCATGGTGAGCGTGACCGTGTGCCGTGTTCCCTCCGTCGTCACGTCCATGGCGTCCACCATGTGACGGATGAGGAACAGTCCCCAGCCGCGCGGGGCCTGGTCACCCGCGAGCTTCCGGGCGATGTCAGGTTCCGCACCCGGGCCTGCCTCCTCGGGAGCGCCGCCCTGATCGGTGATCGTGACCACGATGTCGCCGTCCGAGGACATCACCTCGACGTCCACGGGTACCTCGGGCTGGTTCTTGTTGCCGTGTTCGATGGCGTTCATCGCCGCCTCGGCGACCGCCGTCTTGAGCCGCTCGAGCCTGGCCGCGGACAGGCCCTGCCCGGCCACGGCCTCGGCGACCTGCGCCAGGGCGAGGCGCTCGTTGCCCGGCTCGCTGCGCATGGTGAACGAAGCGAGCATGTGGTAGCTGGGACTGGCCATCGACGTCATGACTGGTCCTCCGCGTAAACGGCAGAATGTCTGCGCTCGATCATCACCAGGGTGATGTCGTCCTCCTGCTCGTGATCGCGCCCGGTGAAGGCTTCGAGCTCGGCCAGGCAGGCGTCGATCAGCGCCTCACCGGCCGCGCTGCCGGCCACCAAGGCGGCAACGCGCGGGAACCCGAACATCTCCCGGTCCGGGTTGTGCGCTTCGGCCAGGCCGTCGCTGTGCAGGAGGACGGAGTCGCCGGGCCGCATCTGGAAGGTCTTCTCCTCGTACGCCATCCCGGGCATAAGCCCGAGTGGCATGCCCCTGGCCCGCAGTTCCGCCACGCCGCCCCGGGTCCGCACGTAGGGGACGTCGTGGCCGGCGTTGGCGAACTCGAGCAGGCCGCTGGCCGGGTCGAGGATAAGCGCCAGGCAGGTGACGAACATGTGCGCCGGGATGTCCGCGCACAGCAGGTCGTTGACGTGAGCGAGGACGGCGCCGGGGGAGATCAGCCGGGGCGCCGCACCGCGCAGCAGGGCGTGCGTGCTGGCCATCACCAGCGCCGCCGGCACGCCTTTGTCGGTCACGTCGCCGATCACCACCATGTGCCGCCCGTCCGGGAGCGGGATGAAGTCGTAGAAGTCCCCGCCGACCGTGCGGGCGGGGCGGTAGAACGCGGCAACGTGCCAGCTCGGCAGGTCCGGCAGGCTCTTGGGCAGGAACTGCTGCTGGATGAGCTGGGCGACCTTGAGCTCTTGCTCGATGCGCTCGCGGTCGCGCGCCTCGGCCTGCTGCTGGCGCACCAGCTGGCCGACCCGCATCGCGGGCGCGGCGTATCCCGCGAGGGCGCTGAGCAGTCGGCGGTCGTCGCCTGAGTAGCCCCGTTCCGATAGCCGCGGGCCGAGGTTCAGCAGCCCGATCAGCTCGCCGGAGGAGACGAGAGGGACGACGAGCACGATTCCGGCGGCCTTCAGCTCGGTAAGGGACGGCGAGGCGAGCTCCAGCCGGGTGATGTCGACCGCTCCGGCCTGGCTGAGCAGGAAGGCCCGCAGCGGATCCGCCTGCGGGAGGCTGAATTCCTGCGGCAGCCCGGTGCTCTTGGCCTGGCTCTTGGCAACCTCACCCTTGGCGGTCTGGCCCTCGGCGGCGGAGCCGCCAAGGGCCGGGCCGTTCGCGCCGGCCGTCCCGGCTATGGCGCCGTCGCCGGTTCCGTCCACGTCCCCGGCGTTCACCGGGCCGGCCGCACGGGTGTCCCCCCCGGCGGGCCGGGCTCTGCCCAGCCGCTGCAGCATGCCTTCCTCCGCCCCTGATCCTTCCCTGTTGTGACACCCACACTACGGAGCCCCCGCTACGGGATCGTTACGGAAGCCGCCTGCTCCCGGCCGGCTTTCACGTCTTTGCGTTACGGTGAAGCCGATGACCGTGGGGGGAGCCTAAGTGGCAGAGCTGAGCCTGGGGCTGCTGGGGCCGCCGATCGTGGAGCGGGACGGGGCTCAGGTCACCTTCGACACCAAGAAGGCCATCGCGCTGCTGGCCCTGCTCGCCATCACCGGCCGGGACCTGGCCCGGGACCGGCTTGCCGCGCTGCTGTGGCCGGAAGCCGACACCGTACGCGCGCGGGGCTCCCTGCGCCGGACCCTCTCGGTCACGGCCGCCGCCGTTGGGGCGGGCCTCGCGATCACCCGTACGACCGTGGCGCTCCGGCCGGAGCGGATCCGGGTGGACGTGACCGACTTCGAGGCGCTTGTGGCCCGGCCCGACCTGGCGTCGCTGGAGCGCGCGGCTCGGCTCTACCGGGACGATTTCCTCGCCGGGTTCTCGCTGCGCGACTGCCCCGAGTTCGACGCCTGGCAGGCGTCGGCGGCGGACGAGCTGCGCCAGGCGCTGGCCGGCGCGCTGGAGCGGCTGGTCGCCGCCTGCGTCGCCGGGGGTGAGCCGCTCCGCGCTCTGGACCACGCCCGCCGCTGGCTGTCACTGGATCCGCTGCATGAGCCGGCCCACCAGGCGCTGATCCGCGTGCTCGCGTGGGCGGGGCAGCGGTCCGCCGCCGTGCGCCAGTACCGCGAGCTCGTCCGGACCCTCGACCGGGAGCTCGCGGTGCGGCCCCTGCCGGAGACCACACGGCTCTACGACGACGTGCGGGCGGGTCGGCTGGAACCGGCGCCCACCTTGCCGCCCCGGCCGGACCGGCCGGCCGCCGGGACCGCGTGGCCCCTGGCCGGGCGGGCCGAGGAGCTGAGCGCGCTCGCCGCTGCCTGGGCGGAGGTCGACGGGACCCGGTCCGGTGGCCGGGTGGTCGCCGTGGTGGGCGAGGCAGGCTGCGGCAAGACGGCCCTGATCGGGGAGTTCCTGGCCAGCGTCGAGGCGGGCGGCGGCACGGTCCTGCGCGGCCGGTGCCACGACGGCGAGAGCGGCCTGCCCTTCGCCCTGGCCGCCGACCTGCTGCGCTCCGCCGGGTCGGCCAGTCCCGACCTGGCGGCCCGGCTGCCGGCCCACGTGGCCGCGATGGCCGGCCGGCTGGCCCCGGAACTCGCGGCGGATCACGGGCGCGACCAGGCGCCGCCTCTGTCCAGCCCGATGGCGCTGGCCAGGCTGTACGCCGCCATCAGGACTACATTCCAGCTCGCCGCCGCCCCGGCAGGCCAGGCGGGCATTCTCGTGGTCGAGGACGTGCACTGGGCCGACCGGCCCTCGGTCGACCTGCTTGCCTACCTGGTCCGCCGGCTCGCCGGATGGCCGCTGCTGCTGGTGCTGAGCTGGCGACCGGAACAGGCGGAACGGCTCCGCGGGCTGAAGTCCGCCCTTGCCGAGGCCACCGACGCCGGCGAGGGCCAGAGCGTGACACCACGGCTGCTGCGCGCCGACGAGGTGGCCGAGGTGCTGCGCGGCGCCGGGCTGCCGCAGCCGGACGTCTCGCGGATGCTCGCGGAGACCCGGGGGCTGCCGATGCTGGTACGGGAATACGCGGAAGCCCTGCGCGCCGCGGGCGGCGGGGGAGAGCAGCCAGGCCTGGAGGGCTGGTCACCCCCGGAGTCAGTGCGGGGGCTGCTGAGCCGCCGGCTGCGGTCCGCCGGCGAGCCCGCCGCGCAGATGCTGTCCACCGCCGCCGTGCTGGGCAGCGGCTGTGACGCGGACCTGCTCCGGGCGGTGAGCGGGCGCGGTGAGGCCGAGACCGTGGAGGCGCTTGACGAGGCGGTGGCGCGGTTCCTGCTGATCGAGATCCCGCCCGCGGGCGGGCGCGGCGCGCCCTCCTATGACTTCCCCTACGAGGCGCTGCGCCGGGTTGCCTACGAGTCGGCCAGCCTCGCCCGGCGGCGGTTGCTGCACGGGCGGGCGGCCGACGCGCTCAGCGCCAGGTACGAACGGGACCCGCAGTCGGCCCGTGCGGCCGTCATCGCCGGGCATCTGCAGCGGGCGGGCCGGGACGCCGAGGCGGCAGGGTGGTGGTGGCGGGCGGCGGCCCGGGCCCGTGAGCTGTACGCGCACGCCGAGGCGCACGCCCACCTGCGCCAGGCCCTGGCGTTGGGCTACCCGCAGGTGGCCGGCTGCATCGCGGTGGGCGACGTGCTCACCGTGCTCGGCCGCTACCGGGAGGCCCTCGCCGAGTACGAGACCGCCGCCGCCGGCAGCACCGACGATGCCACGTCGGCCGTCATCGAGCACAAGCTCGCCGAGGTCCACCACCGGCTGGGGAACTGGGCGCTCGCGGACGCGCACCTCGCGGCGGCCGTGGACCTGCTCCCGGCCGGTGACCTCAGCGGCCTGGCGCGGGTGGATGCCGACCGTGCGGTCGTCGCCTACCGGATGGGCGACCACGAAGAGGCGGCGCGGCGGGGCCAGGCGGCGCTGGATGCCGCCACGATGGCTGCCGACCCGGCGGCCATCGCCCAGGCCCGGAACGTGCTGGGGATGCTGGCGGCGGCCGACGGCGACCACGAGGCCGCGGAGCAGCACCTGCGCGGCAGCCTGGCGCAGGCGCGGGGCCTGCCCGACCCCGGTGCCGCGACGGCCGCGCTCAACAACCTCGCCCGGCTGCTTGCCGACGCCGGCCGCGCCAGCGAGGCGCTGGCCTGCGCCGAGGAGGCGCTCGCGCTGGGCAGCGAACTCGGCGACCAGCACCGGGTCGCCGCGCTGCACACCAACCTGGCCGACCTGCTGCACGCCGACGGGCAGCGGGACGAGGCGCTGGGCCACCTCAAGGAGGCGGCCCGCCGGTTCGCCGCGCTGGACGCCGGCGGCCCGCCCCGGCCGGAGATCTGGATGCTGGTCGAATGGTGACGCCTGGCTGCTAGCTGAGTTGCCGGACAGGCAGGAGGCGTGGCGCCGAGATCACCCGGTGCCACGCCTCCTTACAGTGGGCGCTGGCTACGGCTTAGCTGGTCGTGCCGCAGGTCGGGAGGCTGACGAAGCCGTAGGCCTTGACGATTGCCTTGCCGGCGGAGGTGCAGTCGTAACCGGTGGAGCTGAAGATCGGCTCCAGGTTGACACCACCCACCGGGCTGGTCGCGCCGGGGATGTGATTGGTGGTCGCCGGGTCGAAGGGGACCACGTTGAACAGCGTGCGGAAGTACTTGGACGGGAACGAGGAGTTGATCACCTCGCTCGATCCGGTGCCCGAGATCGGCGACACGCCGTCGATCTGGCCAAGGTTCTCCACGCCGTGGACGTTGCAGAAGAATGCGTTCTTGTTCGGGGTGTGGGCGCAGACCACGCCGCTGCTGTTGGGGGTGCAGCCCGAGTTCAGGCACTTGTTGGAGTGCACGGTCTGGGCGATGTAGTCGCCGACCGAGTAGATGAAGATCCCGCCGGAGACGTTCAGCGCGGGGTTGACGCCCTCGTTCTCCTCCAGCATGTTGCCGTTGTTGCTGACGCACGAGCCCGGCGTGGTGACGCCGATGTCGGTCAGCCAGGTCGCCAGCGTGCCCGACCCGGACTGGGGCAGGAACGGCTGGATGGCCTGGGTCGCGGCAGTGCCGGTGAGCGCGGGGTTGAGGTCACCCCACTGATTCGGCCCGGTGCCGCTGTTCGCCTGCGGAACCGTGCAGCTCCAGATCTCGGTCAGCTGCGAGTCGGTCAGGCTCTTCGGGGCGAAGGTGTTCTGCGTCGGGATCGACCAGGTGATCGCGTCGCCGGCCAGGGTCACGAACGCCACGCCACCCGCGGCGAACGGCGGGTCGGTGGACGCGCGCGCCCGGGAGGACCGGGCGAAGTTGGTGCAGAACGGGCCGCTGCTGCTCTTGGTGAACGTCTTGAGCTGGTTGATGCCTGCCGAGGACCCGTCGGGCCGCGGGATCGGCGAGCAGTCGGCCTTGATGGGGATGGAGTCACCGATCGCGCCGGTGATGGGGTTGACGGCGTCCCAGCTGTACTCGTGCGGGGCCGTGCTGACGATCGTGCCGTTGTAGCCCTGGGCCAGCTGGTCTGTCACTGGGGTGATCGTGTCCGAGCCCACGCCCACGGCGTCGTTCTCGCCGGGGGAGGCCTTGACCGTCGTGGTGACCGTGAAGGTCAAGGTCCCGGTGCTGCTGCTCTTGACGGTGATCGTAGCGGTGTTGGTCCCGGCCGTGGGCCAGACGCCGTCGACCCGCTCGGTGCACTTGTTCGTCAGACCCGGCGCGGCCGTCACCGGCCCAGGCAGGCCCGTGGCCGTCCAGGTGCACGCCGTCGAGCTGGTCCTCTTGATGTCGAAGAACGCCGGGATGCCCGCGACGACCGTCCGGTTGATGGTGGCGTCGACGTGGTGAACGACGGGCTGGGCCTGCGCTGTGGCCGTGAGGCCCAGCGTGCCCAGTGTGGCTGCGGTTGCCGCAGCGACGATGAGTTTACGCATATGGCGTTGCCCTCTCCTATCCTGGACTGCTGTGGGCGTACCGAAGCCGAACGTATTCCGGCACAGCCCTGGCTGCCAGGCATGATTGATGAATGCGAGGTAGCACGATTGGTGAATGGGAGGTGACGGGAAATGAAACCCGGCGGTGACCTTCCGTCCATACCCATGCGCGCGGAGTGCTGTGATGCGGCTGTGATGGCGCTGTGATCCCCGGAAGCCGCGCAGAGAGCCGGACCCCAGCTGGAGATCCACACGCGGCATCGGCGGATGCCGGGTCCGGAAATTTATCCCCGATGAATGCCGGCACGCGGGTCGGCCTGGCCGGAACTATGACCGGCATCGAAGGGCATCTGAGTTTCCACGACATGGCAGGGGATAGACCGGACAATGCCGGGCTGCCACCATTGACTGCCATTCTTCAGGCGGCTGGCGCCTTGCCTGCGGCGCCGTCAGAGCTTGCTTCCAGGGCGCTGTCAAGGAACGCGCGCCACGCGCCGGTCAGCCTGGCCGGGTGCCGGCCAGCCAGTGGTACGCCGCGTCGCTGCGGGCCCAGACGCCCGGTTCCGCACGGACGAACCAGGACACACAACGCACCGAACCTTGCTTAGCGAGGAAGAGAAGCCGGCGAGCGGGCTGGTGCGCCGCTATTTGGGCTTGATCAGGGCCCAGACGATCTTCGCTCCGGGGCGGGCCAGGGCCGGAGCAGGTGCTGGCCCGGCCCCGGGAAACCCCGGGTTGAGGAAGTAGCAGCCCCACCGGGCACTAACCGCCTCGACGAGTAATAGGCCGCGCCCGCCGTCCTGTTCCGGATCCGGCGTGGCCGGGGTGGGCGACCGACGATCGGTGTCGCCGACCTCAACAAGCACGTGGCGCCGGTCGGAGGCGAGATGCAGGCTGATGACGGCGAGGCCGGCCGGCCCGGGCAGGGCGCTCTCGGCCGCCTGGACCGCGTTGGTGGCCAGCTCGGCGGCGACCAGTTCGGCGGGCTCGGCGAGCGCGGTCATGCCCCACTCCCGCAGCACGAGCGTGGTGTGCAGGCGGATGCACGGAACCGCGGTGGGCAGCGCGCCCAGCTCCAGGATCGAATGGTGCGGCCACTCGGCGGCGCTCATGGCGGGGGTCGCCATTTGCGCCGGAGCGGCGGGGTCACACACGCTATCGGTCCTGGCCATCGTGCTGCATCACCCCGCTAATCACATCAGCCACCGCCGTCGTGCGCTCCCTGTTCGTCACAACCCGGAATGACAGGCGGCCATTCGGCCGATTGCGTATGATGCGCATCAGTATCGCCATCCATGATGCAGTATGCCGGACTGCTCAGCAAGATTCTAAGCTGCATGATGCGCACGTGTCGGAAGACGCAGACCCCGGCGGCCCGGCGGACGACCTACCGGAGGAACGATGGCCACCCCGAGCCCCACCGTCCGGCGCAAGCGGCTTGGCATCGAGCTCCGGCGGCTGCGCGAGCGGGCGGAGTTAACCTGCGAGGACGTCGGGCAGCGCCTGGAGTGTTCGGGCACCCGGATCAGCCGCATGGAAACGGGGCGGATCAGCGTCCGCCCCGGGGACGTGCGCGAGTTGCTGGAGGCCTACGGCGTCACCGGCGCCGAGGCCGACTCGCTGGTGCAGCTCGCCAGGGAGGCGCGCCGCAAGGGCTGGTGGCACACCTACGGCCGGGTGCTCCCCAGCTGGTTCGAGGCCTACATAGGGCTTGAGTCTGAGGCCGTCCGGCTGCGCGACTTCCAGCCGCTGGTCATGCCGGGGCTGTTGCAGACCGAGGACTACGCCCGCGCCGTGCTGCGGGCCGCGCCGCACGCGGGCAGCAGCGCGGAGATCGACCGGCAGGTCGCATTGCGCATGGAGCGCCAGGCCATACTCGGCCAAGCCATCCCGCCCGACTTGTGGGTGGTGCTCAGCGAGAGCGTGCTAAGGGTCCACGTCGGCGGTCCTGCGGTCCTGCGGGTCCAGTTGATGCGGCTAGCCGAGGTCGCCGAGCGCCCCAACGTCACGCTGCAGGTCCTGCCGTTCACGACGGCCGCGCACGTGCAGCCGATCAGCCCGTTCACGATGCTGGAGTTCACCGACGACGCGGATCCCACCGTGGTCTACCTCGAGCACCTCACCGGCAGCCTCTTGCTGGAAAATGAGGACGAAGTCCGGCGCTATAGAGTTGTTTTCGACCACCTGCGCGCGGAGGCGCTCGGCACCGGCCAGACGGCGGACCTGATCGCGCGGGTGACGGCCGAGTTGGCCTGAAACCCAGCACGGGAGGTGCGGGATGACCCCTCAGGATCAGGGCCTGTCCCGCGCCGTGTGGCGCAAGAGCAGTCACAGCGGTGGCAACGGCGGCCAGTGCGTCGAGGTGGCGCGGAACCTGCCGGCCCGCGTGGCGGTGCGCGACTCAAAAGACCCCGACGGCCCGCGGATCGTCGTCACGCGCGCCGCGTGGGCGGCCTTCGTGGACCGGGTGAAGCGCGAAAGCCGCTGAACAGCGCCCTATTTCCACCAGGTGCCCACGGCGTACGTAAAGTCCTTCACCGTGGAGCTGTCGTAGGCGTTTCCGGGGGCGTACTGCGTGGCGCGCACGCCCGAGTGGCTGAACATGAACGGCCCGATGCCCGCGTAGTCGGCCACCCAGTAGCCGTTGAGGCCTGGGTTGCTGAACAGCGTCGACGCCGACCCGTAGACCCAGACCTTGTAGCCGGCCGCGCTGAGCACGTTGCCGAAGTTGGTCACGTAGGTCTTGTCCACCCGGCTTTCCATGTCCACGGCGGTGTAGGAGTTACCCGGAACGCGCAGGGCACGGAGCGCGCTGACCGCGCTCGCTCCCTCCCCCGGCCCGTCCAGGCCAGCCACCCAGATGGGCAGCTTCCGGTTGCCGGAGAACAGCGTCCAGTCTCGCGGGGCCCACACGTTGAAGGCGTTGGGGCCGCCGTAATACCCGGCGACCGCACCGGTCCAGGACGTGCTGATATCGACGGCGAACGCCGCGTCCCTCATTCGTTCGTTCATCGCAGGCCACAGTATCGGTTGGCGGGCAGGCGGGCCCGACGTAACGTGAGGGCCGTGTCAGCCGAGCGCACCAGGCCGCCCGCCCTCGCCGGCCGCTGGCGACCAGGTTAAATCCGGGCATAGGCTGCCGCAGTGACCTGGATCGCACCTGACGTCGAGCGCTCGGAGCACTATCCGGAGCGCCGCAACGAACCCGAGCAGGAAATGCTCCGCGACTGGCTCGACTGGCACCGGGCCACCCTGCTGCGCAAGTGCGCGGGACTGGACGCCGCCCAGCTGGCCACCCGCGCCGTGCCACCGTCGAACCTCTCGCTGCTTGGGCTGGTGCGGCACATGAGCGACACCGAGCGCGGATGGGTCAGGCAGACCTACCGGGGTGAGCAGCTGCCCGACCTGTACTACCGATCCGATGCCCCGGACGCGGACTTCGAAGAGGCCGACCCGGCGGGCGCCGAGGAGGACTTTGAGCGCTACCGGGCCGAGTGCCGGGCCGTCGATGCCGCGCTCGAGGGCGCGAAGCTGGACGAGACCTTCACCGTCCGCGAGAAGACCATGTCGGTGCGCTGGATGTGGCAGCACCTCGTGGAGGAGTACGCACGGCACAACGGGCACGCCGACCTGATCCGCGAGGTCATCGACGGCTCGGCCGGCCTCTGAGCGGCGCGTCACGATGGGACGGGCAAAGGCGGCCGTGATCATGGTGGTCTGGCTGTTGCAACCGCCAGAATCCGAGGATCACGGCGGCGGGACTGGGGCTAGTCGGGCAGGTGGCGGCGGGACTGGACGACGCGGAACCGGCCGGCCACGAAGTCGCCGTCGGTGTAGCTGGCGTTCGCCGCCGGGTTCGCGCCGGTCGCGTGGAAGTCGGAGAACGCCGCCGACTGGTTGACGTACACACCTCCGGTGAGGTTCTCCGACAGCGCCACGCCCGTCTCCAGGGCAGCGTCGCGCACGGCCGCCAGGTAGTCCTCGTCGGTGCTGTACACGCTGGCGGTGAGCGCGCCCTTGGACCCGGTGACCCGGCGGAACAAGTCCACCGCGGCGGCCGCGTCCGGCGTGGACACCAGGTAGGACACCGGCCCGAAGCACTCCCTGGCGATCTCGCCGTCCGCGCCGGCGGAGGCAGACGCGCTGACCACCAGCGGCGTCCGCACCCGGGCGTCGGCGAAGGAAGGATGGGTGATCGCCCTGCTGGCCACCGCCACATGCCCGGCGTCCCCGGCCCGCGCGGCGGCGGCGTCCAGCCGGTCAAGCACCCCGTCGTTAACGATCGCGCCGAGCAACTCCACCGCCTGCGCGTCCGGCCCGAGCAGCGAGTCGATGGCCCCGCTCAGGTCGGCGGCGATCTGCCCGACGTCCTTGTGGCCCTGGTCGGTTTCGATCCCGGCGGCGGGCACCAGCAGGTCCTGCGGCGTGGTGCACATCTGGCCGCTGTAGAGGACCAGCGAGAACGCCAGGTTCGCCAGCAGCCCGGCGTAGTCGCCGGTGGACTCGATCAGCACCATGTTCACGCCGGCCTTCTCGGTGTAGACCCTGGCCTGGCGGGCATGGTCCTCGAGCCACTCCCCGAACGCCGTGGACCCGGTGAAGTCGACGATCTTGATCTCGGGCCGCACCGCGAGGGTCGCCGCGAGGCGCTCATCGGGCGCCTCGGCGGCCAGCAGCACGGCGTTGGGGTCGAAACCGTTTTCCTCCAGCACCTCGCGCGCCACCGCGACAGTGATCGCGAGCGGGAGAACGGCACCCGGGTGCGGCTTGACGATGACCGCGTTGCCGGTGGCGAGGCTCGCGAACAGGCCGGGGTAGGCATTCCACGTCGGGAACGTGGTGCAGCCCACGACGAGGGCGATGCCTCGGGGCACCGGGGTGAACGTCTTCTCCATCCGCAGCGCCGGGCGCTTGCCCTGCGGCTTCTCCCAGACCGCGGTGTCGGCGTGCCTGGTCTGCTCGGCGTAGGCGTACGCGACCGCCTCCAGCGCCCGGTCCTGCGCGTGCGTGCCGCCTGCCTGGAACGCCATCACGAACGCCTGCCCGCTGGTGTGCATAACCGCGTGGGCGATCTCGAACGTGCGCGCGTTGAGCCGGTCGATGATGTCCACACACACCGCGGCGCGAACCTCCGGGCCGGCGGCCCGCCAGCCCGGCAGCGCCGCGGTGGCCGCGCCGATCAGCGCGTCGGCGCTCAGATGCTCGTAGGTGACGCCGAGGGTGAGGCCGTACGGCGAGACCTCCGCGCCGACCCAGCCGTCAGCCCCCGGCTCGCCCAGCGGGAACGGCTTGCCAAGCAGCGCATCGAAGGCGGCGCGCCCGGCCTCGGCGGCCCCCTCCCCGTACACCCGTGGGCTCGGCGACTCGGGGTAGGCCGACCAGTAGCCGCGCCCGGCGATCGCGGCCAGCGCCGCTTCCAGCCGTTCCTTGTGCTTGGCCACGAGGGCGGCCCATCCCGGGTGTGTCACGATGCCAGGCTAGCCCTTCGCCACGGGCAGCCGTACCGGGGCCAACATGGTCCCGACGGGGGCCAGCCGTCGCCACAAGGCCAGGCAGGTACGGACTCCGACTTTTCCACGGGAAAAGTCGGGCTTGGTCGCCGTCAGCCTTGCGCCTACAGGCTCGCCACCGTGGGACGGTCATTCCACCGCATCGCGGAGCCGGGCGAACTCGGCGGCCAGGGCGGCCGCGGAGTAGTGCGCGTTGAGGCCGCTGGGGTTGGGCAGGACCCACAGGCAGGAGGTGGCAAGCAGTTCCTCCTGCGGGCCGGTCTTCGCGGCGGGGTGGCCGAAGGCGGTCCGGTACACGGTTACGCCGACCACCGCCAGCCACCGGGGACGGAGGCGGGCGACCTTGGCGGCCAGCACCCGGCCGCCGGCCTTGATCTCGGCGGAGGTCAGCTCGTCGGCGCGGGCGGTCGCCCGGGGCACCACGTTGGTGATGCCCAGGCCGAGTGGCAGCAACTGCTGCTGCTCGTCCGGGCGGAACACCCGGTCGGTGAAACCCGAGTCGTGCAGCGCGGGCCAGAACCGGTTCCCGGGCCGGGCGAAGTGGTATCCGGTGGCGGCGGAGTACAGGCCGGGGTTGATGCCGGCGAACAGCACCCGCAGGCCCGGCGCGGCCACGTCCGGGATCGTCTTGTCCCTGGCGGCGTCGAGTTCCCCGGGCGTCGGCCGGCGGGCAGGAGTCATGGCGGCACGCATCCGGAGTGAGGGGCAGGCACAGGCTACTGCTCGCCGCGCCGGACAGCCTGCAGACCTAGCATGAGGGGGGGTGTTCTGTGAGTGACCCAGTTGAGTTCGGTGGCTGGCCCCGGCCACCGCGGTGGGTGTGGGTGGTCGCCGGCGTTGCCGTGGTGGCGGCGCTGCTGGCGTCGGTGAGCGAGGGCAACCACGGCGAGCTGCTGGCCTGGCGGCAGGGCATGCCCGGTCCCGCCCTGGTGACCAGCCTGCCGGGGCCGCTCGTGGAGGCACCGCCGCTGCT
>Ga0070698_100001641_pt1 | contig 24942 bp, 20 predicted proteins | sample KBSK1502metaG_FD_65477 | JGI IMG/M metagenome (GOLD analysis project Ga0070698, IMG submission 65477) | Corn, switchgrass and miscanthus rhizosphere microbial communities from Kellogg Biological Station, Michigan, USA - KBS K1-50-2 metaG | ecosystem: Host-associated > Plants > Roots >... | reverse complement strand
CGACGAAAATGCCGTATGAGATCCAGGGGCTCACGAAGGCGAGGCCGACGGCCGCGGCGTAGAGCACGAGCGACAGGTATCCCTTGATGTCGGACCCGATGGCCCTGGCCAGCCGCGACTCACGGCCGTTCGCCTGAATGAGCGCCCGAACGAGGATCGTGTACGCAAGACCTGCAGCGAGCGCCACGGCTCCATAACTCGCCGCTGGAAGCGCCTGGCGATACTCGTCTCGAACCCACTCCGTGAGCACCGGGATCAGTGATAACCAGAACAAGAGGAACAGGTTTGCCCACATCGCCGCCCCACTGATCCGAGCGGCAGCGCGGAGCAGGTGATGGTGATTGTTCCAGTAGATGCCCACGAAGACGAAGCTCAGCATGTACACAAGCACGCCCGGCAGCTGGTCACGGATCGCCTCCAGGCCGGCGCCCTGTGGAGGCCGCAACTCGAACGCCATGATCGTGATGATCACCGCCATAACCGAGTCGCTGAACGCCTCGACCCGGGTCGTGCCCACCTCGGGCGATAGAGCCGAACGCTCCTCTTCCTCTGTCATGGGGTCGATCATATGAGTTAGCGGCCTCCAGTCCGGCGCGCTCGCCAGCCGAGAATGGCGCCTGTCGCCGCGAACCGGCATCTAATTGAGAATTCCGGCGTGAGGGGCTACACGCCCTTGAGTCGCGAGCTTGGGCAACACGAACACCGAGCTAGCACAGCGCCAGGCGCAGGACCCCGGCAGCCTTTTCTCACCGAACGGCCGTGACGCGTGTGCTCACCCTTGTGAGATGCGACTCCTGATCTCGGCCGGTTGGCAGCCGCGCCATGGTATGTAGAAGAAGGCGACGAAAGTAATCATGATCAAGAAGTCTTTCGGCCGATGGGCTTCGATTCATTCGGCATCCACACCCATCGCGGCGCAAGCGGGCTCAGCCATACCGTGGCCGTTGCTCGGCTGATTGCTGGATAACTCGCGGCATTGACGCGGCGATCTTGAAATAGGCAGACTCGTCATGGAACCGCGCGACCTCCTCCTTCGCATCGACGACGCACGGCGCCCCAGCCCTTCGACCGAGTCTTCCAGCGAATGCCGAGCGAAGCACAAAAGGGGGAAAGCCGCCTCGGGGATTCGAACCCCGGACCCATGGTTTACAAAACCATTGCTCTACCGCTGAGCTAAGGCGGCGTGCGCCCCGATTATATGAGGCCCCAACCCTACGCTCCCCCAGAGGGGATGGAATTTCCTACGAGGTGGCGACTGTCGTGTGCGCCGGCTCCAGCGGGTTGATGGTCACCAGGTTCACCGGTTGGTTGTCGCTCAGAAACGTCGTGACGAACGTACTCCGCGTCGGGTCCCACCACGTGATCAGGTAGTTCGGACCGGGCGGAATCCCACCAGGAATTGAGAAGTTGCCCTTTGTGTCGGTCGTGGTCTGGTAGATATGACCGCCCGAGTCGTCGTACGTGTGTGCCTTCACGATCTTCCAGTGGCTGGCGATCCGCACCAACCGGTTCGCGACCGGCGTTGGGTTCTGGTCGCTCACGATCAGCTGGCCGGTCAGCGGCTGGTTCGCCTGCAGCGCGGCGGTCGCCTGCGTCGCCCAGGTGGTGCCGGGATAGTTCTGGACTAGCTCGGTCATTGCGTCGCGGGCCTGCTGGTAGCGCATCTGCTGCACGAACGCGAGGCCGGCGTTGTAGAGCGTCTGTGGCAGTGACGACGCCTGCGCCAGCTTGGCGTCCACGCTGTCGGGGAAGTCCTTGACGAGGCTCTCGTACCAGATCAGCGCATTCGGGTAATCGACCGGCTGCTGCTGCAGGTACCACTGGGCGAAGGCGGCATACGCAGCCGCCAGCCCGGCGTTCGTCGAGGCCGTCAGGTTCCCGGTGGGGTCGACGGCGGCCACCTGCCGGTACTTATCGATGCCGGCCTGGAACTGCTTGCTCGCTACGAGCGACTGTGCCCAGGCGTTGAAGAGATCGGCGAGCGCGGCGTTGCCGCGCGTGGCCCAATCGGCGATGCCGCTCTTGATTGCCGCGCGAAGCTGCGTCTCGCTGTCGGCGAACTTACCCCGCTGGGTGAGCTGAACGCCCCACAGGAAATGGGTCTCGGCCGTGCCGGCCTGCGCCCGGTCAGCCAGCTCACCGAGCAACACGCGCGAGACCGGGTTGCCCGCCACCGACTGCGCGGTCGCGTACTGGCTGAGTGCCTGGCTGTACGCGCCATGCGCCTCCGACGTTTGGGCCTGGGAGAGCTGGTTCTCGGCGAACGCATAGGTCACGCCGGGAATGGCCACGACCAACAGAACGATGCCCACCGGGACCAGCAGCAGGCGGGTACGGCGCGACCGGGTGGCAGGCTGGTCCGGACCGGCCGGCGTGTATTGGGCTGCCTGGCTCATCTCGACTTGGTCGAATAACGAGTTGACCTTTACGAGCCTGCGCGGGTAGACTGGGTAACCCGGAATTGTTGAGTTTGTGAATCCAAATAGTCAACTTTAAGGGAGAGGCATCATGGCTAAGTCCGCGACCGAGCTCAAGGAAACCGACTACGCGCACCCCGAGGTGCTGGTCGACACCCAGTGGGTGGCCGAGCACGCCAACGATCCGAAGGTCAAGCTCGTCGAGGTCGATGTCGACACCGCGGCCTACGACACCGGTCACGTCAAAGGCGCCATCGGGCTGGACTGGCGCAAGGACCTGCAGGCCCGTCCGATCCGGGACCTCCTCTCGAAGGAGTCGCTCGAGTCGCTGCTCTCCTCGAAGGGCATCAGCGCCGAGGACACCATCGTGGCCTACGGCGACAACAACAACTGGTTTGCCGCCTGGTTCGTCTGGAATCTCAAGTACTACGGCCACAAGGACGCCCGGCTGATGAACGGCGGCCGGAAGAAGTGGCAGGACGAAGGTCGCGAGCTCGTCAGCGACGCTCCGACCATCAAGCCGGCCAGCTATACGGCGGGCCAGCCTGATAAGGCAATCCGGGCGCTCCGCGATGAGGTCTTCGCCGACCTGGGGAAGGCCGGCGTGGTGCTGGTCGACGTCCGCTCCCCGAAGGAATACAGCGGCGAGCTGCTGGCTCCGGAGAACCTTCCGCAAGAGGGGGCGCAGCGCGGCGGGCATATCCCCGGCGCGGCCAATATCCCCTGGGCGCAGGCGGTCCGTGAGGACGGCACCTTCAAGCCGGCGTCCGAATTGAAGGAGCTGTACCAGGCGAAGGGCGTGACGCCCGACAACGCGGTCATCGCCTATTGCCGGATCGGCGAGCGCTCGTCCCACACCTGGTTCGTCCTGCAGTACTTGCTCGGCTACCCCAATGTCCGCAACTACGACGGCTCCTGGACCGAGTGGGGGAGCCTGATCGCCGCTCCGATCGAAAGGTAACCCGCCGCCGCGGTCGACTCGCTGGGAAAGTCACGGCCGGATGACGGTCGTGACTTTTTGCCACATGGCGTGACCTCGCGCCCGGCGTAACGTTATGGGAATCGGCGAGAGCGTGGGGGCCGGCGGTCTTAGGAGGGGCGCCGTCCCGCACGCTGCCTGACAAAAGAGGGGTGCGGTTCCGTGAGGGGTTTGCGGCGCTTGGTCTTCGTGGTCGTGGTGGGCGGACTCCTGGCCGGCATCCCGCTTTCTGCCGTTGCCAGCGAGAACTTCCTCGCCAGCAGCGTCCAGCGCGCGGAGGTTGGCTTCAGCCAGACGCTGGCGGATGCGGTCCGTGGGGGAATGGATTCGGGTGCGGCCGACACCCTGACGTGGCGCTATACCCAGGTCCGGGCGGTCAAGGCATCGTCCTGGTGGCAGATGCCGATCACCGAGCACCAAAAGCTCGACGCGCTGAATCAACTCGACAGCGACCTGCACGCGGTCTACGAGAAGCAGATCGCCGACTACCGTGATGCGCTGGATCGCCAGCTTCACCGCTGGAACACGATGTTGGCCGAGGCGCAGAACGCTGGCGTTTCACTCGAGGGTCTCGATGCGAACACCGTGCGGTTCGCGAGAGTGGGCGCCGAGGCGACCACGCCAAATCAACTGCTCGCGCTCGCCTCCGTCCTGAGTCAGCAGTATTCGATCCTCGACCTCCGGCTGGCGGCCTTCCGGACGGCCCGCGCTCAAGTGGACGCGGCGATGCAGACGGCCACTGCGTTACTTGCGGACGCCGGCCAGTACCCGCAACTCAGCCTCGCGGCCTTCAACACCCAGATCACGGCTGCCAACACGGCGGTGGCGTCGGTGCACAGCGCCGACGCGTTCGCACCGATTCTGGCGCAGGTCCAACAGACGGCAGTCGGCGTGCAGGGATTGCTCGACGCGCGCGCGGCCGCCTTCAACCAGCTGGCCGATACCCGCTCGACGCTGGCCTCCGCGCAGTCGATCGGCGCGGCGCTCGGCAACCACCCGGGCACGATCAGCTACCTCGCGGGGCAGCTTACGAGCGCCGCCGATCAAGGGACTTTCCAGTCGATCACCGCTCAGCTGTATCAGGAGAAGCAGTCGCTGGCCAGCGCCATCTACCTCAAACAGCAAGTCCCGGTGGCGTACAACGCCGGCGTCGGCAAGATCATCGTGATCTCCCTGTCCCGCCAGGTGCTCACCGCCTTTCAGGATGGCAATGTGGTCCTGACCACCTTTGTCGCGACCGGTCGGCCGCAGCTGCCGACTCCGCCGGGTGTCTACCACATCTTTGCCCGGTATTCGCCTTACCTGATGATCTCGCCCTGGCCTTACGGCAGCCCATGGTGGTATCCGCCGTCCTGGACCAACTGGGCCATGGAGTTCATCGGAGGCGGTTACTTCATCCACGACGCCCCGTGGCGCTCCTGGTATGGTCCCGGCGCCAACCTCTATAACGGGACCCACGGTTGCGTGAATGTGCCCTACAGTCCGATGGCCACGCTCTGGAACTGGGCTCCCAACGGCACGACGGTGGTCGTTCAGTACTAGCGGCCGATACCTTACTTATATAGTGCGGGGAAACCCCACCCCGACCCTCCCCCAGAGCGGGAGGGAATCGGGGCGTTTTAGGCGACGACGTCATTGACGATATCGCCAAACTCTGCTATCATTTGAGCTCGCCTAGCAGTTGCTAGGTCTTTTTTGTGTCTGGAGCCTTTCATCCCCTGGAGATTCAATGCCTGCCCTAGCGTCGATCATCACCCTGCAGTGTCAGACCTGTAAGGAACGCAACTACACCACCGTCAAGAACAAGAAGAACGACCCCGACCGGCTCGAGGTCAAGAAGTTCTGCCCGCGGTGCCGGAAGCATACTGCCCACCGGGAAACCAAGTAGCGTGGCCGCAACCTTCTTATACTGTTGGCGCCGACCGGCACAGGGGTGTAGCTCAGCTGGTAGAGCAGCGGTCTCCAAAACCGCGGGTCGGGCGTTCGAGTCGCTCCACCCCTGCCAGACTCAGGTATAACTACCATGGCTAAAGCCGTTCCGACCGAACCAAGGGCGAATAGAGTGCAACGCACAACTCCCACACCGCGCCGGGGCCTCATCCGCAACTTCGAGGACATCGTCGGCGAGCTCCGCAAGGTGATCTGGCCCAGTTGGGGCGAGCTGCGCACGATGACGTTTGTCGTGATCGTGACCGTGGTAGTGGTATCCCTGATGCTTGGACTGATCGACTACGTGCTGACCCAAACGCTCGTGAAACTGGAGTTCCCCAAAATTGGCTGAGGCAGAGTTGAACGGCACGCAGAAGGAGGCGCAGGGCACCCCCGCCGCGCCGGCGAAGGCGCGCGGCCGCCGGCCCGCCCCCAAAGAAGCGGCGGAAGCCGGCCGCGTCTGGACCGGCGACCGAGTCTCGGTCGGCGAAGGCCATCCGGCCCCGCCGGAAACGCCCTCGTCGCCGCCGGTCGCGCTGGTCCCGGCCGGCGAGGCCAAGCCGGTCCCAGCCGAAGGCGAGCCACACTGGTACGTCGTCCACGCCTATTCCGGTCACGAAGAAAAGGTGCGCAACAACTTGATGAAGCGCGTCGACTCGATGGACATGCACGATCGGATCTTCGAAGTGCTGGTACCCACGGAGGACGTGATCGAGATCAAAGACGGCCAGCGCCGTCACGTCGCCAAGCGGACCTTCCCCGGCTACATCCTGGTCAACATGATCATGTCGGACGAGTCCTGGTACGTCGTGCGGAACACGCCGGGCGTGACCAGCTTCGTCGGCTCCGGCAACAAGCCCGTGCCACTGCAGGAGAAGGAGATCAAGTCGATCCAGAAGCAGATCAAGGCCGAGGCGCCCAAGGTTCGGGTCGAGTACCAGGTGGGCGAGAATGTCCGGGTTATCGACGGGCCGTTCTCCGACTTCCACGGCAAGGTCGATGAGATCAACGCGGACAAGGGCAAGCTCAAGGTGCTGGTCAACATGTTCGGCCGGGAGACGCCGGTCGAGCTGGACCTCCTGCAGGTGGAGCGGTTGAAGTAATGGGAAAGAAGAAAGTCAAGGCCATGGTCAAGATCCAGATGGAGGCGGGCAAGGCCACGCCCGCGCCGCCGGTTGGCACGGCGCTCGGACCGCACGGCGTCAACATCATGGAGTTCGTCAAGACCTATAACGACCGCACCGCGTCGATGGCCGGCCAGGTGATCCCGGTCGAGATCACGATCTTCGAGGACCGCAGCTTCACCTTTGTGACCAAGACCCCACCCGCCGCCGCCCTGCTCAAGAAGGCGGCCGGCGTCGAGAAGGGCTCGGCCAAGCCGAACAAGGAGAAGGTCGGCAAGGTCAGCAAACAGCAGGTGCGCGAGATCGCGCAGCTCAAGCTCAAAGACCTCAACGCATACGACGTCGAGACCGCCGTGAAAATGATCGAGGGAACGGCGCGATCGCTCGGCATCGAGGTCTCTGCCTGATGCCGCAGGCGCGTGGCAAGAAATACAAGGAAGCCGCCAAGGCGATCGAGCGCACCGAGCAATACGCGCCCGACGAGGCGGTGCGGCTGGTGCTAAAGAGTTCGACGTCGAAATTCGACGGCTCGATCGAGGCGCACCTGCGGCTGGGCGTCGACCCGCGCCACGCCGACCAGATGGTGCGCGGCTCGGTGGTGTTGCCGCATGGCACCGGCAAGAAGCGCCGCGTGCTGGTGTTCGCCACGGGCGAGAAGGCCCGCGAGGCGATTGAGGCGGGTGCCGATTACGTCGGCGCGGACGACCTGGTCAAGCGGATCCAGGAAGGTTGGCTCGACTTCGACGTCGCGCTGGCGACCCCGGACATGATGGGCCAGGTCGGGCGCCTGGGCAAGATCCTGGGGCCACGGGGCCTGATGCCGAACCCGCGCGCGGGCAGTGTCACCTTCGATATCAGCCGGGCCGTGAAGGACATCCAGGGTGGCCGGATCGAGTACCGCGTCGATAAGACCGGCATCATCCACACCAACATCGGCAAGGCCTCGTACAGCGAGGCGCAGCTGAAGGATAATTTCGCCGCCCTCATGGATGCGGTGGTGCGCGCCAAGCCGAGTTCCGCCAAGGGCCAGTACCTGCGTTCCGTCTACCTCTCGCCGACGATGGGGCCAAGCGTGCCCGTTGACCCGGTCGCCGCCGGTCGGATGAGCTAGCCACAACCGGGCGGCCGATGGCTAATACGAAAACCGGCGATCCCGCGGTCGATACCTTCCTCAAGGGCTACTCCCCTCAGGTGCGGGAGATCGCCGTCAGGGCACGCGAGGTGATTCTCTCGGTGCTGCCGGATGCGACCGAGAAGGTCTATCCCGGTTGGAAGGTCATCCAGTACGGCGCCGGCGCCGACATGAAGTCCGTCTTCGCCGCGATCTCGCCGCAGCGCGAGCGGGTCAACCTCGGTCTGGCCAACGGCGCCGACCTCCCCGACCCCGATGGGTTGCTCGAAGGCGACGGCAAAGCCATCCGTCACGTCAAGTTGACGTCGCCGGAGGCCGCGGGCGCCCCAGCGATAAGAGAGCTGGTTCGGGGCGCCCTGCAAGCCACGAAGAACGAGGCCTGATATACTCACGCTCCACAACTGAATAGCCGAAGACCGCTGGTGCCGGGCCGACCGGCTTAATGCCCAGCGCAGGCGAGCAGGATGCGATAACGGCCTCCTCGCCTGATGAGCGAAGGAGGTTTTTTATTGGCGACGGGACTCAAGAAACAAGAGAAGATCGATAAGAAGGCGGAGAAGGCCGCGAGCGTCGCGGACATCACCGCCCGGCTGAAGGCAACGTCGACCGCAGTGCTCGCCGACTATCGCGGCATGACGGTGGGCCAGATGCGGGACCTGCGCAGCAAGCTGCGAGACGGCGGCATCGAGATGATCGTCGTCAAGAACACGCTGGCGCGCCGCGCCGCGAAGGCGGCCGGCTACGAACCGCTCAACGCCGAGCTGATCGGGCCGATCGCGATGCTGTTCGCCGTCGATGACGTTTCGGCGCCGGCCCGCATCCTCAATGAATTCATCCGGGTCAACCGCAAGATGGTGATCAAGGCCGGCTTGCTCGAAGGCCAGGTGATCAAGGCCGACGCGGTCACGGAGCTGGCCAACCTCCCATCGCGCGAGGTCCTGCTGAGCCGTCTGCTCGGCGCGATGCAAGCCCCACTCGGCAACCTCGCCAGTATCTTGCAGGCCCCGATTTCCTCGCTCGCTCGTACCCTCGACGCCGTTCGCACTCAAAAGGAATCGCAGTCACCGGCCCAGGCGCCGGCCACAAGTTAGGAGGAAACAATGGCAAAAGTCAGTGTCGACGATTTCGTATCCGCGTTGAAGGAATGGACCGTGGTGGACGTGATGAACGCCATCAAGGCCATCGAGACCGAGTTTGGCGTGACGGCGGCGGCCCCGGTCGCGGTCGCGGCGGCGCCGGCCGCCGGCGGTGCGGCGGCGGCGGCACCCGAAGCCGAGCAGACCGAGTTCCAGGTGGTGTTGACCTCGCCGGGCGATGCCAAGATCGGCGTGATCAAGGTGGTGCGCGAGATCACCGGCCTGGGCCTCAAGGAAGCCAAGGACCTGGTCGACCAGGCGCCCAAGCCGGTCAAGCAGGGCGTCAACCGCGAAGAAGCGGAAACCGTCCTGAAGAAGCTGAAGGACGCTGGCGCCGGCGCCGAGATCAAGTAGCGGGGAAGGGGATTGATCCCCTCCCCACTCTCCCCACGGGGAGAGTGATTTAGTGGCCAGGCACCTGATCGCGACCCAGGGCCCGCTGGTCGAGCCTGAGGCGAAGTCCATCGCGGCCTGCCTGTTGGAGGGCAAGCAGGGATTCTGGCTCGACATCGAGGGTCCCGACGACTCGGACTACGAGCTGCTCGAGCACACCTTCAAGTTTCACCCCCTCGCGCTCGAGGACATCCGCCACCAGAACCAGCGACCGAAGCTCGACGAGTACACGGGCTACGTCTTCGTCGTCCTCTTCACCGCCGAGTTCGATGGCGAGCGGATCCAGATCCGGGAGCAGCACCTCTTTCTTTCACCCCAGTACCTGGTGAGTGTTCATATCGAGCCCTCGCCGCCACTCGACCGACTCCGAGAGCGGATCAAGGCAAATCCCGACCTGGCCCAGCGCAGCCTGCCGTTTCTCTTTTACCTGATCGTTGATCAGTTGGTTGACGCCATCTTCCCCGTGATCGACCAGGTGGATGACGCCACCGAGCAGCTCGAGGAGAGCATCGTCGCGAGGGCCGATCCGGCCAGCCTTGGCAGTCTCACCAGCCTGAAGCGAGCGGTTATCGACTTGCGCAAGGTGCTCGGGGCTCAGCGGGACGTCTTCCAGCGGCTCACCACCCACACGGTCGGCTTCGAAGGCGGCCAGGACATGACGATCTACTACCGCGACGTCTACGACCACATCATCCGCCAGTACGAGACGGTTGACTCGCTGCGTGATCTGCTCACCAGCGCGATGGACGTCTACCTGTCGACGGTGTCCAACCGGCTCAATCTGCGGATCACCCGGCTGACGGTTTTCGCTACGCTCTTTCTACCGCTGACGTTCCTCACCGGCTTCTTTGGCATGAACTTCGCCTGGCTGGTCGCCCATATTGTGCCGGCCTGGACCTTCTGGGTGCTGGCGGTCGGCGTCATGGCCGTGACGACCGCCCTGCAGCTCCTGTATTACCGCCGGCGCGGCTGGCTCTGACAGATCACTTCCTCCTCCCCCTTGGGAAGGTCGGGGTCGGGGTTCAGGAGGTCGTGTAATCGACAATCCGGCAGGGGATGTCGGCGTCCTCGTCCAGGTGATAGCTCGCGCATATCCGGTGGTAGCCGTCCGCGACCGTGAGGGGGACCTGGGAGGATAAATGCCCGCGAACGAGTAGAACCGGGGACAGCCCTTTTCGTTGATTGACCTTCTTGAGATCGCGGGCGACGTGCACGTTTTCCGGGGGAAGTACTGCCAGCCCGCTGGCGCGAAGCAGATCTTTCGCCTTCCGGCGCACCAGCGGTGCCGCCCGGAGACGGCGAACGACCTGCTTGGCCCTGGCCGGCGGCACGAGCAGGCTCAGGTAGTCCTCGGCCGCCGGGTAGTCGTGGTCGTCGGGTTCGTCCTTCCAATTCTCCCGAACCGCCTTGGCGGGCATGCGCCCGATCGTACTACGCGCCAACCGTCGACTCCTCCTTGGCCGCGCCCGCGAAGACCATGGCGCCGGTGGTCGCGGGGATCAGCGTGAGCAATCCAGCCGCCACGAGGGCGGTCGCGACCGGTGGGCTGAGTGCGCCGGTGGAAAGCCCCAGCGCGGCAGCGGCGGCAGGTAGACCCAGTTGAGCCGATGCCAGCAAGCCGGAGGCCAGCCGCTGTTGCGTGCCCACGATCAGCGCCGCGACCACGTGGACTGCCGTCGCCGCGAGCGCCAGCGCCACGGCCAGACCGATGGCAGAGGGTGAGGCCAGCAGCCCCTTGAGGTCGAGGCTTGCGCCGAGCAGGACGAAGAAGGCCGGGACGAAGAAACCGGCGGCGAGGCCCGTGAGTTCGAGCGCCAGCCGGTGCGGCGCGTGGAACTGGCGCAGCACGATCCCGGCGGCGAAGCCCGCCACCAGCAGGCTGGCGCCCGTGTGTTCGGCGATCGCACCCAGGCAGAGGAGCAGGAGGACGGAGATCCGCAGCCGCAGCGCCCAGCGTCGCTGCTCGGAAAGACGCCGGGCCTCCTGCGCCCACCCCATCGTGAAGAGGCGGCGCCCCAGCATGATCGTGCCGGCGGCGACGACGACGATCAGGGCATCACCAAGGAGGGCCTCCGGGATCTGGCCGGCGCCGGTGAGCGTCAGCGGCATCACCAGCACCGTCACAGCGTCCGCGAGCGTGATCCAGGCGATGCACAGGGCGACTGATGGACCCGCCAGTCGGCGTTCCTGGATGGTGGGAAGCGCCACCGCGGCGGAGCTGCCCACCAGCAGGATGACGAACAAGGCGACGTGGTTCGAGCCGAAGAGCCCGCCGATCGCGAGCGCGATCGGGATGCTGGCGATCAGGGTCAGCAGGAAGGCGAGTCCGGCGCGCACCGCTTCATCCCGCAGCAGCGTCGAGCCGATGTCGACCTCGGTGCCCGCCTCGAGCATCAGCATGGCGAAGCCGAGCGAGGCAAAGACCGGGAAGGGTTGCATGGTGGGATCGATCAGGTTCAGCCAGGTCCGGCCCAGGATGATCCCGCCGACGAGCTCCCCAACCAGCACCGGAACCCGCAACCTCCGACTGAACGCCAGCAGGGGGCCCAGGAGGCCGGCGGCCACGAGCAGAGCCAGCGAGCTGTACATCGCCTTGTTATAGTTCTCCGCCGCTGCTACCTAAGGTTTGGCCGGCAGATGCCGTTGTTCCAGCTGGAGGGCCAAATTATGTTCCGCTGGATGCTCTTCTTCGTGCTGGTTCTGGCCGGGATCCTGGCCTTTGTCACCTGGGTGATGGGCATCCCGATTCCGGGGCTTTCCCAGTTTGGGATCCAGCAACCGACCTCACCGTTTGGCCCCTGAGGGAGGACCGGCGCCGAAGCGCCCGGCGGAGTTGCCGAAACCCTTCCCATGGGGGAAAAGGAGTGCTAGACTAACCGCCGATTAGTCTGACGGATCTCAGATCGGCGTCCTGACTCGATTCCCACCCAGGGAACCCGCCCTGGGCCGCTCGCGAAGCTGTTCCGGTTTCGCGGCAAATATGTTTGCGCGCTTGACAGCCTGGGTAGCCTAGTGTTACTATCGCTGTTCGGTGCTTCCTGGGCTGCTTTTCCGCGTCCCTAGCACTACCTGCCTGCCCACCATTTTTTCCTGCTTCATCTGAAAGGAGAGTCCATGATTCAGCCTTCCTCTAACGGCTCTCGGATCAGCTACGGCCGTATTCCGGACATGCTTCCGGTCGCCGAGCTGATCGAGACCCAGATCCGCTCCTTCAACTGGTTCAAGCGCGAGGGGCTCCGGGAGCTGTTCGAAGAGATCAACCCGATCACCGACTACACCGGCAAGAACTACGAGCTCAAATTCCTGGACTACGAGTTCGGCCAGCCGAAGTTCGACAAGGAGGAGTGCCGCAACCGCGACATGACGTTCGCCGCGCCGCTGCGGATCAACACCCGGCTGACGATCCGGACCGGTGAGAACGCCGGCGAGATCAAGGAATCGGAAGTCTTCATGGGTGACTTCCCGATCATGACCGAGGAAGGCACCTTCATCGTCAACGGCACCGAGCGCGTGGTCGTCTCGCAGTTGGTCCGTTCCCCTGGCATCTACTTCACCAGCAGTGAGGACCGGGCGTCGGGCCGGATGCTCTACGCCGCCAAGCTCATCCCCAACCGGGGCGCCTGGCTCGAGATCGAGACCTCGGGCAAGGACGTGCTGACGGTCAAGATCGACCGCAAGCGGAAGATTCCGGTCACGACGCTGGTGCGGGCGCTCGGTTACGGCAGTAACAACGAGATCAAGGCGCTGTTCGCTGACGTCGACAACAACGCCGAGCACAAGTTCATCCAGGCGACCCTGGAGAAGGACTCCTCGACCGACGTCAATGACGCCCTGGTCGAGATGTACAAGAAGATCCGCCCCGGCGACCCGCCAACCGTCGACAACGCGCGGGCGCTGATGACGGCGCTGTTCTTCAACCCACGCCGCTTCGATCTCTCGAAAGTGGGTCGCTTCAAGCTGAACCGGCGTCTGGGCCTGGGAACGGACATGAATGTCCGCACCCTCTCCAACGACGACTTCATCGCCATCATCCGCAAGCTGATCGAGCTGAACAACGGCACGGGTGAGCCGGATGACATCGACCACCTGGGCAACCGCCGGGTGCGCGCCGTCGGCGAGCTTCTGCAGAACCAGTTCCGCATGGGCTTGATCCGGATGGAGCGCATCATCAAGGAGCGCATGACGATCTGCGACGCGGCCACCGTGACCGCGGCGAGTTTGATCAATGCGCGGCCGGTGGTCGCGGCTATAAAGGAATTCTTCGGGTCGAGCCAGCTCTCTCAGTTCATGGATCAGACGAACCCGCTCGCCGAGCTGACGCACAAGCGCCGTCTGTCGGCGTTGGGGCCCGGCGGCCTCTCGCGCGAACGCGCCGGTTTCGATGTCCGGGACGTCCACCATTCGCACTACGGCCGGATTTGCCCGATCGAGACGCCGGAAGGTCCGAACATCGGCCTGATCGGCTCCCTGGCGACCTTCGCGCGCGTCAACGAGTACGGCTTCATCGAGACGCCGTTCCGCCGCGTGTACAGCACCATGCCCGCCGACAAGGCGCACCGCGACAAGCTGGTGGGCCGGACGCTGCGCGATGACGTCGTGGATCCCGCCAACCGGAAGACCAGGCTCGCCAAGAAGGGCGATCTCCTCGACCGCGACGTGGTGGAGTCGCTCGTCAAGGCAAAGGTCGGCGATGTTCCGATCAACGCCTGGGTCTCCGACGAGGTCGAGTTCCTGTCGGCCGACGAAGAGGACCACTTTGTCGTGGCGCAGGCGAACGCGCCGCTCGACAAGGACAGTCACTTCACGGAGGAGCGGACCACCGCCCGCACCAAGAACCTCTTCCTGGTAGCGGACGTCAACCGCATCGAGTACATGGATGTGTCGCCGAAGCAGACGGTCAGTGTCGCGACTGCGCTGATCCCGTTCCTGGAACACGACGACGCGAACCGAGCCCTGATGGGCTCGAACATGCAGCGCCAGGCGGTGCCGCTGGTCGTGACCGAGGCGCCGATCGTGGGCACCGGCATGGAGTGGGCCGCCGCAAAGGACTCCGGCGAGCTGATCGTGGCCAAGTTGGACGGTACGGTCGTGTCCTGCGCCGCCCCGCCGCCGGCGGATTCGCCCGCGGCCAAGCTCGACAGTTTCAAGCGCGAGCTCGGCATCCTGCTGAAGCCGGATGACGGATCGGCGGAGCAGTGGTACCCCGTCCACAAATTCGAACGCTCCAACCAGGGCACCTGTCTCTCGCAGCGTGTCATCGTCAAGGCCGGCCAGCATGTCGCGGCCGGCACGCCGCTGGCGGACGGACCGGCCACCTCCGAAGGTGAGCTCGCGCTCGGCCGCAACATCCTCGTGGCCTTCATGCCCTGGGAGGGATACAACTACGAAGACGCGATCCTGATCTCTGAGTCGGTCGTGCGCGAGGATAAGTACACCTCGATCCATATCGAGGAGTACGAGATCGAGGCCCGCGACACCAAGCTGGGCCCGGAAGAGATCACGCGTGACATCCCCAATGTCAGCGATGAGACGCTGAAGAACCTCGACGAGCGCGGCATCGTCTACATCGGTGCGGAGGTCCACCCGGGCGACATCCTGGTGGGCAAGATCACGCCGAAGGGCGAGTCGGAGCTCTCGGCCGAGGAGCGCCTGCTGCGTGCCATCTTTGGCGAGAAGGCGCGCGAGGTGCGCGATTCCTCACTGCGCGTGCCGCACGGCGAGCGCGGCATCGTGGTCGATGTCAAGATCTTCAGCCGCGAAACGAAGGACGAGCTCGCGCCGGGTGTGAACCAGCTGGTGAGGGTGTACGTCGCCCAGAAGCGCAAGATCGCGCAGGGCGACAAGATGGCCGGCCGGCACGGGAACAAGGGCGTCATCGCTCGGATCCTTCCCGCCGAGGACATGCCCTACATGCCGGATGGCACGCCGGTCGAGCTGGTGCTGAACCCCCTCGGTGTGCCGAGCCGCATGAACCTGGGCCAGGTGCTCGAGACGCACCTGGGCTGGGCGGCGCACGCGCTGGGCTTGAAAGTCGCGACGCCCGTGTTCGACGGCGCGTCGGAGGAAACGATCGAGAAGGAGCTGGTGAGGGCGGGCCTGCCGGAGTCGGGCAAGATCACGCTTCGCGACGGCCGCACCGGTGACGAGTTCGACCACGAAGTGACAGTCGGCTACATCTATATGTTGAAGCTGGCCCACCTGGTCGAGGACAAGATCCACGCCCGGTCGACGGGTCCGTACTCACTGGTCACCCAGCAGCCGCTGGGCGGCAAGGCGCAGTTCGGCGGCCAGCGGTTTGGCGAGATGGAAGTCTGGGCGCTCGAAGCTTATGGCGCCTCGCACATCCTCCAGGAGATCCTGACCGTCAAGTCCGACGACATCGTGGGCCGGGTCAAGGCCTACGAGGCGATCGTCAAGGGCGAGAACACCCTCGAGGCGGGCATTCCGGAATCGTTCCGGGTGCTGGTCAAGGAGCTCGAAGGCCTCGCGCTGGGCGTCGAGATCCAGTCTGACGGCGAGAAGCAGGTCATCCTTTCCGAAGACGACATGAGCGAGATGCCGCTCGACCTTGGCATCAACCTCGAGCGCGATGAGATCGATGAGTCGGACCAATGGGCGACCGGCGCGCCCCGCGCCGCGCAGAATCCCCTTGATTCTTTGAGGTAATCAATGACACTGAAACTGGAAAACTTCGACGCACTGAAGCTCTCTCTGGCATCGCCGGAGACCATCCTGTCGTGGTCGCACGGCGAGGTCACCAAGCCGGAGACGATCAACTACCGCACGCTGAAGCCGGAACGCGACGGGTTGTTCTGCGAGCGGATCTTCGGCCCCCAACGCGACTGGGAATGCCACTGCGGCAAGTACAAGCGCTACCGCTACAAGGGGATCATCTGCGACAAGTGCGGCGTGGAGGTCACGCGCTCGAAAGTTCGGCGCGAGCGGATGGGGCACATCAAGCTGGCCTCACCGGTCAGCCACGTCTGGTACTTCAAGGGGATCCCGTCCCGGATGGGCCTCCTCCTCGACATGTCGCCGCGCAACCTGGAGAAGGTTCTCTACTTCGCCAACTACATCGTCACGCACATCGATGAGGAGGCGCGCAAGGAGTACCTCTCGAAGTCCTCACCGCAGCACAACGACCGGGTGATCAAGCTCCAGGAGGAGCGCGACACCGCGGTCAAGGAGCTGAAGGAAGAACTGGACCAGCGGGTCAAGGCCAAGCAGGAAGATACCAAGGCCAAGATCAAGGGGCTGGAGGAATCGCTCGACGAGACGGTGGACGCGATGACCTCGCGTGCCAAGGAACTCGTCGAGAAGATCAAGGCCCAGAAGGGCAAGAAGGCGGCTGCCAACTTCACGATCGGCGAAGGTGATGACGAACAGGTCATCATCGAGAAGGGCACGCTGTTCGAGGACAAGCTGGCCCGGGAGCTGCCGAAGCAGGTCGAGAAGAAGATCGACCAGGTCCAGGCCTCCACCAAGAAGCGCCAGCAGGAGCTGAAGAGCAAGTCCGACGAGGAGATCGCCAAGTGGCGTGAGGACTTCGAGCAGAAAGCCGGCGCTCTCAGCACTCAGCTGAAGAAGGACACCGAGGGCCTCTCGGGCGACATCGAGTCATCCAAAACGCAGCTCGACTCGCTGTCCGTCAAGCAGCTGCTCTCTGACCAGGAGTTCCGCGAGTTCACGGAAAAGTTCGGCAAGGTCTTCAAGGCGGGTATCGGCGCGCAAGCGATCCATGACCTGCTGGCCCGCATCGACCTGCTCCAGGAATCCGCCATCCTGCGCGAAGAGTCGAAGTCGAACTCCGGCCAGAAGCGGCAGAAGGCGATCAAGCGGCTCAAAGTGGTCGAGGCTTTCCGCAAGTCGGGCGCGTCCGCGACCTGGATGATCCTCGATGTGCTGCCGGTCATCCCGCCGGAGCTGCGCCCCATGGTTCAGCTCGACGGCGGCCGCTTCGCGACCTCCGACCTGAACGACCTCTACCGTCGCGTCATCAACCGGAACAACCGCCTCAAGCGGCTGCTCGAACTTGGCGCCCCGGAGATCATCGTGCGCAACGAGAAGCGCATGCTGCAGGAGGCCGTCGACGCCCTGATCGACAACGGCCGCCGCGGCCGGGCGATCACGGGTACCGGCAACCGCAAGTTGAAGTCGCTGTCCGACATGCTCAAGGGCAAGCAGGGCCGTTTCCGCCAGAACCTGCTCGGCAAGCGTGTCGACTACTCCGGCCGTTCGGTCATCGTCGTCGGCCCGGAGCTGAAGCTGCACGAGTGCGGGCTCCCGAAGAAGATGGCGCTCGAGCTGTTCAAGCCGTTCGTCATGCGAGAGCTGGTGAGCAAGGGCTACACCCAGAACATCAAGTCCGCCAAGCGCATGGTGGAGCGTGTCCGCCCCGAGGTGTGGGACGTGCTCGATGAGGTCATCAAGGAGCATCCGGTGCTCCTCAACCGCGCACCCACGCTGCACCGCCTCGGCATCCAGGCATTCATGCCGGTGCTGGTGGAGGGGTCGGCGATCCAGATCCACCCACTCGTCTGCAGCGCCTTCAACGCTGACTTCGACGGCGACCAGATGGCCGTCCACGTGCCGCTCTTCAGCGGCGCCATCGCGGAAGCCAAGAATTTGATGATGTCGTCCAACAACATCCTGTCGGCGTCGGATGGCCATCCGGTCATCAGTCCGACCCAGGACATCGTGCTCGGCACCTACTACCTGACGATGATCAAGGCGACGCCCGACATCAAGGACCAGGAGCTGCCGACCTACGGCACGGCCGAGGAAGCGTTGCTCGCCCTCGACAACCGGCGCGTCCATGTCCAGCAGGAGATCCGCGTCCGGATCGACGGCAAGCTAGTGCGCACGTCGCCGGGCCGCGTGCTCTTCAACCAGGTGCTGCCCATCGGCGTGCAGCCGGCGGAAGGCCACGGCGAGGCGATGACCTTCCAGAACGGCGTCTTCGACAAGAAGGCGCTGCGGGCGATCGTGGCGGAGTGCTTCCGCCTCCACGGCAACGAGCTGACCGCGCGGGTCGCCAACGACATCAAGCGGGTCGGCTTCGCCTACGCGACGAAGGCCGGCATCACGATCTCCGCCATGGACATCAAGACGCCGGCGGGTAAGGCCGCCATCCTGGCGGGCGCCGAGAAGAAGCTCGGCGACATCGACCTGCAGTTCAAGCGCGGCCTGATCACCGACGACGAGCGCTACACCCAGACCGTTGACCTCTGGACCGAGGCGACGGAGGAAGTGACGGCCGCCACGATGAAGAGCTTCGATGCGCTTCACCCGGTCTTCATGATGGCCAACTCCGGCGCTCGAGGGAACATCCAGCAGATCCGGCAGCTGGCCGGAATGCGAGGCCTGATGGCCGATCCGACCGGCCGGATCATCGACCTGCCGATCAAGGCGAACTTCTCCGAGGGGCTGACCGTGCTCGAGTACTTCATCTCGACCCACGGCGCCCGCAAGGGTCTCGCCGACACGGCACTCCGCACCGCGGACTCGGGCTACCTGACCCGGCGGCTGGTTGACGTCGCCCAGGACGTGATCGTCCGGACCGAGGACTGCGGCACGACCTCCGGCATTTGGGTGACGGACATTTCGGAGGAGCGCGCGCTGACGGAGCCGCTCTTCGAGCGGGTCGCCGGTCGCGTGGCGGCCGCTGCGGTCCTGGACCCGAAGACGCAGGAGACCCTGATCAAGGAAGGCACCGAAATCAGCGACATCCAGGCGCGCCACCTGATCCAGGCGGGCGTGGCCCAGGTCAAGGTGCGGTCGGTGCTCACCTGCCAGGCGCGCGAGGGCGTCTGCCGACTGTGCTATGGCCGCAACCTGGCGACCGGCAAGCTGGTCGAGATTGGTGAGGCGGTGGGCGTCATCGCCGCCCAGTCGATCGGCGAGCCAGGCACCCAGCTCACCATGCGGACCTTCCATACCGGTGGCGTCGCGGGCACTGACATCACGCAGGGCCTGCCGCGTGTCGAGGAGCTCTTCGAGGCCCGCATCCCGAAGGGCAAGTCGATCATCTCCGAGATCGACGGCGAGGTGGAGATCATCCGTACCGAGACCGCCCGCAAGGTCAAGGTCACCTCGCGCGACGTCTACGACATTCCCTACATCCTCACGGACAAGATGCAGCCCCTGATCGAATCGGGTGCGACCGTGCAGGAAGGCCAGGAGATTGCCCGCGGCGCGGGCGAGGAAGGGGAGGAGAAGGTCATCCAGTCTCGGGCGTCCGGCGTGGCTCGCGTCGAGCGCAACCAGATCGTGATCCGGAGCATGGATGAGGAATGGCGCGAGTACCCCATCCCGCACGGCTCCCGGGTCAACGTTACGAACGGCCAGAAGATCAAGGCCGGACAGCAGATCACCGAAGGCTCGATCAGCCCGCAGGAGCTGCTGCACATCCTCGGTCGCGAGGCGGTCCAGACCTACCTGGTCGAAGAGGTCCAGAAGGTGTACCGCTCGCAGGGTGTCGACATCAACGACAAGCACATCGAGGTGATCATCCGGCAGATGATGCGGAAAGTCCGCGTCGACACCGCTGGCGACACCGACCTGCTGCCGGGCGAAATCGTCTCCCAGTGGGAGTACGAGGAAGCCAACGCGAAGGTACTGGCGGAAGGCGGCGATCCATCGGTGGCTCAGACCGTCCTGCTCGGCCTGATAAAGGCCGCGCTCAACACGGCCAGCTGGCTGTCGGCGGCATCCTTCCAGGAGACGACCCGCGTCCTTACCGAGGCGGCGATCTCGGGGAAGGTCGACCGGCTGCGCGGCCTGAAGGAGAACGTGATCATCGGCAAGTTGATCCCCGCCGGGACCGGCCTGGACTACTACCAGAAGCTGCGCGAGGAGTCGTTCAAGATGTTCGCGGAGCTCCCGCAACCCGTACCCGCCAGCTAACGCGACCCGAGCACCGAGGGGCCACCCTGCTGGGTGGCCCTTTACTTTTCCTACTCTCCTGCGGCGCCTGCTCTGGCGAGCTCTCCTTTGGGCCGTATGACCTCGGTGCGAATGTGGGAGATAAACCAGCCGACGATATGCCGTAGACGGATGACGCGCGAGCGCGGATGGCCGCTGCGCGATAGGTCATGGGATTGGTCCTCGAAGCGGACCATTCGGACCTCGCGGCCCAGCAGCTTGAGCGCGGTGAAGAGCTGCTCGCCTTCGGAAATCGGGCAGCGGAGGTCACGATCGCCGTGAAGGATCAGCAGCGGCGTCGTCATCCGCTCCACGTAGGTGATCGGCGAGCGCTCCATCAGGCGGTTCAAGTCCTTCCAGGGCACGGCGTCCATCGTGTCAATGGTGAAGATCCAGTCGAGGTCGCTGGTGCCGAAGATGGAGGCCAGGTTGCTCACACAGCGCATCGTGACGGCCGCCTTGAAACGATCGGTGTGCCCGATGGCCCAGTTCGTCATATAGCCGCCGTAACTGCCCCCGGCGACGCCGAGCCGGTCAGGATCAACCCAGCCCGCGGCCACCGCGGCATCAAGGCCGGCCATGACGTCCTGGAAGTCTTTGCCGCCCCAGTCGTTGTTGACCGCGGCCGAGAACGCGCGGCCGTACCCCGTACTGCCGCGAGGATTCGTGAACACCACCGCGTACCCATGCGAGGCGAGCAGCTGAAACTCGAAGAAGAAGCTCCAGCCATACATCGCCATCGGCCCGCCATGGATCTCGAGGATGGCCGGCGCGGGCCCGTCGGCCCGCGCGAGCGGCGCTTCAGTGCCATGCGAGCGTTTGAGACGTTCAGGGAGGGGATTCGGCCGGATGATCCAGCCCTGAATATCCCAGCTATCCGCGCCTTTGAAGCTGAACTCCTCAGGGGTGGCCAGCTCCACATCGCGAAATAGCGACGCGTTCAGTTCCGTGAGCCGCGCATCCCGGCCGCCGGCAGCGTCATGCACGAAGAGGTCGCCTGGGGTTGAGGGGTCGGAGCCGGCCAGGGCGATGCGGTGGCGGTCGCGATCCATGCTCAGGGCATAGACACGGCGCTGGCCACCGACAACGACGCGCGGTGTCCCGCCTTCTGCCGGGACGGCATAGACGAGCGTCGAGCCGCGTGCCGCTGCCTGCGAATAAATCTGGCGGCCATCGGTCGACCAGTACAGCGGTCCGCCGTGGCCGACCCGCTGGTCATCGATCGCGGTGTCGGCGAAGGTCGGAAGAAAATCCTGCGTGAGCTTGCGTACGGCACCAGGCACGTCTACGTCGGCGACCATCAGGTCGGCGTAGCCGTCCTCCTTGCGCCGCCGCGATGCGGTGAACGCCACCTGGCGCCCATCCGGCGACCAGGCCGGCGGCCCCGCGTACACCGTCTCGTCGGTCAGGCGCGTCAGCCCTTTCGACAGCAGATCGAGAACCCAGATGTCGTTGGCCGGCCAGCTCCAGCGTTCCGCCGACCGGTCCGAGGTGAAGGCGATCCGGCGACCGTCGGGCGAAAAGGCCGGCGCTCCGTCGTCCCAATCGCCTTCGGTCAGTTGGTCGGCCTGGCCGCCTTCTGCGGGGATTCGGAAGAGATGCGAGCGCCGTTCGTAGATCCAACCCTTGCCGTCCAGCCGATTCCACAGACGGTCGATTCTCCGGACGGCCGGTACGCGCTTCTCCTGCAGGCTGACGTCCTCAGCCTCAGGATCGTCAGGCTCACCGATTTCCGCCGAGTACGCGATGAAGGCGCCGTCGGGCGACCAGACGGGATCACTGGCGCCCCAGCGTGCCCAGGTGAGCTGGCGCCCCTCTCCGCCCTCCGCCGGCAGCAACCAGAGCTGCGGCTTCCCCAAACCACGATCGCGCTCCTCTTCGTTCTTCGGTTTGACCTCGCCCGCCGGGGCACGAGTAAAGGCGAGTGACCGGCCGTCCGGCGACCACCGGGGGGTCGTGTCGTTATCGCCCGAGGTGTAGCGGCGCGGCTGTCCCGGCTCCGTCGCCGCCACCCAGATGGAGCGGTGATATTCGTGATTCTTGCGGTCGATCTCGACGACAACGTAGGCAACCCGCTCACCGTCGGGCGTGATTTGCGGATCTTCGACCAGCTTGATCGCATACAGGTCTTCCGGCTCGAGTCGACGTGTCATTGCGTCCCTCCCACTTGATGACGACGACATCTCAGGCTAGCAAAGCTTCCCGGGAGAGATTGGTCCCGGCGGTCCGTTGTACCAGGGTGCAACCGGCTGCCAGCCATCTTTCGGCCCGGTCCCCGTCCGTCGTCGTCCAGCACGGCGATGCGCTGGTCCTCGTCCTCCTCGGTCTGCCCACGGCCGCGATCGACTGGCAGATCGCGCGCACCTGGTCGTTGCCGGCCTGGGTCAGCCTCGGATTGCTGGGGCTCGTCGCCGTGGCCGTCGGCCTGGTTGTGGCCGGCGGGACGCTACGCGAACTCGGTACCGCCGCCGCGGTGGCGCTGCTCTACGCCCTCCCCATCGCCGGCGGCATCATCCGCTGGCACCTGGTGCCGTCCGCGACCGCGTTGATCGGCGACGGCGCGTACCAGATCCAGCTTGCGCGCGAGGTCCTGATGCGCGGTGTCGATCCCTACGGATTCAACTACGTTGGGACCGGCCTGGAGCGGGCGCCGTGGGGTGGCCAGGACTTTGCCAATCCCGCGCTGCATCATCTCGATTACTGGCCGGGTACGATCGTTCTCCCGCTGCCGGTCCAGGCCGCCTTCCACGCCCTCCTCGGCTGGTGGGACGAGCGACTCTGGTTGCTGCTCGCGGCGGCAGCCGTCTGGGTGCTCCTTCGACGGCTCGCCCCGGGTCAGGCCGGCCGGATGGCGGCCATCACCTTCTTCTTGATCCCCGGACACAGCCTGCTCGCGGTGCTGGGCGACAACGACCTGCCGATGGTGGCGCTGCTGCTCTCGGCGGCGCTGGCGATCAGCAACCGCCGGTTCGTCGTGGCCGGGCTCCTGATCGGGCTGGCGGTCGCCACCAAGCAGACGGCGCTGATCGCGGTCCCGGTGCTGGCGGTCTGGGCGGGCGCCAATGGCATGGGTTGGAAGCCGTTTCTTCGAGCGACCGGCGTCGCCGTCGTGGCGGTCCTGGCGCTGATCCTCCCCTTTCTCGTCTGGAACGCTTCGGCGTTCGTCTCCGACACCCTCCTCTACAACTTCGGCAGCGGCGCCGAGGCCTACCCGATTCAGGGCCTCGGCCTTTCCAGCTGGCTGCTGCAGGCCGGCATCATCCACGGTCCCCGCGACGCCTTTCCCTTCCTCTTGCTCCAGCTCCCGCTGGTGATCATCACCTGGATCCTGGCCTGGCGCTGGCTGTCGCGCCGTCGAGCGGCGGGCGACGCCATTCTCTGGATGGGCATCGCGTTCTTCATTTTCCTGTTCGCGAACCGGTTCGCCCAGCAGGCCTACCTGCTGCTCGGGGTCGAGCTGATTCTTGCCGGTCTTCTGGCGCGCCTCCGTAATCCGGGCCATCTATGGCCGGCTCCTGTATCTGCCCAAAGTCGACGACGGTTACCCGGCCCCGAATTCGGGTAAGAAGCGGAGGTTGCGTCCCGGCGCGGGCGCGGGCGATTTGACAGCCGACTCGAGCCGGCCGTAGAATACGCCTTCGCGCCCTAAACAGGCGCATGGTTACCTTATGCCCACGATTTCACAGCTGATCCGATACGGCCGCAAGCCGCTGGTGAAGAAGACGAAGGCACCGGCGCTGCAAGGCTCTCCGCAGCGGCGGGGCGTCTGCGTGCGCGTCTACACGACCACGCCCAAGAAGCCCAACTCGGCGCTTCGGAAGGTCGCCCGAGTGCGCCTCACCTCCCGCCAGGAGGTCACCGCCTACATCCCCGGGATCGGCCACAACCTCCAGGAGCACTCGGTCGTCCTCATCCGCGGCGGCCGCGTCAAGGACCTCCCCGGTGTCCGGTACCACGTCGTCCGCGGCACCCTCGACACGGCCGGTGCCAAGGGGCGCAAGCAGGGCCGCTCGAAGTACGGCGCCAAGCGCGAGAAGGCGAAGAAGGCCTAGATGCCGCGGCGTCCCCGAATTCACAAGCGTGTCATTCTGCCTGACCCAGTGTACACACACGAGGGCGTAGCTAAGTTCGTCAACGTGGTGATGCAGCGCGGCAAGCGGAGCACGGCCGAGCGGGTCGTCTACGGCTCCCTGGACCGGATCCGGAAGGTGGCGAAGAAGGATCCGATCGAGGTCTTCGATACGGCCCTGAAGAACGCCACGCCGGTGCTCGAGGTCAAGCCCCGCCGGATCGGTGGCGCCACCTACCAGGTGCCCGTCGAGATCCGGCCCGACCGCCGCTCGGCGCTGGCCCGGCGCTGGATCGTCCGTTACGCCCGGGCCCGATCTGGGAAATCTATGCAGGAGAAACTCGCCGGAGAGCTGATGGACGCCGCCAACGGGGTGGGCGCCACCATCAAGCGCCGCGAAGAGACGCACAAGATGGCTGAGAGTAACAAGGCCTTCAGCCACTTCAGGTACTAGGAAATTGGCAGAAACAAAAATGGCTCGGACTTACGCGCTGGACAAGGTTCGGAACATCGGCATCATGGCCCACATCGATGCCGGGAAGACGACTACGACCGAACGCATCCTCTTCTATGCCGGCCGGATCCACAAGATGGGTGAGGTGCACGACGGCGCCGCCACCATGGACTGGATGGTGCAGGAGCAGGAGCGTGGCATCACGATCACCTCGGCGGCGACCGTGGCGAACTGGCGCGGCCACCGGATCAACATCATCGACACACCCGGGCACGTAGACTTTACCGTCGAGGTCGAGCGGAGCCTGCGCGTCCTGGACGGCGCGGTCGCCGTCTTCGACGCCGTCGCCGGGGTGGAGCCGCAGTCCGAGACGGTCTGGCGCCAGG
>Ga0070698_100001640_pt1 | contig 24951 bp, 19 predicted proteins | sample KBSK1502metaG_FD_65477 | JGI IMG/M metagenome (GOLD analysis project Ga0070698, IMG submission 65477) | Corn, switchgrass and miscanthus rhizosphere microbial communities from Kellogg Biological Station, Michigan, USA - KBS K1-50-2 metaG | ecosystem: Host-associated > Plants > Roots >... | reverse complement strand
TCGCAACATCTGCTTGTTGACCGCCTCTTCGAAGGCCCCGCGGTTCATCAAGCCGGTCAAGGCATCGACGGTCGCGGCCGCGGCGAGGCGCTCGATCAAGCGCGCGTTGGCGATCGAAACGGCGGCCTGGTTGGCCAGGATGGTCAGCAGCCGGAGTTGGTCGAGCGAATATTGATTCAGCCCGAGCTTGAGAACCACGATCACCGCCAGGACCTCGTCTTCGAACATGACGGGGACCGCCAGCATGGACTCGTCGATCACCGTGGTTCCTTTCACATGCGCCGCCTTGGGATGGTGTTCGGTATCGCCCAGCACAGCTCCGCGGCGCGACTCGGCGACCCAGCCGGCAATTCCCTCCCCCACTTCGACTGCCGCATTGATCGCGGTCACGTCCCGATATTCGTCACGGTCGGTCCCTCGCAAGTAGACGACCTCGAGGCGCGTGCGGTCTTCACTCATCAACAACACGCGGCACTGGTCGAGCGGTAGCAAAGCGGTAATGGTCTCACCGATACGATTACAGATGTCCTCGATGCTGGTTGCCCGGGCGAGCTGCTGACCGAGGGCCTCCACCGTCTGCATGTGCTGGGCCCAGCCACGCGGTCCAGAAACCGTGGCATCCGGGGTCGGTAGTCCGACCGCCTCGGCGGCGGCGGTGATGTGGGGCAGTTCGTGCTCGATCAGGTCGAGCATGACGTCGACCACGCGTGGGTCAAACTGCTGACCGGTTTCCTTCTTGAACTCCGCGACGATCGCCTGGATGGGTAGCGCTTTGCGGTAGGAACGGTCCGATGCCATCGCGTGGAACGCGTCGCACGCGTGGATGATGCGCGCCTCGATCGGAATCTCTTCGCCTTTGAGGCCATCCGGGTAGCCGGTGCCGTTCCATCGCTCATGCTCCGCCCGGATGAGGGGACCAAGCGGGGCAAGAAACGCCACGGAGTCGACGATGCGCTCGCCGATGACCGGGTGCTCGCGCATGATGGCGAATTCTTCGGACGTCAGCGGGCCCGGCTTCTGCAGGATGTAGCCGGGGATGCCGATCTTGCCGATATCGTGGAGCAGGGCACCGTATTTGAGCAGGCGGAGCTGGTCGGGCGGCAGATCGAGCCGTTTTCCGACGTTGACCGCGAGGTCTGCCGTTTCCCTCGAGTGCGCCTCCGTGTAGCGGTCTTTGGCGTCGAGCGCCGCGGCCAGCGCCCCGATGGTTGCGACGTAGCTCTCTTCCTGCTGCCGCCGCCGGTTCTCGTACTCGTTGAGCAGCGCGCGGCGAACACGAGCCGAGATGAAGGCGCAAAGCATGGTGGACACGGCGAGAACGACCACCATGCGCGCGTAGTAGCTGTCCCAGCCATTGATGAACAGCGGGAGGGCAGCGGTCGCCGCCGTCAGCAGCGCGATCGCGGCTCCCGAGCGAAACCCGTAGGCCGCCGCCATGAACACCGCCGGCGCGATGAAGATCGGCAGGATGTGGGAGTGTGTGCCGCCGGTGTACATGCCCATGAAACCGAGCAGAGCGAGCCCCGGCATCACGATCACCACCAGGAATCGCTCGACCGGCAGCCGGTGCCAGGGGAAAAACCAGCTCACCGCCGCCCCCACGTAAGAAAGGAGGCCGACGATCCAGATGCCCCCGAAGTCGAGGTGCGGCGCGCCGATGAAGCTGCTGCCGACGTCGACCGTGGCCGCCGTCACGAAAGCGATCGCGGCGATACGGAACATCCCCTGGTGGAAGTCGACGGGAATCCGCTCGTTTTGGGCCATGCGGCGCCAAATACAACGTCTATTCAGGCGGCTTCCAGCGATCTCAGCCGCCGCCAGGGTGGCGCTGGAGTTGCCGGCGGGCGCTGGGTACGCCCAGAATGCGGGTATGGCTGGGGGTGGGAACGGGAACGGGAACGGGCAGGCGCCCGAGCCGCCGCTCAGGGTCGAAAGCCGGGAGGAGCTGGTCTACCTGCTGGGGGAGGCTTGCGAGCTGGAGCACGGCCTGCTCTGCGAATACCTGTACGCGCAGTTCTCGCTCAAACGCAGCCTCCAGGAGGGCGTCACGCCCGAGCAGCTGACCCGCATCCAGGCCTGGGAGCTGGCCATCATCGACATCGTCAAGCAGGAGATGCTTCACCTGTCGCTGGCGACCAACATCCTGACGTCGATTGGGGCGGCGCCCCATTTCGAGCGGCCCAACTTCCCGATCCTGTCCCGCTGGTACCCGCCGGACGTCCAGATTGCCCTGGTGCCGTTTGGCGAGCGGGCGCTGCGGCACTTCATGTTTCTCGAGCGCCCAGAGGGGATGTCGCTGCGCGATGCCGAGGGCTTTGGCGCGGTCGCCCACATGCGACCGCTTTCCGACGACGACCCGCAGCTGACCGGCGGTGCCGAGGAGTGGCACACGGTCGGTCATCTCTACCGCGGCATCGAGCGGGGACTCGCGCATCTCGTCGATCGCTACGGCGAGTCGGACGTCTTCATCGGACCGCCAAAAGCGCAGGCGACGACCCAGGTCTTCGAGTGGCCGGAGTTGACCGCCGTGACCAACCTTGCGTCTGCGAGTTCCGCGATCGAAATTATCGTGGAGCAGGGTGAGGGCGCCCGCGGCGATTGGCCCAATTCGCACTTCGGCAGATTCGTCGGGATCCTCGAGGACTATCTAGCGGTTCGCCGGGCGGACCCCAGCTTCGAGCCCGCGCGTCCGGTGATTCCCGTGTTCCTACGTGAGCCGCCCGATGTCGACCTCGTGACGCTGATCGAAGATCCGCTAACCAAGCGCGTGGCCGACCTCTTCAACGCCACCTATGAAGTCACCCTGCAGGCCCAGAGCCGCTACTTCGTCCACCACGGCGAGACACCGGACGAACTCGAGACGCTCGCCAAGACGACCAAGCACCTGATGAACTGGGTGATGCGAAGCCTCGGTCCGATCATGACCTCGCTCCCGGTCGGCCCGCAGCACTCGGGTCAGACGGCGGGCCCGGCCTTCGAGATCGTGCGTCCTGCCTTCTTCGTGCTCCCCCACCGAGACGCCGCGTGGAAAATTCTTCGCGAGCGCTTCGAGACGCTGGCCGATGTCTCGCTCAAGCTCGCCGAGGAGCCGGGGCTTGCCGGGATGAAGCAGATCGCGACTAACTTCCAGGGATTTGCCGGTGACTTGGATCAGCACCTGATGATCCGAGCCGGATCGAAGACCGAGTCGGCGAGGAGTTTGTCAGGCGCCTGACCGCTCGACGGCCCTTGCCCAGCTCCCTGCCGTCATGTAGCGTGAAATCGATGGAGAAGCGGGGGGCGTCAGAGCCGCCAATGCCGGCCGCGCCGGCGCGGCCCCAGCCCCGGCCCGAGTTCGAGGTCGTGCGCCAGCCAGTCGACGCCGCCGGCGGCTTGACCGTCGAGGGCCTGGTCAAGGGCTTCGATCAGGTCTGGGCTGTCGACGGACTCTCGATGGCGGTGCGGCCCGGAGAGATCCTCGCCCTTCTTGGTCCCAACGGGGCGGGCAAGACGACCACCCTGCTGTGTCTCGCCGGTCTCCTTCGACCGGACGCCGGGACCATCGCCTGGGAGGGCCGGCGGCTCGGTGTCGAACGCAGCCGGATGATGGCCCTCATCCCGGAGACACCCGAGGTCTACGAGATGCTGACCGTCTGGGAGCACCTGGTCTTTGTCGCACGCAGTACCAAGGTTGATGGCCCGTGGCGGGCGGACGCCGAGCGCCTGCTCGAGCGGCTCGAGCTGGCCGACAAACGGGATACCCTCGGCGATGCCCTCTCCAAAGGGATGCGCCAAAAGCTCCTGATCGCCTGTGCCGTCCTGGCGCGGACGCCCGTCCTCCTGCTGGACGAGCCGATGATCGGCCTCGATCCGAGAGGCCAGCGAGAGCTCCGTGAGATCCTCATCGAGATCCGCGGGCGTGGTGGGGCGATCATTGTTTCGACTCACCTGCTCGAGTACATCGACACGCTCTGCGATCGAATCGTCATCCTCAAAAAGGGACGGGCGATCCTGGCTGGCGCCCTGGACGAGATCCGTCGCCAGCGCGACGACCGCAACCTCGAGGACATCTTCCTCGAGGTCACGAGGTGATTGCGGCCGAGCGCACGATCGCACCCGGGTCGGCGCTTCGCACGCTTCTCTACCTCGATGCGCACATCGTGCTGAACCGGATGAGGACGGTCGCGCGAAACCCGCTGCGGCTGATCCTCTGGCTCGTTTTTCTCCTTGTCATCGTGTCGTCCTTCCAGGCACGCACGATGATGAACCAGGCGATCCCGTCGCGACCCGTGCCGCCGCCGGGCGGCCCGCCATTCCCCGCGTTCCCTGATCCCGGGCCAATCCTGCACACCGCCGCCGCCTTTCTCCCGGGCATCATCCTGCTCGTGTTCGGCATCTTCACCATCGCTTCGTGCCGGCAGCCGCTTCCCGCTTTTCGATCTGCCGCCGATGCCCGATTCCTGTGCGGCTCGGCGCTACCGCCGCGCCTCGTGGTGCTCTGGCTCGTCGTCCGCGTCATCCTGTCGCTGAGCTGGAGGCTCCCACTGATGGTGTTCTTCTTCATCGCCATCGTCCCGACCTCTCTGAGCCTCTCGGTCTCCCGCGGGCTCATCGCATTCAGCGCGATTGTCCTGCTCACGTCCACGCTGGCCCTGAACCTGCCGATCTTCATGGGGCGCCAGCGTCATCTCGGACCCAATCCCGCCCTCCTCGGGTGGTTGCTTGTGCTGACCGGGCTGTCCGCGGTCGCCGTGGTCTTTGTCGCACTCTCGCCGGGACCGCCCATCCTGCCGGCAGCGCTGCAGTCGGTGGCCATCGCGCTGCCACCAGGGAGCTGGCTGGTCGCTGCCTTCGAAGGCAACGTCCTCGCACTCATCGCGTTGGCCGCCCTCGCGATTGGGTCGCTGACGTTGACCTGGAACGTTGCGGGCGATGTCTATCCCGAATTGTGGTTGACCTCCGCCCGCGTCATCGTTCTTCGGCGAGCTCTGCGGCGCCGCGGCCCTTTCATGACGCGGAGCGACCAACGGCAGCTGCTGAGCGAGGCGGGAATCGCCCAACCCTCGCGACAGCGACGGCAGACGGCGCTCGGAGCCAGCCGCGGGCGCTGGGTGCCGTCGGGCGCATGGACCATCCTCTGGAAGGAGTGGCTGGCGACCCGACGAGTGGCAGGTGGCATGCGGGCGCCCGCGATCGCGCTTATCGTTGCCGTCCTGGTCGGCGCTGCGGTGGGCGTGCTGTCTCGGAACGGTCCGGCAGTCGTGGGGTTCCTGGTCGGGCCGCTCAGTTATATCGTCATCTTCGGCAGCCTCTTTACCGCGTACCGCATGAGTGGTGATCTGCGCAAGCCAATCTGGTGGCTGTCGGCATCCACCTTGCGGACTCGGTTGGCGGTAATGCTGATAGTCCGAAGCCTGCGGACGGCGATCCCGATCTCGGTTGGCTTGTTGACCGCAAGCGTGGTCAGCGGCAACATCGCCTTCTTGCTGGTGGGCGCGCCGATCGCCGCTGCCGCGATCTGGGCGATCAATGCCATGGGACTCGCAACCTACGCGCTCATCCCTGGGTCAGCCGACATGCGCGGACCCGGTGGATGCCTGCGAGTCATCGCGCTCCTCATGATGCTGATCCCGATCGCGATCGCTGCCGCCGTTGGCGGTATCGCGACTCAGAGCGCGGTGGGAAGTCTCGTGGCGACGGTGCTTACCGCGCTGGGAGAAGGATGGATGCTGCTCGCGTTCGCGGCGTCGCAGCTCGACGGTAACGGCCTGGCGTTCGCCCAGGCCGAACGCCGCTAACCCGCAAGGAGCTTGGCGAGTTTGTCGAGCTGGCTCTCCCAGCCCATCAGAGCCATCTTCGTCCACGACTCGTCGTGCATCGCGTCCAGCGTCACAACCATCCTCACGAACCTTGCGCTCATGTCGAATTCGACCGCCGTCGCCACCTGGTATGGCTTCACGTTGGGGACGAAGTCGACGAGCTGATTGAACGCGAACCGTTGTAGCGGCACAACCTCGGTGTACGTGACGACCGACGGAGTCGTCATCGGCATCCCCGCCTTCTTCAGGAACTCGATCTGGTCGGCAGCGATCGCGGTCATGTCATAGGCGAGCTCGCCGCCAGGGCGAAAGTCGAGTTTGCGCACCTTCACCTCAAACCCATCGGGGCCCCACCAGGATTCGATCCCGTCCCTGGTTGTCCAGAGCTCCCAGACATCCTCGATGGCGGCATTGAACCTGCGCTCGAGGGTGACCCGGCGGCGAGCCGGCTGCGTTTGTAACGCCAAGCTAGGCACCGCTCCGGTATGCCTTCTCCAGCGTGGCGATGTCGAGCTTGCGCATCTTCAGCAGCGCTTCCATCATCTTTGCGGGGCTCCCAGATTTCGAGTCGCTCATCATCTGGCCCAACGCGGCGGGTACGACCTGCCACGAGACGCCGAACCGATCCTTGAGCCAGCTGCACGGTCCTTCCTCGCCGCCGTCGGTGAGCCGCGCCCAGATCTCATCGAGCTCATCCTGGGTCTCGCAGGTCGCGACGAACGAGAAGGCTTCGTTGAACACAAAGGACTCACCGCCGTCGAAGGCCGTGTACTCCTGCCCGTCGAGCTCGAAGCTCGCGTGCCACAGGCTCCCTTTGGGAAGAGGACCGTTGCCATCGCTGCGCAGCACGCTGAGGACCCTTGAGTTCGGAAAGACCGAGACGTAAAAGTTGACCGCCTCCTCGCCGCGCTCCTTGAAGGTCAAGCACGGTCGAACACTTTGCACCTTCGCCTTGTTGGCCACCGCCGTCGCCTGTCGACTTACCTCGGTCATTTGACGTCCTCCTTGTGTTTCGGTCGGGTCTTGCCCCGCTGTTCGAGTTCTGCTGCAAACCTATCGAGGCGGGCCTCCCACATCCCGCGGTATCCCGTCATCCACTCGTCGAGTTCGCGAAACGGCTCCGGCCGCAACGCATAGAGTCTGCGCCGGCCCACGGGCCGGACCACGACGAACCGAGCCTCTTCCAGGATGCCGAGCTGCCGGGAAACACCCGACTGGCCAATGTCTACGACATCGACCAGCTCGCTCACCGAGCGCTCGCCGGTCCGGAGCGCGTCGACGAGGCGGCGCCGGGTCGGGTCGGCCAGGACCTGGAAGACATCAGGCATGCCGACATATTACTAGAGCAACATATGTCTTGTCAACGATATATTGTATGGCTGAGCGGCGCGGGTGGCTAGCCGCCGAGCTTGAACGCCTTCCGCACCAACCTTGCGACGGCCGGCCACTCCGCGTCGGCTGGGGTGGAAAGCGTGAGAAATCGCGCTTCCTTTCCCCCACCCTGGAGCAGTCCGCTGTCGTCGTCGAGCTCCCGACCGCGGTAAAAGACCAGGCTCGCATGTCCCGTAAAGGCGCCGATCCCGACCACATCCCGGCCGTCGACTTTGTACCGGACCAGCTTCCACATATACGTCTTGGAGCGCGGCGGCTCGCTCTGAGAGGTGATCTCCGCGGCGTTGGGCGCCGCAGCCTTCACGGTGCGGCGCGCGGCTTGGACGATCGAACGCACGCGCGGCGCGAGCTTCTTGAGCTGTTCGGAAAGAGTCATCACTGGGGCTGCCATCCGCTGGAATCTACTCCGTGTCGAGGCCTGCAACCAAGACTGGCTACGCCTTCGTCGACTCTACCTTGTCCGACAGCGGTGGCCACTGTAGTATCCGCAACGGGCTTTCGCCCGCAAGGATTGATGAGGTAGCTGTGCCGCTGTTCCTGGATCGCCATGACATCCCCGGGGCCACCGCCGTGGACCTGGCAATGGCCCATGCACGGGACGTGCAGATCGAAAAGCAGTACGGCGTCAAGTACATTACCTACTGGTTCGACCCGAGCCGCGGGACGGCGTTTTGCCTCGCCCAGGGCCCGGATGCGGTCAGCGTGGAGGCGGTCCACCGAGACTCGCACGGGCTGACGGCCTCGCGAATCATTCTGGTCGACGAGCGCTCGGTCGGGTCGTTCATGGGAGCGATCCTCGAGCCGGAATTGGGCGAGCCCTTTGCGCATACCGCTTTCAGGGCGATCCTGTTCACCGATATCGAAGGTTCAACCGCGAGGACCATGCGGGTCGGCGACGCCGGCGCCATGCGGCTTCTTCGCGCGCACGATGCCATCGTCCGGGCGGCGCTGGGCATCAATGGCGGGCTGGAGGTGAAGCACACCGGGGATGGGATCATGGCCTCCCTCACCTCGGTCACGGACGCGGTGCGCTGCGCAATCGAAATCCAGAGGAAAGTGGCCGAGCGAAACACGGGCGCCGCGGACGTGCTGCGGCTCCGGGTCGGCGTCAGCTGCGGGGAGCCGGTGACGGAGGAGGGTGATCTCTTCGGGGCGGCGGTCGAGCTGGCGGCCCGCTTATGCGCGCATGGCTATGCCGGTGGCATCCTGGTATCGAGCGCGGTCCGCGAGGTCTGCCTGGGCAAGGGATTTGCCTTCGAAGACCATGGCGTAGCGGAGCTGAAGGGCTTTGACGAGCCGATCCGACTCTATGGCGTCCGTGCCCAGACAGCCTCGTGAGCACGTCCTTGCTCGATGATGCGTTCGCGCACCATGTCTGGGCGACCGTCCGGCTGATCGATGCGTGCGGTCCGCTCACGCCGGAGCAGCTCGCAACCAGCATGCCAGGCACCTACGGCTCGATCATCCAGACGCTTCGACACCTGGTCATTGATGGGGACGGCTCATACCTGTGGGGGCTGACGGGTGATCGCGCCTACCTGATCGACCCGGCTCAAATGGGACTGCGGGAGCTTCGGCCAGCGATCAAGACCTACGGCGAGGCGTGGTCACGGCTGCTGGCGCAGAACCCGGATCCCGATGCCATCACCCTTGAGCGCGACGATGATGGTTTCGAGCGTCGGGCTACCGTGGGCATCAGGTTCGCCCAGGCGCTCCACCACGGGACCGATCACCGTAGCCAGATCTGCACCGCCTTGACAGGTCTTGGCGTGGAGCCGCCGATCATCGACGTGTGGGAGTTCGGGAAAGAGGCCCGCCGCAACATCGAGAGCATGCCTCAGGAAGGGGCGAAGAGCTCGACCACCTGAGCGCCCTCATTGAGGAACGCGTCGAAGCCGTTGGCTGATGGCAAGCGCCGTTCTTGCCACCAGAACACGTCGGGGCCCCTGGCGCTGACAAACTGCCCCTTCATCGCCGTCATCGTCGCGCGCAGCTGCGGCGTAAACAGGCCTCGGATGTCCGCCTGATCCTCGCCGGTTAGAAGGTACGCCCTGGCGAACGCCGGGTCGTCTGGAAAAACAACACCGTTTGGGTCCCGCCCGATCCGGAAGAGATAGGTGCTGGCGGGAACGAGCGCGAAGTGCGGCAGTGCTGTCCCGTCAAGCCGCCAGTGGATCATCGCACGGTTGAACACCATGCGAGAGCGTCCGGCGCCGGTGACGTACTGGTACTCGAAGGCGGTGAACGGACGGAACTTGAGCTGACCTGAGATCTCGTCCCGCCACGTATGGCTGGCGCCGTCTTTGAACATGCCAACAAGGTCCACAAACGGGAGGGTGGCGTCCTTTCGCTGCGGAACGTACTGGTACCCGCGCGACGAACAGAAGTCGGCATAGGCCTTCTGGCGCCGGCCCTCGAGCAGACGGGGCAGACCGACCCCGGTAGCAAGGACCAGGGCTGCCGGAAGGACGATGAACGCGACGAAGAGTGCCGCACCCATTAGCTCGCGTGACGGTCGAGCTAGCTGAAGCTTGCGGGCTAGTCAGACACGGGCAAGGACCCCGTCTAGGGGCCGCGGCACTCGCGTGAGGTCGAGCGCCTCCACGAGTAAGGCGGCGGATTGGATCTTCCGGCCCCGGTGCGTGCCGAAGAAGCGCCGGAGCTGCTCCGCCCTGGTCCGTGCCCGCCATTGCGGCTCTCGTTGGAAGGTGCGGAACGCTTCGAGTTCGCGCTGGGCTTGGATCACCCCTTCCACGTTGGCAACGCCGAGCGCGCGGATCAACTCGTCCTCCAGATCGGCGACGCACACAAAGAACCCGAGTCCCTCCATGTCGGCGCGTGTCAGCCTGGCGCCGAGACCGGCTCGCTCGAGCCCGCGCCGAAAGTCGCCCTCCTCTCCGGCGTCGCACAGGCCCGCGAGTCTGATGCCCAACCCTTGCGGACCGTACCGAGTGAGGAAGCTTCCGATGTTCGTCGCACCCCCCATCGGCACGATCGACACTCCGTCCGCATCGAGATTCCGGCCGCGGCGCCGTGCGAGCGCTTCGAGAGCCAGCTGGTCGCTGGCCCCCTCAACCAACACGATGGCGCGTGGGCTGGCCCCGCCACGCGTCTGCGGGAGATTGATATCAACGGCGATTTCAGACGTCGGATCGGTCACCAGCAAACGATAGGCGTTCTCCACCACAGACCCACGTGTTTTAGCGTTCCAGCGTGGGCCCTCCGCGAGGCCGGCAGCAGTTGCGCCGCACAGGCTGGCTGCTATATGGAGGCGCCGCAGGTTTCGTCCTTGCCCTTCATCTTGTGACCGAGGGCACCCTGGGGTTTCACACCGATGAGCTCTACTACCTCGACTGCGGACGGCACCCTGCGTTCGGATACGTTGACTTCCTCCCGATCGTTCCGCTGCTGGCTCGACTCGAGACGGGGCTGCTCGGGGTCACCCCCTGGCACCCTTCGCCTGCTTCCATACGAGGTACCCCTGGATTGCCCGCGGGAATAGCCCTGCTCATCTGGGCGCCGAATCTCGCCGGGCAGGTGGCCAATGGCTTCCCATCCCTCACCTATATCGCCAACCACAGCGGCTCCGGCGGTGGCCTCGCCATTCGACCAACGCCCTCATGGTCGACTACCAACCCGCTGAGGTGGCCTGGATGTGCGACGCACCGCAGCTGATCGCGCACCTCACCGTTCCGTACCAGGTCGCGGGTCTCGAGCTGGGCGCCCCCGTGACCTTCTGCCAGCTCAAGGGTCCCATCCCAAAAATCTGGCGACAGCTTCGCAACTTCTCCTGATCAATTCGGGGACGAGGGCCACGCCCTCGTCCCCGTCTTCCGAAGCTAGTCGCGCCTACTGCAGGCTGAGCTTCCAGGCTCCCTGGCCGTAAGTTGCCGCGTAGAGCGTCCCGGGGACCAGAGTCAAGCCGGCGATGTCAATGTCGGGCATGCCCGGAGCCGCTTCCGTCCACAGGATGGCTCCGGCGTCGAGGCGCAGCACGCCGTAATCGGTGCCGGCGAAGAGCGTCCCGCTCGCTGCATCACGCGCCAGAGAGGTAATCGGCAGATCGCCGAGACCGTTGTCGAGATTGGCCCAGGTGGCTGTTCCCGCCGTTGGGTCGTACGTGACCTCAAAGACGTGACCAGCAGTCCCGGAGGTCGCCTCGAAGCCGGAGTACGAGATCCAGGCGTGGTTCGCGTTGGCCGGATCGACCACCATGCTGCTGATGAACCGGTTTGGCGAGTTGGTTGTGAGATTGTCGACTCGATGGAAGACGACCGCACTTGCCGGATCCGCGTTTGCGTTCGTCGAAACGAACACGCGGCCATGGCTGGTCGCCGCCCACAGCGTCGAAGAATCGTTGGTAGCCCGCGCCAGGGCCACTACATCACCGCCGGACCGATCAGGGCCGTAAGACGTCGACGTTAGGTCGCCGCCAAGCGGCTGCCAGTCGCCGCACGTGACGGCGAAGTCACCCGTCCACTCGTTGCAGTGCTGGTTGAACTGTGCCATGGTCATCGTACCCTGGCCATCCGTCTTCGTCCGCCAGACGTGCAAGCCTCCGGTAAACAGCGTCTTGCTGACGGTCGGGTCGGAAATCCACGGAACGTAGAACTCCGACGGTTCAGCAAACAACGGGTCACCGATCCAGATCCAGTCCGCCAACGCGCCATCCGAGAAGTTGACGTCGCCGCCTTGACCGGCGAACGTGTGGGACCGGAAGTGCGGATTACCAATGTCGAAGCTGGACTGGCCACCGTCGCCAACCATCGTATTGAGCCAGGTCACCGTCTTGCCGTAGTTCTCCCAGGTGCCGTTGTCCTGCGTGCCGCCCTGCAGCTCGTCGCTGTCGAATGGGCTGACCGAGAGGCTCTGGAACTGCAAGCTGGTGATGCCCTCGTTGATGCTCGCCAGGCCTGTCGGAACTCGAGAGAGCAACTGCTGGCAACGGGCGAGCGAGACGGCATCCAGTCCCCGGTTCGCGCACGAATTCGAGATGTCGGTGAAGCTGCCCGTGGAGCGCATGGTTCCGCCGTCGTTTCCTTCCCAGAACTGGAACGGGTTGTTGGGGTTGGTGACGATCACGTGCTGATCAGGATGCAACGCGTTCGGATGCACGGGGTCGGTGGCATCGGCTGTCATGTCGGTCCAGGATAGGCCGGCATTCGTCGAGAGCACGACCGCACGGTGGTTCGCAATGTTCTCCCCGTAGCCGTACGATCCGCCGACGTAGACAATGTCTGGGAAACCCTTGGGGGTGTAGACGTAGTTGTCGTACCAGCACTGGCCGCCGCAGAAGTTGAAACTGCCCCAGCGCGAATCGGCTTTGTTCGCCGATGTCAGGTCGCTCCACACCGGCGAACCGGACTCGACTTGATCGCTGCGGAACACACGGCTGTAGTCAAAAACGTGCGTAACCGGATTCACGAACCCAACGTTGCCCTCACTTACATACATGCGGGTGTGACCGTTGAGCGTCGTGGCTGCGATCCACGGCAGAGTCGTCGTCACCGCGGCGTCGAGTGAGGTCTTGATCTGCGTCCAGGTCGCGCCGCCGTCGCTCGAGCGCCAGACACCGCGCGCATACGACGAGGCGTAAAGAATGTCGGGATTGGTTGGATCGAGCACGACCTGCCGCGTGCCCACTGGCGTGCAAGGGGTTGCGTTCGTCGCCATCGTGGCGACGTTCCCGCATCCAGCAAGAGTCGCGGCGCCCGCGTGGATATAGGTCCAGGTTAGCCCGCCGTCGGTTGACTTGTAGACGCCCCACGGCGCAGCACCCGGGATGACGATGCGCTCGACCCCCGAGCAGCAGACCGAGGTCATCCCGCTGATCGCGCGTACCGTCGACAGGTACATGACGTTGGAATTTCGCGGGTCGATCGCGAGCGATCCGGTGCCGCGGCCGTTGAGGACGGACCCACCGATGGGGCCGCTCCACGTGTTACCGCCGTCGGTGGTCTTGTAGAGACCGACACCATGGACGCATCCGCTGCGACAGGCGTTGGCCTCACCGGTGCCAACCCAGAGCGTGTTTCCGGTTGGGTCCGCAGGATCAAAGGAGATCACGCCAACCGAGTTGATGTCGAAGGAGCCGCTGAGATACCGCCACTGCGGTTCATTGGCGAGGGCGTCGTCGGTACGCCAAATACCACTGGTTGCCTGACCAACCCACAGCCGGCAGTTGCCAGGCTTACAGGTCGGAGCCAGCGCAAGCGCCGTGACGCGGCCCGCCGCTGGATATGCGTTCGGAACGTAGAGCGAAAGTGTCCGCAGCGGCGAGGCGGGATACAGCGCCGTACTCGGTCCGATCGACATCCAGCCACTCGAGCCATGCTTCGGCAGCCGGCCCTTGGCAAGGGACGCCGCCGAGCGGGCCGTCGTCAGCTGACCCAATGGAATATCGGTCCCCGGAAATGCCAGCGCCTGAAGGAAGGCCGCGTCAGCGCCTCCGGGTCCACGATTAGACTCTCCTCCGTTGCCCGGAATCGCCTGGGCCAGCTGGTCCAGGTGAGCTGATAGCGCCGATGGCAGTTCAGCGCCCGAACCAGTCGCTGTCTGACTTGTGCCTCCGCCAGCGACGGCAGCCGTGGCGAGCAGAACCGTAAGCGAACCGATAACGGTAACCCAGGCACGTCTGTTCACTCCCATCCTCCCGTTGATCGTGAGTTGCCCCTAAGCAGCAAGAATGCGCGGTAAACGTTCCCTTTGTCAAACGCTTCAATTTCATTTACCGATTCATCTTCGGGAATCCCTTCCCTTTCGATCCCTCCGACCCCAGCTTTCCATGAATTTGGGATCGCGTTACAGCGTCAGTAATTTGTGCACCAGCCGTTAGTAATGGGTGGGATGACCAAGCTGGCGGCGGCTGCGGTGGGAATCGCGCTCCTGATCTTCGTTGGGTCGGCCTCGCCGTCGGCCCCAAGGGCTCCGCGGGCTTCGACGGCGGAGTCCTGGGCGCAAGTCTCGGCGGTGAGCGATGGACGAATAGCTTCCACGCCCGCCCTGGCGCCGCCAGAAATCGTGCGTCCTGCGACGAGGTCAAATGCTCCTGCCGCTCGTCAGGTGATCACCTCGCACAGCAGTAGCGCGCCTGGCAATTCATTCGCTGCCGCTCGCCCTTCGCCATCTCCGGGGGCTGCCTGCGGTCGCATGACGCTATCACCCGTCCAACCGGACTGCGCCCTGTTCGGCGGCCATTAGCCCTTCGGCTTAGCTACGCCAGGGTGCGCCCCGGCCGGGCGCTAGCAGCAGGGTGCTCCCCCCAAAGGCACAAAGGCACAGGAGTCCGTTGACCGCCAGGTTGAACTCCCAGTAGGCCCATCCCTTGAATGGTCCGTCGGGCACAGTCTGGAACTGGAAGCTACTGCTCCCGGAATCTTCGGTGCTGAGGGCGATGAAAGCGACCGCAGGGCTGACGTCGGCGATCAGAATCGCGCTGGTGTAGGAATTGCTGGCGCTGGAGCCGTAAGCCGCCAGCGTGCGCGCCCACTGGTAAACATAGCCACCGATCAGGACCCCCACGACCAGCACAAAGGTCGCGATGTAGGCGAGCACCATCGCCGGGATGGTGCGCCGGAACACCGTGCTGAAGAACAGACCAATGCTGGCGATGGTCAGGGCCGACACGACCGTGACCACAAGCCCGATGACGATCTGGTGGAGCGACACACCGCCGAAGAGCAGCGTCAGACTGAACATCGGCCCCAGGACCAGGAGCATCAGCACGACGTAGGCCATCGAGCCGACCAGCTTCCCCCACAGCAGCCCGACCGCAGAGATGGGCGCGCAGAGGAGGAGGTCCAGTGTCTGCCGCTCCCGCTCGCCGGTGATCGCTCCGGCGGTCAGTGCCGGCGTGATGAAGGTAAGAACCGCCTCCTGGAAGAACAGCAGGACAATAAAGAGGACGAGTCCGTAGTTGATCGCGTTGCTCTGGGTGTAGCGGGCGGCGATTCCGCTGATCAGGGCAAAGATCGACCAGCCGATCCCGCCCACGATCAGGACGCAGGCCATCAGCGCGCAGGAGGATCGCCAGGTTCGCATCCGCGTCCGGTATTCCTTCTCCACAATCGGGTTGCGCGTCAAGTCCCGGGCGATCATGCCGCGTCCTCTCCCCCGCTGGTCAGCTTGAGGTACGCATCTTCCAGCCCCGCTTCGAGGCGGGTGAAGGCGACCACGGGGATGTCGGCCGATACCATCGAACGGAGGAGCGACGCGATCCCCCGCTCATCGCCGGTGAAGGCCACCTCGATCCCGCCGGACGTCAGCAAAGCGGTCTGCACGGATGGGAACCGCTGGCACAGCTTCACCGCATCGTCCTGACGGTCAAGCACCTCGATCCGGAGACGCCGGCCGGGTGTCAGCCCGTGCACCACGTCGCGCACGGGTCCCGTGGCCTGCATCTGCCCGTCATCGATGATCCCGATCATGCTGCAGAGCTCGGTGAGCTCGGGCAGGATGTGGCTGGAGATGAGGATCGTCTTGCCCATGCTGCGCAGCTCCTGCAGCAGCTCCCGCATCTCCACACGGGCGCGCGGATCCAGGCCGCTAGCCGGTTCGTCGAGCAGCAGCACCGCCGGGTCGTGGACCAGGGCCCGCGCCAGGCACAGGCGCTGCTTCATTCCGCGCGAAAGCGTGTCAACCAGGCTTTCGCGGCGATCGGCCAGGTCCACGAGTTCGAGCAGGTCCAGGATGATCTTCGCCCTGCGGTGCCCCGGCACGTCGTAGCAGGCCGCGTAGAAAGATAGGTACTCGAAGGCCGTCAGCCGGTCATAGACGCCGAAAAAGTCGGGCATGAACCCTAGCCGCCGCCGTGCCCGTTCGGGCTGGCGTACCACGTCGATTCCGTCGATGACCGCGGTTCCGCTGGTCGGGCGTAGAAGTGTGGCCAGCATGCGGATGGTGGTCGTCTTCCCCGCCCCGTTGGGGCCCACGAACCCGAAGATCTCGCCGGCGGGAACCTCGAAGGTGACGCCATCGACCGCAGGCCTCGCGCCGAAACGCTTGGTCAGGCCGGTCAGCGCAATCAAGATGCGCCTCGCAGGTAGATCTGGCTCGCACCCAGCTGGGACACGCTCGGCATCCGCAGGCGCACCACCCGGGACGCCGGCTCGATGGCGGTGGCGGGCAGCAACACCGAGCCCAGCTGTGTCGGGTTGTTCAGGACCACGCCGACTTTCCAGCTGCCAGCCGTCCAGTCCCAGTACTGGATCGGAAGGCTGGTGCTGGGCGGATAGGAATAACCGAGATAGGCGTAATGGATGCTGACGGTGGTCAGGGACTCCGCCTGGATCGGGACGGCAATCTCAAAGACCCCGAAGCTCGCGTTCGACTCGACCATCCGCGCCGTGATGAGCCCGGAGGGGGCCGATCCCAGAGGCAGCGGGCTCAGCTGGACCGGGATGACGTAAGCCGTCTCATTGCGGTTGATGGGCGTGGTGCCGTTGACAGCCTGCGGCCCCTGCGGTTCGGTGGACCAGGCGATGAAGACGGGGCCGAACGGCCGGGTGCCGGCGCCATACCGGTTGAAGCCCCCGTTGGTCGTCAGCAACATGCTGAGCACGGTGTTGCGCTCGTTGCCCTCGAGCTGTTCGGGCGTCGGCGGCGCGGTGCCGTAAAGAGAGCTTCCCGGATACAACTGGGCGGACGCCTGGCTCAAGAATTGCGGAGCCGAAATCAGGACATCGGCACTCGAACCCGGCGTCAGGTCCGGGACCGGCATGGCTGACAGGCCGGCGAGCACATAGCCTCCTGACAGGTTCACGCTGGAGCCGTTGTGAATCCGCACCGACAGGGGAGTCGCGCCGGAACCGGGTGCTGTCCCCGTGGAACTCGCGACGGCCGTGATGCCCGGCGTCGGCTGGATCGACTCGCTGAGGAATCCGTGCATGCTGAACGCCCCGGCGTTGACCGTGTCGACGATCGCGGCCCCAGGGCGCACGTGGACGTCGCCGTTGCCGGTCCCCTGGTCCAGCGGGGCCGTGAGCCCGTCGGTCGCAACCTGCGCATGGTAATCGCCCTGGCTCGGTGCGAACACCGCACCATAGGTGATACGGAGGGAGCGCGTCCAGTCGGGTTCCGTATAGATGACGGTGATCTCGTTTCGCTGAATCAACCTGGCCTTGCTGTTCAGCCCGGTGACGTAGACGCTGCTCATGAAAACCAGCGCCATCACTGGGAGGGTGATCCATGCCAGATGGAGGCGGCCGATGGCGCGCAGCAGGAAGTAGTTCCCTGGAAAGATCAGGACCGCATAAATAAGGACGAACAGCGCGGTCAGCGGGACAGAGGGCAAGTCCCGCTGGGGGAGCGTGATGACGGCGGCGGCGATCGGATCACCCTGGGTCCGGTCGGGCAGCTGCGCCGGGGCACCAAACAGCCAGGTGGTCCGACCGCCCACCGAGTGCAGGGTCTGCGGTTGCCCGAGCAGCAGGCGGCCAGCGGCCAGCCGCAGCAGGGGAGCCGCCTTCTGCCAGCCGGCGATCGGCGCGGCCGCCCAATCGAAGGTGCTCATGCCCACGCCGCCCGCGCCGACCGATTTCTCGACCAGGAGCGGATGGCCGTGTTCGGAGAGCCACACGCTGCCGCTCACGGAATCCGCGGTCACAATCTCCACCTGCATCGGGGGTGGAGGCGGGGGCGTGGGCGTCGCGCTGGCCACTGGAGAGGCTGTGGCGCTTGGCGAAGGCCGCGGGGTCGCCACCGGGGCTGGCGCCGACTGCTGGCCCGGAATCGTGGTGTCCATGTCCACGATCTGCGTGCCGGTCGGCTGCATGGGCAGGAGGCTGGCATCGATGCCACTCAGGGTGCGGTGCCAGGCCACGCCGCCGCCCAGCAGGAGATCCCCGCCCATGGCCACGTAGTCGACCAGCGCCCGGCGCTGGCTGGCGGTGAGGAGGTCGGTCGACCAATCGTCGATCACGATCAGGTCGAAGCCCCGCATGAGCGGCTCGGCGTCAGGGAGATCCGCATTCGAGAGTGTGACCACGACCGGTGTGGGACGCGTTCCGAGGTTCAGGGAGCGAAGTGCGCCGAGCAATGAGTCGGGCTGATCAGACAGCACCGCGACCAGCGACGGGGCCGCCTGGCTCGTCGCGGGGACAGCAACGAGCGTTTTTCCTCCTTGGACGAGCTCAACCGAGAACCTGCGCGATCCAGGGACGAGGACCGCGGCCGCCAACCGCTTGCGTTCGTTGGGCGCCAGGCTCAGGTGAAACTCATAGGTTGGGCCGCTCGACCCGGAATAACCAGAGGATCCGTACTGGTTTGGTGGGTTCTGCTGGGCCAGCACCAGGATGGTGCCGTCGAAGGCAGGGCCCAGGCTGGTCACATCGACGGTGAGGGGCGCCCACTGGCCGGCGCGGGCCACGTTGTTGTATCCGAGAGACGCGCGAAGGAGGAACCCGTTGTCATTGACGGTGCCGTCGGCCGCCACCGGCAGGGCCGGCATACTGGCGGCCGCAACGGCGAGCAGCCCGGCGAACAGGAGCCGCAACCCGGTTCCGCCCATGAGGGGGCAAACGATATCCATAACGGTTCCCGTCGGCTTCCCGAAGCTTTTCAGCTGCGCGTCGTCGTTCGTCGGTACGACGGGGAAACCGAACCCAGTTCGCTCCTAACCGGACCCCCAGACACCCGGGCACGGAACTCGGACCGACACGGTTTCAACCGAAGACGCGCTGTTGCGCCAGTACAGGTTCGCCGAAAACATGAGCATTCCCTGCGACACGCGAGGCGGCTCATCAGCTTGGTTGGGCGTCGACGAGGGATAGAACTGTGATCCCGAAAGGTCAGAGGAGCCAAAGGCGAACACGACGGGGGTGCTCCCGATAACGAGGTTGCTGATCTCGAATGGAATGCCGCCGGCGATATAGTCAACCTGCATGGTGCCCTGGCACGTGCCATCTGGGCTGGCGGTTGTCCAGAGGCCGAGGCAGGTCGATCCAGCTGTACCGGAAAACACCCCCTTCATCACGATGGATGCGCCCATGACCGGCGACGGACATACGGGCGGGAACGCCACGGGCTGAGCCGCCGCCTGGGCCGATGTATTTCCGACGGCTCTGACAATAAGCCCCATGGGCGACGCCAGTTGTGCGGCAAAGGTGTCCGCACAGTAGATGGGCAGGCATGAATCCGGCGCGAAGGCTCTGACGGTGACGTCGAAGCGGTCCTTGACCATCTCCAGCACCAGGCCGTTGTTGCCGCCGGGAACCAGCCTGGTTCTGAACCCTTGCACGTATCCGAGCTGCAACAGTTGCTGGCTGTACCAGTTGAAAATCTTGTCAGCACCGGCGCTAACGGCATAAACCAGGGTGGCTCGATCGCTATCGTCTTCCTTGACTCCCCAGTTAACGGGATCGGGATCGCTGGGCAGGGTCACACCGATGTGCGGCGCCTGATAAACCGGCCGTCCAGGCGCGCTGCCGGTAAACGATCCGCCGCCATAACCGAATCCTCCGGAGAGGAAATAGCCGCCACCATACCCGAGTGCTCCCGGATACGTGAGGTTCGCCACGTCGAGGAGCTCGCTCTTGTTCGACACAGCGTGCTTCAGCGGTGAAACGATCGGAACCTCGAGCGCTCCCTTCCCAGTGGTTGCCTCCCACTGCCAGCGGCCATTAAACGCATCCGAAACAGCCGCGATCTCCAGTGTTCCGCTCGCATCGCCTTTCCCATTGATCACGCCGGTAAGGTGAACGACGTTCTGCTTTGCGACCCCGTCAGCCGCGATCAGTTGGGCTGTCAGTGGAGCGTCCATATTTTGAGTGGTAATCGGTCTGGAGCTTGCGTCGTGCGCGATGAGAAACGGAAAGGCAAATCCGGTTCCCTGCGAACCGGGGATCACGTCAGAGTAGAGGACGATGTCGCCTACCGATCGGTTTCCGGATGAGACGGTGAAGCCCAGCTCGAACCTCGGAGCCGGGCCGCTCCCACGATTGGCGATGGTGCCTTTGTAGGACCCCGATCCGGTCGGACAGCGATATCGAACGTGATACGTGGCGTCCGGAAAGACGAGTTGCGCGGCCGTTGCTCCCTCGGCGTCGGACGTCACATCCCTGACGGTGCCCGTATCCTGCTCTGCGGGTGCCTTGAGTTGGTCAATGCTGACGAAGGCCGCTCCGCCATTGCGCGGCTCGAATTTGAAATCATTGGCAAACGCCAGACCGACGGTTGGTTCGCCGTGTGGATTTTGCGAGGTGAGCGTCTCGGTGGTTACGGTTCCGTCCGAACGGCAGACGATGGTCGCCTGGGCGTTTTCGCCGGATCCCGTGACGATCAGTTGGCCGGGGACGAAGCTGGCCTGGCCGGGTGACCCGCAGCCCGCCAACCACGGCACAAGAACCACGGCGGAAAGGGACCGGGCGACGGCTCGAGATCGGGTTGACATGACGGAAGGAATGCTATTCGAGGACGACCCGTCCTGGCTTGATTCCCTTGCTCGCGCCCGTAACGATTCCGCAACGGCCTTGGGTGAGCCTTCATCAGACAGAACCGGTCTAAGGCATCAGCCGATCGCACCGTCTCCAATGCCGCGCCTGACTGGACAAGCCTTCGTTTCACCGGCGCTCTACTGCTCGACCATCTGCACGACCACCTTTCCCTTGGCATGCCCCTGCTCGAGGTAGGCGAATGCGTCGGCGATTTGGGCGAAAGGATAAATACGGTCAATGACTGTCTCGAGCCTCTGCTGGTCGATGAGGGTAGCCACGTCTGACAAATCGGCACCGCTTGGGTGCATGAAGAGGTACCGATACCCAACGCCATGCTTACGCGCCTGGCGGCGGATTCTCCAACTAGCTGCCCAGAAGAGAATCGCAAGTGTAGGTCCGGCTTGGAGGTCTTTGCTCGCTGTCTGTGGCTCAGGGACTCCCGCGATTGAGACCACCGTCGCGTCGCGTTTTACTACCCCGAACGTCTTCATGAGGGTGTTGCCACCTATGAGATCAAGCGCTCCATCGTATTCGCGTAGGACCTGCTCGAAGAGCTCCCGGGTGTAGTCCACCACGATGTCGGCTCCCAGTTTGCGAACCATCTCCTCCCCTCGCGCTGAGGCAGTTGTTGCGATGTGAGCGCCTAGCCACTTTCCAAGCTGAATCGCGAACGTTCCGACCCCGCCGGCCCCACCAGAGATGAAGATCTTCTGACCGCTTCTCACCCGCAGCTCGTCTCGTAATGCCTGCAACGCAGTTAGCCCGGCCAACGGTACTCCGGCCGCCGTTTTGAAATCGACTGAGGATGGCATTTTTGCGACCAGCTCCTCGTCAACCACGGCAAAGTCCGCAAACGCACCAAGCCTCTTCTTATCGACACGGGTAAAGACCCGGTCTCCTTCGGCGAGGCGCGTGACGCCTGGTCCCTTGGCGACGACAACTCCAGACAACTCGCTGCCGGCGGTGATCGGTAGTGGATGGCGATACATAAGTCGCAGCATCCCCTTACCGATTTTGAAATCAATCGGGTTCAATCCAGCTGCGTGGACTTGGATCAGCACTTCCCCAAAGTCAGGCGACGGTCTGGGAATATCACGGAGTTCCATTGCTTCAGGACCGCCATCGCGGGTCAGAACAAAGGCACGCATGTTCACCTCGTATCCTCCTCCCTTACGCAGCGGAAATTCGCGCGGGTTGCTGACCGCCCTATTAAGCTAACGGGCTGGTCTGTGGAAGGTACCAGCAAGGCTGTGGCTGAGCCCGCCGCGGCGTTTGTGTCGTCGCATGGCATGCTGTCCGCCGTGCGCGTTCTTGTGACGGTCAACGACGCCTTTGGCCATGTGTTTCCATTGGTTCCGACAACCTTGCGCTTGCCGCCGCCGGCCACGAAGTTCTATTAGCCTGTCCCGGAACTGCGGCAAACTCGGTGCGGCTGGACGGCGTGCTCGTCCGTGAGTTTCATGCCGACGACATCGCGGTCGGTCAGCAGAACGCCGCCCTTCCCCACGTGCGCGAACTCGTCGCACGGATTTCCCAGCTATTCGGATAGGTTGTCGAGGATCCGCTCAGGCCCGCAGTCGAAGCCTCTTCACATGGCTCCCGCGGCTCCCGGCCCGTCGCCCTACCCGAGCGCATGGCGCTTGAGCTTGCCGGCTAGCCACACCTGGTAGCGCGCCGGCGACCAGCCTCGGTCCACGAGCAGCGCGTGGCAGATGTCCTGTGATTCGACTGCGATCCAGATGTCGCGCGCGACCTGGACGTCGACCCCTCGCTTGAGCCCCGCCTCGAGGAGCCGCTCATTCGACGTCGCTTGTTTGGGTCAGGGACTTCCGTGAAGGAGGTTTGGGTCCGCGTGCCGTTGGAATCCCGGCAAGTGGGGGCGTGCTCGTTTTCGAGGCAAGAGCCGAGGAACTGCGGACAATGAGCGCATCATGAAAGGGTTTTGCAGCGTGGATGAACGGAGTTGGAGGAAATTCATTTGATGACACCGGATTCCCAGAAGTCTGCGCGCATCGTCGGCAGCGCCGAAGGCAAGGTCGTCCCATTCATCGGCGTGCTCAAGGCCGGTGCGGCTCACACCGGGGGCTCGCTCGAGATCATTGACTACACCGGTCCTGCGACGCCACCGCCCCACATTCACCGCGAGCACGATGAAGCGTTCTATGTCCTTCGAGGAAGATTCACGTTCACGCTCGGCTATGAGGTCTTCATCGCCGATGAAGGCGCTACCATCTTGGTCCCAAAGGGAACACGCCACGGCTTCACAACAGGCCCTGATGCAAGAGCACTTCTCATCACAGTTCCCGCCGGATTGGAAGGATTCTTCGAAGAGCTGGGAGAAGGACTCGCCGCTGGCCGGTCGAGCGAAGAGATCCGGAGGGCTTTGGCCGGCAGGTACGACTCGATGCCCGGGGATTGACCACCACGGGGACCTGCCAATCGCAAGAGCCAGCAGTCGTGCGAATAGGCTGTAGCGGCAACCAGCGCGCTGAGCACAGTCTGGTTTCCCGTTCACGCCAGCCTGGCCTCGCCAAACTCCTGCGACGGAGGTGCGGTCCCGCTGCGTTGACGGCGAGTCGAAGCAGCTCTACCGCGGGCTGGCCTACGCCAAATCGCAGGCGTTTGAGTGCAGCCGAGGATCATCTTGTCGACTACGACCTCGATGGGCTTATGCGAGTAGACTGTCCCCGTCCTGACCTGGGTGACCAGGTCGTCTGTTCCTCGAAACCAGAGGAGGTGGCGCCGATGTATGTACGCGCAACACGAGTCCAGGGTCCGCCCGACGCGATCGAGAAGGGCATCGCCTACTTCAAGGATACGGTCGTGCCCGCGGTCAAGGCGGCCCCCGGCAACGCCGGCGCGGTGCTCCTGGTGGACCGCAAGACCGGCTCCGCCGTGGGCGTCACCATGTGGGAAACGGCTCAGGCGCTGAGCGCCAGCGAGCAGCTGGGCACAACCAGTCGCACTCAGTCGGCGGCGGTGATGGGTGGTTCGATCGTAAACGTCGAGCGATTCGAGCAGGTGATCCAGGACCGGGCGCAGCCGCCCAAGGCGGGCGCCTTCGTCAGGCAAAACATCGTGGCGGGAAGTCCGGAAAGGATCGACAACGCGATCAAGTTCATCGAGAAGCAGGTAGTGCCGGTGCTCAGGACGCTGAACGGCTACCGCGCCCTGCTCATGAACGTCGATCGGATGACGGGCCGGAGTACCGTAGCGACCGTCTGGGACACGCGGGCCGACCTCGAGGCAAGCGAGTCTAAGGTCAGCGGCCTGCGCCGCGACGCTGCGGCCGCGGCTGGCGCAGCTGACGTCAAGGTCGAGATCTTCGAGACGGCGTTCGCCGAGGTCAAGCAGCCAACAAAGGTCTGACCCGCCTCTACAGGGCGGCCGCTAACCGTCGACTGCGTGAAGGTTGCGGCCGTCCTCTCGCGCATTGGTTGGCTCCTTGCCAAATTGAGTGGGTAACAGCAGCCCGCCCCGCTAGACTGCGTGGGTCTCTGTCCAGGTCGCGTGATGGAACCAACTATGCCCGGGCTGCTTCAGGCTGCCCTTGGGTTTTCAACGTGATGCTCGCCGCACCCGCCACGGGCCGCCCAACTCAGTATGCCGCAGAGAATGATCCGGAAGGCGGGCTCCGGCTTGCCGGTGCCTCCTGGGAGCTGTGGTTCGCCCGTGGTCAGACCGAGGGGCGCCGATGGCTAGCGACGTTCCTTGATGCCGCACCGCAGCCTACTCGATACCGGTCGCGCGCACTCCGGAGCGCGGCCACGCGGGCGACGGGCCAGCATTCGCCGTTAGCGGGGGCCCAGGGAGTTCTCGCGCTTTCAATGGCGAGGCTTAAGCCCCCGGTTCAGCTTGGCTCGAGCTACTCCGGGTTACGGGCGCTGACTCGATATCGGGCCACCGTTACGGTCGACTACGGCGTGGCATCGGCGAACATTCGCCGACAGTGGACGTTCACGACGGAACCGGGTGCCCCGCCGCTAGGGGTCCCGATCATCTGGTACAGCACGACGCCTCCATCGGAGCCGCAAACTGAGCCGCGCCGCATGGTAGCGATCGACTGGCACGGCAAGCTGGCCGGCACGATGTACCTGACCGCAGCTGACGTCCGCCAAACCGCAGACGGCTCATCGTTCATTGCTCCAGACGGCACCTACCTTGATCGAAACGGCGTCAGCATCGCGTCGAGCGACCCGAATCTCTCAATCGCGGCTGACGACAGCACAAGCATCTGTGCGCTCGCCTATCCGGGCGGCGCAGCGGGGGCCGGCCAGCCCGGGCTGTTTACTGGTCCGATTGGCGGTCCGATGCGCCGGGTTGCAATGGCG